>Ga0182746_1000687_pt1 | contig 40309 bp, 39 predicted proteins | sample eDN3rd30CBELigOP_FD_128881 | JGI IMG/M metagenome (GOLD analysis project Ga0182746, IMG submission 128881) | Enriched Organic Plus compost microbial communities from Emeryville, California, USA - eDNA 3rd pass 30_C BE-Lig OP (version 2) (version 2) ...
CGCTGGTCAGCGCAATACGCACCGCCTCCTGCTTGAACTCTTCTGTATGCTTGATCATCTCGTCGATCTCCTGTTGCGAGCTCTAATCGCTCAGGTGACCGGCGCAAATCCGCTACAAGTCCACACTGATGTAGCCTCAGTATTCGAGTTTCGTGCGGATTCGCAGACAAAGGCTCAGCTTGAGCGTATGGCACGGGACGATGACGGATTCGAAACTGGCGGTCAGGCACTTGCGCGCGAATTTTCTCGTTTTCATCCGGGAAGCAGCCGTGATGGCGCCTTCTTCATCTTTGAGTTGAGGACCGATAATCCTGGTATCCGCATCTACAGCCTGATCAAATATGATTATCAGCAGGTGATCGAGCAGCAACAGCAGGCCGATGGCGCCAATCTGTTGCGCCTCATTGTGCAGGCCTTCGTGGCCGATAAGCGTGCGATTCAGAAGTCAGCTCTAGTGCGGGTCGTCGATGGCGTGGCGGAAGCGGCGATCGCGGCGAAGGATCGCATGAAGCAAGCGCCGGAAATCGGGGATTATTTCGCAAATTATTTGCACATCGTCCGCACGCGTGACGATGAGCAGCTGAACCGCAAGGCGATCGAGGCGGTGAGCAATGCATTGAAAGAGCTCAAGGATATCCTGCCCGATTGCGATGTCCCGCTGGCCTTCCGCGAGGCAAAGGCGGCCTTAAATAATCGTCAACGTATCACCCCGGCTGCGCTGGAAGAGGCGGTGCTCGCGGCGGCGGGAAATCCCGAGGATGAGCGGATCATCGCAAGAATCCAGAATTGCGTTCGGCGCAAGGTCAAGTCGGCCAAGCTTGAAGGTCTTGAATTTGCTCCGAACCGTAACCTCCTTCGAAGTCCGGCGATCCGGCGGGTGCGAACCACTGAAGGTGTTTTGCTTTTCTATCCGGATCGCGTAAGCGGCGCAAATGTCGATCGCGTTCGGACGGCGGAGGGTGGCGAGGTGATCACGATCACAACGCGGCATGTCGAGGAGGATGGTATTGTCCGTCGCGAGCCTCGCAGCGCGGCTTGACGCGCTTGATGCCGATGGCGCCTTTGTTTCCGAAGGTGAGGCCATTGTTAGCATCTCCAATCTGGAGGTCGCGGTCGCGCGCGAGGTCGCGGCGCTTGCCGTAGGTTTGGGCTGGGGCGCGGTCGCCTTTGACGGGGCGGGGACCGAGTGGGCGCTCGAAGATCTTGATGAGCCATTTGCGCCTTTCAGGATCGATCTCGAAAAACCACACGGGCCGGCGGGAATGCTGCGGCTACTAACCAATGTTGGCTTCGCCTCTTGGTTGGAGCGGGATGTGCCCAGTGCGCATTGGCAGGTAGCCCAGCTTACGACTGAGATTGTCGGGGTTGGCGTGTGTTTTACGCCTTGGGGCGATGAGATTCCGGAGCTTGCGCCTGATCTCGCCTTACGCGGCCCACGAACACTTGTTCGGGAGTTTTCTGGCCAGCGAGCCGTGCCGGCCAGCCTGGCGCGCTGGCTCCTGCGCGATGTCGATACCCTGCGGCTCGATGATCCGGCTGCTTGGGTATGGGCAGAGCGCGCATCGCGCATGCTGCTTCTGTCACTGCCAGATGAGTTTGACGCGGATCGCGGATCGCTTCGGTTCAAAGGGCCGCCGCGACTTGAGCTGAGCTATCCTGCAACGGGCGCGCCCGTCGCGACGGTACTTGGGCTCCCTGGGATTAAGGATCTACAGGCGGCATTGGCCTGGGTATTTGAGGTCGAGCGCGAGAGCGAGATGCGCCATATCCTGCTGGCGACCGAACTTGCCCGATGCGGCGGGACGGGTGAGGAGGCGCCGGAGTTCCTGCGCGATTATCTCGGCGCGGCCTTGGAAGGTGCGAAGACTGCCTACCAAGTGCAACTCGCCGGCATGAGTAGTGATGCTCTCAAGACGCTGGCAGAACTGCGCAAAAGCGTCACCGATGAAACCGCGAAGGTATCCGATGCGACACGCCAGATCATCACGGCGGTTGCAAGCGCGCTGGCGGTTGGTGCCGGGCTGATCGCCGCCCGAATGACGACGAACGCAAGCCCGTTACTGATCATACTCGTGATGGTGATGGCTAGTGCCTATGTTGCGATTACCATCCTTTCGGGCGTCATGTTCACCTTGTTGCAGCGCAAGGTGCGTAAGGAGTGGCAGCCTAGACTCTACAGGTTTCTATCGCAGCCAGACTACGATGCGCTGGTTGCCCGCCCTGCGCGCACGGCGGAAATGGCGCTCTGGTGGTCCTCTATTCTGGGTGCGCTTGCCATCATTGTGATGGCCTTCGCGATCTTCCTGATCCCTCCCGCATTGAGCGAACCCAAAGAAGATGCGCCGGTCCAGGCGAATGTGACGGTACCCTCATCGGTCGAAGCCCACACCCCCGCTGGAGAACAGGACGATTCCGGTCAGCGGCGCCCTAGCGAATGACACGGTGCCGGCGCTATCCGGCGGAAACTCCACGGCCGATCCCAAATAGGCCCCTCAGCCGCTCGTAGACGTGGTGGCCATCGTAGTATCAAACATCACGCTCCTTAGCCTTTCAAGGGGCAGCTTCCTATGTCTAACGTTCTTGAAGCCGCCACTCTGCTAATGGCCCAAAGTTGGGCAATCATAATTGAAAAGCGGTCGGTCCGCACTTGGAGAGCGAACATTGAAGGCTGAGCGTCTCACAAGGGTCGTCAGCCGCCCATCCGCTTCGTTTTTGTCACAAGCCATTCGTAGAAACGGAGGCTTTAAGGGGCCAGATCATGGGCCTCATCGCTGCTGCCAGTTGCGGCCGGGAATCCAATGGATTTGTCTGCTCGCATCGCCCGCAGATAATCCTTGTAGGATGGGATCAAGGAATAAGCGTAGCTGTTCGATCAACTCTGAAAATGGCGGCGGTTCCAGCGTGGGCGCGGCGCGGCCCAAGAAGGCCCGCCATTGCGCGAGCTTATCGGGCCGTTCCGCGAACTCCGTCCTCAGGCTGGCGGGCCAGTCGGCGGGAAACGGCCTTGCGCGTCCGTCGAGGGTCCGGCGCACCGCTTCGAGCAACGTGCCCGCCTCGAAGGGGAACGTCTCGGAAATTGCCCATATATCGTAATGATCCTTGAGCCGTGTCATGGCCGCATCGAAGCGCACCATCGCATCGAACTTTTCCGCAATAACGCTTTCCGGGGGATAGGCCCGGATATGGGCGGGCGGCATATCGGGAAGGAGCCGTGGGTAGTCGAGATCGAGCGGCGCGGGGTGGACCGGATCGCCAAAGCCAATGTCGATCTGGATGGGAATCCGCGTATTCTTCAACCGGGCTTCGAGCCGGACATGCAGGCCGCGATAATCTTCATCCTCGCGCGTGCGCTCCACTATTACGCTATCCGCAACGAAGATCAGGCCATCCACCGATGCGTCCGCGCCCGGCTCTGCGTCGCACAAGTCTGCGAAGGTTGCCCGCGCCGCATTCACATCATCGTCCCCGAAACCCAGCAGATCGAGATCGCCCGTGGCCCGAAAGGGCGCGTCCGCCCATGCGGCAAACAGCATCGCGCCTTTCAGGACGAAACGGTTGCGCGCGTCGGTTCGGGAAAGCCGATAGAGCAACCGTTCGATGCCATAGCGGACAAGCAGGCGCTGGAAGTCCTGGTCGGAGGCGCGCGACTGGTCAAGCAGGCGTTGGCGCACCGATTGCGCTATGTCGCGTTTGCGTGGCGGTTTCGTCACGACAGGCTTTCCAGATAGGGCCGCATGACGTTCTGCACCCGGCAGATGATGGCGTAGCGCGCAAGATCAGCATGGGTCGCCTTGCGTTGGCGGAGGCCATCGCGCAGGGCCTCGATCGCCACATCGAGGCCGACCCGGCTACGATATTTGAAGCAATCGACGATGGTTTTGGCGGGATCGTAGATCGGCACGGCGACGCCTTCGATTTCGGCCGTCATGCGGCCCGCCTCGAAGGCTTTACCCGACGCGCGCACTGCCTCGATGCGGAAAGGCAGCGTTCGCGGAACCCGCGCCTTGTGATGGAAGCAAATCCAGATCGCGTGCGGAAGCTGCGTCGTCAGTCCATGATATTGCAGCGCGGACAGGAGCGCGACGACACCGTGCGGCGCAAGAAGCGCGGCTTCGGCCAGATTATGCGCCGCGTCCATATCCTCGGCATCGGCCAGTTGATACAGGCCGCGCGCGAGCCGGACGAGTTGGCCTTGCTCGCACAGGCGCGCGATACTGCCCGGAGAGATTCCCGCCTCGCGGAAATCCCGCGCCCGCGCGATGCCGCGCGAACGAGCGATGGCAATGGCTTGGTCCGACAGGGTTTCGAGAGACTCCATAGGACTTGATGTGATGAAATGTCGGCATTTGTCAATAAGTGCCGACATTTCGTATCATCTGTTCAGGAATGTACACTTGCCATATGTTCTCTTAATGTTCTAGTTTTGGTTCTGGCGCTGACCAGGCGATTCGATTCATTCAGGAACCCGCGATGCAGCATGATATGTGCCTGCGCGCTGCTGCGCGCGCGATCTACGACGCCTGTTATCCAACCGACGAGCTTGCGCCGGTCGGCTTCGAGGAGGCGGAGCGATATGGAACCATCCACTATCGCCGCGCTGTAGAAGCAGCGCAGCAAGCCCGGTTGCATCTGCAATGGGATCGGGAAAGGCAGCCTGGCCTTTTCTAGCCTGTTCGCGCGCGCGCCGGTCACGGTTCGTCCGGCCATTATCGGAAACCGATAGTCGTTGTCTCCCCAATCTGGTCGTCTGTGCGTGTAGATGATGACGAACATGCTCTCGTCGCTTTGACCGCCTGACGGCACCCTTGGCTCCATTCGCGCCGCATGTCGCGGCCCGCGAAGCGGAGCGAGCATCATGACCCCTACCAAACTGCTCGTCGGCCAGATTTTGGTCGTGTTCGCCATCGTTATTCTTGGTGTGTGGGCGGCAACCCAATGGGCCGCCTCCATGCTCGGCTATCAGGCGCAGCTTGGCGAGCCTTGGGCGCTGCTGTTCGGCGTGCCGGTCTATCGGCCGTGGCAGATATTCCCGTGGTGGTATCACTATGAGGCTTACGCGCCGCAGGTGTTCGACAAGGCCGGGATGCTGGCAGGCGCCAGCGGCTTCGTCGGCTGCGCGTCGGCCATTGCCGGTTCGCTCTGGCGCGCGCGGCAGAACCGCAACGTCACCACCTATGGTTCCTCGCGTTGGGCCTTGCGCGGTGAGATCGCCAAAGCCGGGTTGTTCAACGCGGCAGGCGTATTCCTCGGCCGCTATCGCGGCGACTATCTGCGTCACGATGGGCCGGAGCATGTCATGGCCTTCGCGCCGACCCGTTCGGGCAAGGGCGTCGGGCTTGTCGTTCCCACGCTGCTGTCATGGACCGGCAGCGTCGTCGTCCACGACATCAAGGGCGAGAACTGGACGCTGACGGCCGGGTGGCGCTCGCGCTTCTCGCATTGCCAGTTGTTCAATCCGACCGATCCCCGGTCCGCGCGCTACAATCCGCTGCTGGAAGTCCGCAAGGGGCCGGATGAGGTCCGCGACGTTCAGAATATCGCGGATATTCTTGTCGATCCCGAAGGCGCGCTCGAACGCCGCTCGCATTGGGAAAAGACCAGCCATTCGCTGCTTGTCGGGGCAATCCTCCATATTCTCTACGCGGAGGAAGAAAAGACCCTCGCGCGGGTGGCGACGTTCCTTTCCGATCCCCAGCGGTCGTTCGCGCACACGCTGCGCCGGATGATGGCGACCAACCATCTCGGCACCCCCGATCATCCCCAAGTTCATCCCGTTGTCGCCAGCGCGGCCCGTGAAGTGCTGAACAAGAGCGAGAACGAACGCAGCGGTGTCCTCTCCACCGCTATGTCGTTTCTCGGCCTCTATCGCGACCCCACGGTGGCGATGACCACGGCGGCCTGCGACTGGCGCATTGCCGATCTTGTCGATGCGAAGTCGCCGGTCAGCCTCTACCTTGTCATACCGCCTTCGGACATTTCGCGGACCAAGCCGCTTGTCCGCCTGGTCCTCAACCAGATCGGCCGCCGCCTTACCGAACGGCTCGAAGGCGATCCGAAGAAAAGTCGCAAGCATCAACTGTTGATGATGCTGGACGAGTTCCCGGCATTGGGGCGGCTCGACTTCTTTGAAACGGCCTTGGCGTTCATGGCCGGATACGGAATCCGCGCCTACCTGATCGCGCAGAGCCTCAACCAGATCAGCAAAGCCTATGGCGAGAACAACGCCATCTTGGACAATTGCCATGTCCGCATAGCGTTCAGTTCCAACGACGAGCGGACGGCCAAGCGGATCAGCGATGCCCTTGGCACCGCCACCGAATTGCGCGCGCAGCGTAACTATGCGGGCCATCGCCTCGCGCCGTGGTTGTCGCACGTCATGGTCTCGCGGCAGGAGACGGCCCGCCCGCTGTTGACGCCCGGCGAGGTCATGCAACTGCCCCCGGCTGACGAGCTGGTGCTTGTCTCCGGTCTTGCGCCGATCCGGGCGAAGAAGCTGCGCTATTATCAGGACCGCAATTTCACGACCCGCATACTACCCGCACCCGATGTTGGCGGCAGCGGTAGCGCCGGGGCTTGCGGCAGCGGCGGAAGGGACGGCGGCGGAAACGGCGGCGCTGGCGGTGCCGCCTATGCCGACCGTCCCGCCCCGCGTCCCGACGATTGGGGCGGCGAGGTGCGCCGCCTCCACGAAAGGCTGGCGGTCGAGGCTGAAGCGGAAGGCGCGCAGTTCGATGAGGACGCCGAAGGTGGTTTGCAGCAGCAGCGCCATCCTGGCCTGCCCAAAGAACAGGCGGCAAAGCCGGTGGAACCCGACCAGGAGGTTTTGCCTGGCATCGAGGACGAGAGTGACGAGGTGGCCGACCGCCGGGCAATGGATCGGCTGCGCGGTCTCAGCAACGTCCAGCGTGCGCACGCCATGAATGTTGGTGAGCATGGGGGCACGGATCGCGGCGACGATCTGTTGCCGCGTTTTTGAGGGCCGCGCCGATGAAGCCCCGTCATCATCTCTACTTGGACAACGAGTTGACCGCCCAACTTGAGCGCCTTGGATCGAAGCCCGGCATGTCCAAGTCCGCAATCGTCGCGGACGCACTGCGCGCCTATCTCAACCGCCGCGCCACGCGCGAGGTGGACGACCTGCTGAAAGCCCGGCTCGACCGGATCAGCACCCAGCTAGGCAGGATCGAGCGGGACAGCCACGTTCTGCTTGAAACCCTCTCGCTGTTCGTCCGCTATCAACTCACCGTTACCGCACCGCTGCCCGACGCCGACAAGGCGGCGCAGGCCGTGGGCCGCGAACGCTTCCGCCGCTTTGTCGATCAGGTGGGCCGCCAACTCGCCACCGGCCGTAGCATCGGGGCCACGCCTGCCGATGATGGGGCGGTCCAATGAGCGGCCCCACGACCAGCGGCGTCCACATGACCGCGCAGGGCCGCCGCCGCGCCATGCTCCGCACGGCGATGGGGCCAGAGATCGCGGCGGCGCTGGCCGATCCCCTTGTAATCGAGATCATGGTGAACCCGGACGGGGCATTGCGGCTGGACCGGCTGGGACAAGGCCGTGTCGATACCGGCGCACGGCTGGAAGCGGCCGAAGCCGAACGCATCATCCGGCTTGTAGCATCCCATGTCCGGGCAGAGGTCCACGCCGCCGCCCCGATCGTCAGCGCCGAACTGCCCGAAGGCGGGGAACGCTTCGAGGGACTGTTGCCGCCTGTATCGGCCGCGCCATGCTTTTCGATCCGCAAGCCCGCCGCCCGCATCCACCGCCTCATTGATTATGTGGCGGACGGCATCATGCGCGCCGAGATCGCGCTGGCGCTCTCAATGGCGGTTGTCGAGCGCAAGAACATCCTTGTCGCGGGCGGCACGTCATCAGGCAAGACCACGCTCGCCAATGCGCTGTTGTCCGAAGTGGCGACGCTGGACGAGCGGGTTATCATCATCGAGGACACGCGCGAGCTGCAATGCGCGGCGCCCGATACGGTAGCCCTTCGCACCAAGCCCGGCATCGTCGGGATGACCGATCTTGTCCGCTCCACGCTGCGCCTGCGCCCGGATCGGATCATCGTCGGAGAGGTGCGTGGCCCGGAAGCCCTCGACATGCTCAAGGCATGGAACACCGGGCATCCGGGCGGCATCGCCACCGTCCACGCCAATAGCGCGCGCTCCGCACTCTACCGCATCGAACAACTTGTGTCGGAAGGCGTCGTCACTGTTCCGCGCCGCCTGATTGCCGATGCGATCGACCTGGTTGTGTTCATCTCCGGCCGGGGAACCGGCCGCAGGATCGAAGCCGTCTCGGAGGTCCGCAGCCTGACAAGCGATGGCGATTACGCCGTCACGGACCTTTCCATTCCCCACAATTCCACCCCCGACAGGAGCAAAGCATGACACATGCCCTCAAATCCCGGCTTTTCGGGACAAGCGCCCTCACGCCCAGCCGCGCCATATCGGCGGTCGGCGCGATCCTCATTCCCGCCGCCGCGATGGCGTCGGGATCGGGGATGCCGTGGGAGGAACCGCTACAGCAAATCCTGGAGTCCGTTCAGGGTCCGGTCGCGAAGATCGTCGCGGTAATCATCATCATCGCCACCGGCCTTGCGCTGGCCTTCGGCGAGACCAGCGGCGGTTTCCGCAAGCTGATTCAGATCGTCTTTGGCCTCTCCATCGCCTTTGCCGCGTCCAGCTTTTTTCTCAGCTTCTTCTCCTTCGGTGGCGGAGCGCTGGTCTGATGAGCGGGGCCAACTCCATCGCGTCGAGCGGTTTTGGCGGCGAGCATATCGAGGGATTCGAGGTGCCGCTTCATCGAGCGCTTACCGAGCCGATCCTGTTGGGCGGCGCCCCACGCGGCATCGCCATCCTGAATGGTACGCTAGCGGCCGCGATGGGGCTTGGCCTCCAGCAATGGATAGCGGGACTGCTGCTTTGGCTCGCGGGACATAGCCTCGCCGTGTTCGCGGCTAAGCGCGATCCCGACTTTGCGCCGGTCATCGCTCGTCATCTTCGGCAAAAGGCATGGCTGGGATGCTAAGGCCGATCCCTCCTGCCGACGGCCGGTCGACCGGTGCGGCGCGCATCGCCTATGCCGACCCGCCCTATATCGGCTGCGCCCATCTTTACCGGGCGCATCCCGACTATGGTGGCGAGGTCGATCATGCTGCGCTGATCGCACGCCTTGAGCGCGACTATGACGGCTGGATTCTCCACGCCGCCGCGACGCCCCGGAGCATTGAAGTGCTTGCCCCGCTGGTTGCCGCGACGGGCGCGCGCTGGATGGCCTGGGTCAAGGGCTTCGCGGCGTTCAAGCGCAACGTGCCGGTCGCTTACGCATGGGAGCCGGTCATCGTCAAACCCGCCCGGCGTCCCGTCGTCAGCGCGCGGCTGACGCTGCGCGACTGGATGCAGGAAAGCATCACGCTTCGCCGGGGCCTGACAGGCGCAAAGCCGGAAGCGCTTTGCCATTGGGCCTTCGAGGTCGTCGGTGCGCGGCCGGATGCTGGACGACCTGTTTCCCGGCACGGGAGCCGTCACGCGCGCATGGCGCAGTTGGCAGCGCAAATTCCTCCTGCCCGATGGCCATTCCCTTGCAGACGGAGACTCCCCATGTTGAACCTTCGCGAATATCGCGCGGCGGCCGATCGCCTTGCCGATCATCTGCCGTGGGCCGCGCTGGTCGCGCCCGGCGTGGTGCTGAACAAGGATGGATCATTCCAGCGCACGTTTCGCTTTCGCGGACCGGACCTTGAATCCGCCACCGACGCGGAACTGATTTCCGTCTGCGCCCGCGCCAACAATGCGCTGCGCCGTCTTGGCACCGGATGGGCGCTGTTCTTCGACGCCGAGCGCATCGAAGCCTTGGGCTATCCCGACAGCCGCTTTCCCGATCCGGCAAGCTGGTTGGTGGACGAGGAACGTCGCGCGCATTTTGACGGGCGCAAAGGCCAGCACTTCGAGAGCCGCTATCATCTGACCATCTGCTACATGCCGCCGCCCGATCAGGTCAGCCGGGCCGAGCGCGCCTTGTTCGAAAGGGAGCACGCTAGCCAAGGCCGCGACTGGCAGCAGGAATTGCGCGCCTTCATTGCGGAGACCGAAAGGCTATCGGATCTACTCACCGGCATCATGCCGGAGGTCCGCGCGCTGGATGACAGCGAGACGCTGACATTCCTGCACGGCTGCATATCGACCAAGCGCATGTCCGTAGCAGCGCCCGAAACCCCCATGTATCTGGACGGGCTGCTGGTCGATACGCCGCTATCGGGCGGCATCGAACCGCTGCTGGGGGACAACCATCTTCGCACGGTGACGGTGATGGGATTTCCGGGCGACACCCGGCCCGGCATCCTCGACGCATTGAACCATCAGGACTTCGCCTATCGCTGGTCCACGCGCTTTATCGCCCTCGACAAGACGGCCGCCAACAAGGTGCTGACACGCACCCGCCGCCAATGGTTCAACAAGCGCAAGTCCGTCGCACAGCTCCTGCGCGAAGTGATGATGAACGAGCCGGTTCCGCTCACCGACAGCGACGCCGACAACAAGGTTGCCGATGCCGACCTGGCCTTACAGGCGCTTGGCGGCGATCATGTCGCCTTCGGCTATTACACCGCCACGATTACGGTTTCCGATGAGGACCGGGCGGCCGCCGACGAGAAGGTTCGCATTGTCGAGCGGATCGTCAACGGCCTTGGCTTCACTTGTATTCGCGAGAGCGTCAACGCGGTGGAGGCGTGGCTGGGATCGCTGCCCGGCCATGTTTACGCCAATGTCCGGCAACCGCTGGTCCACACGCTGAACCTGGCGCACTTGATGCCGCTGTCGTCGGTATGGGCAGGCCCGGCGCGTAACGATCATCTCGACGGCCCGCCGCTGCTCTATGCCGAGACGTCCGGCTCCACCCCGTTCCGCCTTTCCACCCATGTTGGCGATGTAGGCCATCAGCTTATCGTTGGCCCGACCGGCGCGGGCAAGTCGGTGTTGTTGGCGCTGCTTGCCTTGCAGTTCCGCCGCTATCCGGGCGCGCAGGTCTATATCTTCGACAAGGGGCTGTCCGCGCGCGCGGCCGTGCTGGCGATGGGCGGCGGGCATCATGCCCTTGGCGAGAGCGATGCGCTGGCGTTCCAGCCCTTGCGGAACATTGATGACGACAGCGAGCGGGCATGGGCGGCCGACTGGATCGCCTCGCTGCTTGCCCATGAGCGAGTCGATGTAACGCCGGAGGTCAAGGAGGCGCTTTGGTCCGCGCTTACCAGCCTTGCGAGCGCGCCGCCCGAAGAACGCACGCTGACCGGGCTATCGGTTCTCTTGCAGTCCAATGCGCTCAAAGCGGCGCTCATGCCCTACACGCTCGAAGGGCCATTCGGGCGGCTGCTCGATGCCGCCGAAAACCGCCTGAACCTCGCTGACGTGCAATGCTTCGAGACCGAAGCCTTGATGAATATGGCGGGCGTCGTCCTGCCCGTTCTCACCTATCTGTTTCATCGGCTCGAAGAACGCTTCGACGGTCGCCCGACGCTGCTCATTCTCGATGAGGCATGGGTATTTCTCGACAATCCCCTGTTCGCCGCGCGCATCCGCGAATGGCTCAAGGTGTTGCGGAAGAAGAATGTCAGCGTCATATTCGCGACGCAGAGCCTGGCCGACATTGCCGACAGCAGCATTGCCCCGGCGATCCTCGAATCCTGCCCGCAGCGCATTTTCCTCGCCAATGACCGGGCCATCGAGCCGCAGGCGCGCGGGACTTACGAGCGTTTCGGGCTGAACTACGCCCAAATCGAGCTCATCGCCCGCGCCACCCCCAAGCGGCATTATTACCTGCAATCGCGGCGAGGCAATCGCCTGTTCGAGCTGGCGCTAGGCCCGGCGACGCTGGCGCTATGCGGCGCGTCCGATCCCGACACGCAAAACCTGATCGACCGGCTGCTTGCGGAGCATGGCCCGGACCAATTCGCCCCTGCCTTCCTTGGCGCGCGCGGCCTCGATTGGGCCGCCGATCTTCTTCGCGATTTCCCCGGTGCCAAGCGCGCCGGGATCGTCGGGCATCAAGGTGATGGTGCTGGCCGTCATCATCGGCATCGGAACCAATTTCTTCGATCAGATAACCGGCATCGTTAGCAGCAATCCGGGTGCCAGGGAGGCGCTGACCCTGCTGATGGGCGCGCTGACGCTCTTGGGGCTTGGCATCTTCGGTCCCGGCATTGCCGCCGGTCTGGTCAGCGGTGCGCCGCAGCTTGGCGCGGGCGCGGCGGTTGGCGCCGTCGCCGGCGCGGCTATCGCAACAGGCGGCGCGGCCATGCTCGGCGCAAAGGCCGCGATGGGCGGCATGGGCGCGATCCGCGCCGGAACCGCGATGGGATCGGCCGCGCAAGCCTCCTATCGCATGGGGCAGGCCGTCGCCGGGGCCAACAGCGTCGGCGCGGGCCTGCGCGGTGTGGGCGCGGCGGCCGATAGTGCCGCAAGCCGGAAAGTCGGTTCGACCGTTTCGCGCGTCCGCCAAGGCTTTCAGGCCGATGTGGCGCGCGGTCGCGATGCCGCATGGCAGGCGATGAACATGGACGCGCTCATGCCCGGCGCGCGGCCGCAAAGTGCCGGTGCAGCTACCGGAGGCGGCGCGGGTGGAGCTGGTGCCGCTCCGGCATGGGCGCAAAAACTCCGCTCCGAACAGACCTCACGCCATCGGCGGCACATGGCCGCGCAGACGATCAAGGACGGTGATCGTCCCGGCAGCGGAGCCAATCCCGACCTCAATCAAAAGGAGTAATTTTCCATGATCTTCAAGCGACCTATCCAGCGTTACGGGCAGACCCCGCAGCCCGAAACCCCTTACCAGCGCGCGGGCCAGCTATGGGATGAGCGTATCGGCTCCGCCCGCGTCCAAGCCCGGAACTGGCGGCTTGCCGCGTTCGGATGCCTTGGCCTGGCCGGCTTGGCTGTAGCGTCGAACATATGGCAGTCGATGCAAAGCCGCGTCGCGCCCTATGTCGTGGAGGTGGACCGGCTGGGCGAAGCACGCAGCGTCGCGCCCGCGATCCAGAACTACCAGCCCACGGACGGGCAGATCGCATGGCATCTGGGGCGCTTCATCAGCAATGTGCGGTCCGTCTCGACGGACCCGGTATTGGTCAAGCGCAACTGGCTGGACGCCTACGACTTCGCCACCGACCGCGCCGCGCTGTTCCTGAATGAATATGCCCGCAGCAACGACCCATTCGCCGGGATCGGCCAGCGTAGCGTGTCGGTGCAGGTGACGAGCGTGGTCCGTGCGTCGGACAACAGCTTTCAGGTCAAATGGACCGAGAGCATTTTCGAGCGCGGCAGCCTCGCCAAGACCGAACGCTGGACCGCCATGCTGACAGTGATGCTTCGGCCGCCCAAGACCGCCGACGCGCTCCGCAAGAACCCCTTGGGCCTCTACGTCAACGCGATTGATTGGGCGCGCGAACTCGAAGGCCAGCCCGCGCAGTCCGTGCAACAGGACCCGGCCGCGCAGCCGGTGCCGCCCGCTGTTCCCGCGCCGCCCGCCGCTGCCGCTTCCACCGCTCCCGCGTCGCCCGAAGCCGCGCCGGTTCCGGCCGCGCCCGCCATTCCCGCCAAAGAAGGAGAACCCGGACAATGACCCGGCCAAAAACCGAAATCGCTATCATGTCCGCGTCCGCGCTGGCGCTTGCCGCCTGCGCGGGTAAGACCCCGCCGCCTGCGATCACTTATGATGCCGCCGACTTCCAGCCCGCGACCCAGCAGGCCGAGCCGCCCCGGCCGGTGGAGATCGTGGAACAGCCCGTGCCGCTGCCCTTGCCGGGCCAACTCCAGCCCCCGCCATCGGTGCGGGGGGAGACGCGCGCGCCTACCGCCCGGATCGAGGCCACCAATCGCGCGGCCACCAGAGAGCCGAGCAGTTCCGGCTATATCAATGCCGTGCAGGTCTATCCCTGGACCGAAGGGGCGCTTTACCGGCTCTATACCGCCCCGGAGCGCGTCAGTGACATTGCCTTGCAGCCGGGCGAAAGGCTGGTCGCGGTATCGGCCGGTGATACTGTCCGCTGGATCATAGGCGACACGACGAGCGGCGCAGGCGAGTCCGCCCGCGTGCATGTATTGGTCAAGCCGTTCGCACCCGGCCTTGCGACCAACATGGTCATAACCACCGACCGCCGCGCCTATCATCTGGCGCTCGAAAGCACCGACCGCACGGCGATGGCCGCGATTAGCTGGACCTATCCGCAGGACCGGCTTGTTGCGCTTCGCCGCCAGAACCTGGATGCCGAAGCCGCAAGGCCGGTCGCGGAGAATGTCGCGCTGACCAATCTGCGTTTCCGCTACGCCATTACCGGCGACAGTCCGCCGTGGCGTCCGCTGCGCGCATGGGATGACGGGAACAAGGTCTATATCGAGTTTCCCGCGCGTCTGGATCAGGGTGAAGCGCCGCCGCTGTTCGTCGTCGGGCCGCTGGGGCAGAGCCAGTTGGTCAATTACCGCGTCAGCGGCAATCACTATATTGTCGATCGCCTGTTCGCGGCGGCCGAGCTTCGCCTTGGAGAGAAGCCGCAGCAGGTCGTGCGGATCAACCGGACGGACGGCCGGAATGGGAGGGCGCGGAAATGACCGAGCCGCCCATCGATCCGATTCCGCCCGTCGATCCAGACGCGCCGGAACCGGCAGCGCAGGACGCGCCGCAGCGCAAGGCCGCGCCCGAAACGCTCACCCTTCGCGCCAATCCCCGCCGCGTTGTCCGCTTCAAGCGTGGCGTCATCATCGGCGGCGCGGCGGCCGGATCGCTCGCCCTTGCCGGTGTTGCGTGGATGGCGCTGGGGCCGAAGGCGTTTCACATCGTCGCCAGCGGCGAGGACAAGGCGATCACCGACCGGAACACCCCCGCCGATCAGGTGATGAACCTGCCCGGCACTTATGGCGAGGTCGCGCCGGGCATCCCGATCCTGGGGCAACCGCTTCCCGGCGACCTTGGACGACCGATCCTCGAACGCCAGCGCCAGCTTGAGGCGGGCGGCGTGCTGCCCGCCGATCCGGCCATGCCCCCCGCGATGACTCGGCAAGAGCAGGCGGCCGAAGCCGAGCGCCAGCGCATCGCCGCGCAGGCCCGCGAGGCGGGCGTCATGGTGCAATCGTCCGGGCGAGCAGCAGCCGCGGCCCCATCGAGCGGTGCTGCGGCTCCGTCCACGCCGGAAGCGTCGGGCGATACCGAACAGGCGGGCCGCCTTGCGCTCAACCCGGACTCCGACCCCAACAACCAGCAACGCAAGCTGGATTTCATCGGGCAATCGGCATCGGGCGGGATCTACAATCCGCACACCTTGCAAACCCCGGCATCGCCGCATCAGGTGATGGCGGGCAGCGTGATCGCGGCGAGCCTCATTACCGGCCTCAACTCCGACCTGCCCGGCATGGTCGTGGCGCAGGTGACGGAACCCGTATTCGATACCGTGACCGGCCGGACCTTACTTATCCCGCAAGGCTCCCGCCTCATAGGTAGCTATGACAGCGTGGTTGCGTTCGGACAGCGCCGCGCGCTCCTCGTATGGCAGCGGATCATCCTGCCCGATGGCAGTTCGACCCAGATCGACAATCTGCCCGCGACCGACGCGGCGGGGTATTCCGGGCTTGAGGATCGCGTGGACTTCCACACCTGGCGCTTGCTCAAAGGGGTGGCGCTATCGACCCTGCTAGGCGTCGGCACCGAACTATCCATTGGCGACAATGAGAGCGACCTTGTCCGCGCGCTTCGCCAGTCAACGCAGCAGTCCGCCAATCAGGCGGGCCAGCAGATCGTGTCCAAGAATCTCAACATCCAGCCCACCATAACCGTCCGCCCTGGATGGCCGCTCCGCGTGATCGTTCACAAGGATTTGGTCCTTCGACCGTGGGGCGGGCGCTGACAGGAGACGCCCCGATGCTCAAACTCGCAAAGCTGCCCGATCGCACGCCGGTCAAGATCGGCATTACCATCACGCCCGACCTCGATGGGGAGTTGCGGGCCTATCTGGATATTTACCGCGCCACCTATGAGGACAAGGCGACGACCGTTGCGGACCTGATCCCCGCCATGCTCGAATCCTTCCTCGCCAGCGACCGCGCCTTTGCCAAGGCCCGTAAGGAAGCGGAGGCGGGGACATGAGCCGCGGCCGCACAATCGGCCGGTTCAAGCGGTCGAAGCAGGGCGGTTGGGAAGGTGAGATTGAAACCCTCACCATCAAACGTCGGATCAGGCTGGTCCCGAACGACAACCGTGTGAGCGATGATGCGCCTGCGTTCCGCGTCATGCTCGGATGGAATCCCATAGGTGACGCATGGGAAAAGAAATCCCGCAGCGATCCGCCACGCCATTATCTGCGTGTCGAGATCGACGACCCGACTTGCCCCCTGATCGCTGCACTGTTCCCCGATAAGGAGGGATTGACGGCGAAGCTAGTTATGAACGTGCAGGAGCAGGGCCGTGGCTGCACCGGAATATGACGGGCGCACTGACCCGGAGCGACCCTCGCCGTTTTACTCGAACGAGGAAGCCGCCAATTTTCTACGTCTATCGCCCCGGACATTGGAGAAATACCGCGTGAGAGGCGGCGGGCCGCCCTTTCGGAAACTGGGGCGGCGGGTCGTCTATGCGCTTGCCGACCTCGAAGAGTGGGCTGGACGGCGCGTTTGCGATTCGACTTCGGACACGGCTTGGAAAGTTCGCTGACCTTGCATTGATTGCTGATCGCGGGACGGATTGAGCTATGCAATCACCCACGTAATCAGAATGGCGGGTGCGTTTGGCGCCGATCGTGTGGTGCTGCAACTGCACTTTCCCACCACTCCCAACAGTTGCTTTTTACTCGGAGCTTGCGCGTGACACCCACGTAATCGGGGTAGGCCGTGGCTCCGGGAACCGCTGTTTTTACGCATTTTGCCGCTAAAATTGCACACTCCAGCGTCAGTCGCGCTCGCGCAAATTTTGATTACGTGGTGATTACGTGGACGAAGAAAGGGCCGTATCGCCCGTTCTTCTTGTCTTCTAAGTCATTGATTTTAAAGGAGTTTTTGGTGGACGCACTTGGGCTCGAACCAAGGACCCGCTGATTAAGAGTTTCACTAAGTGTCTGATTATATTGGTCTAATCCGTTTCATCTCGTTGCTCAAGATATTGGAAGCGCGACTCTTGGGTTTCCAGTCCGATCGGATCCGTTTCACCCTCTATCGTTCAACCCTATGCGTCTGATGCCCTGTTGGTGCCCCCGCTGGCAACGCCTGTGGGACCTTGACGGTGGATTAATGCTGTGAGCAATGCGTTTCCTTCCTGACACGGCGCTTCCGACAGGATATGCAGCACGGAACAAATCGAGCCCGTGGGAGCATCATGGCGTCAATCTTTGCCGAGAAACGACAGGATACGCTGAACCGCTTTTATACGCGGACAGCCGTTGGTGAATTGCTAGTCGATCAGCTCGGTGACGTTCGCCCACAAAACGTGTTGGATTTCGGCGCGGGGGAAGGGTCCTTGTCGGCTGCGGTTGCCGCCCGTTGGCCGGGGATTGAAGCGGTTACCGTCGATCTAGATTCGGGCATCGTGGAAGGGCTGCATGAGAGGCTGAAGCAAGCCGGAGTCGGCCTGCACCGTCACCATCAGAATGATGTGTTGGACTCCACGCTTCCGGAGCAATTGGCGGATCATGGTCTGTTTGATCTGGCGGTCTGCAATCCTCCATTTTTCCGGCCTGATTGGAGCCGTGACTATGCGCGTATCCTTCAACATGCCGATCTCGCGGAGGCTTGCCCGTCGACCGCCGATGCAACTGCGGAAATCCTATTCCTGGCCCAAAACCTCCGCATGGTCCGCGACGGAGGCAAGATCGCTCTGATCGCGCCTGACGGTCTCTTAACGGGCTGGCGTTCATCCGCATTTCGCCGAACCTTGATGGACCGGCACAGGGTCGATTGCGTCCTGCAATTGCCGAACCACTCATTCCACGACACTGAAGCGCGGTGCTTCGTCCTCATCGTCACCAAGAATGCGGGACCCACCGAGCAGGTGAAGTTGCTTCGGTATGACGCGGCAGACGGCCTTTCCCTCCCGATCATCATCAGCCGGAATGACGCGGAAACTCGCATGGACTTTGATTTCCACGCGCATCGAGATGACGGTGACAGGCAAGTTACCACGCTACGCGAGCTAGGTGCCGAGGTTAAACGAGGTTCGCTTGACACCGTGGCGCGCAAGGCCGCTACGTTTCCGACCTTCCACACCACCGACTACCGTGGAATCGCGGGGGGCATAGTCACGCTGGAAGCTGACTTCGCCTCGCCAGAGAAGCCTAGGCTGGTGATTGCGGAGGCGGGCGACATCTTGTTAGCCCGCGTTGATCGCAGCCTTCACGAGAAGGTGGTCATGGTGGCTGGAGGGCGAGCCGCCGTCACCGATTGCATCTATCGTGTGCGCGTCCCGGCTGAGGTTCGCGCCTCAGTTTTCGACGCACTGCGCTCTCCGGCAGGCATGGCGAGTCTGCTGGCGGCGACGAAGGGCGTTAGTGCCAGATTGCTCGGAAAGACGGACCTTTTAGACCTACCGCTTCAATTGCCGGCCTGATGACCTTTTTTCGAAAAACTGTTCGAGAAACGAAAGGGCTTGCCGCTTTTGCTCTACGCTTGCGGCCTGCAAGATGGCGATGACATTGACCTTCCCTGTCGCCCCGTCCCAAAAGTTCTTCTTCATGACCTGATGCCTGCCGCACAGCGCCTGCCAGTGTGTCGGATCGGTGGGATCGGAGTTGGGATCGACCGAGTGCGGAGTCGTATGATCGGGAGTCAATTTGACCGTTCCGCCGCCGATCGGATCGATTGCCCCTTCCTTGAGACCGCATAGCTGTCCGTCTTCCCGCCACTCGCAGGCGTGCCCGGCATTCTCGATCACCTTTTTCCACGTAGCTGGTGTGGGGCGGACTCGTTTCGCAGCTTTCTCACGCCTCTCGACGCTAGCGAGCACATATTCTTCCGGCTTCAACGTCTTCCAGTCGCGTGCCGATAGGATGGTGTAGCCCTTGTCGGTGCGAAGCTCGGACAGCCGCTGGTGCCAGTTTTCGGGTTCCTTGCCGGTGATGGGATTGCGAGCGGCGGCTATGATTTGTTCGCGTGTAACGACCAAGCCGACATTGTTCAGGAACAGGGCCTCAAGGCGCGCGCTGACAGACTTCTGATCGTAGGTCGTGTTATCGGAACTGTAGATTTTTTCGGTCGGAATCATATGCCCTCATCCCTCGCACGGCGATCAGCCGACGATCGGGAGAAGGTCTAACGATCCAGCCCCGTCAGGCAAGGAAAGATCATCCCATCCATCAAGATCACGAAATTGCGTTAGAACTAAAAATGCTGGAACAGTGTCGCGGCACTTGGTGCGAGGATCGGACATCGGGATTGGTCCAAATAACCCCCCGGTCATCGTCTATCATAAGACGCGTTGCAGATCGCGTCAGGTCAAACTTTTCCATGTCATGCTGTCCGCGACAGAAGTTTTCTTTGAGATAGCTGCGTATAGGTGATTATTAGATCGTCGTCGAAAGGACGGCGACGATGCGTAAGGTGCTCACGAACAGGTTTTTGGAGACAGTGAAGGCGGACGCAAAGCGGCAGGATATACGCGATGCGAGTTTCCCCGGCTTCGGCGTGCGGGTGACGTCTAACGGGCGGAAGACCTTCTATCTTTCGTATCGCTGGGGTTTGGAACAGCGGCATCCGGCCCTTGGAACGTATCCGATCGTGTCACTCGCTAAGGCGCGGGAAAAAGCGGTCGAGATACTGCGACTCGTTGATGAAGGTGTTGACCCATTGGCGCAACGGCGTCGGGCGATCACGAGCGTGGAGGATGCCGTGGCGGATTTCATCCGGAGCTATGCCAGGCCCCGCAACAAGAGCTGGCGAGAGGCAGAACGCATTTTGAACCGCGAAGTCGTGGAGGCATATGGCCCCCGCGACATACGGTCGATCACCAAAGCTGACATTCTCGATATTGTCGATGCTGCCACGGAACGCGGCGCGCTCTATCAGGCGAACCGCATCCACGCCCACATCAGGAAATTCCTCAATTGGTGTGCCCAGCGCGGCATTATCGATGCGAACCCGATTCTCGGGATTTCTGCGCCAACCCGTGAGCGTGCCCGTGACCGGGTGCTGGATGAAGATGAGGTCGCCCGTGTAGTGAAGGCTGCAAAGGCGGAACCGTTTCCGTTCGGTCCATTCGTGTTGCTCCTCTTGGCGACCGCGCAACGGCGAGGCGAACTTGCCGAGATGCGCTGGAGCCAGATCGATCGCGAAGCAGCCATATGGGAGATACCCGCGCATCTCGCCAAGAACGGTAAACCGAACACAGTGCCGTTGTCCCCGTTCGCACTTCGGGTTCTCGATACTGTCCCCCGCTTTGACGGCTGCGATCTTGTGTTCACGACCAATCGCCGCACACCTGTCAGCGGCTTCTCCAAGATGCTGCGGCGGATATCGGAAGTGTCTGACACGTCGAACTGGCGATTGCATGACCTCCGCCGCACGGCGGCTTCCGGCATGGCGAAAGCTGGGGTAGCGCCGCATGTTGTCGAGAAAGTGCTGAACCACATCAGCGGGGAGATTTCGGGCGTGGCTGCGGTCTACAACCGCTATGGCTATATCGATGAGAAGCGCGCGACGCTGGATAGTTGGGGGAGCATTCTTGATGCACTCGCCTGAGGATACACGATATATCCCGCTGCGCGCAGCAGCCGGGCATGTCGGCAGGCGTTTCTACGGGGCCTGGAACGACGCGGACGCTGACACACTGGCGCATTCACGCGATGATAATCTGGAAGCATGGGATCGCGCGATGGCGGTCCAAGAGCATCTGACTGACTATATCGCGCAAGGGCAGGTCAAAGCCTATCAAGATGCTCCGCCGGACGGCTCCGGTCGTGAAGTCATCGACATCCCGCCGGAATGGTATGAGGCCGGTTCATTCACGCTCTGCATCCGCACGAGCAGGTTTTTCGTGTTCAGCGACATCTGGGAGCCGATCTATATCGACCGGCGAGGATTGCTCGCGCACCTTCCCAAGATCGCAGGCGAACGGAACGCGGGTCGTTATCACGCCAAGGACGTGGTGCATGCCGCATGGAAACTCGCGCTGATGGACCCTGAGGTGCCCACCAAGGCGGAACTCACCCGCCGCCTGCTGGGCTGGCTAGCGGATGGCAATCTCTATCCCGATCCTTCAACGCTCGATGACATCGTGGGCGAAGTCGTCGCCTTCCTGCATGAGAACAAATCGGGACGGGGAGTTTGTGAATCGCTTTCGTCCCGCGAACCGCCGGAAGAAGCTGCATAAGTGCGTCGGCTCCACAAAAAGGAGCCGAATCCATGTCAAATCCACTCGTCCTTGATCGTGCTGGCCTGCGCCGGTGCGGTATTCGCGTCGCCAATTCGACGCTGCTCCGATGGGAAGCACAGGGGCTTTTCCCGCGCAGGTTCCGGGTCGGGCAGTCGGTATTCTGGAGCCAATCCGCCATAGCCGATCACATGGCCCGTCTTGCCGAGGAGGCAGGCCAATGATCCCGGCACGATACAAGCATCTCGCCAGCGGCAAGAGCAGTCGCGCGGCGATCGAGGCGGCAAGTCGTTTCGTCGCGGATTTGTGGGCGGACCACGATCCCGACGCCTATACTTTCATCGGAACGCGCCGGGGCGAACGCTGGCGCGATCATCCGATCCGGGGGAACAACAGGCGGGGCCAGATCGCGAAGATTCTGTCCGCTCACAGTCCCGATCGCTTCGACGTCTATTTCTGCCCCAGCGCCTTCTCGGAGCGCAACCGGCGCACCGATTTCGCGCTGCCGAGCCGCTATGCCCATTGTGATATCGATAAGGCAGATCCAGCGGGCTACGATCCGCAACCCAATATCTTATGGGAGACCTCGCCCGGCAGTCTCCAAGGCATTTGGATATGGGGAGAAATGGCCGATGGCCGGATCGCCGAGCGGTATTCCAAGAATATCGTCTACAAGGATGGCGGGGACCGCAACGGCTGGTCGATTACCAAAATGCTGCGCGTGCCCGGCACGATCAATCATAAGCCCGACTACAACCGCCCGGTCGTCACGCTCAGGAATTACGACGAACGGCCGAGGGCATTCCGGCATCGATCTTGGCGATCGAAGACCCCGTAGCCCTGCCTGCGCCAGATGTTCAGCCTGCGAGCGGGGATGAAGCGGCTACGATCATGCGCCGCTATCGTCGCCATATGGGTTTGCCTGCCGGGGCGCTCATGACCGCACGCCGGGTCTTGCGTGGGGACAGGTCGGGCGCCGTGTTCCAGATCGTCACTGGAATGATGCGCGCCGGTGCGCCGGATGCCGACATTGCCACCGTGCTGGTCGGCAATCCCTATTTCATCGACAAGTGGGGAACTGATCGCGCGCGGGCGGAACAGGAGGTCGAGACCATTCGGGCACGGCTGGAGGGCGGGCGATGAGTGCGACATCGAAAAAGAGCCGCCTTCAACTGACGGGCAAGGAACGTCGCAGGGAGTTGCGCTCAGCCGTGGTCGGCTGGGGCTTGCGAGGTATGTCGAAGGTTCAGGCCAAGCAATTGGCGGGGCTGTTCGACGAGACCGCGAATGCGCCGCCCCTCGCGGACGATGAATTTGCCGAAGTGTTCGGCGCGGCATGGGCAGAGGTCAATGAGATCGACAAGGAGGCGCATTTCAAAGACCTTGCGGACTTCGAAACGCTGCCGGTCGAATATCTGATCGAACCATTGGTGCCGATCGGCGTCACATCGATTCTCGATGGCAACCCCGGCATGGGCAAATCGTTTCTCAGCCTTGGGATGACGGCGGGCGTCACCAGCACGGGCAAATTCGGGGACAGGCCGGTTACCCGCAAGGGCCGCGTGCTGTTGCTGAACGACGAGGATGATCCGAGCCGCGTCATTCGACCGAGGCTAGAGGCGATCGGCGCGGACATAGACAGGATCAGGGTGATCGACGACCCATTCATTCTGAACGAGGAAGGTGTGGATATTCTGAGCCGGGAAATCAGAAACTATGATCCGACACTGGTTATCATCGACCCGTTGACGAATTTCATGGGTGGCGGGGTCGATATGTATCGACCGAACGAAGCCAACGCGTTCATGCGGCCGCTCCATCGGCTGGCGAAGGACTTCGACATCGCTATCCTGATCGCTCGTCACTTGCGCAAGCAGGCATCGGACAACGCCATGCACATGGGGCAAGGATCGATGGCCTTTGGCGGAGCCGTGCGTTCGGGCATGATCGTCACACCTCACCCGACACAGGCCGATTGGCGTGTATTGGCGCACTATAAAGCCAGCTACTCCAAAGAGGCGGCATCGGAAGCGTTCGAGATTTGCACACCCCCCAAGGGCGGCGCGGCGCGAGTGGTCTGGCGTGAGCCGGTCGAGATGACGGCCAATGAGCTGGTCGCCCTGTCATCGGTGCAGGACTCCGTGCTCGACCGCGCGGTGCGGGCGCTCGAGGATTATCTCACCCCCGGACCAGCGAAGGCACGGGAGGTCATTGCGGCTATGAAAAAGAAGGGAGTACAGGAACGCACGCTGGATCGGGCGAAGAAGAAGCTGGGCATCATCAGCGGCAAGGGGCCGGGCGCGAAATGGAAGCTGCCCGACTGAAAGCGCGCCAAATGTGCATACACATATGTTTGGCGCTCTTTCATGCCTCAGGCGTCGGCCTCGGCGTTTGCCAGCGCCTTTCTTGCTTCTTCCAGCGCCTTCGATCCCGGCGTCCATGACCAAGGCTGGCGGGCGATGTGTTCCTTCCCCAAGGTCGGATATTGCTTCGTCTGCTTCGCGGCGAGGCGTAGGAGCATCCGGGCATCGCGCGGTGGCATCTTCATTTCACGGGCGAGTTGATCGAGGGTGACGACTTCGCCCTGTGGGCGACCGCTTTCGGGTTGGTCGCGGTCTTGGCCTGCGCTTTATCGGCAGCGGCAACGGACGTGGCAGAGGGCTTTGTCGGTTCGATCATGGTCATGTCGTTCGTTCCTTTCGTTGTAAACGATGGATCGATAAGACAGGCGGGCGGAGTCCGTCAGGGTCAATCCCAGGCCGGATCAAGAAAAAGTGGGATAGAGAATGAGATCGACCCGTCCGTGAAATAATACTCGTCATCGTCGCTACCGATCTCGAACGTGTGACGATGTCCGTCCACATCGATATGAATGATTTCGTCGGGTGTATGGATCACATCGATCACCGCGCCGGGAAATATCTCTTGTGCGTGCTGCATAAGATGGTCGTAGTCGGCAGGCTTATCCATAACGGTCACTCCTACTGTTGACCGTCATCTTATTAAGGACATAGCCGCTCGCCTGTCAGGGTCGAACTCTACACACAGGCTGATTTCCCCGCATCGCCTTACACGTGCCGGATCGCATCCCGCTTCAAGGTGGCCCGACCCGCTGATTCAAAATGAGGACTGGATATCTGTATGGACCGCGCCTTTCCGCGATCTCGGACGGTCAGCGCCTATCGTCGGGCATCCGTCGGGAACCAGACCGATCGGTAAGGTCGCGCAGGCGGTCGAGATACAGCGTCTTCGCTTCGAGCACGGCGTCATGCGCTCGTCTGACCAGATCGATGCGGTTGGAGCCACGGGGGCGGGGAAGGTTGCCTGACCCGCGCAGTCGGCTACGCAGCTTGGCCGCTTTGCTGCGGGCACGGGACAGGTCGTTCATGCCCTGCACCGCATAGCTCAGCCTCTGCGCCTCGCGGGACGCGAATCTCCCTCCAGCATAATAAAGCACTTCGCAGCGGCGGGCGGTCACGGGGCATATGAAATAGCAGCGCCAGCCACCCAGCGACGAGGGCAGACCCTCAATGGCGATGCGCTGCTTGATGGTGCCATCCGGCATGTCTCCGGTGACGGTCATCATCCCGCCGCGCTCGATGTCGCTCAGATCGACGCGCAGGCGCGCGCTGGACGTGCCCAGGCCGCCGATCGACCAGCGCACCGCGTCACACACGCACTCGGCGGCCCGGACGACGCCTAACCGGCGCAACGCGCGTATATCGAGCGCCAGCGTATCCTCGACGTTGCCGACGTTCGTTAAACGCCGAGCCCCGGAACCGATGCCACCCATCACAACCTCCATGGTGATAGTCGGCATCATACACTCGGAGACGCTGCGTCTCAGGCCCAGCCTCCGCTCTGCGGATATAAGGCCTATCTCTGCGGACGTGGTTCTATGTCGCTCTACCTAGCACTTTCTCCGAAATCCTGCGCCTTGGGGCAGGTTGCCATTGAGTAAGAGCGGCAAAAATCCCATACAGGCGGTAGGAGCCGCCACGCACGGCTTTTAGGCACCGGAGACGGTGCCGGGGATTAGTAACCCTGAACCGAACGGTTGGCGCTGACCGTGACAGCGCCAGCACACCTTGACCTATGGTCGGGGTGCCCATGGCGTATGTCCAGGGCTCCCGCCTAAAGGTCATGGGGCCGATTCGGTTCGGTTTACTAACACCCCGATCACCAGGGTTCATGGTGTGAAGTCGAACAGCGGGGGCGTACCGCCATCGACTTCCGGGGAGACAGGGAATGCCGAGAGGCACCCGACATACTCTTACGGGAACGTTGCGCTGGACGCGCCTCGGCTATGCGCTGGAAATGGACGGCGGTGGAATATGGCGGCTCGATGTGGGTTGGGGCTGGAAGGCGCGGCGTAACCTCAACCGGCGAGTCACAGTCGAGGGCATCCGATCGGGTTTCGATCTGCTTGATGTGCACGGACTGCGAGCCGTTGAGATAGAATCCTGACATACAGACGTCCAGGGTTGCTCACGTGAGTTTAAAGGGGCGAACAGCAGGATCGTCTGAAAAATACAGCACAATGTGGTCGTCGTCTTCGTCGATGTCGCGCGGAGCCATTTCAGCGCGGCTGATAGTCATCCCTCTGCTTAGCCAGTGCTCAAATATATTCTTCGACCCCGGCCTATCGAGTTGCTGTCTGAATTGCTCCTCCGTCATCCTGCCCGCGAGAAGATCGAGCAACATACGTGCGGGAAACTCGACACGGAGGTCGTCGAGCCCTTTGGTGCTTTTGATGGTCATGCCGAGATATTGCCCCCGTCCGGTAGGTGAAAACGCACCCTGTCTAAACAATGATCGAGCCTGATAGCCTTCATAGTGTGGTTCCGGCAGCATCTCCGCGACCCGCTGGAGCCCATCTGGAGGCTGGGGAAGCGCCGGGGAGCCGCAAAAGGTCACATTCCAGCGTCGCGGCTTACGATCAGAAAGACCATTGAAGCGGAAACTCGACAATTCCTTGAAAGGTGAGAATGCCACCACCGCGTCCACATCCTTGCCATAGGTGGTCATAAAATGCGCAATGACTTGGGAACCGGAAACTCGGCGATTGGTCCAGTCTCGTTCGCCGACTTGGCCGATGCGCCGCAGCAGCGTCGATCCCACATCCGCAACGAAGATCATCCGCAGTGTGCCGGGCGTTGCCGCTTTCAGTTGGCGCTTCTTTCGGCGTAGCAAATCGAAAAGCGGATTATCGTCTAGCGAGTGTGTCTCGGGGGGCATACTGGAATGGATATTGTGGTAGCGCGTTTGCCGATACGCTTTGCGTTCGACTTCGACATCAAGCCCTGCGCCCTGAAGGCGAAGCCGCTCGCGCGCAGACCGGCCCGACAATACCCAGTCCTGTACCGTCCTGCTCATCGGATCGGTGAGCGTGAAATCCTTGGGTGCGAGGCGTCGACGAATATATCGTCTGTCGAGATAACCGCTCTCTTCGCGGAAGGTGAAGTAGAGGAAATTGCCAACACCCTTTTCAGCACGATTAGCCGCTGCGCTGATTTGCAAAGCGATGGTATCCATCGCCTCTTCGCCGGAAATGGCATTATCGTTGGTGGCTGCGATTTCGATGGCAACCGTGCGGCCCGGCACCAAGGTGTCGGTAATGGCATCGGGGCGCTTAGAATCTCCCCACCATTCCGGCTCGATTTCCAAATCACCGAGGGAATGAATGGCCCATAGAAGTGCAAGCTCCATCTCAGCCGGGAGCGCCTGCTCCACATTTTTCGGATGATTTAAGCGGCTGAGAATATCCTTGCTTTTGCCCTGCACCAATACGGGAGCAAGCTGGTCCAGCATCAATTGCAAGCGCCGCCGCGCGAAAATTGTCATCCGCGACCTCCGCTCATCCGATGGCGGCTCCTTCCGGCTTTTGCTCGGAAGAAGCTTTCTGCTGCCGACCGCGTGATTTTGCGCGCTCGGTCGGCAAGCGCGGTTGAAGGTCGAGACCTCGCGCCATCAGGCGCAGGCTTCCGCCCATTTCCTGCTCAATGCGAGCCGCCTCTTCGTTCAGCATGGCGATGAGCCCGGCCAAGTCCAAGACCGCGCCGGTTTCGGGGTGCTGCCATGTGCGAGGCGATTTGACGGTGATGAGCAAACAGCCCGCCCTGCAGTTTTCTGCCGCCATGTATTTGACGACGAGCTGATCCTTGAGCGTCGCTTTCAGGTCGGCGGCGGAGCGGTCTTTCTCGCCGATCTTCAACTCGATGATCGCCTCATGCTCTGAGCCCGTCGAACGAAGGCGGATGTCGGTTTCCTTCTCGTCCGCCGTTACCGCTTCCTGATCGACTGTGTACGCACCGTTGGCATTGGCCCGCAACTCGCGGGCGATCTGCTGACGCATGATTTTCTCGTCACCAATGAGTGCCCAGGCCGCACGCGGCGAATCGTCACGGAGCAATGCATCGTCGATGTCGTCCAGCCGATCAGTCATAAGCGCGAACATCTCATCGCGCGTTAGCGGCGGCAGTTCACCATAGCGGTCGAGCGCCACGATGTCGGCCTCAGCAAAGGCCGCTACATCCGCTTCCTCGGCGGCCCGCTCGCGAGCCATTGCCAGCGCCCGGTCTTTGAAATCGGCAAAGAGCGGGTCGTCGGCCAATTTGAGTTTGATTGCCCAGCCTTCGGACCCCTTGGTCGACAAAAGCGCGTTGATGATATTGCTGCGGCCACGTTCCGCATGATCGCGCGCGTTCGGCGAATAGCTGCCCTCGTCGCGCTGCATGTCGTCGGACGGGCGGATATACTGATAGGCGAGGCGCGCGAGCCGCAACAACAAGTCCGGCGTGAAGGCGGGAGCGGACAGGTAGGTTTCGCCATCGCCGTGCCGGTCACCGAAAAGGGAGCTGAACCAGTCGGTCGGCGGTCCGAATTTCGTAGGTTTGTACGCCCCAAGGGTTTTCTCGAGCGCGTTGATGCCATCGGCCGGATCGAGGCGCATCAGGATCGGCAACCAAATGCTATTCACCGTATCTTTTACGCCGTCTGCCAGTTCGGCCTTGGCAAGCGCATGGATGTGCGCGGTGGTATCGGTGTCGCCATGCTCCGCCAGGATTTGGACAACTTGGCGAAGCCGATTGGCGCGGGCGGTCTCGTCTTCATTACGACCCAGCCGCCATGCGCCTTCGTGCAGCCAGGTGCGTAGGCGCGGCGCGAAAAGCTGGGCGATAGCCGGAGCGGTGTACTGAATATCTTGCAACATGCCCGAATAGCCGATCGCGGGCTCCGCTAGTTCCGCTGTCAATTCTGCGCCAAGCACCGCATCAACCGTTGCTGGGTGCACGGCTGCAAACCCTTCGAGCCAGGCCGGGAAACCGTTTAGCTCAATGGAAACATAACGTAGTGCCAATTGCGCTTCGTCTGCGTTGAGCTTTCCCGCCCATTGGGGGTCTTCGGCTTCGGCGGCGATCCCCGCCAGGCCGAGTTGCCACCGGGTTTGGTAGATGCCTTTTTCGTTTTGCGGACGTTCGCTTCGCAGTGAAGGACGATCCTTACGCCAGAATGCCATAACGGCAAGGCGCAGGCGGTCCGCTACCTCCTTACCAAAATGCCGTTCGACGAAACGCCGGTTCCAGCCCGAAGCCCGGCTTTCTTCGCCACTGCGTTCCATCGCGCGCCACAGATTCCAGGCGGTATTCTCGGAGCAGTCGGGAGCAAATACCGCCTCGGGATCATTCACGATTTCACGCCAGAACATCACCCAACTGGCGTGAGCTTTCGCGTCCCGGCGTTCTTCCTGCTTCTTCCGCTTGGCATCCTCACGCTGCCAGCGCAGCTCTTCAGCGCTGGGTTTTTGGGGCTTCGCAAGTTGGTCGAGGCGTTCGAGCAGGTCCGGGAGATCAGCAACATGCGGTTTCAGCGCCGCCAGATGATTGGTCCATTCGACATTTTCATCACGGATACGGATCGCTGCCTCCAGCATCATGGTACGATCGTCGACAGAACGGCCACGATCTGCAAGCGATGCCAGAACCCATCCGGTATCGGCAGCGCCCAGATGCAATGCCGCCCTATGCGATGCCAAGCGGATATAGCGTTTAAAGGGGTCCGTCTGCGGATAATGGCCCTGAAGGAATGCATCGTCGGCCTCAAACATGAGGCGGCGGGCATCGAGCGCCAAGCCGGGGAGTGCGGCCGCTAACTTCTTAGCGGGCTCGGTATGGTCGTATTCGCGCTCGGCCAAGCGCAATGCTATCGCCGTAGAGCGCATCACCTCCGGTGTCGTAATGCCATTTTGAATCTGGCGGAGGCAGGTCGCGGCCAGTGCGGGCAAGAGAAACTGCCGTCTGCTAGCAAGGTGAGGCCATTGTTCCTCGTTCCAGGCGATGCCCTCCACCGATAATTCGGTAATCCCGTGGCGCAACGCATCAAGTGTGTCCGGCGATAGAGCGGCATGCTCGATCAAGCGTGGGAGGTTCCATGAGATGTCGCCCACGGAACGTTTCTTTTCCGTGATGCGCGCAAGCGCCTTGCAAAGAAGTTCAACGGTAAGTTGGGCCGGAAACAGCCGCAGCAGCGCAGCGCGTGCAAGACGGTTCGCCCACAGTGTCGCGTCGTTGGCCAGACTTGTGCTGATGGCGGCAAGACGGGGATCGTTCAAATGGATGAGCGCGTCCAGCGCATCGATCCGCTCGCCATAGGGAGCGGATGCATCGAAGGCGATGCCATAAGCAATGTCCGCGCAATCGGCCATTTTCCCAAGGCCGATCAGGTTCAGAAGAATCTCCCGGATCTCGGGGTTTTCGATGCCGACTTCCCACAGGCGCTTGACCTCGGGCCCTAGGTCGGTCGTCGCAAACCGATGAAGCTGAACGCTGGGCACCCGCAGCCCGCGCCAGCCGCCCATGCTATGGCGTTCGACATAAGTACGTAGGGCCCGCTGCCGCTGACCAAGCGTGAGTGACTCAGGATCGCCGTAATTCAGCAGAACATCCGGCTCGCGCCGCAATACTTCCTCAAAGATGGCATCGTCGCACAGCGCAATCCATGCCGCGACCGGGCGCAGGGACGGCTTCACCACCGCGTTGCCCTGCGCCGTTGTCGTAAACAGGATGCGCTTGATCGACCGGATCGGCATGCCCCGTTCGCGCAGCCCGAGAAAATGTGCGGCGGCGAGATATTCGATCACCGAACGATGATGGAAGCGCACACGGCCATAGGAAGCAAAGCCGAACAACGACCGCTCTAGTAGCGTGGTGCGTTCGTCCTGGCTCCAGTCATGAAGAATAGATGATGGATCGAGCGGCGCGTCGGCCTGATCTCCGTCGCGGTCAGCTTCGGCGCTATGGCGCACGGTAAGCTTGCGGCTGAGAGTGGCGGCCAAAGCCAGACGGCGGGCGCCTTCTGATGCTTTGTTGGGAGACAAGGCCGCTTTTTCATGGCGATCTGCGCGCGGCTTCAATTTCACGGCGATGTTGGTTGCCACCTGATCGCGATGCGAACGAATGCGACGATGTTCCCGCCAATCGGCGCATAGCTCGATCAGGTCTTGGGGGCGGCGAACAAACTCCTCGGCGTTGCGCTGCCGAATGTCGGCAAGCAGCGCATCGGGATCATCCACACCCTCCGCGATCGCCATCTGCTTGATCTGGGCGTCTGAGAGGGGAAGCAAGGCAACGTTGCGCCAGTCCCGTGCGATTTGTTCTTCCGATGATTTCTGGGGCCGGCGTGCTATCGCGATATTGGCGAACTCTTCGCTCGTCGAAGTTTCGTCCGCCTCATCCGGTACTGGCATGATGTCTCGGAAAAGCTGCTCATCAATGGGAATGGGCCGGGACGTGATAATCACCCGCACCCGCCCCAACTGCCCGGCAATCGCCTTGGCCAGGCGCTTCAATGCTTGCTCGAACGAACCGAGACTGAGTTTCAGCTCATCGACTGAATCGAGGAAAAAGGTAGCAATATCGGATTGAGTGGTGTGCCAAGCATCGAACCGCGTTTCTTCTTCGTGCGAGAGCAAATCACGCAGGTTGCTGCGTGCGAGGTTGGCCAACTCGACATAGAAAGCTGGCTCGCCTGCGGCCCATAGCGCCTGCCGCTGCACACGGCACTCGTAGGTTTTGCCTGCGCCTGCCTCCGAAATAATGAGAATGCGTTTTGATTTCAGCAGATCATCCCAATTCGAGCCCTTGTGCCAGCCCAAGTCCAGGAGGAAGGCGGTTTGCTCGGCCTCGGTGATCTTATCATCAGGGATATCCTGAAAGCTGCGTTCGATATGCTCAAGTCCGTGCTCATTGGTCATATGCGGACATAATACGTCCCGAGAACAGAACGGCAACTTGAGATTGGTCTCGTGCGAACGCCTCGATGCTCACATTTGGGATAGCAGTGATTTAACTGATGTCCCATTGGTGCCCCGCGTGTAGGCGGCGACGCACTTTCACATCTAAGTCATTGAAAAATGGTGGACGCACTAGGGCTCGAACCTAGGACCCGCTGATTAAGAGTCAGCTGCTCTACCAACTGAGCTATGCGTCCACATCATTTTGGGAGCGCCTTGGTGAGCCACCCCGTCTTGAGGTCGGCCGGTTAGCATGATCCTCAACGCTTGCAAATATAAAATGATGCGTGCGGAAAAAAATCCCGCCGGCGGCTTTACGACCAATCGTCCGCTGAACGTCCTCGCCTGCTGGATCTGTCTATGCTCATGATGATGCCGACGCAGAGCATCACGGTCAGCATCGAGGATCCGCCATAGGACATGAAGGGCAGGGGAATCCCGACCACCGGCGCCAGCCCCATGACCATCATCAGGTTGATCGCGACATAGAAGAATATCGTGGTGGTCAAACCCGCCGCCGTCAGCCGGGCGAATTTATCCTGCGTACGCAGCGCCACGCCAAGACCCCAGCGGAACAGCAGCATGAACGCGCAGATCAGCAGGATACCGCCGACCAGCCCCCATTCTTCCGCCATGGTCGCGAACACGAAATCGGTGTGGCCTTCAGGCAGATAGTCGAGATGGCTCTGCGTCCCTTTCAGGAAGCCCTTGCCGAAAATGCCGCCCGATCCGATGGCGATCTTGGATTGGCTGATGTGATACCCCGCGCCCAGCGGATCGCTTTCCGGGTCAAGGAAGATCAGCACGCGTTTCTGCTGATAATCATGCAGGAAGCTGAAGGCGATCGGTACGGCCGCCGCCAGCGTCAGGCCCGATCCGATGAACAATCGCAGCGGCAACCCGGACAGGAACATGACGGTGACGCCGCCGGCCGCGATCATCGTCGCCGTGCCCAGGTCGGGCTGGATCAGGACTAGCGCCCATGGGACGCCGATCAGAACGAGCGCGGGCCAGATCGCGTTCCATCTGCGAATCTCCCCGACGGGTAGGAGAGAGTAGAAGCGCGCGACGGCAAGGACGATGATCGGCTTCATGAATTCAGACGGTTGAAGCTGCATGAAGCCAAGGTTGATCCATCGCTGGCTTCCTCCGGCCACGCCGCCGACCAGTTCCACCACCACCAGGGCGATCAGGACGGCGGCATAGGCCGGAAAGGCGAAACGGGCGAAGGTTTCCATCCTGACGCGGCTGAGCACCAGCGCCATCACCGAAAAGATGATGAAGCGTATGATCTGATTGAGCGCCCATGGCGCCATGCTGCCGCCGGCCGCGCTGTAGAGGACGACGGTGCCGAAGGCGGCGATCGCCAGCAGCAGCAGCAGCACGCGCCAGGAAAATTGGGTGACGGGTTGGGGAATGATGCTCATGGCGCGCCAGCCGGTGGGGAGCCTGGCGGCGGCGGCGCTTCGCTGTCATCGTCGGCATCCGCAGCAGGCCCCGACGGCATGTTCGGGGTGCCGGCGGGTGTCGCGCTGTTCGCGGCCTCGCCCGCATTGGCGGCGGCGGGGGAGGGAACTTCGCCCCGCTCGATCGCCTTGGAAAGGCGGAAGGCGGCGGTCTGCCGCGCCAGGCGCTCGGCGGGCGGGCCGCCCCAGCCTTTCTCCAGCGTCTCCAGCTTTTCCATCGCTTTCTTCGGGTCGAACAGGAAGGACAGGGTATCGGCGCAGATCATGGGTGCGTCCTCCACCCGGCTGATGTGGCCACCATGCTCGATGATGCAGCCCACGGCATAGCGCGGATTGTCGAACGGCACAAAGCCCTGGAACAGGGCGTGATCGCGCAGCTTGAAAGGCAGGGAGGCATTGCCGCGTACGCCGCCCGCGCGTTCGGCCATGGTGATGCGGCGAACCTGCGCGGAGCCGGTCTTGCCCGCCAGCAGCACGCCAGGAATGTTCATGCGGGCTGCGCCGCCCGTGCCCCCTCCGTTCACCACCGCGCTCATCGCTTCGCGGATCACGGCCAGATGTTCCTCCGTGGCGCCAACCGATTCGGCTTCGGGACGGTCCGCGCCATGGAGAAAATTGGGCATGAGCTGCCTGCCGGTGGCCAGCCGCGCCGCCATCACCGACATTTGCAGCGGGTTGATGAGCATATAACCCTGACCAATCGTGGCGTTGACGGTATCGTATATCTGCCATTGCTGCCCATATTTCTTGAGCTTCCAGGCGGGGTCGGGCACGGTGCCATAACTCTGGCTGGCGAAGGGCAGGGGAAATTTCTGCCCCATTCCCACGCGACGCGCCATGCTGGCGATCGGATCCATGCCGATGCGCTGGGCCATCTGGTAGAAATAGATGTCGCAGCTCTGGGCGATGGCCGTCCGCATGTTGACCGCGCCATGGCCGCGCTTCTTGTGACAATGGAACAGCGTGTTGCCGACCCTGATCGCGCCCGGGCAGCCGATGGTTTCGGACGGATGGACGCCTGCTTCCAGCAGCGCGAGCGCCACCATGGGTTTGACCGTGGAGCCGGGCGGATACAGTCCTTGCAGCGTCTTGTTGCGCAAGGGAACATGGTCGTCCTTCGACAGCATCTCCCATTCCAGGTGACTGATGCCGTCGGAAAAGCTGTTGGGATCGAAACTGGGCATGGACGCCATGGCCAGCACGTCGCCGTTGCGGCAATCCAGAATGACGATGGAGCCGCTTTGCGTGGCGAGGCGGCGGCCCGCATATTCCTGCAATCCGGCGTCGATGGTCAGGCGAATGGTGTTGCCCGGCGTGTCCGGCCGCGTGGTCAATTCCCGCACGATCCTGCCGCGTGCCGTGACTTCGACCCGCTTGGCGCCCGGCTTGCCCGTCAAATGTCCGTCGAACGACTTTTCCAGGCCGTCCTTGCCGATCTTGAATCCGGGCGTGATGAGCAGCGGGTTCTTGCGCTCCTCATATTCCTTGGCCGAAGCGGCGCCGACATAGCCCAGCAGATGCCCCACGGCCGCGCCTGCCGGATAATAGCGGGAGAACCCCTGGCTGGGGGCGGCGCCGGGCAGGTCGGGCAGGCGGACGCTGACGGCGGCATATTGATCGTAGGTCAGCTTGTCGGCAACCTGGACCGGGCGGAATCCGGGCGATTTGTCCAGTTCTTCCTTGATCCGATCGACTTCGTCCGGCTCCAGCGCCAGCAGTTGAGCGAGGCTGCGGACGGTCGCTTCGGCGTCCTTCACGCGCTCAGGGATCAGGTCGACGCGAAAATCGGTGCGGTTGTTGGCCAGCGGCCGGCCGTTGCGGTCGATGATCCATCCGCGGCGCGGCGGAATGAGCGTCAGGTTGACGCGGTTGCTTTCCGACAGAAGTTTATATTTCTCATTCTCCGCCACGCTGATCCACGCCATGCGGCCCGCCAGCAACAGGCCGAAGCCGCCCTGCAATCCGCCCACCACCATGGCCCGGCGCGTGAAGGTGAAGGACTGGGTGGCTTCCGTGACGATCTTGCGCCTGGATCGGGGAAATCTCATGCCATCACGCGCCAGCGGTCGATCCGGGCGCATTGCCGCACGATGAAGGGGAAAAGCAATATCGTCCAGAGCATCTGCGGCGCGACCAGTATCAGCTTAATTTCGCCTCCGCCGGTGATGCGCGCGAAAAACGCTCCCCCGGCAAGACAGAAGATAATCGCGACCGACGCGATAAGCCAGTCCTGCCGATAGCCGCGCCACACCATTCTGTGCTCGACGGCGTCGATGCCGATCAGCGTCAGCGTCCACAGGCACATGGCGGAGCCGATGGGCTGGCCGCTCATCATGTCGTCGAACAGGCCGAGCGGCAGACCGATCCAGGCGCGCAGCAATTCGGGGCGTAACAGCCGCCAGGCGAGCAGGATCAACAGGCCGAAGGGCGGCATGGACGGGGATTGGGCGATGACCGGCAAGGCCGTGACCATCGATCCCAGCAGGACGGTGACGACCGGCGTGCCGCCCAGGCGAAAACGGGAAGGATGACGACCCAGCCGGGTGGCGTGGTGAAGATGCCGGTCGATCATGGCGCCGCCGCATTTTCAGCGGCGGAGGTCTCCTGCTCCATCGGCGTGTTGGCGTCGGAACGCGTCACCACCTGCTCGAATGCGCGCTCCACCACGACGGCATCGACGCGCGAAGGGTTGGCGAGCGGCACGCCATAAGCGATTTCGCCCTGGACGCGGACCACCACGGCAACGGGCACATTGGGTTGATAAATGCCGCCGATGCCGGACGTGACCAGCAGGTCGCCCGGCTTGAACGGATTGCGTCCCGCCGACAGGGCGCGGATTTCCAATGTGCCGTCGCCAAGGCCGGTCGAGATCGCCGGGATATCGTCGTTGGCGCGGCGCACCGGCACGATATTGCTGCTGTCGGTCAGCAGCAGCACTTCGGCGGTGTTGGGCGTGGTCGTGTGAACCCGCCCGATCAGCCCTTCGGGGGCGCGCACCGGCATACCGGCCCTCACGCCCTGCCAACTACCCGCATTCAGCCGGGCGAAGCGCCGCGCGCTGCTGGAAGAGGAACTGATGAGCCGGGCGGCGAGCACTTCGCTTCCATCTTCATCCACCAGCTTCAACAGTTTCTTGAGCCGGGCATTTTCCCGCGCGACGGCCTTTGCCTCGATGATCTGGTTGCGGTCCGCTTCCACCTGCCGGCGCAGCGCGACATTCTGAGTACCCGCGCGCCAATAGGCGGCCAGCACTTCATCGATGGAGGCCGCTCCGCTGACCATATGCCGCAAACCCGTGGATAGGGGGCGCGTCAATTCGGCCGTGCCGGTCCGGATGGCGGCAAAACCCGCGGGGTCGAATATGGCGACAACCACCAGCAGCAGGCCGACGACTGCGCCCGTCACCGCCACCACATAGCTGGCGAACAGGCCATATTGCGCCTTCCGGTTATGCCCGGGGCGTCGGCTGGGTGGCCGCGCCATCGCTCTTGTTCCCCCGCCTTTAGGTGGTTTGCAGCACGCCCCGGAAAATCGGGTCTTCCATCGCCCGCCCGGTGCCGATTGCGACGCAGGTCAACGGATCTTCCGCGATGGTGACGGGCAAGCCCGTTTCATCGCGCAGTTCGTCGTCCAGCCCCTTGAGCAGGGCGCCGCCGCCGGTCAGCACGATGCCCTGATCGACGATATCGGCCGCCAGTTCGGGCGCGGTGTTTTCCAGGGCGATCCGCACGCCTTCGACGATGGTGCTGATCGGCTCGGCCAGCGCGTCGGCGATCTGGCCCTGGTTGATGCTGATTTCCTTGGGCACGCCGTTCACCAGGTCGCGGCCCTTGATGTGGATCGTCTCGCCCACGCCATCTTCGGGGGGCTGGGCGACGCCGAACTGCTTCTTGATGCGCTCGGCGGTGGCTTCGCCGATCAGCAGGTTGTGGTGGCGGCGCACGAAGGAGACGATGGCTTCGTCCATCTTGTCCCCGCCCACGCGCACCGAAGTGGTGTAGGCAAGGCCGCGCAGCGACAGCACGGCAACCTCGGTCGTGCCGCCGCCGATATCGACGACCATCGAACCGATCGGCTCCGTCACCGGCATGTCCGCGCCGATTGCGGCGGCCATGGGTTCCTCGATCAGGAACACCTGGCTCGCGCCGGCATTGCTGGCCGCGTCGCGGATGGCGCGGCGCTCGACGCTGGTGGAACCGCTGGGCACGCAGATCACGATTTCGGGGAAGCGCCAGGGGCGCTGCTTGCCGCCGTGCACCTTCGTGATGAAGTGCTTTATCATCTGTTCCGCGACGTCGATGTCCGCGATGACGCCGTCGCGCAGCGGGCGGATGGCCTCAATCGAATCGGGCGTCTTGCCCATCATCAGCTTCGCGTCGTCGCCCACGGCCTTCACCCGCTTGACGCCGTTCAACGTCTCGACCGCGACCACGGACGGCTCGTTCAGCACGATCCCGCGCCCGCGCACGTAGACCACCGTATTGGCGGTGCCCAGATCGATAGCCATATCCTGCGAGGAAAATTTGAAGAGACGCGAAAAGATCGACATGCCTTATCCTGTTCAGCCTGCCCGTAAAAAAAGCTGGAGCCGTGGGTCGCGGAAAGCGCTCGCTTGGGCTAGTCATTAGTTAATGTCAATACGCCGTCTGCCTGAACATCTAGTCAATCGTATCGCCGCGGGCGAAGTGGTCGAAAGGCCCGCCAGCGCGCTCAAGGAAATTGTCGAAAACGCACTGGACGCGGGCGCGCGGCGGATCGCGGTGCGCCTGTCGGGCGGCGGGCTGGACCGTGTGGAAGTCAGCGACGACGGCTGCGGCATGGATTCGGCGGAGATCGCCCTGGCGCTCGAACGCCATGCCACATCCAAGCTGCCCGACGACGCGATAGAGAATGTTTCCACCCTCGGTTTCCGCGGCGAAGCCTTGCCCTCCATCGCCAGCGTCGCGCGGCTCTCGATCGACAGCCGCCCGCGCGGCGGCGACGGCTGGAACCGCACCGTCGACAATGGCGCGGTGGTGAGCGAAGGGCCGGCCGCGCTCCCGCCCGGCACCCGCGTCGTGATGGAGCAGCTTTTCGCGCGCGTGCCCGCGCGCCGCAAATTCCTGCGCTCGTCCAAATCGGAATATGCCGCTTGCATGGACGCGGTTCGCCGCCTCGCCATGGCGCATCCATCCGTCGCCTTCAGCCTGGAACATGACGGCCGCCGCGTGCTGGGCGTGCAGGAAGGGGATTCGCGGGAGGATCGTGTCGCCGCGCTCACCGATCGGGCGCTGGTGGACAACCACGTCATCGTCTCGCTGGAGCGGGAAGGGGTGCGCCTGTCGGGCTTGGCGTCGATCCCGACCTATCATCGGGGCGTGGGTGATCATCAGTTTCTGTTCGTGAACGGCCGCCCGGTGCGCGACCGGCTGCTGGTGGGCGCGGTGCGCGCCGCCTATGCCGACATGCTGGCGCGCGACCGGCATCCCGTGGTCGCGCTCTTCATCGACATGCCGCCGCTGGAGGTCGACGTGAACGTGCATCCCGCCAAGACGGAGGTGCGCTTCCGCGATCCGGCGCTGGTCCGGGGCATGATTGTCTCCGGCCTGCGCCGCGCGCTGGATGCGGAAGGGTTCCGTGCGGTCCAACATGCCGACCCCGCCGCGCTCTCCGCCTGGAAGAGCGAGCCGATCTCCCCCACGCCGATCGGCGCGATGCCGATTTTCGAGGCCGCGAATGCCGGTGCGCCTCCGTCGCCCGCGCTCTTCGCGGATCGACGGACGAGCTTCTTCACGCCCCCGCCGCAGGCCCGCGCCGAACCCGCCGCCGCCCCCGCGCCGGAAGGGCAGAGCTTCCCGCTCGGCGTTGCGCGGGGGCAGGTCGCGCGCACCTATATTGTCGCGGAAGCCGAAGACGGCCTCGTCATTGTCGACCAGCACGCCGCGCATGAGCGGCTGACCCTCGAACGGATGCGCCGCGCCATGGAGGGGCAGGGGGTTGCCTTGCAGGCGCTGCTCCTTCCCGAAGTCGTGGAACTGGATGAGCCTGCCTGCGACCGGCTGGAGACGCGCGCGGCGGAACTGCGCGAATTCGGCCTGGAACTGGAGCGCTTCGGCCCCTCGGCCATGCTGGTGCGCGCCGTTCCCGCCTTGCTGGGGCAGGCCGACGCGCAGGGGCTTGTCACCGATCTCGCCGACGATCTGGCGGCCTATGACAGCGCGCTTTCGCTCAGGGAGCGGCTCGATCTCGTCGCCGCGACCATGGCGTGCCACGGATCGGTCAGGGCGGGCCGGATATTGAGCGTCACCGAAATGAACGCCCTGCTGCGCGAGATGGAAGTCACGCCCCGCAGCGGCCAGTGCAATCACGGCCGCCCGACATGGGTGAAGCTGGGCCATGGCGACATCGAAAAGCTGTTCGGAAGGAAATGAGGGTGAAGCACGGACCTTTGCTGGCTTTCGCCATCGTCCTCCTGCCGTTTCCCACCATGGCGAAGGAGGGTGCGAAGCCGGTCTGCGAAGCCGTGCCACTCGCTGAACCCTGGACAAGCTGGACCCAAAGTGGCAGCGCCGTTGCCGGAGGCGACAGCCTCACCGCGCCGCGCCTGATCCTTGGCAAGCCCGTGACGGTCACGCTGCGCCCCGTGGCCTATGTTCAATATGCCGCCGCGCCGGGCAAGGATGCGGGCAAGGGGCAGGGCGGTCTCTTCACCCTGGCGCTCAAGTCGCCCGCGCGGGTCGGCATAGCCCTGTCCGACGCTGCATGGGTGGATATCGTCGATGGCGATATGGCGGTTGCGGCAGTGGATCACGGTCATGGCCCGGACTGTTCGGGCATCCGCAAGATCGTCTGGTTCGAACTGACGGAAGGGACGCACATCGTCCAGATCGCGGGCGCGCCGAGCCGTGAAATCCGTGTCATGGCGGCCGATGCCCGCGCCAATCAGCCGGTGCCGTAGCGCGGGTTCTAAGCCATGCCGACGCGCGTGCGCGTCATGGTGATGGGGATCATCGACAGCACCGCCTCGTCCCCCTGGTTGAACATCAGGATTCTGGATTTCACGATGCCCATTTCCGGCCGGCTTTTCGACGCGGACTTTTCGATGACCTCCGCCGTTCCGTGCAGCGTGTCGCCGGGATAGACAGGCCGAAGCCAGCGCAGTTCGTCAATGCCGATGCCGCCCAGGCTTGCTTCCTGCCAGCCGCTTTTCTGCACTTCGGTCAGGAACATCTTCATA
>Ga0182746_1000699_pt1 | contig 39737 bp, 29 predicted proteins | sample eDN3rd30CBELigOP_FD_128881 | JGI IMG/M metagenome (GOLD analysis project Ga0182746, IMG submission 128881) | Enriched Organic Plus compost microbial communities from Emeryville, California, USA - eDNA 3rd pass 30_C BE-Lig OP (version 2) (version 2) ...
CCGGCGAGGCGGTCCTCGATCTCGGCGTCGGTCCACCAGTACGTCTGGTTGGCCTGCACCCACTCGAAGTACGAGACGATGACGCCGCCCGCGTTGGCGAGGATGTCGGGGACGACGGTCACGCCGTTCTTGCCGAGGATCGTGTCGGCGTCCTGCGTGGTGGGGCCGTTGGCGCCCTCGACGACGTAGCGCGCCTTCACGTCGGACGCGTTGTCGACCGTGATCACCGAGTCGATGGCCGCGGGGACGAGCACGTCGACGTCGGCCGTCAGGACGGCGGCCCCCTCGACGACGTCGGCGCGGTCGAACCCGACCACCGACCCGGTCGCGGCGACGTGCGCGAGCAGCGCGTCGACGTCGAGCCCGTCGCCGTTCGCCACGGCCCCGAAGGCGTCGGACACGTGCGTGACGACGGCCCCCTCGTCGGCGAAGATCTTGGCCGCGTTCGCGCCGACCTTCCCGAAGCCCTGGACGGCGACGCGCGAGCCCTTGAGCCGGTCGCCCGCGTGCGTCATCGCGGCGTCGGCCACGTGGTAGATGCCGCGCGCGGTCGCGGTGCCGCGCCCGCGCGACCCGCCGATCGCCAGGGGCTTGCCGGTGACGACGGCCGGGATGGTGTGCCCGACGTTCACGGAGTAGGTGTCCATGACCCACGCCATCTCGCGCTCGCCGGTGCCCATGTCGGGCGCCATGATGTCCTGCGTCGGGCCGATGAGCGGCATGATCTCGCTCGTGTAGCGGCGGGTGACGCGCTCGAGCTCGGACACGCTGTGCTCGGACGGGTCGATGTCGACGCCGCCCTTCGCGCCCCCGTAGGGCAGGTCGACGACCGCACACTTCCAGGTCATGAGCATCGCGAGCGCGCGCACCTCGTCGATGTCGACGCTCGGGTGGAACCGCAGGCCGCCCTTGCCGGGGCCGCGGGACACGTTGTGCTGGACGCGGTGGCCCCGGAACACCTGGACGGTGCCGTCGTCGCGGCGGAGCGGGACCGCGACGTTGATCTCGCGGCGCGGGGTCGCGAGCGTCTCGTGGATGCCCGCGTGGTAGCCGAGGATCTCGACGGCACCGGCGAGCTGGCCGAGCGCGTTGTCGAGGGCGGGGTTGTCGGAGCGGAACGGGCGTGACGTCGTCGTCATCATGTCTGCGGCTTCTCCTGAGGCCTGTGGTGCGGCCCGGCCCGGTCGGGGCCGGCGCCGCGGTGGCGCGCCGCGGGGTCTGCGGCTCGGGTCCACGCTATCGTCCCCGCCGCGGGGAGGCCGGACGTCCGACGCGCGGGACCGGCGGCCGACGCCGCCGGTCCCGCGCGTGCGACACCCGCCGGGGCGTCAGGCGCCGAGGGCGTCGATGCGCGCGAGCTCGCCCGCGTCGAGCGAGAAGCCCGTGACGTCGAGGTTGGCGTCGATGCGCTCGGGCCGCACCGACTTCGGGATCGCGACGAAGCCGTGGTCGAGGTGCCAGCGCAGGACGACCTGCGTGGGCGTCACGCCGTGCGCCGCGGCGATCTCCGCGAGCACGGGCGCGTCGAGGTCGGTGCGCTTGAAGGGCGAGTAGCCCTCGAGCACGACGCCGCGCTCGTGCAGCGCCGCGACGAGGTCCGCGTCGTAGTCCGTGGGGCTCCACGGGATCTGGTCGATCGCCGGGGTCTCGCCGGTCGCGTCGACGAGCTCGTCGATCTGCGAGACCGAGTAGTTGCTCACGCCGATGGACCGGACGAGGCCCTCGTCGCGCGCGGCCACGAACTGCTCCCACACGTCGGGGCGCGCCTCGCCGTCGACGGGCCAGTGGATGAGCCACAGGTCGAGGTGGTCGGTGCCGAGCTCGTCGAGCGACTCCTCGAGCGTCTCGCGCACGCGGTGCGCCTGGCTCGGCGGGAGCTTGGTGGTGACGAACACGTCGTCGCGCGCGACCGCGGACTCCGCGAGCGCGCGACCGACCTGGCTCTGGTTGCCGTACCCGGTCGCGGTGTCGACGTGCCGGTACCCGGCCTCGAGGGCGTGCAGGACGGCGCGGTACGCGTCGTCGCCGGTGGACTGCCACGTGCCGATGCCGAGCAGCGGGATGTCGCCGCCCGGGAGGGACGCGGTGGGGATCGGAGCGGGGTTGCTTGCCATGCCTCCATCTTCTCCCGACCCGCGGGTTGCGCCGCGCGGGGCGTGCATCCGTGGCCGCGAGGCGGCACGCTGGGCGCATGACGCTCCCCACCGGCGGCCGCACCCCTGGCCGCGCGGCAGGGCGCGACGGCGGCCCCACCCCCGGCCGCCCGTCCACGCCCGCCGCCACCGCACCCGTCCCCCCGCCCGCCCCTGCGCCCCTCGTCGACGACGCCGTCCGCCGCGCCCGGTCGTGGCTCGCGCTCGCGCGGGCCGAGTCGGGCGGCGGGGTCCGCCGCGAGCAGCGGACCGCCGACCGCCTCGGCGCCCTCGTCTCCGACCCCGCGGGCCTCGAGCTCGCGCTGAGGTTCGTCGACGACGTCGCGCGCCCCCTCGACCTGGACGTCGCCGCACGCGGGCTCGCTCGCCTGGGCGGGCTGGCGTCCGGCGTCGGGCGGAACGGGTCGAGCTTCCTCGGCCCGCTCGACCGGCTCGCGCTGCAGGCCGGGGCGCGGCTCGCGCCCGCCGCGCCGCGCGTCGTCGTCCCGGCGGCGCGGCGGCGGCTGCGCCAGCTCGTCGGGCACCTCGTCGCGGACGCCGGCCCCGGGCTCGACGACCACCTCGCCCGGACCCGCGCCCAGGGCTTCGGCCTCAACGTCAACCTGCTGGGCGAGGCGGTCCTCGGCGACGACGAGGCCCGCGCGCGCCTCGACCGGACGATCGAGCTGGTCCGGCGCCCGTCGGTCGACTACGTGTCCGTCAAGGTGTCGTCGGTCGCGTCGCAGCTGGTGACGTGGGACCTCGACGGGTCGCGCGAGCGTGTGGTCGAGCGGCTGCTGCCGCTGTTCCGTGCCGCCCGGGACTCCGGGACGTTCGTCAACCTCGACATGGAGGAGTACCGCGACCTCGCCCTCACCGTCGCCGTGTTCGAGGACCTCCTCGGCCGCGACGAGCTGCTCGGGTACGAGGCGGGCATCGTCCTGCAGGCCTACCTGCCCGACGCCGTCGCCGCGCTCGACGAGCTCACGGCCTTCGCGCTGCGCCGCGTCGAGCGGGGCGGGGCGCGCATCAAGGTGCGCCTGGTCAAGGGCGCGAACCTCGCGATGGAGCACGTCGAGGCCGAGCTGCACGACTGGGTCCCCGCGCCCTACGACACCAAGGAGGAGACCGACGCGAACTACGTCCGGCTCCTCGTGCGCGCCCTCGACCCGGCCCGCACGCATGCCGTCCGGATCGGCTGCGCGAGCCACAACCTGTTCCACGTCGCGTACGCCGTCGGGCTGGCGCGGTCGCGCGGCGTGACCGAGGCGCTCGACGTCGAGATGCTCCAGGGCATGGCGCCCGGCGAGGCGCGCGCCGTCCGCGACGAGGTCGCGCGCGACCGCGGGCCGGGCGGCGGCCAGGGCGGCCGCGTCGTCCTGTACACGCCTGTCGTGCGCGACGAGGACTTCGACGTCGCGATCTCGTACCTCGTGCGGCGGCTCGACGAGAACGCCGCCCCGCAGAACTTCCTGCACGCGATGTTCGCCGCGTCGACCGAGGGCGACCACGGCGCGGCGCACCGGGCCGCGGCCGGACCGGCGCGCGGTCCCGGGGCGGGTGGACCGGGCGCCGAGCCCGTCGGGATCGACGCGCAGGAGCGGGCCTTCCGCGCCGCGGTCGCGCGCGCCGCCGCGACGACCGCCGAGGACCTCACCCCGCGCCGTCGCCCCCGCACCACGCCCGACCGGGCAGAACCCGAGGCCCGGCCCGCGCGAGCCTCCGACGACCGGGATGCGTTCGAGAACGCACCGGACACCGACCCCGCGGTCGCCGCGTCGCGCGCGTGGGCGGCCGAGATCGTCGCGCGCGACCCCGCGGAGGCCGGAGCCCCGCGGACGGTCCCGCTGACGACGACCGCGCAGGTCGACGAGGTCGTGGCCCGCGCTGTCCGTCTCGGCGCGGCCTGGGCGGCGACGGCGCCGGCAGAGCGGGCGCGCGTGCTGCGCGCCGCGGCGCGCCACCTCGAGGCGGCGCGCACCGACCTCGTCGCGGCGATGGTCCACGAGCCCGGCAAGACGGTCGCCGAGGCCGACCCCGAGGTGAGCGAGGCCGTCGACTTCGCGCGCTGGTACGCCGGCTCGGCCGAGCGCCTCGACCCCGCGCACCCCGAGGCGGTGCCGGGCGCGGTGTTCACGCCGCGGGGCGTCACGCTCGTGACCCCGCCCTGGAACTTCCCCGTCTCGATCCCCGCCGGGGGCGTCCTGGCCGCGCTCGCCGCCGGGTCGCCCGTGATCGCGAAGCCCGCCCACCCGACGCCCCGCTGCTTCGAGGTCGTGGTCGACGCGATCCGCGCGGCGCTCGCGGAGTGCGGGGCCGACCCCGACGTCGTGCAGCTCGTCCGCGTCGCCGACGGCGAGGGCACCGAGACGCCCGGTCGCCGGCTCGTGACCCACCCGGACGTGGCCCGCGTCGTGCTGACGGGCTCGATCGAGACGGCGCGGCTCTTCGCGTCCTGGCGGCCCGGCCGCGACGTGCTCGCCGAGACGTCCGGCAAGAACGCGATCGTCGTGACCCCGGCGGCCGACCCCGACCTCGCGGTCGCGGACGTCGTGCGGTCGGCCTTCGGCCACGCCGGGCAGAAGTGCTCGGCGGCGTCCCTCGTGATCCTCGTGGGGGCCGCGGGCGACCGCACGACGCCGACCGGAGCCCGCCTGCGCCGCCAGCTCGTCGACGCGGTCCGCTCGCTCGCGGTCGGCCTGCCCACGGACCTCGGCACGGTCATGGGTCCGCTGACGGAGCCCGCGGAGGGCAAGCTGCTGCGTGCTCTGACGACGCTCGACGAGGGCGAGCGCTGGCTCGTGCGCCCCCGCACCCTCGACGACGGCCGCCTCTGGACGCCGGGCCTCAAGGAGGGCGTCGTGCCGGGCTCGTGGTTCCACCGGACCGAGTGCTTCGGCCCCGTCCTGGGCGTCATGACCGCGCAGACCCTCGACGAGGCGATCGACCTGCAGAACGCCGTCGCGTTCGGGCTCACCGCGGGCATCCACTCGCTCGACGACACCGAGGTCGAGCACTGGCTGGACCGTGTCGAGGCGGGCAACGTCTACGTGAACCGCCACATCACGGGCGCGATCGTCCGACGTCAGCCGTTCGGCGGGTGGAAGGCCAGCGTCGTCGGCCCGGGCGCGAAGGCGGGCGGACCGCACTACGTCGCGCAGCTCGGGGCGTGGGCCGACCGGACCCCCGCCGACGGCGGGCCCGTCCCGGCGCGCGAGGCCGAGCCCGAGGCGTGGCTCGCCTGGGCGGAGGCCGACGACCGTCGCGCCTGGGAGACCGTGTTCGCGCGCGCGCACGACCCCTCGGCGCTGCGCGCGGAGGAGGACGCCCTGCGCTACCGACCGGTCGACGTCCTGACCGTGCGCGTCGGCGACGACGCCCGCGACGTCGAGGTGCGCCGCGTGCTGCACGCGGCCCGGACCGCGGGGGTCCCGGTCGTCGTCAGCGCGGCGCCGGGCGGTGCCGCCGGGGCTTCCGGCCGGGTCGAGACCCACGAGGCGTTCGCGGCACGGGTCGCGTCCGGCGAGGTCACGGGGAGGGTGCGCGTCGTCGGGGGAGCGCCGGGGCTGCGCGAGGCCGCCGCGGAGCAGACCGGCGTCGTGACGGTGCTCGACCAGCCGGTCGTCGCCAGCGCCGAGCGCGAGCTGCTCACCGTGGTTCGCGAGCAGGCCGTGAGCCGCACGCGGCACCGGTACGGGCACGTGCACCCCCGCTGAGGCCCGCGACCGGACCCCGCGCGACCGCCGGCCGGGAGGGAACCGCGGGCCGGCGTCAGCCCCGCTCGACGCCCGCCAGCGGCACGCCCCGGAACGCGGCCAGCCGCGCGGCGGCCGCCTCGACCCCGTCCCACGCGGCGGGGTCGAGCGGCGCCCACGACGTCACCTGGACGCTCAGCCGCCTCCCGGACGTCCGGGGACGCCACGTGCCGAGCACCTCGCCGCCCGCGACGACGGCGCCCGGCCGGCCGAGCGTCCGCCACAGGTCCTTCCGGGTGGCGGGGTCCGGGACGAGCGTCGCGCGGTCGCGGAGCTGGAGGTACGGGTCGAACGGCCCGAGCAGGTGGACGGCCGGGGCGGGCGTGTCGGTGCCTGCCCGGCCGGCGAGGTCCGCGAGGTCGTCCGCGAGCAGGTAGCGCGGTTCGGGACGACCGCGCAGGAGCGTCGGCTCGACGTCGACCACCTCGACCTCGACCGCGTCGCCGGGCCAGCGGGCTTGGACGTCGCGGGCCGGCGCGTCGACGTAGGCGGCCACCTCGCGGACCGTCGCCGGGCCGAACACGCGCAGGTACGCCCGGACGACGTCGAACCGGGGCTCGGCGTCGGTGCCGGCACGCGCGTAGCCGGGCGGCTCGAGACCGGGGACGCGTCGGAGCACGGGCGGGGACGTGCCCGGCTCGAGCTCGAGGCCCGCCTGGAGGGCGGCCAGCCGGAACGGCAGCTCCCACGAGTGCGTGGCCTGGCACGGGGCGCACCAGCGGAGCTGCTCGGGCCGCAGGTGGGCGGTGAGCCGTGTCGAGAGGTCCCCCTTCACGGTGGGCTCGGCGACGATCTCCCGCTCGAGCGCGGCGATCTCCCGCAGCGAGTCGAGGACGGGCACGCCGGCCTCGCGCAGCGGCTTCGCGGCGTCGAACACGCGCTTGGCGGCGTCGTCTGGAGAGAGGGGCGCGGTGGCGACGGCGACGGCCGCGAGGTCGCGGCGGCGGTAGGCGTGCGGAGCCCCCCGGAGCGTCCAGGCGAGGGCCAGCCCGTCCCACGGGTCGGCACCGAGCGCGAGCCCGCGGACGACGAGCGCCCAGAGCGCGCCGTCGCTGCCGGTGTCCTGGACCCCGAGGTCGAGGACACGGAGCTCGTCGGGGTCGTGGACCGAGCCGGGGGCCGCGTCGAGGCCGTGCGCGCGAGTCCGGAACGCGACGACGTCCCGGCGGGTCAGCTCCTGTGCCATGCCGCGAGCGTAGGGAGGCCCACCGACGCGGGCGAGCCGTGTCCGCAGCCAGGAGCGTCCGCGGCGCCGGGGGAGCGGCGGCGGCGCGTCAGACGGACGCGCGCTCCACGAGCTCGGCCGGGTAGAGGATCGGCCGCGTCGCGCGGCCGCGGCCCTCGAGCTCGTCGAGGAGCACGTTCGTCGCGGTCCGCGCCATCTGCTCGACCGGGTTGCGCAGGGTGGTGAGCGGCGGCGTCGTCGCGGCGGCGACCCCGAGGTCGTCGAAGCCGATCACCGACACGTCGCCCGGGACGCTGCGTCCCGCGGACTGCAGGACCCGCAGCGCGCCCTGCGCCATGAGGTCGGACGCCGCGAACACGGCGTCGAGGTCGGGGTGGTCGTCGAGGAGGCGCTGCATCGCGATCGCGCCGCCCGTGAGCGTGAAGTCGCCGTCGGCGCTCGCGGTCACGTCGAGCCCCGCGTCGGCCAGCGCGGCGCGCCAGCCCTCGAGGCGGTCGTGGCCCACGGACATGTCGAGCGGTCCGGCGATCGTGGCGATCCGCGTGCGGCCGGCCTCGACGAGGCGCTGCGTCGCGCGCCGGGCGGCCGCGACGTTGTCGACGTCCACGTAGACGAGCGACTCCGCCTCGACCGCGGGACGGCCGATGAAGACGGCCGGGAGGTGCGCGGCCATGATCGCGTTCTCGAGCTCGTCGCCCTGGTGGTGCGACGCGATGATCGCGCCGTCCACGTGGCCGCCCTTGAGGTAGCGGGCGATCCGGCCCGCGTGCTCGCCCGGCCGGGCGATGAGCAGCACGAGCTGGAGGTCGGTCGGGTCGAGCGCGTGCCCGACGCCGCGCAGCGTGCCCGCGAGGAACGGGTCGGCGAGGACGCGCCCGTCGGGCTCGGGGATGACGAGCGCGATCGAGCCCGTCCTACGGGTCACGAGCGACCGCGCCGCCCGGTTCGGCGTGTAGCCGAGCCGGGCGACGGCGGCGTCGACCGCGGCCTGGGCCTCGGGGGAGACGCGGTCGCCGCCGTTGATGGCGCGCGACGCGGTCGAGCGTGACACGCCGGCGGCGAGCGCGACCTCGTCGAGGGTCGGTGCCGTGGTCTGGCGGTCGGTGCTCATCCGTGCATCATCCCGTCGTCCGAGTCCAGGGAACAACCGATGTCATTCCTGCGTGTCGGACGGGTGGTTCAGCGCGGCCAGGCTCGCGGCGGGCAGGGGCGGGATGACGCCGGTCCGCGCGATCTCCGCGTACCACTGCCCGGACGCCTTCACGGTGCGCTCCTGGGTCTCGTAGTCGACCCGGACGACGCCGAACCGCTTGGAGTAGCCCCACGCCCACTCGTAGTTGTCGAGCAGCGACCACGCGAAGTACCCGCGCACGTCCACCCCGGCGGTGATCGCGTCGTGGATCGCCCGCAGGTGCAGGTCGACGAACGCGAGCCGGTCCTGGTCGTCGACCGAGCCGTCCTCCGCGACGACGTCGTCGTACGCGGCGCCGTTCTCGGTCACGTAGAGGGCGATGCCGCGCTCGGCGGTGTACTCCTCGTGGACGCGGACGAGCAGGCGGGCGAGGCCCTCGGGCTGGACCTCCCAGTCCTGCGCGGTGACGGGCAGCGGGCGCGGGTGCACCTGCACGCCGTCGGCGGCCGGGTACGGGGACGACGTCGGCCGGGAGACCGGTGCGCTGCCGTGGAGCTCGCGCTCGGGCGCCCGGTAGGAGACGGCCTCGCCGTGGTAGTAGTTCACGCCCAGGGTGTCGATCGGCGTCGAGATCACGGCCAGGTCGCCGTCGTGCACGACGTCGTCGATGACCCCGTCGAGCCCGACCTCGGCGAGGTCCGTGAGCAGGTCCGCCGGGTACGCGCCGCGCAGGATCGGGTCGAGGAAGACCCGGTTGAACTGCGCGTCGATCCGGCGTGCCGCGTCGCGGTCGCGCTCGTCCGCCGGGTCGACCGGGTCGGTCACCGTGAGGTTGAGCGTGATCCCGAGGTTGGCGCCCGGCGCCCGACGACGCAGCTCGGCCGTGGCGAGCCCGTGGCCCAGCATGAGGTGGTGGGCGGCCGCGAGGCCCGCCTCGCGCGAGCGGCGCCCGGGGGCGTGCGCGCCGGCGGTGTAGCTGAGGAACGACGAGCACCAGGGCTCGTTGAGCGTCGTCCACACCCCGACCCGGTCGCCGAGCGCGTCGTGCACGTCGGCGGCGTACTCGGCGAACCGGTACGCGGTGTCGCGGTTGGTCCACCCGCCGTGCTCCTCGAGGGCCTGGGGCAGGTCCCAGTGGTACAGCGTGACCCAGGGGAGGATCTCGTGGTCGAGCAGCTCGTCCACGAGGCGCGAGTAGAAGTCGATGCCCTTCGGGTTCACCGGCCCGCCGTCGGGCCGCACGCGCGACCACGACGTCGAGAACCGGTAGGTGCCGAGGCCGAGGCCGGCCATGAGGGCCACGTCGTCGGCGTACCGGTGGTAGTGGTCGCAGGCGACCTCGCCGTCGTCGCCGTCCACGACCGCCCCCGGGACGCGGGCGAACGCGTCCCAGATCGAGTCGGTGCGCCCGTCGACGTGGGCGGCCCCCTCGATCTGGTAGGCCGCGGTCGCCGCGCCCCAGAGGAACCCGTCGGGCATCCGCACGGTCGCGTCGTGCGGGGTCGCCGCGGTCAGCGGCACGCCGGGCACGGCGGACGAGGTGAGCGGGTGGGTGGTCGTGGGTCGGGGGGTCATCCCTTGACGGCTCCTTGCATGATGCCGGCCACGAGCTGGCGCCCGGCGAGGATGAACACGATGATCAGCGGCACGGTCGTGAGGAACACGCCTGCCATGACCAGCGAGTAGTCGGTGTGGAAGCTGCCCTGCAGGAGCTTGACGACGACGGGGAGCGTCGCGTTGTCCTGGGACAGCACGATGGACGGCCAGAAGAAGTTCGTCCACTGCTGGATGAACGTGAACAGCGCGAGCATCGCGGCCGCGGGGCGCGCGGCGGGCAGCGCGACCGACCAGAACGTGCGGATCATGGACGCGCCGTCGACGCGGGCTGCCTCGATGAGCTCGTAGGGGAGCGCGGACTCGAGGTACTGGGTCATCCAGAACACGCCGAACGCGGACACGAGCGCCGGGATGATGACGGCCTGGATCTTGTTCTGCCAGCCCAGGTCCGTGACGATGATCCACAGCGGGATGACGCCGAGCTGCGTGGGGACCGCGGTCGTCGCGATGACGAACACGAGGAGCCCGCGGCGGCCCTTGAAGCGCAGCTTCGCGAAGGCGAAGCCGGCGAGAGTCGAGAACAGCACGACGGAGAACGCCGTGACGACCGAGATGATGATCGAGTTCGTCAGGGCCTTCGTGAAGTTGAACGAGTCGGTGTTGATGACGTCGCTGAACCGGTCGAAGATGCTCGCGTCGGGCAGCCACTGCGGGATGACGTGCTTGGAGATCGTCTGCTGGTCGGACGAGCCGAGCAGCAGCGTGTAGTAGAGCGGCGCGATCGAGAGCACGACCACGAGCGCGAGGATCACGTAGGTGAGCCACTTGGGCCGGCGGTTGGAGCCGAACCCGCCGTGGCCGCGGCGTCGTGCCGCCGCGCGGGCGGCGCCCTTGCCGGCGGTCTGGGCGGTCATGGGGACGGAGCTCATCGGGTGGCCCCCTTCCGGTCGGTCGAGCCGCGTCGTCCGCGGCTCTGCTTGCTCGTGCCGCGGCGCGCGTCGGACGTCGAGATCCGCGAGGAGACGAAGTAGTTGATGAGCGCGAAGATCACGATCACGACGAAGAGGAGCCAGGCGACGGCTGCGGCGCGGCCGAGGTTCTGCTGCGGGCCCCAGCCGAGGTTCCACAGGTACATCGTCGTGGTCTCCCACTGGTGGCTCGGGCCGCCCGTGCCGTACGTGTCGAACGTGCGCGGCTCGTCGAAGATCTGCAGACCGCCGATGGTCGACGTGATGACCACGAAGATGATCGTCGAGCGGATCTGGGGGAGCGTGATCGAGAAGAACTGGCGCATGCGCCCGGCGCCGTCGATCACGGCGGCCTCGTAGAGGTCCGCCGGGACGGCCTGCATCGCGGCGAGGAAGATCAGCGTGTTGTAGCCGATCCAGCGGAAGTTCACCATGGTCGCGATCGCGGTCCAGCTCGCGAAGGTGTTGCTGTGCCAGCCGATCTTCGGGAGCCCGATGGCGCTGAGCGCGGTGTTGATGACGCCGTACTGGTCCGCGAAGAGCTGACCGAAGATGAGGCCGACCGCGACGGGCGCGACGATGTAGGGGATCAGGACGCCCATGCGCCAGAACGTCTTGGCGCGGATGTTCTGGTTGAGGATCGCCGCGAGGACGATCGCGATGATCACCTGCGGCACGCTCGACAGCAGGAAGATCATGAAGGTGTTGCGCAGCGAGAGCCAGAACTCGCCCTGCTGGAAGATCGCGGTGAAGTTGTCGAAGCCCGTGTAGCCGGCGTCGCCGCCGATGAGCGTCCACTTGTGCATCGAGACCCAGCCCGTGTACAGCAGCGGGAACAGGCCGGTGATCGCGAAGATGATGAAGAACGGCGAGACGTACAGGTAGGGCGAGACCTTCACGTCCCAGCGGCTCAGGCGCTGGGAGAAGCCGACCCGCCGGCGCCGCTTCTCGGGCGGACCGACGCGCGGCGGCGTGGGTGCGGTGGTCAGGGCGGTCATGAGTGCTTCCTCTGGGACGTGCGGACGACGGGCCGGGGGCCCGGTCCGGCGTGCGCCGGACCGGGCCCCGTGCGTGGGAGGTGCGTCAGCCGAGGCCGAGCGCCTTGTACGCGTCGACAGCGGCGTTCCAGTTGCTCTCGACGGTGCCCTTGCCCTGGACGTCGTAGGCGACCAGCGCGTCGGTCACGGCCTTGTTGATCGTGAAGTAGTTCGGGCCCTTGAAGGGGGTCACGGTCACGGCCGCGGCACGGTCGGCGAAGATCTGGCCGACGGGCGCGTTGTTGAAGAAGTCGTTCTTCGAGTCGGCCACGGCCGGGTCCTTCTCGGCCTCGACCTGGCTCGGGTAGTTGTTGGCCTGCTTGTACGCCGAGAGCTGCTGCTCGGGCGCGGTCAGCCAGGCCGCGAACTCCTTGGCGGCCGCGGTGTGCTTGCCGGCCGCGGGGACGACGAGGAACGAGCCGCCCCAGTTGCCGCCGCCGCCGGGGAAGACGTTGGCGATGTTCCAGCCCTTGACGCCGCCCGAGTTGCTCTCGATCGACGCAGTCATCCACGGCGGGCAGGCCATGGTGGCGAAGGCGTTCTTCTGGAACGACGCGGTCCAGTCGGTCTGCCACTCCTGGTGGTGCGCCGACAGGCCCTTGTCCTTGGACTCGGTGGCGACCTTCTCGAAGAGCGCCTTGATGTCAGCGTTGGTGGCCAGGTCCTTGGGCGTGCCGTCCGAGTTCTCGTACGGGTTGGCGAGCTGGCCGACCATGGCCTGGTAGGTGCCGTCCGGGCTGTCGTACCAGGCGACCTTGCCGCCGGACTTCTTCACGAAGTCCTCGCCGACCTGGAAGTACTTGTCCCAGCTCGCGTCCTTGCCGCCGAGCAGCTCGGCGACCTTGTCGGGCTCGGAGGGGAGGCCGTACTTCTTGAAGAGGTCGGCGCGGTAGCAGATGGCCTCGGGGCCGATGTCGGTGCCGTAGCCGAGCAGCTTGCCGTCGGGCGCGGTGGCCTGCTTGGTCTTCCAGTCGAGCCAGCGGTCCTTGACCGCGTCGTCCGACAGGTCGGTGAACTTGTCCTCGTACTGCAGGACGGTCGGCATCCAGTCGACGTCGACGGCCTGGACGTCGGCGAGGCCGGCGCCGCCGGCGGCGAGCTTGGTCGTGAAGTTGGCCTTGGCGTCGTCGGACGTCGCGGCGATCTCCTGCTTGACCGTGACGTTCGGGTGCGTCTTCGTGTACGAGGCGAGGAGCTCGTCGGTGTACCCGAAGTTGTTGAACGTGGCGACCGTGAGGGTGATCTTCTCGTTGGCGTCCTGGGTCTTCGAAGAGCCCGAGCCGCTGTCGCCGGAGCTGCAGGCGGTGAGCGTGAGCGCCAGGGCGGCGACAGAGGCTCCGGCCGCGACGAGGCGGCGGGCGGGGCGTGACGGACGGTGCGTCAGCACGGTGACTCCCTTGTCGATGGGGCATTCAGATCGGGTTGGGAGCGCTACCACCGCTGTGGGTGGGAGCGCTTCCATCCGAGGAGCAACGGTCGTGCCGAACCCCGGTTCCTGTCAAGCCGCTCAGGTCGTCGTGACCGTCCTGCAACCTGCGCCGCGCACAAACCCCCAGGTCAGCGCTTCGGAGGCGCCGCGCGCGAGTCCGAATCGTTATCCCAGGCGACACCGTTGTCGGGTCGCGCACGGGCCGCCTCGCGCGTGCGCGGACGCCCGGGGAAGGGCATCCGCGCGCGCGTGCGTAGGCTGGGGGCGTGCCAGCCATGAGCGACCTCATCACCTCCGACGTGGACCTCACGCCAGCCGACGCCGAGTGGTTGCACCTGCTCGTGGGCGACTGGCAGGTCGTCTCCGACCTCGCGTTCGCGGACCTCGTCCTGTGGGTGCCGACGCGCGACGGGTCGTTCGAGGCGATCGCCCAGGCGCGGCCGTCCACCGGGGCGACCGTGCACTACGACGACGTCGTGGGCACGCGCCCGCCCGAGGGCCAGCTCCCGCAGCTCTCCAAGGCCCTCACGACGCGCGAGATCCACCGGGCCCGCGAGCCGCGGTGGCTGGGCGCCTACGCGGTGCGCGAGGAGGCCATCCCCGTCGTCCACGAGGGCCGCGCGATCGCGGTGCTGGCGCGGCAGACCAACCTCGGCTCGGGCCGGACGCCGTCCCGCCTGGAGCTCAACTACGTCGAGGCGGCCGACGACATCGTCGCGATGATCGCGCGCGGCGAGTTCCCGTCGCCCGGTGCCGCCACGGGTCAGCGCCGCGGCGCGCCGCGCGTCGGGGACGGCCTGCTGCGTCTCAACTCCGAGGGCGAGGTGCTCTACGCGAGCCCCAACGCCCTGAGCTGCTTCCACCGGCTCGGCGTGATCGGCCCGCTCGTCGGGCGCGCGCTCGTGGAGATCACGACCGACCTCATCGAGCACCAGCCCCAGACCACCGTGGACGAGGCGATGCCGCTCGTCGTCATGGGCCGGGCGCCGTGGCGCACCGAGATCGAGGCGCGCGGCGTCATGCTCTCGCTCCGCGCGCTGCCGCTCACCGAGCACGGCCAGCGCATCGGCGCCGTGCTGCTGTGCCGCGACGTCACCGAGCTGCGACGGCGCGAGCGCGACCTCATCACCAAGGACGCGACGATCCGCGAGATCCACCACCGCGTGAAGAACAACCTGCAGACCGTCGCGGCGCTGCTGCGGCTCCAGGCGCGCCGGATGGACGTGCCCGAGGCCCGCGAGGCGCTCGAGGAGGCGATGCGGCGCGTCGCGACGATCGCGATGGTCCACGAGAGCCTGTCGCAGACCCTCGACGAGGAGGTCGAGTTCGACGACATGGTGTCGCGGGCGCTCCGCCTCGCCGCCGACGTCGCGTCCGCCGACACCCACGTCCGCACGGTCCGTGAGGGGGGCTTCGGGCTCGTCCCGGCGCAGGACGCGACACCCCTCGCGCTGGTGCTCACCGAGCTCGTCACGAACGCCGTCGAGCACGGCTTTCCCGGCCGCCCGACGGGAACCGTGGAGATCGTGGCCGAGCGCTCGGAGAACTCGCTCAAGGTCGTCGTGCGCGACGACGGCGTCGGCCTCGTCGACGGCAAGGGCCCCATGTCCGGGCTCGGGACGCAGATCGTCAACACGCTCGTCTCGAACGAGCTCGGGGGGACCATCACGTGGCGCGACCGCGAGGGAGGCGGCACCGAGGTCGAGCTCGAGGTGCGCCTGCGGGTCGGCGGCAAGTAGCCCGGACGCGACGAAGGCCGCCACCCCGAGGGGTGGCGGCCTTCGTACGACGGTGGCTGTGTCAGCCGGCGCGGCGGGCGCGGGCGGTGCGGCGCTTGAGGGCGCGGCGCTCGTCCTCGGACATGCCGCCCCAGACGCCGGCGTCCTGGCCGGACTCGAGGGCCCACTTCAGGCAGGTGTCGACGACCTCGCACCGACGGCAGACGGCCTTGGCCTCCTCGATCTGCAGCAGGGCGGGGCCGGTGTTGCCGATCGGGAAGAAGAGCTCCGGGTCCTCGTCGAGGCATGCGGCACGGTGACGCCAGTCCATCTCACGCTCCTTGTGGGCGGTGGGAGACCCCTCGGCGAGCGGCACGCGGGCGCGACAGGACGAAGCCGAAGGGGCTAGGTGCGGGTGACGCTGGGTACGCGTCGTGTCGAACGTCCGGCTGAACTCGCTTCTGGGTTCTGCGGGGGGTTGTTGACTCTGAAATCAAGTCTCCCCGGCGGACGCGCCGCGCACAAGAGTTACGACAAGGTTTCTTCGGGGTGACCGCGAGATCTTGGTCACACGTCCCACTCGGTGCTCCGCTCGCCCGACGACGGCCCCCCGCCGGCCGGGCCGCGGCGACCGAGGGCCGCGCCGCTGCGGGACAATGGGCCGGTGAGCACACCCACCCCCGGACCCGACCGGCCCGCGCGACCGTGGACCCTCCGCAGCCTCGTGGGAGGCACCCTGCTCGAGGCGCTGGGCCTCGCGGTCGGCGCGGTCGTCGTCCTCGTGGAGCTGGCGCGCGGCCGCTCCGACGCCGTCGGCACGAGCGTGGCGCTGGTCGTCCTGGCGCTCGCGCTCGCCGCGCTGCTCGGTGCGGCAGGGCGCGCGCTCCACGGGGGAGCGCGCTGGGCCCGGGCCCCCATCGCGACCTGGCAGATCCTCCAGGGGCTCGTCGGCGTGACGTGGTGGCAGGAGACCCGGTCGCCGTGGGCGGGGGTGCTCGTCCTGGTCTCCGTCGTGCTCCTCGTGCTGCTCATGGTTCCGAGCGTCGTCGCGCTCACGACCGACCGCGCGCCGCGCGGCGACGGCCCGCCCGGCCAGGACTGACCGGGCGGGCCCACCCGCTACTCGACGGCGAGCGCCGCGACGGGAGGCGTCCGCGCCGCGCTGCGGCCCGGCAGGACGGACGCGACGAGCCCGGCGGCGAGCGCCACGACGAGGACGATCCCGAGCGTCGCCCACGGCACCACGAGCGGCGACGGCCCGAACGCGCCGAGCGCGGCCGCCGCGCCAGCCCAGCCGTAGAACACGCCGAGGACGATCCCCACGACGGCGCCGACACCGGCGATGAGCATGCCCTCCTGGGCGAGCATCCACCGGAGCTGCCCGCGCGTGAGCCCGATGGCCCGCAGCGTCGCCGACTCGCGGCGCCGTTCGAGGACGGACAGCGACAAGGTGTTCGCGACGCCGACGAGCGCGATGACGACCGCGACGGCGAGCAGGCCGAGGACGATCGCGAGGATCGTGTCGACGACCTTCTCCATCGACGCGTGCTGGGCCGCGGGCCCTACGACGCCGATCGAGGAGTCCTCGGTGGCGACGGTGTCCTGGACCGCCGCGAGGGTGTCGGCCGCGTCGGCCTGGTCGTCGAACGCGAGCCACGCCGTGTCGGGGACCGCGTGCGGGTCGATCCGGGCGAAGACCGCCGGGGTGACGTAGGCGGTGGGCTCGCCGAGGTCGACGACATGCACCCGCAGCCGGACGGCCGCACCGGTGGGGTTGCCGTCCGCGTCGGACGCGCGGAGGGTCACGGTGTCGCCGTCCTCGAGCGTGGTGGTGCCCACGGTGTCCTGGAGGCTGTCGACGGCGATGACGCCGTCGTCGAGCCCGGCGAACGCGGCGGGGTTGCGCACCACGTCGCGGGCCGCGGCCGGGTCGATGCCGTCGATCTCGATGCCGGTGCTCTCGCGCCCGGCGCTGAGCGAGGCGCTGGTGCGGCTCAGCGGGACGACCCGGCGGACGCCGTCGACGTCGTCGAGGCGACCTTGGAGGGCCGTGGTCATCTCGCCGGGCGCGTCGCCCGAGCCGTAGGAGGTGACGACGGCGTCGACGGGGTAGTGCTCGTCGAGCGTGGAGGCGAGCGAGACACGCGCGGTCGCCGCGCCGGTCGCCATCATGGCGACGAGCGTGACGCCGATGAGGAGCGCCGTGCTGGTCGCCGTGGTGCGGCGGGGGTTGCGCAGGGTGTTCGCTGAGGCGAGCCGCGAGCTCGCGCCGGCCTTGCCGAGCAACGTGCCCGTGGCGTGCACGACGCGCGGCATCCAGAACACCGAGCCGACGAGGATGCCGACGAACGAGACCGCGCCGCCCAGCACGCCGAGCGCGAGCCCGATCTCGGGTGACCCCTGCGTGCCCGCGAGCACGGCGATCCCGAGGAGGCCGAGCCCCCCGACGGTCGCGAGGAGCGCGAGGACCCCACGGACCCTCCCGGCGGGGCTCGCCAGGGTCGGCGCGTCGGTCGGGCGCAGCGCGGCCAGGGGGGCCACGCGGGTCGCGGCGCGCGCGGGTGCGAGGCTCGCGACGACGGTCACGAGGGTCCCCACGACGAGCGGGACGAGGACGGCGGCGACGGACACGTGGATCGTGTGGGGGAGCGGCGTCGTCGTGCGGGTGCGCAGGACGCTGAGGACGGCCTGCGTGAGGGCGGTCCCGGCCGCGACCCCGACCACGGACCCCACGAACCCGAGCACGGTCGCCTCGAAGAGGACGGAGCGGCCGAGCTGCGCCTTCGACGCGCCGACGCAGCGCAGGAGCGCGAGCGTGCGGGCCCGCTGCGCGACGAGCACCTGGAACGTGTTGGCGATGACGAGCGCGGCGACGACGAGCGCGATCGCGGCGAACGTGAGGACGACGTAGGTGAAGACGTCGTCGTCACCGGTCGCCTGCGCGGCGAGCTCGCGGGCGAGGGCGTCGCGCGTGAGCACGCGGGCGCCGTCGGGCAGGTCCAGGGCGCTCAGGGTCGCGGTGGCCTGCGCCGTCGTGGTGTGCGGGTCGAGCGCGACGAGCACGTCCGGGTAGGTCACGCCGGCGGGGGAGCCCACCTCGGCGGCCTGCCAGCCGGCGAGCGTCGGCGCGGTCACGACGGCCGCGCCGCCCGCGTCGGTCCAGGCGCCGTACGGGTCGTCGAGCGTCCCGACGACGCGCAGCCGTTGGGCACGCGGGGTCGAGCCTCCCTCGGCGCCGCTCTGCGGCGTCACGGTGACCTCGTCGCCGACGGCGACCCCGAGGCGCTCGGCCTGGTTGACGGGGAACGCGACCTCGTCCGCGGCCTTCGGGAAGGCGCCGTCGTGCACGCGCTGGGGCTCGAGCCGCGCGTCGGACGTGGTGCCCGTGAACTGCGCGTTGATGGTCTTGCCGTTCGCGGCGACGTCCTCCCAGCTCGTCGCGAGCGGGGCGGCGGCGGCCACGCCCGCGGCCGAGGCGACGGCCTCGAGGTCCTGGGGCCGCAGCTGGTCGCCGTCCGCGTTGACCACCAGGTCGGCCTTCGCGTACGGCGCGGCGACCGAGTCGGTCGTGGCGGTGCGGATCAGGTCCGACGCGACGAGGGTCGCGGCGACGAAGCCGGTGCCGAGGGCGATCGCGATGCCCGCCGCGGCGAGCCGCGCGACGCTGCGGCGCATCTGCGCGAGCGTGAGCCGGATCATCGGGCGACCACCGCGGCGTCGTCGAGCGAGCGCAGGGCGTCGAGGCCGGCGAGGGCCGCCTCGGGCGTCGGGTCCTGGATGTCGCCGGCCACCCGGCCGTCCGCGAGCAGCACGACGCGGTCCGCGTACGCGGCGGCGGACGGGTCGTGCGTCACCATGACGATGGTCCGCCCGAGCTCCCGGACCGAGCGGCGCAGGAAGCTCAGCACCTCGGCGCCCGAGCGCGAGTCCAGGTTGCCCGTGGGCTCGTCGGCGAAGACGACCTCGGGCTTCGTGATGAGGGCGCGCGCGATCGCGACGCGCTGCTGCTGCCCGCCGGACAGCTCCGACGGCCGGTGCGTGAGGCGCTGACCCAGGCCCAGCGTCTCGACGAGGATCTCGAGCCACGCGCGGTCCACGGTGCCGTTCGCGAGCTCCACGGGCAGCGTGATGTTCTGCTCGGCCGTGAACATCGGCAGCAGGTTGAACGACTGGAACACGAAGCCGACGCGCTCGCGCCGCAGCAGCGTCAGCTCCTTGTCGGTCAGGCTCGTGACCTCCGTGCCGCCCAGGTACGCGCTGCCGCTCGTCGCCGAGTCCAGGCCCGCGAGCAGGTGCATGAGCGTCGACTTGCCCGAGCCCGACGGTCCCATGATCGCGGTGAAGGCCCCGGCCTCGAAGTCGACGTCGACGGCGTCGAGCGCGCGCACCGTCGCCTCGCCGCGGCCGTAGGTCTTGGTGAGCGCGCGGGCGCGGACGGCCGTCGAGCGCTTGGTCACGGTGCCCGTGGCGTCGGCGGCGGGGGGTGCGGTCGTCGGCGGGGCGGTCTGGTCGGACGGGGCCACGGTGGCTCCTTCGGTCGGTACGCGGATCGGGTCGGGCCCTCGGCGGGCCGTGCCCTCGACGCTACGGAAGGTCCCGGAGCGCCCGCGTCGCCCGGCGGTCGGGTCGGCGCGAGGCGGGGGTCATCCCCAGGTCGTACCCGGTGCGCCGCGCCCCCCACCCCTGGGCGTGCGTCGGACCGCCCACCCCTGGGCGCGTGTCAGAAGATCACGGCAGCGGACTGCCGTCAGCTTCTGACAGGGGTCGAGGGCGGACGGGTTGTCAGAAGCTCGCAAGAGCAGACTGCCGTGAGTTTCTGACAGCTCCGGCGGCGGCACTCACCGCAGGCTTCTGGGCCTGCGGCCCGCGGCCCGCCCGGACGCTGCGAGGGACGCCGACGCCGGGCTGTGGACGAAGGAAGACCGTCCACAGGGGCCTCTCCGGGCATCGTTCGAGAATCGGCCTCGAGGGACGCTGACGTCGTGACAGGACGAGCAGGTGTTCTTGTGTCGGTCGCCGGACTGCGCGACCTGGCGCGTCGTCAGCACGGTGTGTGCTCGCGTCGCCAGCTCGCGGGACTCGGCCTGACCGAGGGGCACATCCGCTCGCAGGTGCGGGCGCGCCGGTGGCGAGAGCTCGCGCACGACGTCGTCGTGCTGCACCGCGGGCCGATGGTCCGCGAGGCGCGGCGCTGGGCCGCGGTGCTCGCCGCAGGGACCGTCCCGGTGGCGCTCGCGTGCTGGACGGCGCTCGAGCTGCACGGGCTTCAGGGCTGGCATCGGGAACCGATCCACGTCGTCGTGCCGCGCGGTGACAAGCCGGCACGGTTCGAGTGGCTCGTGGTGCACGAGTCCCGCCGCCACGCCGCCGCCGACGTCGCCTGGCGGGCCGGACTTCCCGTGCACGGGGTTGAGCGGGCAGCCATCGACGCCGCGGCATGGCAGCCGTCCTGGCGGACGGCATCGGGCCTGATGGCCGCGGTGGTCCAGCAGCGACTCACGACCCCGGACGCGGTGCTGGGCGAGCTCGAGCGGGCGGGCCGGATCCGCCACCGCCGGACGATGCAGCTCGCCCTGCTCGACGTCGTCGGCGGGGCGCAGTCGCTCGAGGAGATCGACTTCGCGCGGTTGTGCCGCCGTGCCGGGCTGCCGGAGCCGATGAGGCAGGAGCGTCGTCGTGACGCTCGCGGCAGGGTTCGGTTCCTCGATGTGGAGTGGCGGCTCCGGGGCGGCGGACGGCTGGTCGTGGAGGTGGACGGCGTCGGGCACATGGAGCGCGAGCAGTGGTACGACGATCTGCTGCGCGACGCGGAGCTCGGTTCGGACGCGCGTACGGTGCGGATCCGGATCCCGGCCGGTGCGGCGCGGCACGAGCCCGAGCGCGTCCTCGCGATCGTCCGTCGTCACCTCGCAGCCCTCGCGGCGTGATCTGTCAGAAGCTCGCGGCAGCTGGCTGCCGCGAGCTTCTGACACGAGCGTGGCTCGGGCCCGGTGTCAGAACCTGGCTGCAGCAGGTTGCCGTGAGCTTCTGACAAGGCAGAGTGGGCGGCCGACCGAGCACCCGTCGCGCTCGCGGCCGCGTCAGTCGGGGGAGCCCGGGCGCACGAGGCCCGTCTCGTACGCGGTCACGACGGCCTGGACGCGGTCGCGCGCGCCGAGCTTCGCGAGGATCCGCCCGACGTGCGTCTTGACGGTCGCCTCCGCGACGAACAGCTCGGAGGCGATCTCGAGGTTCGACCGCCCGCGCGCCATGAGGACGAGCACCTCGCGCTCCCGCTCGGTGAGCTGGTCGAGCGCGTGCTGCGCCGCGGGGTCGGCGGGGGCGTCGGCCGGCAGCGCGGTCACCAGGTGCTCGAGGAGCCGCCGCGTCGACGACGGCGCGATCACCGCGTCCCCGGCGTGCACCGTGCGGATCGCGGCGAGCATCTCCTCGGGCGGCGCGTCCTTGAGCAGGAACCCGCTGGCACCGGCGCGGATCGCGGCCAGGACGTACTCGTCGAGGTCGAACGTCGTGAGGACGATGACGCGCGGGACGTCGCCGGTCGCGCTCGAGGTGAGCTGCGCGGTCGCGCTGAGCCCGTCGAGGTTCGGCATGCGCACGTCCATCAGGACGACGTCGACGGGGTGCGACGCGAGGAGCCGGAGCGCCTGGGCCCCGTCGCCCGCCTCGACGACGACCTCCAGGTCGGGCTGCGAGTCGATGACCATGCGGAAGCCGGCACGGACGAGCTGCTGGTCGTCGACGAGCGCCACGCGCACGGGTGCGCCCGCCGGACCGTTCCCCTGCGCGTTCACGTGCCGGACTCTACCGGGGCGACGACGTCGGGAGCCTGGGGCGGCCCGGCGGTGAGGCCCGGGTCGGGGAGCCGGGAGGGCAGCTCGAGGCGCACGCGGTACCCGCCGCCGGGCCGCGGGCCGGTACTCACGGTCCCGCCGAACACGGCGGCACGCTCGCGCATGCCGAGCAGCCCGTAGCCGGCGCCGTCGCTGGTCGCCGCCGCGCCGCGCCCGTCGTCCTGGACGTCGAGCACGACGGCGTCGCGGTCCCACCGCAGCACGACGGTCACGTGGGGTGACGGGCCGGCGTGCTTGAGCACGTTGGTGAGCGCCTCCTGCGCGACCCGGAAGATCGTGAGCGCGGCGCCGGGCGGCAGCTGCCGGGGTGTCCCGACCCGGACGAGCGAGACCTGCGGGCCGCTCGCCCGGACCTGCTCGACGAGCGCCTCGAGCCCCTCGACCGACGGCTGCGGCGCGAGCGCGGCGGGCGCCTCCGACCCGGGCCCGCCCGGGCTCCTCGCGGCGCCCCCGGCACCGGTGCCCGGCTGCGCCGCCGAGCCCCGACCGACCGGCGGGACGCCGCCCGGTGCGGACGAGCCGGGGGCGGCGTCCTCCGCGCGCAGGACGCCGAGGATGCGGCGCATGTCGGCGAGCGCGGCCCGGCCGGTCTCCGCGATGGTCGTCAGCGACCGCTCGGGCGCGGTCGGGTCGGTGGCCGCGGCGTACCGGCCGCCGTCGGCCTGCGCGATCATCACGGACAGCGAGTGCGCGACGATGTCGTGCAGCTCGCGGGCGATCCGGGTCCGCTCGGCCGCCGTCGCGAGCCGTGCCTGCTGGTCGCGCTCCACCTCGAGCCGCTCGGCCCGGTCGCGCAGGGCGTCGATGGTCTCGCGGCGCGACCGTCGCACGAGGCCGAACGCCCACACCGCGAGCAGGACGACGCCGCCGAAGATCGTGAGCGCGGTCGCCTGCCGAGCCGTCGCCGCGTAGCCGACGCCACGGTCCGACATGAGGACCGACGCGAGGACCACGCCCGCGAGCCCGCTGCCGATCGCGGCACGGTGCGCCCAGCGCGGGCCGCTGACGGTGACCGAGTACAGGGAGATCGGCACGACCACGACGGACGCGACCGACGCCGTCTGGTCGACGAGCATCTGGACCAGCGCGACCGCGTAGACCGCGACGACCGACGGGACGGGGCGGGTGCGGCGCCAGGCGAGCGGCACGCAGAGCGCGACCGCGAACCACACGGCGGCGTGGAGGTAGCTCGTCTCGGCGGCGCTCGCGGCCACCACGAAGAGCGCGAGGAGGGCGGCACCGGTCGCGTCGACCGCGAACCGGTGCTGCTCGGTCCACCGCGTGAACTTCTCGTACGAGCCCATCGCCTCAGCGTAGGATCGGCGAGGCAGGCCGCGCGTCCCCCCGCGGTCCGACGAACGGCGCGGTGCCCTCGTCCCCCGGGCTGACGGGAGGCCGTCCGGAGGGTCGCGGGACGGCCTCGAGCACGTGTGCCGGACGCCTGGTCGGGGCCTCGCGAGGGTACGGACGAGTTCGTGCGAAACGGGAGACTCCGGTCCGTGCGATGCTCTAGCATGGCCTAATGACCAACGTATTGCTGGCCGAGGATGACACGGCGATTGCCGAGCCTTTGGCACGTGCGCTCACGCGCGAGGGATACAACGTCGTCGTGCAAGGCACCGGGCAAGGTGCCATCGACTCCGCGGAGGCCGCGGACGTCGTCGTCCTCGACCTGGGTCTCCCGGACATGGACGGCCTGGACGTCGCCCGCGCGATCCGCGGCGCTGGTCTGACCACCCCCATCCTCGTCCTCACGGCCCGCGCCGACGAGGTCGACCTCGTCGTCGGGCTGGACGCCGGTGCCGACGACTACGTCACCAAGCCGTTCCGCCTGGCCGAGCTGCTCGCGCGGGTCCGGGCGCTGCTGCGCCGCACGCACGGCGGCGAGGCGCCCGACGAGGAGGAGCTCGTCGCGCAGGACGTCGTCGTCGACGTCTCCGCGCACCGCGCCTTCCAGGGTGACCGCGAGCTGCACCTCACCACCAAGGAGTTCGACCTCCTGCGGGTCCTCGTGCAGAACGCGGGCAGCGTCGTCGTCCGCGACACCCTGATGCGCGAGGTCTGGGGCGCGGAGCCGGCGGGCTCCACCAAGACGCTCGACATGCACGTCTCGTGGCTGCGCCGCAAGCTCGGCGACGACGCGAACTCGCCGCGCTACGTCGCGACCGTCCGGGGGCTCGGCTTCCGGTTCGAGACCGGCGGCCACTGAGCACCGGGTCGGAGACACGGACACGAACACACTGCCGGTCGTGACGCGGGTCGGCGTCGGGAAGGTCTGAGACGTGCGACAGCGGATGCTCCAGGCGACCGTCGCCGCGGTCGCCGTCGCCGTGCTGCTCCTGGGCTTCCCCCTCGCGTTCTTCGGGGCCCAGTACGTCCACGACAACGACCTGGACGACCTCGAGCGCCGCACCCAGACGCTCGCGCGCGCGGTCGACCGCTCGATCAGCAACGGTGACGAGGCCCTCGCGTCGGCCGCGAGCGTCGCGGTCGCGACCGGCGGCAACAGCCAGGTCCCGGCCCGGGTCATCATCTTCTACGACGGCCGGCGGCTCGTCGCCGGGGACGAGATCCAGGGTCGCGTCGAGCAGCGGGCCGTGCGCTCGTCCGAGGGTGCGCTCGTCACGCTCGAGGTCTCGTACTGGGAGCTGTACTGGCAGTCCATGCGGATCGTGCTGTTCGTCATCGCGGCCGCCGTCGTGGCGATCCTCGCGGGCATCGCGATGGCGGTGATCCAGGCGAACCGGCTGTCGGCGCCGCTCGTGTACCTCGCGGCGTCCGCGGAACAGCTCGGCTCGGGACAGGTGCGCCCGCAGATGGAGGAGTCGGGCGTCGAGGAGCTGGACCTCGTCGCGGCCGAGCTCGCGCGCACCTCGGACCGTCTGGCGAGCCGTCTCGCGACCGAGCGGCAGTTCGCGGCCGACGCCTCGCACCAGCTCCGCACGCCGCTGACCGCGCTGTCGATGCGGCTCGAGGAGATCTCCCTCATGTCGGAGGACCCGGCGGTGCAGGAGGAGGCGCGCATCTCGCTCGAGCAGGTCGAGCGCCTGGTGACGGTCGTCGACGACCTCCTGACCCGGTCGCGCCGCGCGCAGGGCGGCACGACGGAGGCCGTGCGCCTCGTCGAGGTCGTGCGCCAGCAGGAGGAGGAGTGGCTGCCGAGCTTCGAGTCGGCCGGCCGGCGTCTCGTGATCGACGTCCCCGTCGACACGTACGTCCTGGCCACGCCCGGCGCGCTCGCGCAGGTGCTCGCGACGCTCGTCGAGAACTCGCTCACGCACGGCGGGGGCACGACGACGGTCCGCTCGCGGCCGGGGCGGTCGGGCTCGATCGTCATCGAGGTCGCCGACGAGGGCGAGGGCGTGCCCGACGAGCTGGCCCCGAACATCTTCGAGCGCGAGGTGACGTCCGGGAAGGGCACCGGTCTCGGGCTCGCGCTGGCCCGTGACCTGGCCGCCGCCGACGGCGGTCGGCTCGAGCTCTCGCAGCGCCGGCCCGCGGTCTTCTCGGTGTTCCTCGCGGGCGTGCCGCACACGCTCGACCCGCGGGTCGTGCTCCCGGCCGGCGCGACCGTCTCGAGCGCACGGGGGCGCAAGGGGCGCCGCAAGTCCGACGACGGCTGACCACGCTCCCGCCCGCGCGGTGTGCGGGCCGCGTGCTACTCCGTGGGGGTCGAGTCCGTCGAGGTCTCGCCGCCGGTGAACACGAGGTACCGGTAGGCGAAGTAGCGGAAGATCGTGCCCAGCCCGATGCCGAGCAGGTTCGCGACGTTCTTCCACAGCGGCGAGTCGAGGCCCAACGGGTAGACGAAGAGCGCGAGCACGCCGATGCCGATGAGCAGGCCGCCGAGGTTGACCACGATGAAGCCCGCGAGCTCGCGAGGACGGTTCTCGGTGCGGCGGTCCGAGAACGTCCAGAGCCGGTTCCCGACCCAGGCGACGAGCGTCGCGACCGCGACCGAGACGACGCGGGCCGTCAGCGGCTTGGCGTCGAGCAGGTGCCCCGGCCCGAACTGCAACAGGTTGAACAGGCCCATGTCGACGACGAACGACACCGCGCCGACCGACCCGAACTTCACGAGCTCGTACAGGCGCGCGCGGCCGAGACGGCGTCCGCGGGACGTGCCGGCCCCGGGGGCCGCGGCGGCGTCGGCGGCGACGTGGGCGACGTCGGTGCCCGGCGCCTCCGACGCGGCCAGCACGAACGGGAAGGGGCTCGGTCGGTCGGCCTCCGGGCTGCCCAGCCGGCCCGGTTCGCCGGCAGGCGTCACGTCGGTCATTCCTCGAACGGTAGCGCAGCAGCCTGGGTGCGCCCGGGGTGGCCCACAGGCCGGGAAGGGTGTCGTCGGGCCGCGGTCGGCGCCGCCGCGCTCTCCCTGCGTCCGATAGGCTCGGGGACCGTGTCAGCACCAGTCGTGGCCGTCGTCGGAGGCGGGCAGCTCGCCCGCATGATGGCACCTGCAGCCGCCCGCCTGGGCGTCGGGCTGCGGGTGCTCGTGGAGTCGCCCGATGGCTCCGCCGCCCAGGTCCTCGCGGACGCCCCGGTCGGCGCCGCCGCGGACGAAGAGGCCGTCCGCGCGCTCGTCGCTCCCTCGGGCGGCGCGGCCGCCGCCGTGCTGACCTTCGAGCACGAGCACGTCCCGTCGGCGCTCCTCGAGGCGCTCCAGGACGACGGCGTCCCCATCCGCCCCGGGCCGGAGGCGCTGCGCCACGCGCAGGACAAGATCGTCATGCGCGCCCGCCTGACGGCGCTCGGCGTGCCGTGCCCCCGCTGGGCGCCGCTCGCGGTCGACGCCGCCGAGGGTGCTCGCGACCTGGCCGCCTTCCTCGACGAGGTCGGGGGAGAGGCCGTCGTGAAGACGAGCCGGGGCGGCTACGACGGCAAGGGCGTGCGCGTCGTGCGCGGCGCCGACGACGTCGCCGACTGGCTCGCCGCGGCCCAGGAGGGCGGCCCGCAGCTGCTCGTCGAGGAGAAGGTGCCGTTCCGGCGCGAGCTCGCCGCCCTCGTGGCCCGGCGGCCGTCCGGCGAGGTGCGGGCGTGGCCCGTCGTGGAGTCGGTGCAGCGCGACGGCGTCTGCGCCGAGGTCACGGCCCCCGCCCCCGACCTCGACCCCGCGCTCGAGGCCGCCGCGCGGGAGGTCGCGACCACGATCGCCGAGGGCCTCGACGTGACCGGCGTCCTCGCGGTCGAGCTGTTCGAGGTCCCCGGTGACGCGCCGGACGAGCCCGGGCGGGTCCTCGTCAACGAGCTCGCGATGCGCCCCCACAACTCGGGCCACTGGACGATCGACGGCTCGGTTACGAGCCAGTTCGAGCAGCACCTGCGCGCCGTCCTCGACCTCCCCCTCGGGGACACTGCTCCCGTCGCGCCGTGGACGGTCATGGCGAACGTCCTCGGGTCGGAGCGCGCCGAGCTCACGGACGCGCTGCCGGAGGTCCTCGCCGACGGCGACGCCCGCGTGTGGCTGTACGGCAAGGAGGTGCGGCCCGGGCGCAAGCTCGGCCACGTCAACGTCAGCGGCGACGACCTCGCCGCGACCCGCGACCGCGCCCGTGCGGCCGCGGCGGTCCTGCGCGGCGACGCCGTGCCGACGGAGGAGCAGCGATGAGCGAGCAGAGCGCGGCGAGCGGCACAGAGCGTGCCGGCGGGCCCCTCGTCGGGATCGTCATGGGGTCGGACTCCGACTGGCCCGTGATGCAGGCAGCCGCGGACGCGCTCGCCGAGTTCGGCGTGCCCGTCGAGGTCGACGTCGTGTCGGCGCACCGGATGCCGACGGAGATGATCGAGTACGGGCGCAGCGCGGCGGACCGGGGCCTGCGCGTCATCGTCGCCGGCGCGGGCGGGGCAGCGCACCTGCCCGGCATGCTGGCCGCGGTCACGCCGCTGCCCGTGATCGGGGTCCCCGTCCCGCTCGCCCACCTCGACGGCATGGACTCGCTGCTGTCGATCGTCCAGATGCCGGCCGGGGTGCCCGTCGCGACGGTGTCCGTCGGGGGAGCGCGCAACGCGGGCTTGCTCGCCGCGCGCATCCTCGGGGCGGGCTCCGGTGACGACGCCGCGGCGCTGCGCGAGCGGATGGCGGCGTTCCAGGTGCAGCTCGGTGACCAGGCCCGAGAGAAGGGTGCGCGGCTCCGCGCGTCGAGGTCGGGCCGGGTGGGCTTCGGCGCCTGAGGGGGCGCGACCCGTCGGGCCTGGGCCGCTCGCCGGGCTCGGCCCGGGGCGGGGTCTCAGCCCTAGGACGAGCTCTCGGAGTTGACCGTCCCGGCCTTGAGCTTGCCGTTCATGACGTTCGCGAAGAACGTCGGGGTCTTGTCCGGGTCGAGCAGGACGCTCGAGCCGACGTTCCCGGGCCGGTAGTCGCGGTCGGCGATCGGCGGCAGGCCGGTCACGCCGTCCTTGCCGTTCGCGGCCTTGAAGGCCATGCCCAGCTTCGCGAGGTCGACCACGTTGGTCCCGTCGTCGACCTGGAGGACCGCCGTGCCGGCGTCGACCAGCTTGACCTGGGTGGCCGGCTTGAACACCAGGCTCGGCTTGGCGGCCTTGGCGGCGATCGCGTTCACCAGCTGGCGCTGCCGGTCGGTACGACCGAAGTCGCTCGTGGGGTCCGAGTAGCGCATGCGCGAGAACGCGAGAGCCGTCTTGCCGCCGACGTCGTGGCAGCCGGCCTTCCACTTCAGCTCGGACTTCTTGTCGTTCACGTCGTAGTCGAGGCACAGGTGGACGCCGCCGACCGCGTCGACGATGTCCTCGACCCCGCCGAAGCCGACCTCGACGTAGTGGTCGACGTGCATGCGGGTGAGCTTCTCGACCGTCTTGACCAGCAGCGGGGCGCCGCCGTACGCGTAGGCCGCGTTGATCTTGTTGCTGCCGTGGCCGGGGATCTTCACGTAGGAGTCGCGGGGGATCGAGATCAGCGACGTCGTCCCGGAGTCGGGGACCTGGAGCAGCATGATCGTGTCCGTGCGCGCGCCCGACGTGCCGTCCTTGACGACGCCGTCCGAGCGCGAGTCGGAACCGGCGATCAGGTAGGTGGTCCCGGGGGTGCCCTTCGCGTCGCTCAGCGCGTCCACGTGGTCGAGCTTGCCGTTCGCCCAGGCCACGAGGCCGATCGGCCAGGCGATCATCCCGACGACGACGAGGCTCGCGACCACCGCGACGATCCTGCCCTTGCGCAGGCGCAGACGCCCGGGAGCGGTGCCGGCCGGTGCCGCACCGCCCGGCGCGGTGCCGGGGCGCGTGCCGTCGCCGGGTCCGCGCCCGCCGCCGTTGCCGCCCGACGTGCGGCCGGGCGCGCGCGTCGTGGGGGAGGTGACGGGACGGCGCTCGTCGGCGGTCGCCCGCGGGGCGCGGGTGACGCCGGCCGGGGGGATGGTCGGGGGCTGCCCCGACGCGCTGCGGGTGCGCGCGCGACCGCCGCTGCGGTCGACGGGGAGGGGACCGCTGGACTGCCGCGTCACGCGCGACGCGGGCCGAGCGGGAGGGGGCGGCGGCGTGCCGCCGCCGGAGCCGTCAGGCCCGACCTTGATGACGCCGTCCGCCGCCTCGGGGCGCGACTCGCGCCCCGACTGCGGGGTGAAGCTCGGCGGCCTGGACCGGGGATCGGGCGTCATGCCGTGCAGGCCGCCTTCGAGCTGACGACGTCGGCCGCGGTGATGCCGTCCTTGTCGCGGTCCTTCGGCGTGGAGGAGGTGCTCGGCTTCGTGGGGGTCGCGGACGACGTGCTGCCGGTCGTCGGCTTGGCGGTGGAGGTCGCGGTCGACTTCTTCTTCGCGGCCTTCTCCTCGGCCGCGGTGAGCGGCTTGTCCTCGGCGAGCTTCTTCCAGATCTCCGAGGCGGCCGGCTCGGTCCACGCCACACGGTTGCGGTTCTGCACCCACGGCCCGTTCGGGATCGTGAGGAAGGTGATGTCGGACGCCGACATGTGACGCAGGCTGAGACCGAGCCCCGCGAGGCTCGTCACCGAGCCGAGGTTGAGGCCTCCGTCGGTCTTCGAGGTGTGCAGCGACTTGGTCGCGGCGTCGAGGAACTTGAGGAGCTTGGGCGCGTCGGTGAGGAAGTTCTGGGCGAAGACCTTGTTGGAGATCGCGCCCATGAGCTCCTGCTGGCGCTTGATGCGGCTGAGGTCGGAGCCGTCCCCGATGCCCTCGCGGGCGCGTGCGTAGCCCAGCGCGTCCTTGCCCTTGAGGGTCTGGTACCCGGCCTTGAGGTCCAGGTCCGCCTTGGGGACCCTGGTGTCCGTCGGGATGCACATGGGCACGCCGCCGAGCGCGTTGATCATGCCCTCGAAGCCGCTGAAGTCGAGCACGACGTACCCGTCGAGCGTGATGCCGGTGAGCGACTCCACGGTCTGCCAGGTGCACGCCGCGCCGCCGGCGATCTGCGCGGCCTCGTCGCCGCCCAGCGCCTTGGCCTTGTCCGCGCCGAACGAGAAGGCGGCGTTGAACATGGTGCTGCCCGACGCGCCGGTCGAGTGGCCCTTGGCGTCGATCTGGCAGGTCGGGATGTCGACGATCGAGTCACGCGGGATCGACACGGCCTCCATGCGCTTCCGGTCCGCCGAGATGTGCAGGACGATCGTCGTGTCGGAGCGCTGGCCCTCGTTGTTGTCCTTGACGATCGAGGCGTTGGCACCGCCGCGCGAGTCCGTGCCGAGGATGAGGATGTTGAGGTCGTGCCCCGCGTCCGGGTCGCTCGGGTCCTTGGTCTTCTTGTCCTTGGCGGCGAGGAACGTCGTGTCGTTCGTGTCGATGTTCCCCTGGTAGTGGTGCACGAACGCGTACGCGCCGCTGCTGACCGCTGCGAGCGCACCGACGAGGACCAGGCCCATCACCTTCGCCACGCCGTGCGTGTGCAGGAACCGGGCGTGGCGGGGGGCGCCCTTCTCGGCGGCGGAGTTCGTCGTCACGGGATGTGATCCTAAGCGGAGCCCTGCGCAGGCCCGGCGCGGCGTGGGAGCGCGTGCGGTGGAGGGATTGTGGAGATGGGCCTGCTGTGTACGAGGCCAGCATCTCAGCGGAGGTGGAGGCGGTCGAGCACCCCGGTCAGCCGCGTGTCGTCGGCCCCTGCCGACAGCTCGTCCGCGGCCGCGTCGGCCCGCTGCTTGGCGGCTGCGATGCCGTCCCGGCCGAGCCGCCGGACCGACGCGGCGCACGTCGCGGCGAACACGTCGACCGCGACGGCCCCGAGCCCGTAGGACCGGACGAGGCGCTCGGCCTGCGCCGCCGGGCCGACCGCGAGCGCGCACCGGGCCTGGACGGCCGCGAGCAGGAACGACGGCAGCGCGGCGCACGCCTGCGTCGTCGTGGGCGGGACCCACCACGTCGCGACGTCGTAGCCGTGGAGCGCGGCGGGGAGCGCGTCCGCGTCGGGCGCGGGCGCGATCCGGACCTGGGCGAGGTCCTCGGCGCGCTCGTGCAGCCGGCGCAGGACGGTGCCGCCGTCGGGGCCGTCGGCCAGCAGGAGGTCGAGGGTCCAGCCGTCCCCGAGGGTCCGCATCGCGTCGATCGTGGCCTCGAGGCCCGCGCCCGCCCGCGCGACGCCGGCGCGCACCAGCCGGACGGGCTCGCCCACGGGAGTCGGCGCCAGGTCGGCGCGCGGCCAGGTGTCCTGTACGACGACGACGTCGGGCTGCAGCCCGGGCACCTCCCGCCGGACGAGGTCGGCGAGAGCGCCGGAGCTCGCGGTCACGGCGGCGCTGCGCGGCAGGTCCTCACGGAGGACACGGAGCAGCGCGTCCCGCTCGAGGGGCGCGAACGGACCGTGCGCGCCGGCGTCGGGCCACGCTCGCACGTCCGCCCAGACGGCCGCGCCGTCCGCGAGGTGCCGTGCGACCGGGAGCGTGTCGGCCCCCACCGCGACGACGGCGTCCCACCGCCCGCCCGCGAGCTCGTCGGCCGTGACCCGCGCGGCGGGTGAGCGCAGGAGCGGCGAGACGCCGCGCGCGAGCCAGCCGGTCGCGACCGCCGAGGCGGGCGGATGGGGGCTGTCGGCCGGCCCGAGGGTCACGTGGCGGACGGGCCCGGGCACCGCCGGTCCGTAGCCGGCCGTGGTGACGTCGGCGCGCCGGGCGAGCGCACGGACGAGGCGCCGGACGCGCGCGTCGTCCCGGTGGCGGGTGAAGGCCACCAGGAGGACGCGGGGCCGGCTGCCGCTCATCCTGCCTGCGGCTCTCCGGCGGGGTCGGTCAGACGGACGTCGACGCGCTCTCCCGCGACGAGCCGTTCCCAGCGGTCGGGGTCGGACGCGGCGAGGGCGGCGACGTCGGTGGTGACCGCGACGACCGACCCCTCGCGGGCCCACGTCGCGGTGGAGTCGCGGAGGAAGGCGGCGGGCTCGCGCGCCACCAGGAGGGTGCGCGCCCGCGCGTCGAGGGCGACCGCGGGGCCGGCGAGCGCCCACGCGAGCAGGTCGGCGTGCGCGACGGTCCCACCGGGTCCGTCGGCGTGGACGAGCGCGGGAGCCGCGGGATCGATCGGCGGCGCGTAGCCCAGCACGTCCCCGTAGGTCATGACCGAGGCCGCGGCGTCGACCACGCCGGCGGGCAGCGGCGCACCGAAGCTCCGCGCGAGCGGGGCGAGGCTCACGGCGACCACGTCGCGGCCGACACCGGCCCAGCGCTCGGGGTCGGCGGTCACGACGACGTCGCCCTCGCCCGCGCGCACGTCCACGCACGCTCCCACACGCCACGCGGCGAGCGCCCACGTGATGCTCCGCCAGTGCGCAGGAAGATCGAGCGTGAGGGTGCTTTCCGGACCGACGTCGAATTCCTCGACGAGGAGGTTCGCCGTCTTCGTCACCCAGTTGCCGAGAACGGCACCGGACAGCTCGATGCGTTCACCCCCGGCGGCGTACCACGTGAGGCGCGGCGCGCCGCCTCCCGCGACCAGGCGCGCGAGCAGCGCGGACGCGTCTTTCCCGGCGATCCCCGGCCCTCGGGCGACGGTGCTGGTCGGGGGTGTCGCGGCGTGCTCCATGGCCTCAGCCTAGAGGGGGTGATCCGGCGACGCGCGCGCCCGCCGACACGCCGATCTGCACGTGAACTTCACCCCTCGTCCCCGTGGCGCTACCACATTTCGGCTTGACGCTCACGGATGACACGCGTGTAATTCTACCAATGCAGTTTCTTCACGAGGACCGCAGGTAAAGGGGCGAAACATGTGGAACCTTCTCGACGGGGACGGCGGGGTATTCCCGTCCGACGCCACGACGAGCTACGGCGCCGGGCAGGCGCCTGACGAGCTCGTCCACCACGACCTGGGTCTGGCCCCGGTCGTCTCGCTCTTCGGCGACATCGCCGAGGAGGACACCCTCCTGAGCTGGCAGGAGCGGGCGCTGTGCGCCCAGACCGACCCGGAGGCGTTCTTCCCGGAGAAGGGCGGCTCGACGCGCGAGGCCAAGAAGGTCTGCTCGGGCTGCGAGGTCCGTCAGGAGTGCCTCGAGTACGCGCTGGCCCACGACGAGCGGTTCGGCATCTGGGGCGGGCTGTCGGAGCGCGAGCGCCGCAAGCTCAAGCGCCGCGCGATCTGACCGGGCTCGGGCCGGGACGCCCGGGTCGCCGCGCGGGCACGCGGCGCACGGGTCGAGCGCGCGCCGCGCCGACCTCCTGAGGTCCGACGGATCCGCTCCGAGGCGTCGCATGATGGCGGAGCCATGAACGACGCGAGCGCTCTGTCCACGACGCCGGCGGATGCCGGCGCGTCGGTCGTGTCCGCCGTGACGGGCACGGTCCCCGTCGTCGCGAGCGTCACGGCCGTCATCGTCACCCGCGGCGCGAACCCCTGGTTCCGCCGGACCCTCGCCGCGGTCCGCGCGCAGCACCGCGCCCCCACACGCCTGGTCGTGGTCGACGTCGCCACGGCCACCGCGACGAGCGGCTACGCGGACCTCCAGCTCGGCGACGCCCGCTTCGTCGCGGCCTCCCGGGCGCGCACGTTCGGCGAGGGTGTCGCGGCCGCCCTGCGCGAGGAGCCCGACGGCCAGTGGCTCTGGCTCCTCCACGACGACTCCGCCCCGGACCCCGGCGCGCTCGGCGCGCTCCTGCGCGCGGTCGAGCACTCGTCCGCGGTCGCGGTCGCGGGCGCGAAGCAGCGGCGCTGGCCGACGGCGCCCGCCTCGTCCGTCACGCGCCTCGACGACGCCCGCCGCATCCCCGAGCTGCTCGAGGTCGGGGTGACGACGTCGCGCGGCGGCCGGCGCGTGTCGGTCGTCGAGCCGCACGAGATCGACCAGGGCCAGCACGACGCGCGCGACGACGTCCTCGGCGTCGGCCTGGCCGGAGCGCTCGTGCGCCGCAACGTCTGGGACGAGCTCGGGGGCACCGACCCCGAGCTCGGGCCGTTCGGCGACGGCCTCGACCTCTGCCGCAGGGCCCGGCTCGCCGGGCACCGCGTCGTGGTCGTGCCCGGGGCCGTCGTCGAGCACGCGCAGCTCAGCCTGCACCGGGTCGACCCGACCGACGGCGCGCACCCCGGGGACCCGGACCCCGACGACGGCGGGGACGCCTCGTTCGGCGCGCGCCGCCGGAGCGAGCTCTACCTGCGGCTCGTGGGCGCACCTCTCGCGCTGCTGCCCCTGCTCGTCGTGTGGCTGGTGGTCTGCGCACCGTTCCGGGCGATGTACCGGCTCGTGCTCAAGCAGCCCGGCCATGCGCGCGACGAGCTGCTCGCCCCGCTGCTCGTCCTCGTGCGCGTGCCCGGCCTGGTCCGCGCGAGACGGTCGGTCCGCCGCACGTCGACGGTCCCGCGGCGGGCCGTCCGCCCGCTGCAGCAGGACTGGCGCGAGGGCGCCGCGCAGCGGCGCGACCGGCGGCTGAGCGCCGCCGAGCAGCGTCGGTCCGCGTTCGCGCCGAGCGAGCTCGAGCGCGCCGAGCTCGCGCAGCTCGCGACCCGGCGGCGGGTCGCCCTCGGCGCGGTCGCCCTCGCGCTCGTCGTGCTGACCGGCCTCGTGTTCGCCTCGCTCACGGGAGCCCTCGCGTCCGGCGAGCGCCTCGTGGGCGGCGCGCTCCTGCCGGCGTCGTCGACGTGGGGCGAGCTCTGGTCCGCGACGACGACCGGCTGGGTCGAGTCCGGCTTCGGCCACCCCGCACCGGCGGACCCGGTCCTCGCGGTCGTGCTCGGGGCCTCCGTGCTGACCGCCGGCCACGTGCAGGTCGCGGTCAACCTCCTGCTCGTCGCGTCGTTCCTCGCGTCGGGTCTCGGCGCCTGGTTCGCGGCGGGCGCGCTGACCCGCTGGAACCCGGCCCGGGCCTGGGCGGCGCTCGTCTGGGCGGCCTCGCCCGCGCTGCTGCTCGCGGTCGGGCAGGGGCGGCTCGGTGCGCTCGTCGCGCACGCGGCGCTGCCGTGGTTCGTCCTCGCGACCCTGCGCGGGGTCGGCGTCGTCGTCGACGACCGCATCTCGCCCGCGTCCGGACCGCTCGACGCCGCCGGTCGCGGTCCCGCCCGTCGCCTCGGCACGCCGTCGCTCGGGGCGCTCGCGGGTGCGGCCCTGCTGCTGGTCCCGGTCGCGGCCGGCGCCCCCGCGCTGCTCGCGGTCGCCGTGGTGGGCGTCGTCGTCGCCGCGCTCGCGACGGCCGTGACGTCCGCGCGCCCTCGTCGTTACGTGCGGCTCCTGCTCGTGCCGGTGCCGGCGCTCGTCGTGCTCGGGCCGTTCCTGTGGCACGTCGGCCGGACCTGGGGGCGCCAGGGCGGCGGCTGGCGCCTCCTGCTCGCGTCGCCCGGCAACCCCACCGGCTACGACGCCGTGGCCCCCTGGCAGAGCGCGCTCGGGTGGCCCGCGCGCCCCGGGACGGCGCTCGGGACGTCCGGTGCGTGGGTGACCGTGGTCTCCTGGGCTCTCGTCGGCTCGGTGGCCCTCGTCGCCGTCGTCGCGCTCGTCCGCTCCCGTCGCCCCGTCGCGACCCGGGTCGCATGGCTCGTCGCGGCGGCCGGCGTCGCGCTCGCCGCGGCCGCGCCGCACGTGACGGTCGCGACGAGCGTGTCCGGGCTGGTGCGGGCCTGGCCCGGGCCCGGGACGAGCGTCGTCGTCGCGGGCCTGCTCGCGGCCGCCCTGCTGGGGCTGCCCGAGCGGACCGTCCTGCGAGGGCGGTACGAGGAACGGCACCGGGGACGGCAGGCGGCCCGCGCCGCGGTCGTCGTGGTGGCGCTCGCCGTGCCGTGCGCGGCCGTCGGGACCTGGGTGGTCCACCAGGTCGACCCCACCCGCCACACCGTCGGCGACCTCACGCTCACCGGCACCCCGGTCGTGCCGCCCGTCGGCCAGCAGATGCAGGCCTCCGGCGCACGACTGCTCCTGCTCGACGCCGTCCCCACGACGGGCGCGGTCCCGACCGTCCGGTACACGCTGCTCCGCGCGGACGGCACCCAGCTCGTCGACTCGTCCGTGGTCGTGGACGGCCGCGCGGCCCGGGCGGCGCTCGAGGGCGCGAGCCCCGAGCCGACCAGCCCCGAGGCCCAGCTGGCCCAGGTGGTCGCGCAGCTCGCGGGCGACGGCGTCGCGCCGTCCTCGCGGGGGATCGCCGACACGATGTCCGACCTCGGCGTGGGTGGCGTGCTCCTGCCCGCCGACGGCACGACCCGCGGCTCCGCCCGCACCGCGCTGACGGCGCGGCTCGACACCGTCCCCGGTCTCGCCCGCGTCACGGAGGGGCAGTCGTCCGTGCTGTGGCGCGTCGCGCTCCCCGGCGCGGGCGCGGCGCAGACCTCCACGAGCGGCGCCTGGGCCACGCTGCGCGACGGCGACGGGAAGGTCCTGCGGTCGCTCGCCTCGCACGACGCGGAGGTCGACCTCGACCTCCCGGCGCGCACGTCCGCGACGACGCTCGTGCTCGCCTCGCACGCGCACCGCCACTGGAGCGCGACGCTCGACGGGCGGCCGCTCGCGCGCGCGGACGGCGGCGGCACGACGTGGCAGCAGGAGTTCACCGTGCCCGCGGGCCGGGGCGGCCACCTGGTCGTCACCTACGACGCGCCGCACCGCGCGCTCTGGCTCTGGTCGTCGGGCGTGCTCCTGCTCGTCGTGATCCTGCTCGCGCTGCCCGTACGACGTCGGCGGGTGGTGCTGCGATGACCCGCCTGTGGCGCCGGGCCGCGCTCGGGGGGACCGGCCTCGTCGCGGTCGCGCTCGTCGCGGGGGGAGCCGCGCTCGCCCCGCACGTCCTTCCCGACGCGCCGGCCGCCGCGTCCGACGCGCTCGCCCACCGGACCGGCACCGTCGAGGTCGCGCCCGGCGACCGCATGCTCGTGTGCCCGGCCCCCGCGCGTCTGACCGACCCCGACTCCGGCGGCGACGCGCAGTTCAAGGCCTCGCCGGTGCCGACCACGTCGCAGCTCGGGGCCCTCGCGCTCGCCTCGGGCGCCGGGACCCTCCGGACGCTCGACGGGACGAAGGTCGGCACCCTCGCCGCGTCCCCCGGCGGCGACGGCGCGAGCGTCCTCCGCGAGGGCTCGCCGCTGCCGGGCGGCCTTGTCCTGCGCGCTCCGGCCCCCGACGACGGCGCGGACCGGGTCGCGGCCGCGGTCGCCTCGACGACGTCGTCCGGTGACCTGCGCGGGCTCGTCGCCGCGAGCTGCCAGACCCCCGGGAGCGTCGCGTGGCTCGCCGGCGGCGACACCACGGTCGGCAGCAGCACCCAGCTCGTGCTGCAAAACCCGGGCCTCACGCCCGCGACCGTGAGCGTGCGCGCGTGGGGGCCCGACGGGGAGATCCCGCTCGCGAGCTCCGCGTCGCTCGTCGTGCCGGCCGGCAAGGAGGTCGTGCGGCTGCTCGAGGCCGCGGCGCCCGGGGTCGACCGGCTGGTCGTCGAGGTCAAGGCGTCCGGCGGCCTCGTGAGCGCGTACCTCCAGCACGCCACGCTCGCGGGGATCGTGCCGCAGGGCGTCGACGACGTCGTCCCCGGCTCGGCGCCCGCCCAGCACCTCGCGCTCGCCGGCGTGGTGAGCCGGGGCGAGGCCATCTCCGACAAGCGTGCGCCCGTGCTGCGGCTCCTCGCTCCGGGCCACGCCGCGACGACCACCGTGAGCCTCTGGGGGCCGAAGGGGCGCGTCCACCTGCGCGGCGCCGAGCAGCTCACGCTCGACGCGGGCCAGGTGGTCGACGTCCCGCTCGGTGGGCTTCCCCGAGGCACCTACAGCGTGAGCGTCGACGCCGACCGGCCCGTGGTCGCCGGGGTCGTCGAGCAGCGGCCGGGCACGACCGGCGCCGCCGGCCAGCCGGCACCGGACGGTTCGAAGACCCCGTGGGACCGCGCGTGGGTGCCCGCGCAGGCGCTCCCCGACGGTTCCGAGGCGGCCAAGGCTGCGGGTCCGGCGGACGCCGGCGAGGTGGCGCTCCCGTCCGGCACGTCGCGCGCCGTCGTGCTGTCCGCGCTCCCGGGCGACCGCTCGGCCGACGCCAAGGCCGCGGGGGGCGTGAAGGCGACCGTGCGGCTCTTCGACGCGACCGGGGCGCAGGTGCTCAGCCGTCCGACGACGATCACGGCGGGCACGACGTCGGTCCTCGACGTCGGCGCGCTCGCCCCCGGCAAGGACGTCGCCGGCGTCGCGGTCGACGCCGTCACCCCGAGCGGCGGAGCGAGCCTCGTGTGGGGCGTCGTGGCCTCGACGGGGGCCGCGTCGTCGGGCGTGCCGAGCGGCGGCGCACCCGGCCAGCTCGTCTCCGTGCTGGCGCCCGTCCCGAGCGTCCGGTCGGGGGGCACGGTCGCCGCCCAGGAGGACCCGACCCTCGGCCTGCCCTGACCCGCGACCCGTCGCACCGGGGGCCGCGAGCCCCCGCGAGCCTTCCGGCGGGTCCCTCAGTCGCCGTCGTAGCGGGGGTCGATCTCCTCCGGCGACCGCGCCAGCAGGTGCGCGACCTGCTCGACGACGACGTCGCGCACCAGGTCGGCGAGGTCGTCGTCGTCGAAAGCGCGCGCCTCGACGGGCCGGCGGTAGACCACGACCCGCGCGGGCTGGCCCGACTCGGCCGGGAAGCACCGCCCGAGCGGGACCGTGCCGTCCTCCCACGGCGCCGGGTCGGACGGCGGCACGTCCTCGACGGCGAACTCCGTCCCGTCGAGCTGGTCGCCCCAGCGCGCCTCGAGCCGCTCGACGGTCGCGAGGACGAGGTCGTCGAAGCGGTCGGCGCGCGTGCGGGCCGCCGGGAGCCCCGGAGGCAGGAGCGGCCCGCGCAGGCCGCGGCCGCGGCGGTCGCGGCGGCGCGGGACGGGACGCGAGGGTGCGCCGTCGGCGGGGACGGGCAGGGCGCCGTCGCCGGGCGTCGCGGGGCCGGGGAACGCGGCGGAGGTGCTCACCCTCCGAGCCTAGCGACGGGCGGCGAGCCTCGTGGGCGGCGTGGGAGCAGCGCGCACGGGCCCGGGCGGAGTACCGTTCCCTCCGTGCAATCGGTCAGGCAGTGCTCGCGGACGGCGTGCACCGGGGCAGCGGTCGCGACGCTGACCTACGTGTACGCGGACTCCACCGCGGTCCTCGGTCCGCTCGCGCACTACGCCGAGCCTCACAGCTACGACCTGTGCGCCGACCACGCCCAGAAGCTCACGGTGCCCCGTGGCTGGGACGTCGTCCGGCTGGCGGACCGGTTCGAGGAGCCGCCCCCCAGCCCCGACGACCTCTCGGCGCTCGCCGAGGCGGTCCGCCGTGCCGGCGCGACCCAGCCCGAGCCGGAGCCCGCGCCCGACGGCACCCGTCGCGCGCACCTGCGGGTGCTGCGCGAGGCCGACTGACCCTCGTACCGAACCCGGCGGTTCAGCCGCTGTTCACCCCCCGGTGCCGGGGTGTGAGGGTGGCGTGCAGAAGCCGCCGAGCAGCCGCTGGGCGGCAGGGCGTCGTGGTTCGCTGGCGCCATGTCGCACGACACCCGGCCCGAGCCGAACCTGCCGGGTCCCCTCGGACGCGTCGCCCGTCCGGCCGTCCAGCGCCTCGACCGCCGCGTGCGTGCCCTGCTGCGCCAGGAGCTCGCGGGCACCGTCGCCCTCCAGG
>Ga0182746_1000712_pt1 | contig 39118 bp, 37 predicted proteins | sample eDN3rd30CBELigOP_FD_128881 | JGI IMG/M metagenome (GOLD analysis project Ga0182746, IMG submission 128881) | Enriched Organic Plus compost microbial communities from Emeryville, California, USA - eDNA 3rd pass 30_C BE-Lig OP (version 2) (version 2) ...
GCTGTGCAAAAGAACTAAAAGATATAAGGGAAAAATTAAAAAACAAGACGATGCCCAAACAGCTTACGCCAAAGCAGTTCCTTTTCATGGTTTTAAGTTTTAAATTACTCCCGAATGTAGAAAAGTTTGTTAAAAATTCCAAATGAATGATTAAAAAACAGGAAAAATCCCTTGTATTAGGAATGCAGAAATCTGATTATTTCCCTTCCATCTCCAAGACTTTCTGTATCATAGAATCTTCGGGCCACCATGCCTTGTAGAGAGCATTGGTTCCGAATAAGGTTTCAGCAATAGAGGAACGTAAAAAGTTCTTTAATAAAAGTTGTTCCGGCTCATTGAGATTCTGTTGACGAATGCCCAATGTGCCAAGATATTCCTTATAAATAGGCATGATGTCATAATAATCCAAAAACAGTGTCTGATTCAGCCAAAAGGGATTGTACCGGTTTTCGTATACTTTTTTGAATATGAAATTCTGATTATTGTCCGAATAAGCGTTTTGCAAAATCCAGCCTTTCAGCCGCATGGTATCGACGGGTACAAACTCATCGGGGATAATGCCTCCGCCGCCATAGACAATTTTACCCGAAGGGGATGTAAACTCCAGATCTTTATTGATTTTGATGCTGTCTTTGGAGTAAAGCTCGCCACTTTGAATTCTTCGGTAAATTTCTTCAGAGTAAATCTCATTGCCCTTATCATAAGGCCTTTGGATTGATCTTCCCGATGGTGTGTAATAATGCGCGACTGTAAGCCGTACTCTTGTCCCGTCACCCAAGCTGATTTCACGCTGAACCAATCCTTTCCCAAATGACCTGCGTCCCACAATGGTAGCCCGGCCGTATTCCTGCAAAGCACCCGAAACAATCTCGCTGGCAGAAGCCGAGCCTTCGTCGATCAGGACATATACTTTGCCGTCTTCAAAGATCCCTTTCGAGGTAGCATAAATATATTTTCTTTTTTCTTCCTTGTCCTGTGTGTAGACAATAAGTTCTTTTTGTTTGAGGAATTCGTCGGCAATCTGTTCTGCGACTTTCATAATTCCACCCGGATTTCCTCTTAGATCAAAGATCAGGTTTTTCATTCCCTTTGACTTTAATTCTTCCAAGGCATTGTGTACTTCTTCTGCAGAATGTTCGGCAAAACGGATCTGTTTTATGTAGCCTGTATTGTCGTTGATCATAAAATGGGCAATTACGCTCGGTATGGGAACATCGTCTTTTTTGACAATGATGTTGGCCAGGTTGTTTTGCCGCTGAATGGTGAGATGAATTTCATCTGATTCTTTCTTTTTGAAAAGCGTCTGCGCATTTTCGGAACTAAGTCCTATAGCATTTACGTCATCAATTTTCAGGATCTGATCGCCCAGAACTAAATTTTCAAAATTAGGGCTTGCAGGAAGTACCTGCGTAATGGTCAGGGTATCATCTATAGAACGTAGCTGAACACCCAGCCCTTTAAAGCTGCCGCTCATTTCCTGCGTAACACGCTGTAAGGCTTCCTTATTGAGATAGGTAGTGTGCGGGTCAAGCTGGCTGATGATTTGGTTAATGGCATTATCGACAAGGCTGTCGGTGTTTACTTTTTCTACATACTGATCGTCGATCAGAGAAACGAGCCGTCTTATTTTTTGTTCGTTTGCGCTGTATTCAAGCCCCACGAGATGGTCATTTTCATCAACAGCAATGTCATATTTTTTACCAACCATGAAACCGGCAATAAATATGATAAAGATTATCAGGACAATGTTTGCTATTTTAAAGAATGATCTCATCAGAATTTATAAATCTTCCTGTCTGATCTGGGCAACATCTACATGGGCTTTCTTCAGGAATTCAATCCCCGAATTGTCCTTGTATTCTTCCATGTAAACGACCCTCTTAATTCCTGACTGATGGATGAGCTTGCTGCATTCTTTGCAGGGCGAAAGCGTTATGTAAAGTGTTGCGCCGCGACATGACTGTGTTGAAGAAGCAACCTTCAGAATGGCATTTGCCTCGGCATGGAGCACATACCATTTGGTATAGCCTTCATCATCTTCGCAAATGTTTTCAAAACCTACCGGCGTGCCATTGTAGCCGTCGGAAATAATCATACGGTCTTTGACAATGATCGCGCCTACCTGACGGCGCAGGCAGTGAGAGAGCTTTCCCCATTCCAAAGCCATTCTGAGATAGGCTTTGTCGTACTTTAACTGTTTTGCATCCATCTGGCTGCAAGTTAGAAAAAAGAAAGCTTGCAGTAAATTATTTAAGAAAAGTTTTAGATAGTTTTTCAGATTGATTTTTCCAATACAAAAGAAGCAGAGCGCTCAATGTCGCTGGATCCTCTGGTATAAATAAGGTTGATTTGCTCGCCCACTCTTGTTTTGAATAATTCAAGCATTTCGGGCAGGGAAATTGTTTCTCTTTTTTTTCCTGAAACTTCTATTATATCGGTTTTAGAAGCAGAGTACCGGTTATCAAAAACATTGGTTTGAAAAATTCCGACTTTTTTACCATTTACATAACGGATAGCGTCACCTCTTTTGATTCCTGCAAGGTCGGCAGGAGAATTCTCTCTTACATAAATTACTTCCAGATAGGGGAGTTCGGGATAAGGCTGGTACAATTCCAGGCCCGCCATATTGTAATGAAATGCTTCGTTGTACCGATGGTTTTTTTTGAGGTACATTTTTTTATTTTTATAATCATAGATTGTTGTAAACCGTCTTAAAATTTCGGAGCCCAGCGTACCGTTACGGTCTGTTTTCGTAATGCTTGACACAGAAAGGCTATCGGGAAAAGAGGTTGTGGGCTCCTTGATTTTTGAAGAGCCTATTTCCAGGTAATTGATCCGGGTTTTCTTACCGTGGATCTCCCCATTCAGGCCGTATCCCAAATAATCGTCAATATAAATAGGAGGGGTTACGATTTTTTCTTCTTTATCTTCAAAAAGCCATACAGCATCCCAGCTTCCCGAATCTATCAGCAGTTTCAGATCAAGGCTCTCACCATTGATTTCGGAATTCAGATTCAGGTATGGTTTCCCTTTTTCAATTTCAATAGGGATTTCATCAAATTTTTTTAATTTTCTGTCTTTCTTTTTATAGAAATAATCATGCTTATAAAATGTAATGCGGCTTTTTGTATAATTTACTTCAACCACAAAATCTTTTAAAATATCATATCCAATAATGCCATAAATAGGAACACCGAATCGGGTGCTTAAATCAAATCCCTGTTCGAATAATAAAACAATGTCAGTAGAGTTGGAAGTAGCTCCGCCCAAATTCAAGGTGTTTTTTTTTGAGAGATAGGCTTCCAGTTTGTCAGTATTTTTGCCCAGCCCGGAAATTGTAATGGGTTTTCCCTTATTCAATTTAAAATAATTAATCGCTTCAAGATTGGTGATAATTGTATAAGGCGAGCCGGTGTCAATTACGAAATTGAGGGGTGTCGAACCATTGATCTGGAGCGGAACAATGATCAGGTTTCCTACATGCTGAAAGTCAAGTGTGAATTTTTCTTTGTTTTCCTGTAAATGAAAATCCTGGCTTTTTGCACAGATTGCAAAAAGTACTGAAATTCCCCAAAACAGCAAATGCCTTACTTTCATTTATACTAAGTTACGAAAAGTTTAAATCCGAATTCCAATTTTGCAATGAAAGCTTGGTTTTTTGTCATATACGTCGAAAAACAATAGACCGGTTAAGTTTTCTTTAGATCAAACTTTGTTTGTCTTTGTAATTCAAAATTAGGAAAATGGTTACCAATGTGATGAATGCCCAAAGCGAGCTTCCGCCATAGCTGAAAAAAGGCAGCGGGATACCGACTGTCGGGAACAGCCCCATTACCATGGCAATATTGATGAAAAAGTGAATCAGGAAAATGGTGGCAACAGAATAACCAAAAAATCTTGAAAATTCGTTTCGCTGAGATTCGGCCAGGTAATATAACCGGATGATAAACAGTCCGTAAAAAATAATCAGCAATGAGCTTCCCAGAAATCCCCACTCTTCACCAACGGTACAGAATATATAGTCTGTTGACTGTTCGGGAACAAATTTTCCCATTTTTACCGTACCCTGTAAATAACCTTTTCCCAATAAATCCCCCGAGCCGATTGCAGTTTTGGAATAAAGCAGATTGTAGCCGGAAGTGTCACGGTACTTAGCTTCACCTTCAAACAAAACCATAATCCTTTCTTGCTGATGCTTGGGCAGCTTGGTATAAATAGTAGAAGAAAAAAGAGAAATTCCGGTTACGATGATAAATATCCCGGCAGAAATTGCGGCCGTGCCATAAGTAAGGTTAGAGCCGAACTCAGAGCTTGACAATTTAAAAGGTGAATCGGCATTATTGTAAATCATAAAATAGGCAATCGATAACGCTGTGAGTAGAGAAACAGCTAAACCCATTCCCGCATAAAGATATACATTGAACGATAAATTTTCTATTGTAACAAATTGTTTGGAAGTTTCATCTTCAATTATTCCCCATCCCGGTACAAAGAACATCAGCCCGATTATCAAAATAAAATAAAAGACCAATCCTATTTCCATCCCCATTACAGTTTTCAGGGTAGTCCTGTTATAAGTGAAAGCAACAATAAAAAGCCCAATGACAGATACGATCAGCCCGATCGCAGTTAGGATATAATATGGCGGATAAGTGATGGAGAACAGGAACAGAACACCGCCGATCACAGGAATGAAAATATACCATGGAGAAAAGCCTTCACGGTAAAGCGCGACAATGAATGCACTGAATACAAGCACCGAACCCAAATCAGGTTGCAGCAGGATAAGAAAAATCGGAATCCCGATGATGGCAAAGGCTGTCAGAATTGTACTTCTTGACTTTAATTCAAGCGAAGGAGAGCTGATATAATTAGCTAAAAATAACCCTGTGGCAAGCTTGGCAAATTCCGCAGGCTGGAAGCTGACAAACCCGAAGTCAAACCAAGCCCGGGCTCCGTTGATTTCTTTTCCAAAAATCCGGACGGCAATCAATAATAGGATTGCGGCAATGTAAAACAACGGACTGTAAATTTCAAAGAAATTGGAAGTGGTAGAGGAAAGTGTGATTAGTCCGATAATCAGGATAAAGCTCAGCCCGAAGAAAATCAACTGCTTGACTCCTTTGGCTTCTTCCACGCTGTAAATGTTCATTATCCCAAATATGATGAGCAACAAACACATAATAATGGTGGTCCAATCAATTCCTCTTAGTGACCTGTTTTGGCTCAATGCTGTCTTTTTTTTCGGGTTCTACGTATAAACCTTTTCTTTTCAGGTATTCGATCCATTGCTTTTTGTACTCGTATTCCAAATTTCCATTCACCATCCTGTCTTCCAGGTATTTTCTCTGAATGGTATCCGTCAAATATTTTTCTGCGATTAAAGTTGCCATAGGCGCTGCCCAGCGTGCACCCCAGTATCCGTTTTCCACTACCACCGCAATAACGATCTTCGGGTCTTCAACCGGGGCGATCAACGTGAACAAAGAGTGGTCTTGTCCATGCGGATTTTGTGCCGTTCCTGTTTTTCCTGCCTGGGTAAATAGCTTTGTTCTGTATCCTCCCGCTGTACCATTGGTAAATACCTGTGCCATTCCGTCAAGAACAGGCGTGAAATATTGGGAATCTACCAATGTCTTTTTGGGTTTTGTAAATCTCGGGTCAGATTGGGGCTGTCCGTCTATTTCTTTTACAATATGGGGCGTATAGAAAAATCCCCTGTTGGCAATTGCCGCGGTAAAATTTGCCATCTGAAGAGGAGTGGCGGTTATATCTCCTTGCCCGATTCCGTTGAAAATCATCTGATAAGGAGTCCAATCGTCGCCAAAACGCTTGTCGTAAAAGGCTGATGAGGGAATTAATCCCGAGCTTCCCACGGCTAAGTCATTGTTCAGGTAAACACCCAGCCCAAAGCTGTTAACTATGGCTCTCCATTCATCCAGGCCTTTACCATAATCATTTGGATATTTACGAACTATATCGCGGTAGGTCTCCGAAAAATAATTATTGCATGATTTTGCAATGGCAGTCCGTAAAGCAATGGGCCTGTAGTATTGCCCGCAATGACAGGCAATCCTGAGCCTTCCATAACGGAATCCGTGCTTGCAGACATAAGTTGTGGAATCAGAAATGACATTCATCTGCAAAGCAGCCAATCCTGTCAGTAATTTAAAAGGTGACCCTGGAGGATAGGTTCCCTGAGACACACGGTCATAATTAGGTTTCGAAATGCTGTCGGTAAGTATAATGGATCTTTCGACTGAATTCAGGAATCTGTTCGGGTCAACTGTAGGAGCAGATGCCATTGCAAGGATTTCCCCTGTTTTCGGGTCGAGTGCCACAATAGCTCCTCTTTTATTTTGAAGCAGCTTTTCAGCATATTCCTGCAATGCATAATCAATGGTCAGTGTGATGGTTTTTCCACTTTTGGCAGGACGGTCGTATTGTCCGTCTTTGTAGGGTCCGACAGATTTCATCAGCCGGTCGGCAACATAATTTCTCACTCCTTTCACCCCGCGGAGTTCTTTTTCGTAAGATTTTTCCACACCTGCAATCCCTACCAGATCTCCTGGTTTGTAATAAAGCGAATCGGTTTTGATATAGCTTTCATTGGCTTCATTGATATAGCCCAAAATATTTCCTGCGGTATGGACCAGGTATTTCCTTTCCGGCCTTTTAACGATTGACATGGAAGGGTACAGGTAAAGTTGTTCTTGGATCCGGGCATAATCGTCGCGTGGGATATTTTTAATTAACGGATAAGGAGCCAGCGCCCTGAAATATTTTTCCCGTTTGATTTGTTTCATCCGCAAATCAAAATCCTTAACTCCGATTCCGGCCAACTTGCAAAAGGCTGTCGTATCGAAATCTTCTTTGATCATTGCCGGAACCACATCCAGCTCATAACTGTAAGTGTTGCTTACCAAAAGTTTTCCGTTCCGGTCGAGAATGTCACCCCGGTTTGGAAAAATAATTTCCTGTTTGATGGAAGTATTGATAGCGTTCAGCTTATATCGATCGGTAGAAAGCTGAAGATAAAATAATCGCCATACAAACAGCCCGATGATGATAAATACTACGAAATTAAGCACATAAACCTTCTTCATCTTTCCGCTCTCTTTCTAAACAAAATTAAATAGAAAAAAATAAAGATTAAGGTAAATACCGAACTGTAGAGCGTTCGGGAAAGAACTTCCTGTATGTTTGCGAATGAGAAGCTTTCAAAAAAGAATAAAAGAAAATGGTGGATCAGCACCATAGCAACAGTGTAGAAAAACCATTGACCTGTACTGAAATCACCGAAATCAAATTCTTCAATTTCAAAAAACCTTGTACCTGAAATCGTTTTGATAATATACTTACTCAGGAACCCGATGGTGAGGCAGGCAAAGGCATTGATGCCGCCCGTGCTTTCAAATATATCTACACCCCAGCCCAAAAGAAAACATAGGACCAAAAACATATATCGGTTTCGTTGCGGCGGGTAAAGTAAAACGAAAATGATGTAGATGTATGGAACGGCAATATGGTTAAACACCAATTTATTGAAGATGAAAACCTGCAACAGAACCAAAAAAATGATGGTAATGATATTTATTAATAGCCTAAAGTTGAGCATGTGCTGCTATACTGTCTGATTTTTCTAATTGTTCGATTTCATTTTTTTCAAGATTCATAACAACCTGTGCATAATGCAACCTTCCAAAATCTTCTTTCAGCCTGACTTGTATATTTAATTCACCTGAAATTTCGTCGATTTTTGCGCTTGCAACCGTCCCGATCATAATTCCCCCCGGAAGCGAGCTTGACTTACCATCAGTTTCAATGGTATCTCCTTTGCTTACTTCAATATATTTCGGAATTTCATTTAACTGTGCAAAACGGGGATCTTTTCCATTCCATGTCAGTGTGCCGAAATATTCGTTATTTTTTATTTGAGCAGTTATTCTTGTATTTTTATTGAGAGTTGACATTACCCGTGAATAATTCGGAGAGGTTTTGTATACATAACCAATTACACCATTTCCGGAAATCACGCCCATACCTTTTTCAATCCCCTGCCGTGAACCTTTGTTAATGGTAATCATATTGTTGGATTTCATCACGGAATTATTGATAATTTCAACCGGAATAAAACTGTAGGTTTGGTGGAATTCGAGATTGCTAAAAGTTTTCTTGACCGTATCGAATGCCGAAATTTCACCTTTCATTAATTCAAGTTCTTTTCTCAATTGGGCATTTTCATTTTGCAAAAGCTCATTATCCTGTCTCAGGTGAATGAAATTGGCAGCACCCGAAATCTTTTTGTCAAAGTATCCGCTTACCTGCGTGCTGGTTTTATCCATTACAGATTTATGGTAAACTTTTTCCCTGAAAGTGAAAATAAACGAAATAATCGCCAGCAGAACGTAAAATAGAAACAATCCATTCTTGATGATAGGGTTCAGGATGAATTGCATGGCGAAATTATTTCATTAAGAATGTAAACTTGTCAATATTCTTCAAAGCAATTCCGGTCCCGCGTACAACCGCTCTCAACGGGTCATCTGCCAAAAATACAGGTAATCCTGTTTTTTTGGAAATTCTCTGATCCAGCCCGCGAAGCATGGAACCACCGCCGGCCATATAAATTCCGGTGTTATAAATATCGGCAGCAAGTTCAGGCGGTGTTTGGGAAAGGGTTTCCATTACCGCGTCCTCAATTCTTAAAATAGATTTGTCAAGCGCCCTTGCGATTTCTTTGTAATTGATGGTGATTTCTTTCGGTTTACCTGTGATCAGGTCACGGCCCTGAACAGCCATATCTTCCGGTTCGTGTTCCAGATCTTCAATTGCGGCCCCGACTTCAATCTTTACTCGTTCGGCTGTCCTTTCCCCGATGTAAAGATTATGATGACTTCGTAAATAATAAGCAATGTCATTGGTAAATACGTCACCCGCAATTTTTACCGATTTGTCACACACAATTCCTCCCAAAGCGATCACAGCAATTTCAGAAGTTCCTCCTCCGATGTCAATAATCATATTCCCTTTCGGAAGCTGTACGTCAATTCCAACTCCAATTGCGGCGGCCATCGGTTCGTAAATTAACCGGACATCTTTTGCATTTACATGCGCTGCAGAATCTTTTACTGCGCGTTTTTCAACTTCGGTAATGCCCGAAGGGATGCAAATTACAATCCTTAGGGAAGGCGAGAAAAATTTCCCCCTGATCCCGGGAATTTGTTTGATGAATTCACGGATCATGAATTCCGAAGCTTCAAAATCCGCAATTACTCCGTCTTTCAAAGGACGGATTGTTTTTATATCGTCATGGGTTTTACCCTGCATATGCTTGGCTTTTTCACCTACGGCAATAACTTTATTGGTACGCCGGTCAATAGCAACAATCGACGGACTGTCAATTACAACTTTGTTGTTGTGTATGATTAGTGTATTGGCAGTTCCTAAATCTATGGCAACTTCCTGTGTAAATAAATTAAATAACTTCATCTAAACTCAAAAAACTTTTTAACTCCTGTGGTAAGTGGTTACAAAAATAGTTAATTTATAACGAGTTTAAGAAATGAAAAATTGCCTTTTTTCTAAAAAAGTGAAGATTTATTGAATTAATTTCGGATTTATGATTAATGATTTGAAAATCAATATCATAAAATTCTCTTAATTACCCGCAGCTTATGAGAATAAGTTTGGGAATCCGTATTGAAAATCCCGGTGATATCAATAGGGTCGATCCGCACTTTTCCATGAGCATGGATAATCTTGTTTCCGCCCAAAATGATTCCTACATGAATGATTTTTCCTTCCGGGTTGTCAAAAAATGCGAGGTCGCCGGGTTCTGCTTCCTCCACAAAACTGAGAGCGTCACCGATTTCTGCCTGCTGATAAGCATTCCGGGGTAATTTAATTCCGCAAAATTTGTACACCTGCTGAACCATTCCCGAACAGTCAATCCCGAAAACCGATTTTCCGCCCCACAAATAAGGTGTGTTAAGGTACATCATGGTAAGGTCCGGAATGTCTGATTTGTCAAGATTTCCGGCTTGAAATTCCCCTAAATACTCAAGCTCTTTTTTGCCGAATCGGATTTTTCCGCCCGATAAATTGGGCAAATGAGCGGCCATCGGTAAAGTAACCGGCGTTTCATTTTCCACTGCTAGATTGAAACTTTCCGAAGCAAATTTGTCATTTTGAATTGAATGATATTCGTCTTCTGAGATTTCCAGAAATTGTTTATGATCTGCCCATCCTTCGTATCCGTCAAAATCATCTTTTATTTTAATCCAATTCTTTTTGGTCTCAGTAATTTCTATCTTTTCACCAAATAAAGCCTGGGTAACCATTTCCGAACGGTCGGAGGCTTCTGCCCTTATTGGGGATACACTTACCTGACAAATTGCGTATCTCATCTTATAATTTCCTGATCAAACTGATTCCGTCCCGAATAGGTAAAATAATGGCTTCAACCCGTTCGTCTTTTGTGACCCAGTCATTAAACCCCTTTAAAACAATCGTATCTTTATCATTCGGTTTTGGTTCTTCCAAAACCTTTCCATACCACAAAACATTATCTGCCAAAATAACCCCTCCCGGATTCATTTTATCGAAAATCTTTTCGTAGTAATTTATATAGTTCAATTTATCGGCATCAATGAACACCAGGTCAAAAGTTTCATTTTCTATTTTCCCTAAAATATCCAAAGCATTTCCGGTTCTGACTTCGATCTGCTCTGCGAATTCTGATTCGGCAAAATATTTTTTGGGAAGATACATTAATTCTTCATTCCTGTCAATAGTAATGATCTTTCCATTTTTTGCCAGCCCTTCCGCCAGGCACAAAGTTGCGTAACCCGTAAAAGTCCCGATCTCAAGAATGGTTTTCGGGCGAACCATTTTCGAAATTAAACTCAGCATTCGGCCCTGATAGGCTCCTGAAAGCATCTGCGGTTGTGTAGTCTTTTGAAAAGTTTCTTTTTGCAGACGTTTCAACAAATCCGAAACAGGTGTGGCGTGTTTATTTAAATAATCTTCTAATTCCGGCGGCAGAAACTCCATCCAATTGCTTTTTATTCCTACAAAAATACACTTTTCGCTAAAATTATTTTGTATTTTTATCGGCATTAAAACAAACATAAATGATCAATAAAAAAGTAGATAACGTACAGGTTGCACTGGAAGGAGTGAAAGACGGAATGACGTTCATAGTGGGCGGTTTCGGGCTTTGCGGGATTCCGGAAAACATCATTGCAGAACTTGTCCGGCTGAATGTAAAAGGTATTACCTGTATTTCCAACAATGCCGGAGTAGACGATTTCGGGCTGGGGCTTTTGTTGCAGAAAAAACAAATAAAAAAAATGATAGCATCATATGTGGGTGAAAATGCAGAATTTGAGCGCCAGATGCTGAGCGGCGAAATGGAGGTAGAACTGACACCGCAGGGGAGCCTGGCCGAAAAATGCCGTGCCGCACAACATGGGTTTCCTGCTGTCTGGACGCCGGCCGGGTTTGGAACCGAAGTAGCTGAAGGAAAAGAAACCCGTGAATTTGATGGGAAAATGTATGTGCTGGAACCGGCCTATAAAGCCGATTTTTCTTTTGTGAAAGCATGGAAAGGTGATGAAGCCGGAAACCTGATTTTCAAAGGGACGGCACGGAATTTCAATGCTCCGATGGCCGGAGCAGGGAAAATTACGGTTGCTGAAGTAGAAGAATTAGTTCCGGCCGGAGAACTGGACCCAAACCAAATCCATATTCCGGGGATTTTTGTCCAACGGATTTTCCAGGGAGAAAAATATGAGAAGAGAATTGAGCAGAAAACAGTTCGTAAACGATAATTTGAGAATGTGCTAATTTGAAAATGAGAGATGATAAAGATCGATTGTAAAAACAAATGACGGAAATAGTAAAATCAAATATAGAAGACAACGAAATTTTGACTGACATTACTAAAAAGTCAAAAGCATATTGGGGATATTCAGACAGACAAATGGAAAAATGGTCTGAATTACTAACAATAACAAAAAACTACATTGAAACCAATAACGTTTACAAATTATTAGTTGGCAACATAACTGTTGGTTATTATTCATACATTAATTTGAACAAAGACGAAGTTAAACTCGACAATTTATTTGTTTTGCCGAACTATATAGGAAGTGGATTTGGGACACTTCTTATGAATGATTTTATGAATAGAATTAAAAATACGGAAAGAAAAAAAATAGTATTGGACTCTGAACCAAACGCAGAAAAGTTTTACGAAAATTTCGGATTTATTAAGATTGGACAAATCGAAACAGCAATTAAAGATAGATATTTACCAATTATGGAGTTAGAAATTATGGCCTAAATAATCATCAATTATGTTAACAAAAGAACAAATAGCGCAAAGAATAGCCAAAGAGCTTAAAGATAAATATTACGTCAATCTGGGGATCGGAATTCCGACACTCGTGGCGAATTACATCCCGCAGGGAATTGAAGTGGAATTCCAGAGTGAGAACGGCGTTCTCGGAATGGGACCGTTCCCTTTTGAAGGTGATGAAGACCCGGATCTGATCAATGCCGGAAAGCAGACCATCACTACGATGCCGGGTGCCGCTTTTTTTGATTCGGCGATGAGCTTCGGGATGATCCGCGGGAAGCATGTGGATTTGACGGTGTTGGGAGCGATGGAAGTTGACCAGAACGGTGATATTGCCAACTGGAAGATTCCCGGAAAAATGGTGAAAGGAATGGGTGGAGCAATGGACCTGGTTGCTTCAGCTGAAAATATTATTGTAGCGATGATGCACGCCAATAAGGCCGGAGAATCCAAAATCCTTAAAAAGTGTACTCTTCCTTTAACAGGTGTGAATTGTGTGAAAAAAGTTGTAACAGACCTGTGTGTGATGAGCATAGAAAATGGGAGCTTCAGGCTGCTGGAGCGTGCACCGGGCGTTTCGATAGAACAGATTCAAAATTCTACCGAAGGCAACCTGATTGTAGAGGGAGAAATTCCGGAGATGATTTTTTAAGTTGAGAATGTGAAAATACATTATCATTCCGGCAAAGAAGAAATATAGAAATCCAAAGCCATAAAAATGTACGAACACTTTTTCACTTGCCCGCATTGCTGGGAAGAGATTTCGATGTTAATCGATACATCTGTTCCGTATCAGAAATATGTGGAAGATTGCGAAGTGTGCTGCAACCCTATGGAAATTACAGTACAGTGTGAAGAAGGTGAAATAATTGGTTTTGAGGTAAATGAGCTTTAAGTATTATTTCACATCAAAAGCATCCCGCAAAACATTTCCGAAAACATTGAATGCCAGCACCAATAGCAAAATGGCGATTCCGGGAAAAAGTGCCAGATGCGCTTCGCCGATTATAATGTGTGAATAATTCTCTTTAATTAAATTACCCCAGGATGGAGTCGGTGGCTGTGCGCCTATTCCCAGAAAGCTCAATCCGCTTTCTACCAAGATAGCGGCAGCAAAGTTCGCTGCAGATATTACAATCACAGGAGCTAAAATGTTGGGTAATATTTCTTTGAAGATAATTCTCATATTGCTAAAGCCCAGTGCTCTTGCGGCTTCTACAAATTCTTTTTCGCGGTAGCTGATGAACTGGCCTCTTACCACACGGGCTACTTCTACCCACATCGTCAGTCCGACGGCAACAAAGATCTGCCAGAATCCTTTACCCAAAGCAAGTGTAATGGCAATAACCAAAAGTAAAGTGGGAATTGACCAGACAACATTGATAAGCCACATAATCATATCATCTATCTTCCCTCGATAATAGCCGGCAATGGCGCCCATTGGAATTCCGACAACCAATGAAATAAAAACCGCAATGAATCCGATAAGAAAAGAAATCCTTGTACCGATAATTAATCTCGAGTAAAAATCTCTTCCATAGGAATCAGTTCCAAACAGGAATGTTTTTTCGAAGATGAATTTATTTTCGATTTCGTCTTTTGAGATGCCTTTGTTGGTCCATTCTTTCAGAGAAATTTCGGTGACCTCTCCCGATAACCCTTCGCCTAAATAGGGAATGTAGGCAATAGAGTCTTTATCGAATTGAAATGAATTGATGGCAATCTGCTCTGTTTCAACCTGCTTCCCTAAAAAGAAATCCTTGCCGGAATTGGTTTTTGTGTAATTCTCTAAAGGAACTTCCAGTAACAGTTGTTTGTAACCCATTGGTTTATGTGCAAGGATTACATTCTGCTGATTGGCATCCGCGACTTTGTCTGCAGAAAACGCATAAGTAAAAATGGTGATCAGCGCAGCAAGCACAATCAATCCAAAAGAAGCGATCCCCAACGGATTTTTTTTAATCCTGCGAATCGCTGTCTGATTGAATGAACCCGATTGTTCCATTTAATTTATGAAATGTCTTCCAGGATATTTACAGATTCTTCCATATAAAAATCATTGGACAGATTTTTGTGCCAGTTTTGTCTTCGGTCACGCAAAATAGTGTCCTCCTTCAGTTTCGGTAATTCCGCCGCAGGAGAAGAAATTTTCAATCTGGTTTTGTAAACATCTATTGAATCATATTGTTTGGATTGCTGCTCGCGCAAGTCGCGGTCTGCTTTGTATTTTTCTATATTCAATGAAAAACGGTCTATTTTGTCCAGATCTTTGTAATAATGAGCACCCTTCTCAACCAGGTTCAGATAAGCATTATTTTTCAGGCGGCTTGTGCTTTTTTGTTTTACTTCTTCCAGATTGAATTTGGTTTTCCACGGGTCAAAGTTTACCGGTTTGATCTGATCCCAGGGCAAAGCATCATCTGAAAAAGATTCACTTACATCGGCATAAGTCAGCATATCGGTCATGGTAATGTCCGGCGTCACCCCTCGTAACTGTGTTGAGCCTCCGTTAATCCTGTAAAATTTCTGAATGGTCAATTTCAGAGAACCGTATTCATCCGGGTTAAATGTTCGTTGGTCCAGCGGAATAAAGGTCTGAACGGTTCCTTTTCCATAGGTTTTATTGCTTCCCACTATTACAGCTCTTCCATAATCCTGCATAGCGGCAGCAAAAATTTCTGATGCCGAAGCCGAAAGTTCGTTTACCAGAACTACCATTGGACCATCATAAAGAACAGCAGGATCTTTATCTTCATGGACTTTCATTTGTCCGTCACTTCTGCGAACCTGTACAATTGGTCCCTGAGGAATAAATAATCCTGCGATTTCCACTACTTCTTCAAGCGACCCGCCTCCATTGTAGCGAAGATCGAAAATTAAGCCTTTGATATTTTCTTTTTTCAATTCTGTGATCTCTCTTGCAATGTCATCTGAAGGGTCACGGCCATTACGATCGTTAAAATTTGTATAGAATTCGGGCAGATAAAGCACGCCGTACTTTTCTCCTTTGTCTTCAATGATAGCGCTTCTTGCAAATACTTCCTCCTGCTCAATTACATCACGGATGAGCTTAATGTCTTTAATGGAACCATCTTTTTTCTTAACGGTTAGTGTAACTTCGGTTCCTTTTTTACCGCGAATGTATCGGATAGCTTCATCCAATAGCATTCCTACTATGTTAACAGGCTCTTCTCCTTTCTGTTTTACATGTGTGATCTGATCGCCGACTTCCAGCTGGCCGTCTTTCCAGGCAGGCCCTCCCACAACCAGCTCCATGATGGTGGCATATCCTTTTTTGTCCTGCAGTCTTGCTCCGATTCCTTCTAACTGCCCGGAAATGCTTACGTCAAAATCATCTTTGTCGGTAGGCGAAAAGTAGCTTGTATGCGGGTCGTATTTTTCTGTAAATGAATTAATATAAAGCGAAAGGTATTCATCTTTTTTTCTTTTCTGCATTCTCCTGAAAAAATCGGAGGTGTTATCTGCAACGGTTTCTCTGGCTTCTTTTTCCAATTCGGCAAAGGGCTTGTCCATTTTGGTAGAATCTTCCTGAAGCCTCAGGATTTCTGTCATGGTATTGTACTTCAGGTATTTTCTCCATAGGTCTTTCGCATCATTTTTATCTTTTGCATACTGGATTACGTCATCTCCAATGAGTAATTCCTCGTCTTTTGTAAAGTCAAATGGCTTCTTCAGTATTTCTTCCGAATAAACACGTGCTTCATCAATTCGCTTGAAAATGGTGTCAACGGTTGAGTGGTAGAATGTTAAATCCTGATTATTGAAATAATCATCAAGATTGTGAATGTCCTTTTTGAAATAATCATAATCTGATTGCAGAAAATATCTTTTTGACGGATCGATCTTTTCGAAATACATATTGAATACATCTTCCGAAAAATTATCGTTGATAATCTGCGGCCGGTAATGCATATAGGTCAGAGTATTCCTAATATTTTTAATGATGGTTTTGATTTTGGTATCATCTGTTCCGCCGCCCGGCGTACAAAAACAAAAAGCCAAAAAGCACATAGAGAGGAAGGACAGGAGAACAAATGTCTTTTTCATCAGCATAAAATCCTTTATTAAATTCGGGTTAATTTGTTTAACAAATATAGAGCCAAAAAATAGTTTGTTTAAATTTGAACTCAAAACGTACAAATATATATGAATTCCAAGGAAAAACCACTGATTCTTGTAACAAATGATGATGGGATTACAGCACCCGGAGTGAGGGCATTAATCAAAATGATGAATGAAATAGGAGAGGTTTATGTAGTTGCTCCGGATAGCCCGCAAAGCGGCATGGGTCATGCGATCACGATTAACTCCACCTTGTTTTGCGAAAAAATAAAAATAGACGACGGGCCGCAAAGTGAGCGTGAGTGGGCTTGCTCAGGCACGCCGGTGGATTGTGTAAAACTGGCTATTACAAGGATTCTTCCGCGAAAGCCGGACTTGTGTGTTTCAGGAATTAATCATGGTTCTAATTCATCCATCAATGTGATTTATTCGGGAACTATGTCGGCAGCTGTTGAAGCCGGAATTGAAGGTATTCCCTCTATCGGGTTTTCGCTATGTGATTTTTCTTACAGCGCCGATTTCTTTGCGGCTGAAAATCACATCAGGCAAATTGTAAAAGAAGCGATTGACAAGGAAATGCCCAAAGGAATGGTATTGAATGTGAATATTCCGAAATTGCCGAAAGACAAATTAAGAGGCATTAGAGTTTGCCGGCAGGCAAAAGCAGTATGGGTAGAGGATTATGATGAAAGAAAAGATCCGCGAGGGAGAACTTATTATTGGCTGACAGGAGAATTTAAAAATCTTGACAAAGGAGAAGATACAGATGAAAAAGCATTGCAGGACGGCTTTATTTCAATTGTTCCTATTCAATATGATATGACCGCGCATCATTTCATTGCAGACCTGAATCGTTGGGATATATAATTGAAAAGAGGCTGGTTATCAGCCTCTTTTTCGTTTCTTGAAAAATTACTTTCCAATATTTTTGATATCCTCAGCCGCTTTTTGGGTTCCTTCTTTTACATCTTTGGCTGCATCTTTTACACCTTCTTTGGTTTCCTGATAAGCTTTTTTGGAAGCATCACCGACTTCGTTAGCCACATCTTTCGCACCATCAATAGCATCATTTGCGCCTTCCTTGACGGCGTCTGTTGTCTCGTTTGCTTTCGCTTTTATGGTTTCCCAGGCATTTTGTGCATCATTTTTTGCTTCCTGAGCTGCTTCCTGAGCTGCCTTATCACCGCTTTTCATGGCTTTTTCCAGATTTGTTTCAGCCTCTTTTAACTTCAGTTTTGCATTTTCCAATTCTTGCTCACTTGGGGTCGAGCTCATATTCTCCAGGCTGTCAGAAGGTTCCGTCATTTCTTCTGAAACCGGTTCTGATTTCTCTTTTGGCTCGCACGAAGTGATGAAAAACATTCCGGCGGTAATTGCCAACAGGCTTAAATTTAATTTTTTCATAATTAATTTTTTCAGATTAAAAATTTGTCTTCAATCCATCAATATCAATGCCATTTTCAATCAGTTAAACAAATTATTGAATAACTTTGTTGCTCCTTTTACCTTTAATTACAATGATCCAGATTCAAATTATCAATGGTCCCAATCTGAATCTTCTCGGAAAGCGGGAACCGGAAATTTATGGCAATGAACCGTTTGAAGATTATTTTGAAGGGCTCCGTAAACAATTTCCCGATGTGTCGTTGCATTATTATCAGTCTAACCATGAAGGTGACATTATTGATAAGCTGCATGAAACTGGATTTGAATATGACGGAATTGTGTTGAATGCAGGTGCATATTCGCATTATTCTTATGCCATTGCCGATGCCATAAAGTCAGTTTCAACTCCTGTCATTGAGGTTCATATTTCAGATATTTATGCAAGGGAAGATTTCCGGAAGAATTCTGTTACAGGTGTGAGTTGTATTGAAATTATTTCCGGTAAAGGACTGAACGGGTACAAAATGGCAATAGAAAAAATCCTTGCGATTGACAATTAAAACTTCCCTTTCAACTGCTCATTCAGGAAGTCGATATAATTCAGAAGTTCCATTCTGCCAATTCTTCCTGTTGCAGATGTAGTGAATACCTGCGGCATGGCCTCCCAGGTTTTCAGCATTTCTTTTTTATAATTCAATAGGCTTTTTTGCAGTGCGGTACTGCTGATCTTGTCAATCTTTGTGAAAACGATGGAAAAAGGAATCTGGTTTTCACCCAGCCATTCCATAAACTCCAAATCAATTTTTTGCGGCGGGATACGGCTGTCGATCAAAACAAAAGTGTTGACAAGGTTCGGGCGTTGACTCAGGTAATTGGTAATCATTTTTTCAAACTGCCCTCTTTTGACTTTTGAGACTCTTGCATAGCCATACCCGGGAAGATCCGCCAGATACCAGCTTTCCTGCATCAAAAACATATTGATGAGCTGAGTCTTTCCCGGTGTACCTGAAGTCTTGGCGAGGTCCTTTCGTTCAGCCAGCATATTGATTAAAGAAGACTTACCTACATTGGAACGGCCTATGAATGCGTACTCGGGCATATTAGGCTCTGGGCAGTCGGACCATTTTGGTGCACTTTTAACAAAAACAGGATTTAAATTCATCTTGCTGCTGCAATTTGTTTTTCCTGTAGCCAGTTTTCAAGAAGCTCGTTAAATAATTCAGGGTGTTCCATCATAGGGGCATGACCACATTTATCAATCCAATACAGGGTTGAGTCGGGTAATCCTTCGTTAAATTCAATAGCAACTTCCGGGGGAGTAACGCCATCTTGTTTTCCCCAAATCAAACAAACAGGAGTATGAATGTCCTGTAAGTCTTTTTTCATGTTATGCTTGATGGCACTTCTGGCAATGTACAATGTTTTGATTGCTTTTTTGCGATCATTTACCGTTTCAAATACATCATCAACAATTTCTTTTGTTGCAACCGCAGGATCATAAAAGACCTCCTGTGTTTTTTTCAGGACATAATCATAATTTCCTCTTTTAGGGAAAGTTTCCCCAAATGATTTTTCGTATAATCCAGAGCTCCCGGTTAGGCATAATGCTTTCACTAATTCGGGGTGCTTGTGCGTTACAACCAGCCCTAAATGACCACCGAGAGAATTGCCGACCAGAATAGCGGGTTCCTTCACTATCTCCTTTAAAAATCGCGCAACAAATCTTGCAATGCTCGAAACGTTTGTATTGAGCAAGGGGTAGCTGTAAATAGGAAGCTCAGGAGCAAAAACCTTATATCCTCTTTTCGAAAAAAAATCTGTTAATGACCCGAAGTTACTTAATTCCCCCATAAGTCCGTGAAGCAGGACAATGGGAGTTCCCTCGCCTTCCTCTATATAAGAAAATTTCTTTGACTTTTTAAGTTTTAAAAGCATTCCACTTTTGTTGTTGTGAACAAAAATAAGGAATTCTGTTTTAAAAATGTAAAATAAATATGCAGGGTATTTAAAATTGTTGAGTGACAGATTGATAAGAAGAAATTCTTTTTCCATAAAGAGGTTTGGCAATGGACAGGCTTTATGTTTAGAGAAATAGTGGTAAAAGTTTTCAACAAAGTGGTATTTTGTGGTAAAAAATGGTAAAAAGTTTTTAATTTTGATAAAAATTCCATTTGAAACCATTGATTGGGACATATGAGTGTAAAGTTGATGCCAAAGGACGGCTTCCGCTACCTGCCGGTTTGAAAAAGCAGCTGGCTGAGGTGTTGGAAGAAGGCTTTGTGCTGAAACGCTCTGTGTTTCGCAATTGCCTTGAGTTGCACCCGATGAATGAATGGAATAATGTGATGGCCGATGTTAACAAGCTGAATCGCTTCGTTAAAAAGAACAATGATTTCATTCGTCAGTTTACTGCAGGCGTCAAGGTGGTTGAAATAGACAGTAACGGAAGGCTTCAGATTGCCAGGGACCTGGTTGTTTTTGCCGGAATTAAAAAAGATGTCGTACTGTCTTCATCGGTAAATGTGGTAGAGATTTGGGATAAAGAAAGCTATGAGAAGGTGGTAGATGTGACAGAGGTTGATTTTGCACAACTGGCAGAAGAAGTGATGGGAGGAACTAAATCCGATGAAAATGGAGTATCATAACCCTGTCCTTTTGTCTGAAAGTGTAGAAGCGTTGGTGAGCGACCCGGGAGGTGTTTATGTTGACTGTACATTTGGAGGTGGGGGACATTCCAGAGAAATTCTTCGGCATTTGAATGAAAATGGAAGATTGTTTTCCTTTGATCAGGACGAAGATGCTAAAAGAAATTTGATTGATGATGAACGATTTACGCTTGTAATGCAGAATTTTCGCCATCTGAAAAATAATTTAAGATATCTCGGAGTCAAAAAAGTAGATGGGGTCCTGGCTGATTTAGGCGTTTCCTCTCATCAGTTTGACACGCCGGAACGTGGATTTTCAATTCGATTTGATGGTGATTTGGATATGCGGATGAATCAAAATTCCAAATTGACTGCATCTAAAATTCTCAATGAATATGAAGAAGAGAAGCTGGCTGGTATTTTTTATCAATACGGCGAATTAAGGAATGCGAGAAGGTTAGCGAGGGAAATCGCTTCAGAAAGAAAATTAAATCCCTTAAGAACCATCCAACAGCTGAAAGATTTGTTTTCCTATATACCAAAAAATAAAGAAAATAAATTTTTAGCCCAGGTTTTTCAGGCATTGAGGATCGAAGTAAATGACGAAATGGCTTCGCTTCGCGAAATGTTGATGCAGTGTGGGGAAATAATAGAAGAAGGCGGAAAGCTGGTTGTGATATCCTATCACTCCCTGGAAGACAGGTTGGTGAAAAGATATATGAAGACAGGATTGTTTGAAGGCGAACCCGAAAGAGATGTTTATGGTAATTGGGATGCGCCTTTCAAACCGATTCAATCAAAAGTGATTGTTCCGGCAGAAGAAGAAATTGAAAGCAACCCCAGAGCAAGAAGTGCTAAAATGCGTGTTGCAATTAAGAATTGATGTATGGCGAAAGCAAAGAATAAGAAAAGCAATATTTCGATCAAGGATATCCTCAAGGGGAAATTCCTGGTAGACGACGGCTCTTTGCAGAACTGGAGGTTTGTAATGTTCCTGGTGTTCCTGGCCTTTATCAGTATTTCAAGTTCGCATTGGGTCGATAAAAAAGTAGTAAAGATCAATAAGCTGGATGAAGAAGTTTCAAGCCTCAAGGCACAATATACAGATGCACACCGTATGCTGATGAAAATGCAGCTTGAACCGGAAATCATGAAACAGTCTGAGACGCTTGGAATTAAACTGACAGACGAGCAACCCTATGTTTTAATTAAAAAAGTATATGATCGGCAACCGTAAAAATCTGCTCATGCGGGGTTATTTAGTTGGCTTTTCCCTTTTGTTGATAGCGATAGGGGTAATTTACTCTATGGGGAAAATCCAGGTGGCCGAAGGCGAGCAACTGGAAGAATTTGCGCAACAAAGTTTTCGGCTTGCGACCGAACCGGCAGAAAGGGGGAATTTATATGCTTCAGATGGCGACTTGCTTGCGACAACCATTACAGTTCACAATATTTATCTTGATTTATCTGTAATTGATGATGAGCTTTTTGAAGGGCAGGTCAGGAATCTGTCAGACTCCTTGTCGAGAATGTTCTCAAAACCCTCTTCTTATTTTGAAGAAAAATTAAGAGCGGAAAGGAAAAAGAAAAACCGCTATATGACATTGATCAAAGGATTGAATTATGAAGAATACCAAAGAATTAAATCCTTTCCCATTTTTAACAGGGGTCAGAACAAAGGCGGATTCATCCATGAAACCAAACCCAAGAGAGAGCTTGTGCTGGCCGATGTAGGCGCACGGACCATTGGTTATGATGACAACCGTGGAAAAGCAGGTTTGGAGGGTGCATATTCAAAAGATCTGTCGGGTACAGAAGGAAGGCGCTGGGAGCAATTTATGGGACGCGGCCAGTGGAGGCCGTTCAAATCCTGGGAACAGGAGCCTGTTGAAGGATCAAATGTCTATACGACCATAGATGCCGGTATGCAGATCGCCGCTTACTCCGCATTGCAGGATCAATTAATTAAATTCAATGCAGATCATGGCTGCGTCGCAGTAATGGAGGTTGAAACCGGAAAAATACGTGCCATAGTAAATTTGAAAAAAATTACCGACAGTATTTATTCAGATGTGTTGAATTATGTAGTGGGAGAAGGTGCCGAACCGGGCTCTACCTTTAAGACGGTTTCGCTCCTGGCAGGTATTGAAAATGACAAATTTACACCCCAGACGACCGTAGAAACAGGAAGCGGAAGGTATAGGTTGTATAACCGGACAATTTCAGACACACATGGCTACGGAACTTTAACTGTTGAAGGCGTCCTGATGAAATCGTCGAATATCGGAACCGCTAAATTAATTAATGCGGCTTACGGAAGTGATCCGCAGGAATATTTTGACCAGCTGGATAAATGGAGGCTGACAAAACCACTTGGGATTGACATTGCTGGGGAAGCAGCTCCTCAATTCCATCGTCCCGAAGATCCGAACTGGAGCAATATTACCTTGCCTGTTATGTCTTACGGTTACGGATTTAAGCTCACCCCTCTTCAGCTGCTTACTTTTTATAATGGGATTGCGAACGGCGGAACTATGTTAAAACCATTATTTATAGATAAGATTGAAAAAAATGATGGAGGAGAGATCAATTACAAACCCCAGGTTTTGGTAGAAAGGATGGCTTCACCCGAAAATATCAGGGCTATTACTGAAATGTTGAAAAAGGCGGTGTCGGACGGAACCGCAAAAAATATTTTTACAGAACATTATGAAATCGCCGGAAAAACCGGAACAGCCCGTGTAGAATATTGGATTAAAGATCAGCCTATGCAATACCGCGCTTCTTTCGCAGGCTTTTTTCCAGCTGATAACCCCAAGTATACATGTGTGGTAATCATTCATAAACCTGACAGGAAAAAAGGATACTACGGTGGAGGTGTGACCGCACCGGTTTTTAAAAAAATTGCCGACTGGGTTTATTCGCGTACCCCTAAGGCGGCTCCGGCAATGCCAAGGCTGGTAGATGTTAAAAAAAATATACAATCCACACCCGGCTTTAAAGCCAATTATGAGAGTAAAACAATACCCAATGTGGTAGGGAAAAGTGGCGAAAGCGTCATTCCTGCCTTGGAGAACTTAGGATTGGATGTGCGCTACACGGGGGTAGGGAAGGTTGTCAGCCAGTCAATCCCAGCCGGCATACAGTTTAGAAAAGGACAAACAATTTATTTGATGCTGGAAGGATGAAGCTGAAAGATTTATTATACAAGGCAGATATAAAGGAAACCATCGGTCGCACCGATATGGAAATCAATGCGGTTCAGTTTGATTCACGCAAAGTGAAGGAAGGGACTTTGTTTGTAGCTCAAAGTGGAACACATGTTGACGGCCATGATTTTATAGAAAAATCTATTTTATCTGGTGCGGTTGCGGTAATTTGTGAGAAAAAACAGGTTGAGCACTTTGAGGGTGTAACTTATATTATTGTTGAAGATTCATCAATTGCGCTGGGGATCATCGCTTCCAATTTCTATGGTAATCCGACTGAAAAGTTAAAATTAATCGGAATTACGGGAACAAATGGAAAAACAACTACAGCTACCTTAGCATACAACTTGCTGGAATCTTTAGGTTTTGCCACCGTCCTGATTTCAACCATCAGGATTTTGGTGCACGGGAAAGAATACCCGTCAACCCACACGACGCCAGATATCATCACATTGAATGAAATCTTTAGCGAAGCAGTTGAACTGGGTTGCGAATATGCCGTTATGGAAGTCAGCTCGCACGGAATCCATCAGAACAGGATTGCTGGACTCCATTTCCAGGTTGGGGTTTTTACCAACATTACGCATGATCATTTGGATTATCATAAAACATTTGCAGAATACATTAAAGCAAAAAAGAAATTCTTTGATGAGCTGCCCAAATCTGCTGTTTCATTAACCAATATTGATGACAGGAACGGCGTAGTGATGCTTCAGAATTCGCCATCCGTAAGATATTCCTATGCTTTGAAGACAGATGCGGATTTCAGAGCAAAAATCCTTGAAAACCAATTTGAAGGAATGCTGCTTTTGCTTGACGGAAAAGAATTCTGGACACCTTTGATCGGTCAGTTCAATGCGTATAATCTTTTGGCAGTTTATAGCATCGCGAGATTATTGGGAATTGAGCAGACCGAAATACTTACCCATTTAAGTAAGATGAAAAATGTGGACGGGAGATTTCAAACCTTTATTTCGGAAAGTGGAGTTGTAATAATTGTGGATTATGCTCACACGCCCGATGCTTTGGAAAATGTTTTAAATACGGTTCAGAATATAAGAACGAGAAACGAAAAACTGATTACGGTAGTAGGCTGCGGTGGTGATCGAGATAAGACCAAACGTCCTGAAATGGCGAAAATCGCTTCGGGACAATCTGATCTGGCGATTTTTACTTCCGATAACCCGCGGAGCGAAGATCCCGAACAAATCCTTGCCGAAATGGAGGCTGGCGTGGAAGCACAGAATTTTAATAAGACACTGAAGATCACAGACAGGAAAGAGGCTATTAAAACAGCCTTGAAGATGGCAGTGAAAGGAGATATTATTTTGATTGCAGGTAAAGGTCACGAAACTTACCAGGAAATAAAAGGAGTGAAACATCATTTTGATGATATGGAAACCGCAAAAGAATTAACGAAACAACTCAGTAAATAAAATTATGCTTTATTATTTATTCGACTTTCTACACAAGGAATTCAACATACCCGGTTCAGGAATGTTCCAGTATACCTCATTCCGTGCGGCAATGGCAGTTCTGACCGCCCTGTTGATCGCGATGTTTTTCGGAAAAAAAATAATTAATTACCTGCGTAAAGAGCAATTGGGCGAAACCGTACGCGATTTGGGGTTGGAAGGTCAGAAAGAAAAACAGGGAACGCCGACGATGGGCGGGATTATCATTATTCTGGCGACCATTATTCCCGTTTTGCTGTTTGCGAAGCTGGACAATATTTACATCATTATTTTACTTGTTTCCACACTTTGGCTGGGAGCAATCGGTTTTTTGGATGATTACATCAAAGTGTTCAGAAAAAATAAAGAAGGGCTTGCCGGCAAGTTCAAAGTTTTAGGACAGGTCGGGCTTGGGCTGTTTGTGGGTGCGATGATTTACTTTAGCCCCGATGTTACTTTGAAACATCAGGTTCCAACTGAACAGGGTCAAGTTATTGGGAGTCATATTGTTAAATTTGGTTACGAAGAAAAAAGCATTGATACAACCGTTCCTTTTTTCAAAAACAATGAATTCAATTATGGCGAATTATTGTTCTGGATGGATAATTCAGGGAAAATCAAGTATGAATGGATTGTCTTTCTTCTTGCTGTAATTATTATCATCACTGCCGTTTCGAATGGAGCTAATTTAACTGACGGGATTGATGGCCTTGCAGCAGGTTCCTCGGTTATCATAGTTGCAGCACTGGCACTTTTCGCATTCGTTTCGGGGAATATTATTTTTGCCGACTATCTCAACATTGTATTTATACCCCGAACCGAAGAGGTGGTTATTTTCTGTATGGCTTTTTCAGGTGGGCTGATAGGTTTTTTATGGTATAATACTTATCCGGCCCAGGTTTTTATGGGTGATACGGGAAGCCTCACTATCGGCGGATTGATCGCCGTCATAGCAATTATAGTAAGGAAAGAGCTGATGCTGCCCGTCCTATGCGGAATTTTCTTTGCCGAAAGCCTTTCTGTGATGATGCAGGTTGCATACTTCAAGTATACCAAAAAGAGATATGGTGAGGGCCGGAGGATTTTTCTCATGTCGCCGCTGCATCATCATTTCCAGAAAGAAGGTTTTCATGAAAGCAAAATCGTGAACAGGATGCTGATCGTCGGTTTTATACTTGCCGTGGTAACGATCATTACTCTGAAAATAAGATAAGATGAAAGAGAACTTAATTATACTGGGTGGTGGCGAAAGCGGTGTAGGAGCAGCATTGCTAGGCAAAAAACAGGGATTCCGCGTATTTTTGTCAGACAAGGGAATGCTCAAGGATGAATACAGGGAAAAATTGATCGATAATGAAATTGAATTCGAAGAAGGTGTTCATTCAGAAGAAAGAATCCTTGACGCCGATTTGGTTGTGAAGAGCCCCGGTGTTCCGAAGAAAGCGGAACTAATACGAAAACTTAAAAGCAAGCATATTCAGGTTGTTTCGGAAATAGAATTTGCCTCTCGTTATACAAATGCAAAAATTATTGCCATAACCGGAAGCAATGGAAAAACTACAACAACTTCCCTGGTATACCATCTTCTAATGCAGGCCGGGTTGAATGTCGGATTGGGAGGAAACATCGGGAAAAGTTTCGCACAGTTGGTTGTGGAGGATAATTACGATTATTATGTGCTGGAAATCAGCAGCTTTCAGTTAGATGATGTAGTGAACTTCAGGCCTTACATTGCAATTCTGCTCAACATTACACCCGACCACCTTGACCAGTATGATTATAAATTGGAGCTCTATGCGCGTTCCAAGTTCAAAATCACAGAGAACCAGTCGCATGAGGATTATTTTGTCTACAATTTCGATGATGGTACGACTGTAGAATTATTAAAAGAGATTAACACAAACGCTAAAAAAATACCCTATTCTATGAATACAAATTTGCCGGAAGGAACTTATGCAGACGATGAAAAAGTTTATGTGAATTACCCCGATAAGCTCGAACTTTCCATTCCCGAATTCTCTCTGAGAGGGAAACATAATGTTTCCAATACCATGGCTGCGGCTACGGCCGCCAATATATTGAAGATTAGAAAGGAAACGATTAAAAGAAGCTTGTCAGATTTTACCGCTGTCGAACACAGGCTGGAATCTGTTTTGAAAATAGGAGGAATTGAGTTTATCAATGATTCCAAAGCCACAAATGTAAATGCGGCTTATTACGCGTTGGAAAGTATGACTACTCCTACCGTCTGGATTGTGGGCGGAACTGACAAAGGAAATGATTATTCCGAACTGATCCCATTGGTAAAAAAGAAAGTCCACGCTATTGTTTGCCTGGGGTTGGATAATTCCAAAATTCTGGATGCTTTTGACGGATTGGTAGATAATATTGTCGAAACTCAATCTATGCAGGACGCGGTACGTTCGGCCTATATGTTTGGAAGAAAAGGAGATACTGTTTTACTGTCGCCTGCGTGTGCAAGCTTTGATTTGTTTAAAAACTATGAGGATCGCGGAAATCAGTTTAAAAAAGAAGTAAAAAATTTATAATTCATGATAGGTTTTTTGAGAAATTACATAAAAGGAGATAAATACTTGTGGGCATTCATTGCCATACTGGCTATCTTTTCCTTTTTACCGGTTTATTCTGCCAGTTCCAATCTGGTTTATACTGTAGGTTCCGGTTCGGTATTTTCTCATATGGGCAAACACGCAGCTTTCCTGATTGTAGGGATTATCATTATTATCGGTTTACAAAGGGTTGATTACAAATATTTCGGGGGATTGGCGCTTTTGGGTCTGCCTATTGTTGTCATTCTGCTCATTGTCACCATCGTTCAGGGAACGACCATAGAAGGTGCTAATGCGGCAAGATGGCTGAAGCTCCCGGGAACCTCCATAACCATTCAGACCTCCACGTTTGCGGCGATGGTTTTATTGATTTACATAGCAAGATATTTAACCAAAATCAGGAATAAAGAAGTGAAGTTGGCACAGACCTTTTTCCCTTTATTCTTCCCGATGTTTGTCATTATCGGTTTAATTTTTCCTGCCAATGGTTCCACAGCGGTGATTCTTTTTGCGATGTGCATGATCATGTTGTTCATTGGTGGTTTCCCGATAAAATATTTATTAGGGATTTTTGGATTCGGGCTTATTGCAGGTGGGATTTTTATTTTTCTGGCGCTGAACTATGCAGATTTAATTCCCAATTCAAGAGTACATACATGGAAGTCAAGAATTGAGAATTTTTCTAAAGACGATGGGATTGAATCTTATCAGGTTCATCATGCAAAAGCCGCTATCAACCGCGGGAGCATTTCGGGGGTAGGGCCGGGGAAAAGTGTTTTCAAACAGACACTGCCGCAGTCATCTTCCGACTTCATCTTTGCCATTATTGTGGAAGAGTACGGAATGATAGGCGCCATGGGGCTGATCTTTATTTTCCTCCTGATCTTATTCAGGATGATGGTCATCGCTACAAAAATTCATACATTTTTTGGAACCTTACTTGTTTTTGCAGTCGGACTGCCTGTTATTTTTCAGGCGTTTATCAATATGGGTGTAGCAGTAAATTTGTTTCCGGTTACGGGACAGCCGCTGCCAATGATTAGTTACGGAGGAACCTCTTTGTGGGTTACCTGTATCGCGTTTGGGATTATTTTGAGTGTGAGCAGGGCAATCAAATCGCCTGAAGAAATTGAATTGGAAGAAAAGAGAAATACAGATGCAGTTATCCAGGACATCGCCTAAAATAATTATCAGCGGAGGAGGAACCGGAGGACATATTTATCCGGCAATTGCGATTGCAGATGAAATAAAAAACCGCTTTCCGGAAGCCCGAATCCTTTTTGTGGGCGCCGAAGGTAAAATGGAAATGGAAAAAGTACCAAAAGCAGGTTACCAAATAAAAGGTTTACCCATTGCGGGAATTGACAGGGGAAATATGTTGTCTAATTTATCTTTTCCGTTGAAGTTGAGAAAAAGTTTAAAATTAGCAAAGCAAATTATAAACGAATTCAAACCGGATGTTGCTATCGGAACCGGTGGTTATGCGAGCGGCCCTTTATTATGGCAGGCGGCAAAACAAAACATTCCTATTGTTATCCAGGAACAAAATTCTTTCCCGGGAATCACCAATAAGCTCCTCAAAAATAAAGCTGCTGCAATTTGTGTGGCTTATGACGGGATTATGCAGTTCCCAAAAGAAAAAACACATTATACAGGAAACCCTATCCGTTCTGAAATTTTTCAGAACCTTCCGGAACAGGATTATGCGATTCAGACTTTTGGACTAAATCCCGAAAAAAAGGTCATTCTTTCGATCGGCGGAAGCCAGGGTTCAAGAACGCTGAACAATGCATGGTTGAACGGGATTGATCAATTACAGGATACCGGAGTTCAGCTGATATGGCAGACAGGAAAGCTGGATCACGAAAAAATTAAAAGCCAGGCACCCCATAACCTGGATGGAATTCATATCACCGAATTCATTTATGATATGAAAACGGCTTATGCGGCGGCTGACGTAATTGTTTCACGGGCCGGGGCAATGGCGATTTCCGAGCTGGAATTGGTTGGAAAGCCAGTGATTTTGGTCCCTTTTCCGTTTGCTGCAGAAGATCATCAGACCAAAAATGCACAGGCATTGGTAAAGGATAACGCGGCAAAAATGTTTACGGATGAGCAGGTGCCGGAAAACTTGGTAAATGCCGCTGTCGAGTTAATTCAGAATGAAAATGAGCAAAATGGACTTTCTGAAAATCTGAAAAAGCTCGGAAAACCCAATGCGACAAAAGAAATAACGGATATCTTATTAAACCTGATCAAATGAACGTTTTGAACAAAACATATTACTTTTTCATCGGAGCCGGAGGAATCGGGATGAGTGCCCTTGCACGTTACTTCAAATCTCTGGAAAAGGTAGTGATGGGTTATGACAAGACACCGACCGAGCTTACGCTTCAGTTGGAGCAGGAAGGGATCGACCTGCATTTTGAAGATCATCTGGATAAGATCCCGAAATTCCTTACACCTGAAAATACCCTGGTGATTTATACGCCTGCGGTTCCGGGAAATCATCAGGAATTAAATTATTTTCTTCAAAACGGGTTTACGGTTCTGAAACGCTCAGAGGTCTTGGGAGAAATTACAAGAAACACATATGGAATTGCAGTCGCCGGAACGCATGGAAAGACAACAACTTCATCTGTTTTAGGACACATTCTGAAAGAAGCCGGTTTAAAAAGCACCGCTTTTCTGGGAGGTGTCGTCCAGAACTATGATTCGAATATAATTCTGAACGGAAGTGAAATTACAGTTTCAGAAGCCGATGAGTTTGACCGTTCATTTTTAAGGCTTTCACCTAAAATCGGGATTATCACTTCCATGGATGCCGATCATTTAGACATTTACGGAAGCAAAGAAGAATTTGAACATACTTTTATTGAGTTCAGTCAGAAAATAACTGAGAAGCTGTTTGTCAGAAAAGGATTGCCGATCTCAAATGCTTCAACTTACGGAGTGGAATCGGGAGCGGATTTTGATGCGGTCAATATAGAGATCAAAAACGGGATTTACCATTTTGACATACAAACGCCGGACAATATTTTAAGGGATTTTGTTTTAAAGCTCCCCGGAAAGCATAATGTTGAAAATGCAACTGCTGCCGTTGCGGTTGCCATTTACCTTAAGCTCCCGGTCGAAAGAATAAAATCCGCATTGGGAAATTTCATCGGGGTAAAAAGGCGTTTTAATCGCTGGGATATCAACGGAAAAACTTATATAGACGATTATGCGCACCATCCGACAGAGCTGAATGCAGTTATTCATTCAGTAAAAGATATGTTTCCGGGTAAAAAGATATTGGGTGTTTTTCAACCTCATTTGTTTAGCCGTACAAGAGATTTTCAGGAAGGCTTTGCAAAAAGCCTCGGCGGGTTTGATGAATTGATTCTGCTGGAAATTTATCCGGCACGCGAAGAACCTATTGAAGGTGTTACTTCATTGGCTTTGCTGGAAAAGATCAATCTTGAAAATAAAGAAGTTGTTTCTCTTGAAAATGCAATGGAGAAAATCAAATCGAAAGATTTTGATGTGCTGGTCACAGTTGGAGCCGGGAATATAGATACTTTGGTCAAACCCATAAAAGAATGGCTGCATGAGAATTAAATGGATGATAGTTAAAACCCTTATGGGAATTGGGATTTTTATTTTTCTTGTAAGCTTTTCGGCAAAACGCCACGCCTGCAAGCCGCTGAAAGAAATATTGATTACAGTTGACCATGAGTCCGGAAAATATTTTGTAAATGACAGCCTGGTAAAAAAGGTTATCAATGGGAAACAGCTTCATGTAAGCTCTACACCTTTGGGCAATATGAATGTAAAAGAAGTCGAAAGGATTCTTGACCGGAATTCATTCATCCGGAAGTCCCAGGTTTTCCAGGATGTAGATGGAAATATGAAGATCCGGATTAACCAGGAAACGCCTGTTGCAAGAATTAATACAGGCCTTGACGAATTCTATTTATCGGAGCAATTGACCAAGATCCCGCTTTCACCCCTGTATTCCGCCGAGGTTGTATTGGTTGGAGGAAATATAAAGGAAGAAGATTTTAAAGGACTAAAAGAATTAATCAAAATAATTTCGGCTGATAAGTTGTTGAAAAAACACATTATCGCCGTTAAAAAAGAACAGCCAAATTCGTTTATTTTGTTGGTTAACAAAGGGAATTACGTCATTGAATTTGGTGAATTAAAAAATTTCAAAGAAAAGTTTGAAAAGCTTAAGTTATTTTATGCCCAGTACCTCGGAAAAGTAGGGCTGGATTATTACGAAAAAATAAACCTGAAATTTAATAACCAAATTGTAGCAACCAAAAGATACAGTGATGAAAAATAAAGAAATTGCAGTCGGCCTTGACATAGGAACAACCAAAATCGTAGCAATGGTTGGCCGTAAAAATGAGCATGGGAAAATAGAAATCCTGGGTGTTGGAAAAGCAAAAAGCTTGGGAGTGCACCGGGGAGTAGTCAATAATATTACACAGACCGTTAACTCTATCAAGGAAGCAGTTGCCTTGGCAGAGGCGGCTTCGGGACACAAAATTACAGATGTAACGGTAGGTATTGCAGGACAACATATCCGTTCTTTGCAGCACAGTGATTACATCACGCGTCCCAATTATGAAGATGTAATTGATGAAAATGACCTGAAAAAGCTTGTGGAACAGGTTTATAAGCTGGTTATGTTGCCGGGAGAAGAAATCATCCACGTGCTGCCGCAGGAATTTAAGGTAGACAGTGGTGAAACACATGAGCCTGTTGGTATGTACGGAAGCCGTTTGGAAGCTAATTTTCATGTAGTGGTCGGCCAGGTCACGTCCATCAAAAATATTGCGAGATGTGTAAAAAATGCCGGTTTGAATCTTGCAGGAATCACACTGGAACCGCTAGCTTCTTCAGATGCCGCATTGAGCAAAGAAGAGAAAGAGGCTGGGGTTGCATTAATTGATATAGGAGGCGGGACAACCGACATAGCTGTTTTTAAAGACGGGATGATCCGCCATACTTCCGTAATCCCGTTTGGTGGAAATGTTATCACGGAAGACATTAAAATTGGCTGCTCAATTATTGAAAGACAGGCGGAATTGCTGAAAGAAAAATTCGGATCTGCCTGGCCGGGAGAGAACAAGGAAACGGAAATTGTTTCCATTCCGGGATTAAGAGGGCGTGATCCCAAAGAAATATCATTAAAAAGATTATCTCAAATCATACATGCAAGAGTTCAGGAGATTTTGGAACAAAGCCATCTTGAATTAAAACATTATGGTTGTGAAGAACAAAAGAAAAAACTGATTGCCGGAATTGTCATGACAGGCGGGGGTTCAAAATTGAAGCACATCCGTCAGCTGACCGAATATATTGCCGGAATGGATGTGAGGATCGGTTTTTCAAATGAGCATATTGTAGGTGAAATGGTTGAAGAGCTTTCGGGCCCTGAATTTGCAACTTCAGTTGGGTTGCTGATGAAAGGCCTGGAGAAACTGGAGGAAAACCAGGAAGAAATTTATGAAGAAGAGGTGATAAATACGATGACGGGACAGGCTCATTCTCAGGCAGAACTGATCGAAGAACCTGTTTCCAAAGTAGACGCCCTTCTTGGAGAAGAAATGCCCCGGATACCTAAAAAAACAGAAAGAAAGCCAAAAGCACCGAAAGGGCCATCAATTTTCACAAAATGGACGGATAAATTTATCCAAATGATTAATGAAACCGAATAACTTAGGACTAAAAAATTAAAGATATGAGCACCGAAGATTTTATGTTTGACTTACCAAAACACCGTTCTTCTTCTATCAAAGTAGTAGGAGTCGGGGGCGGAGGAAGCAATGCCGTAAATTATATGTACCAGCAGGGCATAACAGGCGTAGACTTTGTAGTCTGCAATACAGATGCTCAGGCATTGAACAACAGCCCCGTACCGAACAGGATTCAGTTGGGGCAATCCGTGACAGAAGGCTTGGGCGCAGGTGCAAATCCCGAAGTAGGGGAACAGGCAGCGCTTGAAAGCATGGAAGAGATCAAAAAATTTCTTGACAACAATACCAAGATGGTATTCATCACTGCCGGAATGGGCGGCGGGACCGGAACGGGGGCCGCACCGATCATTGCCGGGATTTCCAAAGAATTGGGTATCCTGACTGTGGGGATTGTAACGGCACCATTCTATTTCGAAGGGAAAATGAGATTGGATCAGGCAGAAAAAGGAATTGAAAAATTGCGTAAAAATGTTGATTCATTGATTGTGATCAACAACGACAAAATACGTGAGCTTTATGGGAATCTTGGTTACAAGGCAGGTTTTGCCAAAGCCGATGAAGTTTTGTCTACCGCGGCAAAAGGAATTGCGGAAGTAATTACCAAGCATTACTCAACCAATATTGACCTTAAAGATGCAAGAACTGTTTTGGCAGACAGCGGAACTGCCATTATGGGAACCGGGATCGCCAATGGTGAGAACAAAGCAAAAGACGCAATTGTAGGTGCACTTGATTCTCCTTTGTTGAACAATAATAAGATTTCCGGGGCTAAAAATGTTCTCTTATTAATTGTTTCGGGTGATAATGAAGTGACGGTCGATGAAATCTGGACAATTAATGAATATATCCAGAATGAAGCCGGAAACAATGCCAATATCATCATGGGAATCGGAGAAGATCTGGATTTGGGAGATAAGATCAGTGTAACGGTAGTTGCAACCGGATTCCCGGCAGAAGACCAGGTGTTTACCGGAAGAGAAGAAGAAAAAGTATTTCACAGGCTGGAAGAAGAGCAGCCATTGGTTCAGAAGCTTTCCAAAGATACGCCGTTTCCTGTTCATGTCAGAAAAATGGAGGATGAGCCCGTGATGAAGGAAGAGATAATTCCCGCCCCCAGGCAGGAGATTAAAAAAGAATCTACCGAAGAAATTAAATTCTTTTTAGACGAAGAAGAAACTCCTGTAGCAAATAGTGTGGAGGAGGAATGGGAACCACAATTGAAAGCCGAGGTTCAGCAACCGCTGTTTACAGGTGAAATTACTTTTGAAGAAGAAAGCCTGTTTGAGGAAGAAATTGGAGAAGAGGTGATTGACAAAGCTGAAGAGGTGAAAGATGAAGAATTTCCCGAAACTATTGTATTTTCTTTAGATGATGATTTTGAAGAAGAAATAGTGGAAGAAGAAAAACCCGTTTTTTCAGCTCCGGCGGTACAAACCGAAATCAAAAAAGAAATTAAGACAGAGAAAGAAGAGATACAGGACCCGTTTAATGCTCCTATTTCACAATCACTTTCGCAGGCGATTGAAGAAAGAAGGGCAAGATTGAAACAGTTCAATTATAAGTTTAAAAATACGCTGAGCAATAAGACAATTGACGAAGTAGAAAGCGTACCTGCTTACAAAAGACAAGGGATTGAATTAAATGAAAGAGAAGAAAACAGGCCGTCTGATTTTATTGTGGGGAAAGATGCCGGTAATGAAACGAAAATTCGTCCGAACAATTTCCTGCATGATAATGTAGACTAAAATTAAATTCATAGGTTTAGGTTGGTTAAAGTGTTCCAGATTTCATCTTGGGGCACTTTTTTTAATATCTCAAACGTTTTTAAGCCTGTGCGTTTCTCGGGTACCAAACGGTACACATGATTCCCTCGCTTGCTTTTTGCGGATGGGCACAGTTTTGGGTCTGGAATTTTGAACATTTCAGGCAGTCATCTTCGCGGTGCATAATGGGCCTGAAAGTATATGCTTCACAAACCTGGTTTTCACTTACTACAATTTCCTGAACTGCACAAATCTGCCCGTTAATGAAATGTTCGCAATTACCGCAACATTGAGCTAATCTTACTTTCATAACCTTATATTTTTTATATTTTAATGACTCAAATTTAATACCTTATTCATCAAGAATAATTTTAAATAACTGTATTTCAGTTATATGTAATTAGAATGAATAAAATTTACGTATTAAACTTTTTATTAATCAAGTATACCGTTTTTTATATAGTCCCTTCATTGTATCATGCCCCAATGTGGAATATTATCTATCAACATATTTAAAACACTTACAATATAAAAATCCATTTTCAGACGGCTTAAAGAACCGAAAAGCAACGAAACAACCAAAAGGTTGTTTCGTTTTTCTTTTCTTATATTTTCTAATCCACTGAAAATCAATTTTGTTTTCTTTTTAAATTTTCATATCAACACTTCTGATACGTTACCAATCAATTTTATTTATCTTTTAAATTTTCATATCAACACTTCTGATACGTTACCCTATCATATTTTCTAATCCACTGAAAATCAATTTCTTTTTCTTTTTAAATTCTCATATCAACATGTTTGATACATTACCACATTACCTAACTCTATAACTTATAGTAATCCATATTATCATGGATGCCAACAATTCTTTTATAATCTGTGTCCAAGGGGTCTGAAAATAAAATAAAAGGCTGTTTGTTATTTAAAGGAATAATCAATAATGTATCAATTAATTCGATATCACTTGAGTCTAATATTATATTTAATTTTACATTTTGATCATTTTGACTAATTTGGAAGTGTTCATATAATATACAAAGGTCATTTTCTCTATTTTTGTTTACTTTCATTTCAAAAACAGCTTTATTTCCATCGTAAATTTTTATGATTTCACCCTTAAAAGCAAATCCTGTAATATTTACTTCCTTTTTTTCGACACATCCGTATGTCAAGAAAATCGCAAAAACAAGAAAATATTTAATGTTTAATTTCATCGGTTATCTTTATTTAAAAGTCCACTATTATAATATTTAAATATTGCCCCCAATTGGCCAATTGTGGCAGTTCCAGGATTTGCAAATACTTTTTTCAATTCCATCCCAGCTTTTGTTGAAGCATTTATATTATAATATTTTTGTGGATATGACATAAAATTTGTTTTCACATCCACTCCTAATAATTGATTATAAAGAGGGGCTTCTTTGGTCCTATAACCAGTAAAGGGAGAATATCCATCATAAAAGCCAACACTTTTTGGATCTTCAAAAGGATGAATTAATCCTCCTGTATGACCAACTTCATGTGAAAGGGCATGATTGGCTTCAGTGGTACCGTCTTCATTTATATACTTACTATTCATGTCAACTCTTAACCCTCCAATATCTGAATTACCAGCTTCGTTTTCACCAAATCCAGAGGGATTTCCAATTGCAATTAAATGCTCGCTTCCTTTTACATCATCCTCACTATCAACAGCTCTTAAGTTCATTGTTGCAGAGATACAGAATTCATCACTATTATATGAAAATATTCGCTCAAATTGAGCAGTCTGTTCTTTGATATAATTCTTGATATCTATCTTCTTATCTGAATTATTTACGACAGCAGCATTTACAGTAATATTGATATTCCATTTTCCATTGTCATCTTTTTGGAAAGTAATAGCCCAGTCCCTGCCATCAGGGTCATTTAAAAGAACTGGATTATTAACTGTATAAGAATAGGGTGAAGATGGATAAAATTTCTCTGCTAAGGGATCAGGAACCGACCAACGTCCTAAAGCTGGATCATATAATCTCGCTCCATAATCATACAGCCCAAGCCCCAACTCATCTTGAAGCTCCTTTCCGTTATACTTATACTTGAACGGATTATTGGAAACGGGGGCGAGAATGACACCCCATGCGGCAAGCTGCTCCTGGAAGTCCAGAGAAGCGGCGGAGGTGTAATTCTGGTGCTTGAGCCCGAAGGGGTAATAGTGGTTTTCTTCCATCACTTTGAGGTTTCCGCTCTGCGGGTCTTTGGCATACGTTAAGCGAATGTTCCCTAAATGGTCAGTGTAGTTGTAAGCATAGTTATAGCTGTATTGCGGGTTGGTAGGGTTTATGGAATTAGTTGTAACTCTCACATAACCCTCTGCATGTGGGAAGAATTGTAAGAGTTGATTTTCGTATTGAAAATCATCGAGGTATTCCGTTGTTTTTATGGTGGAGCCGTCGGTCACTTGAGTATATTTTATCTGCAACTTTCAAAATCAAATTCCTGAAATTTATATACAGTTAATTTACCTTTAACATTTTTAGAAACAAAGAAGGTTGCTCCATCAAAAACAGGATACTTAATACTGCAGTTTGTAAGGAGACTATTATCAGCAGAGGATATAAAATTTATAAATTCTTCATCATAATCACAAGGATAAAATTCCATTTTATCTTGATAACTGTCTTTACTAAAACCAATTTTGTCATTACTCAAAAGACACCCCGAATAGTTTCCATTAACTGAACTGGAGCGCTCAATTAAAATAAAATCTTTATCTTTTGAAATTATATCTTTTTTGAAAATAGTGTCTCTGTTCATTTTTCTATACTTAAATAATGAATTTGTAAAACTTGATTGTCGCTGTGCTTCAGTATATAAGTTTTGTTGTTTTTGATTCACTATAGAAAGAATTTTATTTTGACTACAACTCAATACTAACGTTAGCATAAATACCTTAACAAAATTTTTTATTTTCATCGAGACAAATTATTTAGAGGATTAGGATTCATCTTGGAATAATTATATTTTACATTTTCTGTTCTGTTTTCAATAATAATACCTTCTTTAAAATTATACAAAGAAGTAGGTACTGGTTGATAATAAAACAAACTGTTTCCTTTATTGTCTATAATTTTAGTGGGATCATACCCACTCATCGTATTTGAATCAATTGCATAATGGGTTCTTAAAGGTAGTCCCGATTCTGAGCGGATCATATTCTCAATATGTGTGGCAAATTTCTCTGAATTATGAATAATCTGACCATCATCTAAAGTTACCCACGGTTTAATTACGTTTTTAGCATCTTCAAATTGATCTATTCTATGGGCCATTTCGTGTCCAATAGAAACATAAAAAGGGGACCGCTCTAATTTTCCTCCTTCTACAGGAACAACTGCGCCTCTAAATTTCCTATCTACTTCTATTCTACTTCCGACATTTTTATTTTCAGATCCTTTACCTTTAAATAGAATATTTTTAGAGTCATTTGAAAAATAATCTACAACTGCAAATCCTGTTGTTCCGCTTTGTCTTAAATTCTCCAAACCAGCTACAACGCCTACTACATAATTAGATAATTTAACAGTTTCATCAATAGTTTTCCATTCTCCATCTACTTGATGTTGAGTTTGCCCATTTTGGTATCTATATCTTGTTCCATCTTCATCTTCTATATAAATCCATTCTCCATTTATATCAATTAACCTCACAGGATTATTAGCAACATATCCGTATGGTGAAATTGATTCATATTTTTCACTTAATCTATCTAAATTAAAGAATCTTCCAACGGCCGGGTCATAATTTCTCGCTCCATAATCATACAGCCCAAGCCCCAACTCATCTTGAAGCTCCTTTCCGTTGTACTTATACTTGAACGGATTATTGGAAACAGGGGCGAGAATGACA
>Ga0182746_1000713_pt1 | contig 39049 bp, 31 predicted proteins | sample eDN3rd30CBELigOP_FD_128881 | JGI IMG/M metagenome (GOLD analysis project Ga0182746, IMG submission 128881) | Enriched Organic Plus compost microbial communities from Emeryville, California, USA - eDNA 3rd pass 30_C BE-Lig OP (version 2) (version 2) ...
CCGGCGACGTCGTGCGCGCGATACGCGAGCAGAACATCCAGGTCGCGGCCGGGCAGCTCGGCGCCCCGCCCTCTTCGAGCGCCGCGCAGTTTCAGCTCCTGATCAACACGCAGGGACGGCTCGCGAACACGGAAGAGTTCGAGAACATCGTGATCAAGTCCGGTGACCGCGGGCAGATCACGCGTCTTCGGGACGTCGCGCGCGTCGAGCTCGGCGCGAGCACCTATGCGCTGCGATCCCTGCTCGATAACGAGGAAGCGACCGCCGTCGTGATCTTCCAGCAGCCTGGCAGCAACGCGATCGACATCTCGAACCGCGTGCGCGCGCGGATGGCCGAGCTTGCGCAGGACTTCCCGGAGGGCATGGACTACAAGATCGTCTGGGATCCGACGATGTTCGTGCGCGATTCGATCAAGGCGGTCGTGAAGACGCTCGTCGAGGCGCTCTTCCTCGTCGTGCTCGTCGTCGTGCTGTTCCTGCAGACCTGGCGCGCGTCGATCATTCCGCTCGTCGCGGTGCCGGTCTCGCTGGTCGGCACGCTCGCAGTCATGCACCTGTTCGGCTTCTCGCTGAACACCTTGTCCCTGTTCGGACTCGTGCTCGCGATCGGCATCGTCGTCGACGACGCGATCGTCGTCGTCGAGAACGTCGAGCGGAACATCGCGAAGGGGCTCGCGCCGCTCGCGGCCGCACGTCAGGCGATGCGCGAGGTCACGAGCCCGATCATCGCGATCTCGGCCGTGCTGGTCGCGGTGTTCGTGCCGACGGCGTTCATCAGCGGCTTGTCGGGCGAGTTCTACGGGCAGTTCGCGCTGACGATCGCGATCAGCACCGTGATCTCCGCCGTCAACTCGCTGACGCTGTCGCCAGCGCTGTCCGCGGTGCTGCTGAAGCCGCACGGCGCGCGGCCGGATCGGCTGCAGCGCGGGATCGATCTCGCGTTCGGCTGGGTGCTTCGGCCGTTCAACCGGCTGTTCGAGTGGTCGGCGCTGCGCTACGTCGGGATGACCGGCCGCCTCGTGCGCCGCGCGGGCATCGCCGTGGTCGTCTACGTCGGGCTGATCGCGCTCACGTGGGTCGGTTTCTCGAGCGTGCCGCGCGGTTTCATTCCGCAGCAGGACAAGGAGTACCTCGTCGCGTTCGCGCAGCTTCCGGAGGCCGCGACGCTCGATCGGACCGATGCCGTCGTGCGCCGGATGGGCGAGCTCGCGCTCGAGACACCGGGCGTCGCGCACTCGATCTCGTTCCCGGGCCTGTCGATCAACGGCTTCGTGAACAGCCCGAACACGGGCATCGCGTTCATCGCGCTGAAAGACTTCGAGGACCCGGACCGCGTCGAGAAGCGCTCGGCGTGGGATGTGATGGCCGAGCTCAACGCGAAGTTCGCCGAGATCCAGGACGCGTATATCGCGGTCTTTCCGCCGCCCGCGGTCGAGGGGCTCGGCTCGATCGGCGGCTTCAAGCTGCAGATCGAGGATCGCGCCGGGCTCGGTTTCGCGGCGCTCTACAACGAGACGCAGAACATCCTCGCGGAAGCCTACCAGACGCCGGGGCTCGCGGACGTGTTCTCGGGCTTTCAGGTGAACGTGCCGCAGATTCGCGCGCAGGTCGATCGCGACAAGGCGAAGGCGCAGGGGGTGCCGCTGACCGAGATCTTCGACACGATGCAGGTATACCTCGGCTCACTTTATGTGAACGACTTCAATCAGTTCGGAAGAACTTATCAAGTCAATGCTCAAGCCGATATGCGCTTCCGGCTCACGCCGGACGACATCCTGCGCCTCAAGGTGCGGAACGCCGACGGCGAGATGGTCCCCCTCGGCGCGTTCGTCACGCTCGAGGAGGTCGCGGGTCCGGACCGGGTGATGCATTACAACGGCTACGTCACGGCCGAGATCAACGGCGCGCCCGCGCCGGGCTACTCGTCCGGCGAGGCCGAGGCGCTGATCGCCGATATCGTGAACCGGTCACTGCCGAACGGCATGGACTTCGAATGGACCGAGCTCACGTATCAGCAGATCCTCGCCGGCAACACCGGAGTCTGGGTGTTTCCGCTCGTCGTGCTGCTTGCGTTCCTCGTGCTCGCCGCGCTGTACGAGAGTCTCGCGCTGCCGCTCGTCGTGATCCTGATCGTGCCGATGTGCTTGCTTTCGGCGATCGCGGGCGTCTGGCTCACAAACGGCGATAACAACATCTTCACGCAGATCGGCTTCATCGTGCTCGTCGGTCTCGCGTGCAAGAACGCGATTCTGATCGTCGAGTTCGCGCGCACGCGCGAGGCGGCCGGCGCAAGCACGCTCGATGCGATCCTCGATGCGTGCCGACTGCGGCTGCGCCCGATCCTGATGACGTCGATCGCGTTCACCGCGGGCGTCGTGCCGCTCGTCTTCTCGAGCGGCTCCGGCGCCGAGATGCGGCACGCGATGGGCGTCGCGGTGTTCTCCGGAATGATCGGCGTGACCGTCTTCGGGCTCGTGCTGACGCCGATCTTCTACTGGATCGTCCGGCGGCTCACCGCTCGCCGGGCGCAGGCGACGACCGACGACGACCGGCCTGCGCCGGCCCTCGGAGACGCGCTGGCGCACGGCAGTCACGCCTAATCGAACTCACATTAGAAGGGTTCCGCAAATGACTGAAAATCCGCAATCAATTGGTGACCGATCCGACCCCGGGCACCGTTTCCGCGGCAGGCGCAAAGGACGTAGCGCAACAGCGAACGGACTCGCTCTCGCCGCCCTCCTCGCGATCGCGGGCTGCGCGGTCGGCCCCGATTACTCGGCGCCGACGACCGCGGCCGCGTCGTTCACGAAGGCGGACTCCGACCTCCTCGTCAGCCAGCCGTTCGAGGCGGCCTGGTGGAAGCAGTTCGGCGACCCGGTGCTCGACGATCTGATCGAGCGCGCGCTCGAGGACGATCTCGACGTGCGGATCGCCGCGGCGCGGATCGAGGAGTCGCGTGCCGTGCTTCGCCGCACGCGCCGCGACCAATGGCCGAGCTCTCGCTACAACGCGGTCTACGAGGAGAGCAAGTCGCAACAGCCGATGTTCACGAACGAGCGCATCGAGATCGAGAGCTACCGGACGGGCTTCGAGACCGCATGGGAGCTCGACGTGTTCGGGCGTCTGCGCCGAGGCACGGAAGCGGCGATCGCCGAAGCGCAGGCCGCCGAGGCGACGTTGCGCGACGTGCAAGTGCTCGTCGCCGCCGAGGTCGCGAGCACGTATCTCGATCTGCGCGAGGCGCAGAAGCGGCTGCGGGTCGCCGAGGAGAATCTCGAGAACCAGCGCGAGACCCTGCGCCTCACGCAGGTCAGATACGACCTGGGCCGCGGCAGCGAGCTCGACGTCGCAAGCGCCCGAGCCGCGCTCGCGGCGACCGAGGCGCAGATCCCGGCGCTCGTGACCGCGCAGCAAAGCGCCGCGCATCGGCTGGCCGTGCTCGTCGGCGTACGTCCGGGTGAGCTCGACGTCGAGCTCGCATACCGCGAGATGCCGCCGCACATGACGACGCTCGCGATCGGCGCGCCCGAGGATCTGCTGCGGCGCAGGCCCGACGTGCGCGCGGCGGAGCGGAGGCTCGCGGCCGCGACCGCCCGGATCGGCGTCGAAAAGGCCGACCTGTTCCCACGCGTATCGTTGAGCGGCTTCCTCGGCTTCATCACCGGGGATTCGAGCGAGCTCGGCGAGTCGTCGAGCCGCGCGTGGAGCGCAGCGCCGATGATCAGCTGGAGCGCGTTCGACTTCTCGGGCGTAAGAGCGAACGTTCGCGGCGCCGAGGCGCGAACCGAGGCCGCGCTCGCAGAGTACGAGCAGACGGTGCTGCGCGCGCTCGAGGAAACCGAGAACGCGTTCGTGAACTATGCGCAGCAGCGGCAAAGGCTCGCGAGCGTGATCGAGCAGGCCGATGCATCTCGGCGTGCGGCCGAGCTTGCGCGTATCCGCTATCGGGAGGGCGCGCTCGATTTCCTGCGCTTGCTCGATGCAGAGCGCACCGTCCTCGAGGCGGAGGATGCGGTCGCCGTCGCCGAAGCGGAGCTGAACGAGGCCGTCGTCGCGATTTACAAGGCGATGGGCGGCGGCTGGGAAGCGGCGCCGACGATCGCAGGCTTGTCACGGTAGGCTGTAACGGCGGGCCGGCGACGGCGAAGGCGACGGGTTGGCGTGCCGGCGACGGCGAAACGGCGACGTCTTGGCGGGCCGGGACAACGCGGGCTTCCGGCGATCGCGCGATCAGCGACGCGCGACGGCGAGAAGCCCGTCGACCGGCCGCCGGTTCTCGTGGCGCAGTACGACCGGCTCGATCCGCAGCAAGGTCAGTCCCGAGTCGCGGATCTGCGCCTCGACGTAGCCGCGCGAATGCGCGTAGCGGCCGTGCGGCTTCAGAACGAACGGCGCCGCGCCTTCGGACAGCGCTTCGACCGTGAATACGAGCGCGCCGCCCGAGCGCAGCGCACGGGCGGCCGCGGTCATAGCGGCGTCGAGCCGACCGAAATAGACGAGCGTATCGGCGGATACGATCAAGTCGAACTGCCCGGGCCGCGCGGCCATCAGCGCGACGAGCTCTCCGACCTCCAGCTCGTCGTACACGCCGAGCTCCTCGGCCTTGGCTACCATTCCGCTCGACAGATCCACGCCGACGAGGCGCCGCGCGTACCGCGCGATCAACGGACCGCAAAGCCCCGTGCCGCAGCCGGCGTCGAGGACGTCCGCCTCACCGGCCGGAAGATCGAGCGCATCGACCGCCTCGGCAATGAGCGCCGGCGCACGATAGTCGAGTCGGGCGAGCTTCTCGTCGAAGGTGCTCGCGAACGCATCGAACACCTCGGTGATGTACTCGTCCGCCGCGCGCTCGGGCACGTCGACGCCGGCGCACGCGCTCTTCAAGTGCCGCGCCTTCGCGCTCGCGGGCTCGATCTCGAGCCAGCGCGCATAGACGTCGGCCGCATCGTCGATGCGGCCTAGCGCATACAGGACGACGCCGAGCCGCTCGTAGGCTCGGGTCAGCTGCGGGTCGAGCTCGAGCGCCTTTTGCAGAGCCGCGCACGTCGGCTCGGCTTGCCCGGCATCGCAGTACGCGAGCCCGAGCTGATAGTAGGCCTGCGCGCTCGAGAAGCCGCGCCCGATCGCCTGCTCGATCTCTGCAGCCGCCTCCTCGGCGGCGCCTTGCTTGCGCAGACACACGCCGAGGTTGTAGCGCGCATCCACGAGCTCCGGGTTCTGCTGCAGCGCCGCGCGGAACGCGTCGATCGCCTCGTCGTGACGGCCCGTCTCGCTGAGGATCCGTCCGAGGTTGTTGTACGCATCCGGATATTCCGGCTGTGAGCGCAACGCACTGCGGATCGACTCGACGCCGGCGGCCGCGTCCCCGCGTTGATACGCGAGCACGCCGAGAAAATGCAGCGCGTCCGGATGCGTCGCATCCCAGCGCAACACGCGCTTGTACAGCCGCTCGGCTTCATCGAGCTCGCCCGCCTGATGATGCCGGATCCCGGCGGCAATCCACCGCCGGGCGTCGTCGTCCCTCATGTCTCCTCGCTGTCGGGTTGCCCCCGCCCGGACCGCGATCCTTCCGGCACGCTCACGCGACAGCGCTCACCACGCCAGCAACAAGATCGGCAAAACGAGCAGCGCCAGCGCAAACGCGATCCCGAGCAGCACGACGACCGCGCGCATCGGATCCTCGCGCACGGCCGATCCGATCGTCCCCACCGCACCGCTCCGCCGCGCCGCGAGATACTCCGCGCGAGCCTTCTCGAGCCGCCGGCGCTGATACTGCGCAAAGGCCCGCTCGGCGGCTTCGACGTCCGCGCGCTCCGTGATCCAGATGCCGCCCGCCGAGATTCCCCAGCGGCTCGGCGGCGTCTCGTAGAACGGAATGTTCCGCTCCGCGAGCAGCGCGCGAATCTCGTCCGCCTCGTCGTCCGGGACGCCGCGCAGGTTCAGCAGCAGCTTGGCCACCACCGAATCATAACCGAACGATCGCGAGCCCGATCGGGCAACGCGCTGCGGCCAGGTAATCGTTACGGGAGCACCATGACCCAGCCGTACATCCCTTCGGCGAAGTGCAGGTTCACCGCGCAGATCACGAGATGCAGACCGCGGCGATTGAACTGCACGGCCTCGACCCGATCCTGCGGAACCTCGAGCGGATTCACACCGCGATAGATCCTCTTCTCGGGGTCGTCGATCAAACCGACCGGGCCTTCGACCGGAATCAATACGTCCGTGCTGACGTCGGAAGGCTTCTTCCCGGGCGCATAGACGACGATCTGATGAGAACCGGCGACGATGTAGTTGACCGTGCCGCCCGTGCGAATCGTCGCGGTGTTCGGGATCAATGCATGGGCGTTCGGAATGACCGGCGCGTTTGGCGTCTCGTGACGGTCGAGCGGCTCGTTGCGGCTCGCCGGCCACGCACCGAAGCTCACGGTCGCCGAAGCGAGCGGACCGTCGAGGCTCTCGGAGTGGCGGTGACGCGAGTTCTGCGCGTTCGATCGGGATCCGGGCAGCGCCGACGCGATGGCGAAGGCGGAACCGACGCCTATCCCCTTCAGAAACTGACGCCGTTTGAGTTCATTCACGTGAGGCTCCTTCGCGAGTTGACGGACTCGACCTCACGCTTCCGACGGTAGTGCGAGACAGGCGCCTCGCACGGAAGCGCTCCGGAGAACAGGAAGCCGTGCCGGAGACGGGATGAGGAGATTCAGGAGCGGCAGCGGACACGGCAGTACCGAGTCGCGCAGCCTGCTATTTCGAAGCAAACCGTCTCGTACTCGAGATGTACTGCCCGGGAAGCGGGAGTGTCAAGCCGCGCCGATATTGGCACGGCTCCCTACTTGCAAACGCACGCCGAACGATGCACTGCACTACTCGGCGGGAACGATCGCGATTCGATCTCCGCGGAACGAGCCGATCCACAAGTCGTCGCCGATCTCGACCGCGACGGTTCCGCCGACGAAGACGTCATTGTTCTCGCGGCTCGTGACGTCGCGCACGTCGAGCGTATCGGGATCGATCTTGACGACTCGCCAGACCTGCGCGGCGTCGCCCGTGCCCTGACCGACCGCGAGCAGCGTTCCGTCGCGCGCCCAGCGGATGTTGTCGACGCGAAAGCCGAGGTCGATCTCGTCACGCGATACCTCGTCCGCGCCGCGAGAGATCCTCGCGAACGACTGGCTGCCCCATGCGGCCATGTAGATCGTGCGGCCGTCGTCCGAAAGCTCGACGCCGTTCGCGCCGGCAGCCTCGCTGCCGGGAACTTGCTGCCACCCGCTCTGCGTATGCCACTCCCAGAGCTCGCCGTTGGTTTCGCCCTGCATCATCCGCTGCATTCCGGACCGATCGCCGTCGCGCGGCAGGAAGTTCGTCGTCACGAAACCGCCGTCGTCGAGACCTCGAACCGAGTTGAGGCCGATCGGGTCGGGCGCGATCACGCAACCGATCCACGTGACCTTCGGCGGATCGGCATCGGTGCCGACCTCGAATACCTCGATCGACTCGCGCGCGCCGTGGCCGACGACGAACAGCCGGTGCGTATCGCCAGCACCGGGCAGAACGGACAGCCCGTGCGTCGTGAACTCGCCCTGCGGCGGGCCAGGGCAATCCGGATACGTGTCGGCGTCGAGCCGTTCGTCGGCCGAGTCAGCCGGATAAGCCGTGAACGACGTGCCGTCGTCGGCGCGCACGAGACGGATGCCGCCGCTGCCGGCCAGAGCCGATGCGACGACCCACTGTTCGTCAGGCAGTACGACGAGATCCTCGGGCGCCTCTTGTGCGCAGATGAAGCGCATATCGCCGACGGGGCTGCAGTCGTCCGCGGGTTGCGCGAGCAGGGCCGGCGCCGCGGCCAGCGCCGCGCAAAGCACGATCGTTCTCATTGTTCTTGTCTCCGAGAAGCCGCGCCGGCCGGTAGGGACAGCGAAAAGCCGGAGAGCGGTCCGGTTCGACTATACAATATCCGCCGGGCACGCAGCAGCCTGTCCGGCTCGACCATGCGAGCACACCACGGAGGCGAGTGAAGAGCGATGACTGGCGGATGGATCGATCCCTTCTCGTACGAGATTTCGAAGGAACGGGCGCAAACTCTCGGCCGGACCGGCGCGCGTCTCGAGCGAACGCTTGCTTCGCTGCGTGATTGCGGACCGGGCGAGGTTGCGCGGCGCGAAGCGCTGATCTGGGACGCGACGGAGCTCGTGACCGCGATCATCGTGCAGCGCGAGGCGTGCGGCCTGCGCAATCCGAGCTTCGTCTACGAGTACTATGACGTGCCGCGGGAGGTTATCGCGCGCATCGGCGTAAGACGCGTCGCCTGACTCGACGTGAAGCTCTGCGCGCGACCGCAATGAAGAAGCGTCTGCTTCTCTACGTGCTCGCGGCTATCCCGCTCGCCGCGCTCGGCTACGGCGCGTGGATCTGGGGGCGCATCGCGACCGAGTTCGACGACCGCCACTGGAATCTTCCCGCGGAGGTCTACGCGGCCCCGCTCGATCTCTATCCCGGACGCCGGCTGTCCGCGGACGATCTGACCCTCGAGCTTCGCCGCCTCGGCTATGGCCCGGTCTCGGGCGCGATCGGGCCCGGCCTCTTCCGCAGAAACGGCAACACGATCGACGTGCACAGGCGGGCCTTCACGTACGACGGCGAATCGGTCCCGGCAGGCGTGCTGCATATCGATTTCTCGAGCGGACGGATTGCGGACCTCGAGGACGGCGCCGGCAACGATGTCGCGATCACGCAGCTCGAGCCGATGCTGATCGGCCATCTCTTTCCGGGCCACGGCGAGGACAGGATCATCCTGGGCCCGGACGAGGTGCCGGAGCTGCTGACGGAAGCGCTCAAGGCCGTCGAGGACCGACGCTTCGACAGTCATTGGGGCATCGACGCACGCGCAATGCTGCGCGCCGCGCTCGCGAACTTGCGCGCCGGCGGCATCACGCAGGGCGGCAGCACCTTGACGATGCAGCTCGTGCGCAGTTACTTCCTGTCGAACAAGCAGACGTACACGCGCAAGATCCGCGAGGCGCTGATGGCGCTCGTCCTCGAGCTTCGGCACAGCAAGGACGAAATCCTGCTCGCGTACGTGAACGAGATCTATCTGGGCCAGAACGGCGCGCGCGCGGTGCACGGCTTCGGCCTCGCAAGCCGGTTCTACTTCGGCAAGCCGCTCGCCGAGCTCGACGTGCACGAGATCGCGCTGCTCGTCGCGATCGTGCGCGGGCCGTCCTACTACGATCCGCGCAGAAATCCCGAGCGCGCGCTCGCCCGCCGCACGCTCGTGCTCGAGCTGATGCGCGACGCGGGCCTGATCGACGACGCTACCCTCGCCCGCAGCAAGGATCGCGAGCTCGGCGTCGTGACGCTCGAGAGCCGGCGCGCGGCCTACTACCCGGCGTTCCTGGATCTCGTACGGCGGCAGCTGCGGCGCGACTACGACGACGACGATCTCGCGCAGCGCGGCCTGCGCATCTACACGACGCTCGAGCCGATGACGCAGGCCGCGGCCGAGCAAGCCCTCGTCACCGAGCTCGAGCGGCTGCAGCGCGCCGCGCCGAATCGCCCGGAGCTCGAAGGCGCGGTGATCGTCACGAACCCGCACAACGCCGAGGTCCGCGCGCTCGTCGGCGGCAAACGGACAGGCTTCGACGGCTTCAACCGCGCGCTCGACGCGCGCCGCCAAATCGGCTCGCTCGTGAAGCCCGCGGTGCATCTCGCGGCGCTCGAGGCCGGCGGCTACACACTTGCAACGCAGCTCGACGACGAGCCCGTCGACCTGGCGCTCGACAACGGACAGACGTGGACGCCGAAGAATTTCGACGGCGAGGTGCACGGCCAGGTGACCGGCGTGCGCGCGCTCGCCGAATCGCTGAATCTCGCGACCGTGCACCTCGGTCTCGATGTCGGCCTCGACGATGTTGCCGAGACTTTGAAGCGCCTCGGCGTCGAGCCGCGCCGGCCGCTCTACCCTTCGCTGCTGCTCGGCGCGCTCGAGCTCACGCCGTATCAGGTCGCCGAGGTCTACAACACGATAGCGAACGGCGGCTTTCGCACCCCGCTGAAGGCCGTGCGCACCGTCGTCGACGGTCAGGGCAGAACGCTGCGGCGCTACTCCCTCGAGATCGAGCAGGCCGCGTCGCCCGCGTCGATCTACGCGCTGAACCAGGGCCTCGTGCACGTGATGCAGCGCGGTACCGGCGCACCCGCGCAGCGGCTGCTGCCGGCAGGGCTGACGACGGCGGGCAAAACCGGCACGTCGGACGGGCTCCGCGACAGCTGGTTCGCCGGCTTCAGCGGCGCTCATCTCGCCGTCACGTGGATCGGCAACGACGGCAACGCGAGCATCGGGCTGACCGGCGGCTCCGGCGCGCTTCAGGTCTGGGCGCGCATCATCGCCGGCGTCGAGACGAGCCCGTACGCGCTGCCGCCCCCGGCGGGCGCGGCGAACGTTTACGTCGACTACAACACGGGCCTCGCGACGGATCCGGAGTGCCCAGACGCGGTTCAGCTCGCGGTGCCGGCGTCCGCGCTGCCGCCGAAGGCAGTAACATGCGGAAGCACGGATACGCGTATCGGCTCGAGAATTCGCCAGTGGATCAGGAATCGACTTCAATGAGATCGAGAGCGCACCCGGCTCGCTCCGTCGCGGCCGTCGCCGTGCTGAGCATCGCACTTTCGGCGTGCACGACGTCGCCGTTCGGCTTTCCGTCGCCGCAGCCCGGGCCGTCGTCGCGCGCGCCGAGCGGCAGCGTGCCGCCGCCGGAGCCGCAGCGTCCGGCGCCGCAGGCCAACGCGAGCGCCGCGCTGCTCGCGCAGGGCCAGGAAGCGCGCGCTGCGGGCCGCTATTCGGAAGCGACGGCATCGCTCGAGCGCGCGCTGCGCATCGACCCGAACAATCCACTCCTGTGGATCGAGCTCGCCGAGGTCAAGGCGGCGGACGGTGACCGTGCGCAGGCTCGCGAGATGGCGCGGAAGGCGATGACGCTCGCCGCCGGGAATCCGTCGATCGAGGCCCGGGCGCGGAGGCTGCTCTAAACGCACGTGTGTCGATGACCGCAGGCCCTCGACTCCGCGGAGGGATTTGCGGAACGATTCGCGTTCAAGAAACCCCTCCGCGGAAGCCTTGCTCGCCAGTAGAGAATCGCGTCGGACCGGACCGAAAACACACTCGCCGTCGCCGCGCAGCCATGCTGAGATTCTTGCCGGAACCGCGGCAGCGTAAAATGACTGCAAGGAGACGGCGTGGCGATGGCGTCGGAGGAATCCGCTGTGGAAGCCCGAATCGCGAGACTCGAGTCCGATGTCGGTCACATCCGCTCCGACATCACCGAGATGAAGGGCGACATCCGCTCGCTGCGCGACAAAGCGGATGCGATGCACACCAAGCTGTCCGAGAAGATCGAGGCGTCGACTGCATCGCTGAACGCGAAAATCGACTCGGTAGGTACGAGCCTGAACGGCAAAATCGACGCGGTGAGTCTGAGCTTGATCGGCAAGATCGACGCCGTGAACGGCAAGGTCGATGCGGTGAGCGCGAGCTTGAGCGACAAGATCGACGCGGCAAGTGGAAGCTTGGACGACAAGATCGACAGGGTGAGTGCAAGCCTGGACAGCAAGATCGACAGGGTGAGCGCGAGCCTGGACAGCAAGATCGACGGAGTGAGCGCGAGCCTGATCAGCAAAATCGACGGCGCGAGCGCGAACCTGAACCGCAAGATTGACGGAGTGAGCGCGAGCCTGATCAGCAAGATCGACGGAGTGAGCGCGAGCCTGATCAGCAAGATCGACGGAGTGAGCGCGAGCCTGATCAGCAAGATCGACGGGGCGAGCGCGAGCCTGAACGGCAGGATCGACGGCCTGAAGGACTCGCTCGCCTCCGCGAAAATTTGGGCGCTCGTTCTGTATCTCGCGTTGGCCGGCAGCCTGCTCGCGACTCTGGCTCGCGGATTCGGTTGGATCTAACGCACATCCGCAGGCGCCTTCGATGTCCCTTCGTCGTTACTTCGACCCTCCCCCCGGCTCTAGTCCGCGATCTCGACCCACGTAGGCGCGTGGTCGCTCGGCTTAGGCTGATCACGGACCCAACGGTCGACGTTCGCATCGACGAGGCGCGGCGCGAGCTCCGCGTTCAACAGCAGATGGTCGATTCGCAGCCCGGCATTGCGTTTCCAGTGGTTGCGAAAGTAATCCCAGAACGTGTAGATCCGCTCGTTCGGATGCACCGCGCGCAGCGCATCGACCCATCCTTGCGCCAGCAGCCGCTCGTACGCCGCCCGCGTCTCGGGCTGCAGCAGCGCATCCTTCCGCCAGTGCTTCGGATCGTAGATGTCCTCGTCCGTCGGCACGACGTTGTAGTCCCCCGCGAGGATCACGGGCTCGCCCGAGTCGTACAGCGTCGCGGCGTGCTCAATGAGCCGATCGAACCACGCGAGCTTGTAGTCGAATTTCGGGCCCGGCTGCGGATTGCCGTTCGGCAAGTAGAGCGACGCGACGACGATCCCTTTCGCCCTCGCCTCGATATAGCGGCTATGCGTATCGTCCGGATCGCCGGGCAGCCCGCGCCGGATCTCGACCGGCTCTTCGTCCTTCGCGAGGATCGCAACGCCGTTCCACGAGCGCTGCCCGTGCCACACGGCACCGTAGCCGAGCGCCTTGATCGGCAGTATCGGGAAGGCATCGTCCGGCGCCTTCAGCTCCTGAAGGCACGCGATGTCCGGCGCTTCCTTCTCGAGCCATTCGAGGAGGCGCGGCAGGCGGCTTGCTATGCCGTTGACGTTGAATGTCGCGATCTTCATGCGTCTTCGAGTCGGATGCGTGGTCCTTGATACATGGGAACGAACGATGGAAGCCTCTCATGGTCGCATTCCGTGCGTGCCGATTCGAGTCTCGAGCGCGAGTAAGCCTCCCGATTGACAGCGGGAAGCCGGGAAGAGTGGGATGGAAATACACATGTAGCGGTAAGGCGGCCCAGGACTTTCGCGGCGACGGAACGAAAAGAGACGCGTGCGACGAGCTCAACAGACGCACGGAGGCCCGGCATGCCTGACACGAATGACTCGCATCGATCGAAACCGATAGAGGACTATGGCCTGATCGGCAACATGGTGTCCGCCGCGCTCGTCGCACGTGACGGCTCGATCGACTGGCTGTGCCTTCCTCACTTCGATTCCGCGGCCTGCTTCGCGGCGCTTCTCGGCGGCCCCGAGCACGGCCGCTGGCTGATCGCGCCCGAAGGAGAACCGTACCGCACGTCGCGGCGCTACCTGCCTGGAACCGCCGTGCTCGAGACCCGGTTCGAAAGCGCGTCCGGCGCAGTCACATTGACTGACTTCATGCCGCTGACCGAGGACGAAGGCAAGGTCGACGTCGTCCGCATCGTGCGCGGCCTGCGCGGCGAGATGAAGATGGGCATGGAGCTCGTGCTGCGCTTCAACTACGGACAAGTCGTGCCGTGGGTCCGGCGCCGAGATTACGGTTTGAGTGCGATCGCGGGGCCCGACGCCGTCGAGCTGCATACGCCGGTGCCGCTCGTCGGCAAGCACTTGAAGACCTTCGGGTCGTTCACGGTCCGCGAAGGCGAGAGCGTGCCGTTCAAGCTGTCTTACCACGCGTCGCACCGTGCGCCCCACTTCGTGCCGGACCATCAGGAAAGTCTCGAGCTGACCGTCTCGGGCTGGCGGGAATGGTCGAAACGCTGTCACTTCGCATGCGACGACAGCGACTGGCGCGAAGCCGTGATCCGCTCGTTGATCACGCTGAAGCTGCTGACGTTCCAGCCGACCGGAGGCATCGTCGCCGCGCCGACGACATCGCTCCCGGAGACGATCGGCGGTGAGCGCAACTGGGACTACCGCTACTGCTGGATTAGAGACTCGACGTTGACGCTCTATGCGATGCTGAACGCGGGCTACCGGGAGGAGGCCGAGGCGTGGCGGCGCTGGCTGCTGCGCGCCGCAGCCGGAGCACCGGAGCAGCTGCACATCATGTTCGGCATCTGCGGCGAGCGCTGGCTGCCCGAGCACGTCGTGCGATGGCTGCCCGGATACGAAGGGAGCCGTCCCGTCCGCGTCGGAAACAAGGCTGTCGAGCAGCATCAGCTCGATGTCTACGGCGAGCTGATGGACGCACTGCATGCCGCGCGCGAGGCCGAGCTCGCTCCGCTCGAGGACGCGTGGCGCGTGCAGAAGGTGCTGCTCGAGCATGTCGCCCGCGTCTGGCGCGAGCCCGATCACGGTATCTGGGAGGTACGCGGCCCCGTCCGCGCGTTCACTCATTCGAGACTGATGTGCTGGGTCGCATTCGATCGAGGCGTGAAGTCGTGCGAGCGGTTCGGGCTCGAAGGCCCTGTCGGGCGCTGGGCCGCTATCCGTGATGAAATCCGCGACGACATCCTACGCCACGGCTACGACGAGCAGCGCAATTGTTTCGTGCAGCACTACGGCGGCGAGGCGCTCGACGCGTCGTTGCTGCTGATCCCGCAGGTCGGCTTCCTGCCGGCCAACGATCCGCGGTTCGTCGGCACCGTCGAGGCAATCGAGCGAGAGCTCGTCGAGGACAGGTTCGTGCTTCGCTACTCGACCGACGAGGTCGACGACGGTCTCGGCGGCAAGGAAGGCGCGTTCCTCGCGTGCTCCTTCTGGCTCGCGGACGCCTATGCGCTGCTCGGCCGCCTCGATGATGCGAAGGCGCTCTTCCGACGCCTGCTCGACGTGCGCAACGATCTCGGCCTGCTCGCCGAGGAGTACGATCCGGCCACGAGACGTCTTCTCGGCAACTTTCCGCAGGGTTTCTCGCACGTGGGCCTCGTGAACACGGCGTTCAATCTCGTCGCCGCCCACGGCCCGGCACGTCAGCGGGCGGAATGCGTGGCGCCGAGCGACGAGTGACCTGCATCGAACGGGAAATGCGGGCAGCAAAATCCAAATGACGACGGTCGGCGTCATCTCCGATACGCACGGGCTGCTGCGTCCCGAAGCGAAGGCGGCGCTCGCCGGCTGCTCCGCGATCGTGCACGCGGGAGACATCGGCAAGCCCGACGTGCTTCGCGAGCTCGAGGCGATCGCACCCGTCACTGCGATCCGCGGCAACGTCGACAAGTGGGCCGACGCGTTACCCGACAGCGCCGTTCTCGAGATCGAAGGCCGTTACCTCTACGTGATCCACGACGTGAACACTCTCGATCTCGATCCGCGCGCGGCTGGCTTCGACGTCGTCATCTCCGGTCACTCGCACAAGCCGCGCGTGCACGAGCGAGACGGCGTGCTCTATCTGAATCCGGGCAGCGCCGGCCCGCGCCGCTTCACGCTGCCGATTGCCGTTGCGCGGCTCGACGTAACGAAGACTCGGCTCGATCCGCAGATTATCGAGCTGCCGATCGAGCCGCCCGCCCGGCGCGGCTGACGCCGCTGCGCCGGGAGGGGTCGATACTCAAGCCGCGGCCGATCCGAGCTCGGGCAGCATCTCCTCGAGACGCTGATACGTGATCTCCATGCCGTCCGTCATGCCGGTCGACATCGCCGCATCGCGCGCTTCCTTCGTGTAGAAATCCATCAATGTCGACATCGTCGTCACGCCGTTCTGCTCGGTCAGCTCGACCGTGATCAGCGAGCCGTCGCCCATGTCTCCGCCTACGCTGCCCGGGTCGTAGTACTCCGTGTGAACAATCCGACGTCCCGGCTCGAGAACGCGAAACTCGCCGTGAAACCCGAACTCCTGGCCGTTCTCGATGTTGCGCCAACGCCAGCGGAACTGGCCGCCGACGCGAACATCCATCTCGCAAACCGGCATCGTCCAGCCCGGCGGGCCGAGAAGCCATCGCTGCATCAGCTCGGGCGTCGTGTACGCCTTGTAGACGAGCGCACTCGGTGCATTGAACTTGCGCACCACCTTCACTTCGTGATCGCTCGGCAGGATCACCTCGGTCTTCGCGCTTTCCGACATCGCTTTCTCCCTGTTCCTGGGGGGTTATTGGTCTGCATAGGCGCAGACGCGGTTTCACGCTGCAGCTCGTCGAGCAGCGCATCGAGGCGCTCGAAGCTCTGCTCCCAGATGCTTCGATAGCGCTCCAGCCAGTCGCTCGCCTCGGCCAACGGCCGCGGCTCGATGCGGCGCGGGCGGCGCTGCCCGGCCTGCCCGACCGAGATGAGCCCGGCGCGCTCGAGGATCTTCAGATGCTTCGAGATCGCCGGCTGGCTGATCGAGAACGGCTCCGCGAGCTCCGCGACCGACGCCTCCCCTTCCGCGAGGCGCGCGAGAATCGCGCGGCGAGTCGGATCGGCGAGGGCGAGGAAAGTCGCGTCGAGGCGCTCCGATGGGGTCATGGACATTTTGCTTGCATAACCGTCTAGTTCAATAACCGTATGGTTATGCAAATCCGACCCATCGTCAATCCCTCTAGAATGTCCCCCCGAACGGCGTAGGCCGCGGCGATGGAGACGGGACCGGCGATGAAAGTGACGATCTACGGGATCAAGAACTGCGACACGATGAAAAAGGCGCGTCATTGGCTCGACGAGCACGGCGTCGCTTACGCGTTCCACGACTACAAGAAAGACGGCATCGAGCCTGCCCGTCTCGAGCGCTGGAGCAAAGCGGTCGGCTGGGAAAAGCTGCTGAACCGCGCCGGCACGACGTTTCGCAAGCTTCCGGACAGCGACAAGCACGCGCTCGACGCGCGCAAGGCGATCGAGCTGATGTGCGCGCAGCCGTCGATGATCAAGCGCCCGGTCATCGAGGCCGGATCGCGCGTGCTCGTCGGCTTCGAGCCTGGCGCCTACGAGTCCGAGCTGATCGAGAAAAGGAGGACGGGATGAGCGCCACGGGCAAGACGAACGTCGTCGCCGAAAACGACGCCCGCGCTCCGGCCGCAAGCGCGGCCGCGCACAAGAAGGCGGTGCTGAAGCTGCGCTCGTCCGACGACATCGCGCGCGAAGGCTTGCGCAGGCTCCCTCGCTTCCTCGCCGAGTATCTGGCCGGCGGCTCGTACACCGAGCACACGTTGCGCCGCAACGTCGAAGACCTGCGCAGCATCGAGCTGCGTCAGCGCGTGCTGACGAACGTCGCGGAGATCGACACGACGAAGGAGCTTTTCGGTCAGCGGTGGTCGCTGCCCGTCGGGCTCGGCCCGATCGGCATCTCCGGAATGTTCGCTCGGCGCGGCGAGCTTCAGGCGGCACAGGCCGCGGAAGCGGTCAACGTCCCGTTCTGCTTGTCGACGGTGTCGATTTGCAGCATCGAAGAGATCCGCAACGCGGTCGGCCGGCCGATCTGGTTTCAGCTGTACGTGATTCGCGATCGCGCGTTCATGCACGATCTGATCGATCGCGCGACCGAAGCGCAATGCGGCGCGATGCTGTTCACGGTCGACATGCCGGTGCCCGGCATTCGGTACCGCGACTACAAGTCCGGGCTCGCGGGGCAGCCCGGCTTTCGCGGCGCGGCGCGGCGATTCCTGCAGGCGCTCGGCAAGCCGCGCTGGGCTTACGACGTCGGTCTCCGCGGCCGCCCGCATTCGCTCGGTAACCTGCTCGCCGTGCTCGGCAAGAACAGCGGCCTCGAGGACTACATCGGCTGGCTCGGGCGCAACTTCGATCCGTCCGTCACGTGGAAAGATCTCGAGTGGATTCGGACGAAGTGGCGCGGACCGCTGCTGATCAAGGGCATCCTCGATCCCGAGGACGCGAGACAGGCCGTCGAGCTCGGCGCCGACGGCATCGTCGTGTCGAACCACGGCGGACGACAGTTCGACGGCGTCCGCTCGACCGTCAGAGCGCTGCCCGGAATCGCCGAGGCCGTCGACGGCCGCCTGACCGTCCTTGCCGACGGCGGCATACGCAACGGCGTCGACGTGCTGCGGATGCTCGCGCTCGGCGCCGACGGCGTGCTGCTCGGCCGCGCGTGGGCCTACGCGCTTGCCGCGGGCGGGCGGCGCTCGGTCGAAGCGATGCTCGACAACCTCGGCCGCGAGCTGAAGGCCGCGATGGCGATGGCAGGCCGGACGAGCCTTGCCGCGCTCGACCGCACGGTGCTCGACCTCGATCACTGACGTCGGCTGTCGGCGCGCGCGGCCGCCGTTGCCGCACGCGCTGCGCCTCGCCGCATGAATCGTTCATAATCGTCGAACGTCAATGCTGCTCGAGGTGTAGCCGGCCGTGCCTTCTTTCGACGTCGTATCCGAGCTCGACCGACACGAGCTGACCAACGCGGTGGACCAGGCGAATCGCGAGGTCGAGAACCGCTTCGACTTCCGCGGCACCGGCGCGAAGTTCGAGCTCGTCGACTGGGTCGTCACGCTCGAGGCGCCGAGCGCCTTCCAGGTCCAGCAGATGCTCGCGATCCTCACGGACAAGCTCGCGCGCCGCGGCATCGACGTGCGCGCGATGGCGCCGGAGAAGCCGGAGGAAGCGTTGCACCGCACGCGGCAGAAGGTCGTGATGAAGCATGGCCTCGAAGCGGACACCGCGCGCAAGATCGTGAAGCTCGTGAAGGAGTCGAAGATCAAGGTGCAGGCCGCGATTCAGGCCGACCAGGTGCGCGTGACCGGCAAGAAGCGGGACGATCTTCAGCAGGTGATCCAGCTCCTGAAGCAGAGCGACCTCGACGTCCCGCTCCAGTTCACGAACTTCCGCGATTGAGCCGCATCGGAGTCGCACCGGCTGTATTCCCGGGCGGAAGCCGCAACGGCGCGTGCGCCCGGGCCGGCGCTTGACCGCGCTCCGTGATCGCGCCGATCATTCGAGGCTCCGAAAAGAAACTGAACGGGTTGCATATGAAGAGCAAAATCACGTTATTCGCGGCGCTTGGAGTGCTTGCGGCCTCCCCCCTCGCTGTCGCGCAGGAGCCGGTCGTCGGCCACTCGGATCCGGAATCGCTGTTCGTCGACGACGATCCGGTTCTGCACCGCAACAAGCAGGCCGCGCTGCACATCATGCGCGAGCTGCTGCAGTGCAACCAATGGGATCGCGCCAGCGAGTGGATTACGGACCGCTATATCCAGCACAACCCGAATGCGGCTTCCGGCCTCGAAGGCGTCGTGTACTTCTTTACCGAGGTGATGCAGCGTCCGCGCGTCGACGATTGCGGCAAGCTGACGACGCCGGTTGCGGAAGTCGTCGCCGAGGACGACATCGTCGTCGTAATGATCGCGCGCGAGTATCCGGATCCGCGTAATCCCGGCCAAACCTACAGCACCACGTGGTTCGACGCGTGGCGGTTCGTCGACGGCAAGGCGGACGAGCACTGGGATCCCGCGACGATTACCGCACCCGCCGGTCAGTAGTACGCGAACACGCGCAATTCACGCTGACTTCTGCACGGCCGGCCCGAAAGAGATCGGGGGAGGATTTTCGGGCCGGCCCCTTTTCTCCCCGCCCTCGTCCCCCGCAGGCATCGCACGCTCAACCGAGCGCGGTCAGCAGCACCCACGCGGCAAGCACTGCGACCGCGGCCGCGCCGACGGAAGCGCGGTGCGCGCTGAGCCACCATTGCATGCTCTTCGGCTTCGTCTCCGCGTCGAAACGGCCCGTTGCGCCTGCAGGCCGCGGCACGGGCTCGAACAGGTTTCCAGCGCGCGGACTTGCCGGCTCGCTCGAGAACTGACCGTCGTACGCCTGCCGCGCCGCGAGCCAGTCCGCGAACGCCGGCAAGAAGCGTGAGCCGATGATCGTCTTCATCGCCGGCCAACCTACCCAGTACTCCCTGCGCGGCGTGACGGCCGCCCGCACGATCGCGCGCGCGGCCAGCTCGGGCGCGAAGACCGGCGCAAGCGGCCGGGGATTCCGATCGAGGTACGAGCGCGCCCAATCGAACTGCGGCGTGTTGAACGCGGAGAGTTGCACCATCGTCAGACGTACGCTGCTGCGCTCCTTCATCAGCTCGCAGCGCAGCGCGTTCGTGAAACCGCGGACGGCATGCTTCGCGCCGCAATAAGCCGATTGGAGCGGTATCGACTGATGCGCGAGCGCAGAGCCGACCTGCACGATCGTGCCGCGGTTGCGCCGCAGCATCCGCCTCAGCGCCGAGCGCGTGCCGTTGACCGTGCCGAGGTAGGTATTCGCCGTGACTTTGTCGAACTCTTCCGGCGTCATGTCCGCGAAGCGGCCGAACACCGTCGTCATCGCGTTATTGACCCAGACGTCGATCGGGCCGACCTTCGCCTCGATCTCCTCGGTGACGCGCTCGAGCGCGCCGGCATCGGACACGTCGACCGGCCAGCCGTGCGCCTCGTGCCCCGCCGAGCGAAGCGCCGCGACGGTCTCGTGCACGCGCTCCGGGTCCCGCGACAGCACGACGGTCGTCGCGCCCCAGCGCGCAAACTCGACCGCTGCGGCGTAGCCGACCCCGGCGGTACCGCCGGCTACGACGACGACGTTGTCGCTGAGCTCGTCCATATCGATCCGCGCTGATGCACGGACTATGCCGCGCGCGGTGGCGGGCTCCGGACCCGCACTTCTTCCGCGCGGCATGTACAATCGCGCCGGCTGCCGACGCGGCGCACGCGCAGGCGGCCATCGACGACATCGGTAAATCGACTCGGTAGTACGCGCGACGTGGACGTTTCGACCATCGCTTCGCTGCTCGGCGGCATCGGCCTGTTCCTGCTCGGCATGCAGATGATGACCGAGGGTCTCAAGCTCGCCGCCGGCAACGCGCTGCGCTCGATCCTGCGGTCGTGGACGAGCACGAAGATCCGGGGCCTCTCCTCGGGCAGCCTGATCACCGCGCTCGTGCAGTCGTCGGGCGCCGTCACGGTCGCGACGCTCGGTTTCGTCAACGCGGGGCTGCTCACGCTGACGCAGGCCGTGTGGGTCGTGTTCGGCGCGAACATCGGCACGACGACGACCGGGTGGCTCGTCGCATCCGTCGGCATCAAGTTCGACGTCGGCGTCGTCGCGTTACCTTTGATCGGCTTCGGCATGCTGCTGCGGCTCGTCGCCGGCGGGAACGTGCGCCGCGCGGGATTCGGCGAAGCGCTGGCCGGCTTCGGCGCGTTCTTCCTCGGCGTCGATGTCCTGCAAAGCGGTTTCGCCGAGATTGCGCCGCGCATCGGCGAATGGCCGCTGGCGTCGTCCGGCTTTGCCGGGACGCTCGCGTTCGTCGGCGTCGGCGTGCTGATCACGATCCTGACCCAATCCTCGAGCGCGGCCGTTGCGATCACGCTGACCGCCGCAGCAGGCGGCACCCTGCCTCTCGAGCTTGCGGCCGCGATCGTAATTGGATCCAACATCGGCTCGGCATCGACCGCATGGTTCGCGTCGCTCGGCGCAACGCCTCCGGCGAAGCGCGTAGCGTGGGCGCACATCACGTTCAATCTCATCGCGGGCGTCGCCGCGCTCGCGGCACTGACCCTTCTGATCGCCGCGAGCGCTGCGATCGCGGCGACGTTCAGCACGACGAGCGACGTCGCGATCGTTCTCGCGGTATTCCACACGCTGTTCAACGTGCTCGGCGTCGCGTTGATATGGCCGCTCACGCCGCGGCTCGTCCGGATGTTGTCGAAACGGTTCATGTCGACCGAGGAAGAAATCGGCCGACCGAAGCACCTCGATGCGACCCTCGTCGCCGTCCCCGCGCTCGCGCTTCGCGGTCTCGTCCTCGAGCTCGAGCGGATGACGCGGATTGCGTTCGCTCTCGCGGCGCGGCGCATCCGCGGCGTCGCAACGGAGCCTGCCGGACGGCAGCAAGCCGAAGGCGTGATCCAGCTCGGCAACGCAGTTCGGGACTTCGTGGGCGAGATGAGCAGCGGCCTGTTGCCGGACGACGTCGTCTCGGCATTGCCGGACCTGCTCCGCGCGAGCCAGCACCTCGAGGACGTCGTCACCGAGTCGGAGTATTTGAGCGGCCCGCGCCCCGCGCGGCCGTCCGTCGCGGCGCACGCCGAAGGCGCATCGCCCGACTGGTCCGCGCTGCGCGAGGCCGTCCTCGCCGCGCTCGCGCCGGATACCGAGGACGATTCAACCGACGCGGTCGCCGAGCGGCTCGATCTCTGCTACGAGTCGGTGAAGGCGGCGCTGCTGAAAGCCGGTGCGCGCGGTTGGCTGCACGTCGATGCGATGGAGGAGGACCTCCTCCGCGCGCGGCGGCTTCGCCGCGTCGCCGAATCGGCGTTGAAGGCGCGCCGCCGTCTCGCGCCGTGGCGCTCCGTGCTCAACGGGGCGCGCGCGGCGGAGCCGGTCGAAGAGGCGGAGCCCGCGACCGAAAAGATCGCGTCCGGCCCGCTTCTTTCGAGAAAGGGCGTCTGACTCGATCTACAGCGCATGGGCGGTCGCGTAGTGCTCGGCGAGGACGTCGACGCCGAAGTCGTTCGTCAAATCCCGCCACACGGAGTGGATGTGGTTCGAGTCGCTCTGCGTGTTGTCGTACTCGATCAGAAACGTCGGCCCGTGAATACGGTAGTAATGCGGACCGCCGACTTCCGCGCTGCCGGCCCACGCGAAGCGAATCGCGCCGATGTCCTCGCCCATGATCTTCTCGAGCTCCGCCTGCGCGAGCTCCGGCCGCATCCGATCGAGATAAACGCGGATCAGGGCCATCAGCGCATCGGCCTGCTGCGGCGTCATCTCGTTCACGGCGAGGCCGATCGGCTCGCCGATCTCGACGCGCCGCGAGTTGCTCGTGAAAATGTCGCGCGGCGCCTCCTCCGCGAATACGACCGCGGCGCGCGCCTCGCCCGTGAACATGCCGAGCAGCTCCCGGGCAAGGCGCTGCTCGTCGGCGAGCACGTCGAGCCCGGCATGCGGCCCGTCGCGCACGGTCGCGGGATTGCTGCCCATGAACGCCGGCGACGTGGACACGAGCCGGCCGTCCTGAAGCGTGAAGTTCAACGATAAGTGATGCCCTTCGATGCGCCAGCCCCACGCGCCCTCCGCGCCCGGCTCGCCGAAGATCGAGACGAAGTAGCGGTCCGGATCGCGGATGTCGCGCCCCTCGCGTTCGAACAGAATCTGATCGAGGAACATGATGCCGAACGCCTTATCGAGGCCGTCGCGGCTCAGCGCCGACGCAAGCAGCCGGTCCGCGAGTCGGCGCTCGCCGCGCGACAGCTCGCGATACGGCAGCCCTTGCCGATCCACCGGGGTGAAATGCCAGTTGAAGCGCTCGTCGTCGTCGAACGCGAACGTTGCCTTTTCCCGCTTCGCGTCGTCGAGCGCGGCGAGAAAATGCTTGGCTTGCGCCTGCATCTCTCGCGCGACATCCTCGAACGCCGCGCTCCACGCGGCAGTCAGCCCCAAGGCTCCGCAAGCGAGCAATACGACTCTGGCTCTCATCGCACTCCCCCTCGTTCGCGTCCGTTCGTGCCGCTTCGACAGGCGGCGCCGGCTCGTCGTTTGATACCGCGGACGTGAATCTCCCGCGGCGGAACATTCACCGAGCATACGCCGGTCATTCCGGGTCCGCCAGAAGATCGCCGCCCGTGCGGCCGGACGGTCGAGGCCGGGGGCTCACGCGCTTTGCCGCTCGAGCCCCGTACGCGGAGGCGCAGGGGCGAAGTAACCGACGACGAGCAGCAGCATGCCGACGCCGATAAAGGACACGACGCGCCCGACGGTGCCGGTATTGCCGAGCTCGACGACGAAGAGCTTCACGACGACGATCGCCATCAACGCGGCGCCGGCGATCCACGCCGTGCGCCGTTTCGAGCGCGCGCCGAGCAGCATTCCACCGAGCGCCGCGATACCCCAGACGATCGACAGTGCCGCTTGCAGAACCGTCGACTCAGCCAGCCCCTCGACAGTGAAAGGAACGCCGCCGAGGTGATGGACCGCCCGCGCGACTGCCGTTGTGACGAGCACGAGACCGAGCGCGGCGAATGCGAGCCCCCCGTGCTCGCGGCGAGCCGCGAGCCGCGGCTCGATCTCGCCGATCGCCTGCCACCCGCGCCACGCGGCGAACACGGCGACGGCGATCGCAAGCTCGAGCGGGTTCGCGATCGGGATGTACGGCAGCGGCTCGGGATCTCCAGCCGAGATCACGCTCGTCGCGAGCGTGACGGCAACGAGCATCGCGAGAACGCCGCCGCACGCATGGATCACGTAAGTCTCGCGGTGCGCCGCGAGCGGCCACGCGATGCGCTCACGCATCCGCAACGTGAGCAGGACGAGCACCGCAACGGCCGCGAGCATCGCCGCCGCCGGCCACACGCCGTTCGCCGCCCGGTCCGTGATCCAGCCGGCCTCGAGCGCGAGCAGCCATGCGATCGCCCAATACGACGCGACATGCGCGGCCCGGTAAACCTTATCGTCAAAGTGACGTTCGCGAAGACGCAGGAACACGTAGTGCGCGACGAGCAGAAGCGGCCACGCGGCCCACCCCAAGCGGCCGAGCGGATGCGGATGCGACAGCGGCGAGAACAGCGCCACGAGCACGATCGCGCCGGCAGCGAGGAAGCCGACCGCGTTCAAGCGCGGCCACTCGAGCCGCGGCGCGACGAACGTCGCCGCGAGCGCCGTCAGCGCGACGAACATCATCGCGAGATCGGGCTCGAAGCGCGCGGGTACGTGCCGGTCGATCTCGAGCAGGCCGGCTGTGAGCCACCACACCGCACCCCAGACGAGATACGCGGCGGCCGCGACGTCCGCTCGCGCCGCCAGGCGCTCGAACGGATAGCGATCGAGACACCGGCTCGAGAAGCCGCCGGCGAGCGCAATCATCAACGCTCCAAGCGCGGTGCCGCCGTGCACGCCCTGCTCCGGCAACCAGACGTCGATCCCGTACGCGGCAAGCGCGACGCCGGCGGCGATCTGCAGCAACGCGCCAGCACCAACCGGCAGAGCGCGCTGCTGGCGCACGCCGAGCCACGTCATCGCTGCGCCCTGCAGCGCCCACGCGGCCGACGTCCAGCGCGCGTCGAGCGCGAGCGGCACCGCGAGCGCGAGGAACGCGGCGCCGAGACCGAGCTCGGCTTCCGCGAGCACACGGAGGTCGGGCCGTCTCGCCGCGAGCAGCCGCCATGCGATCGCGAAATACACGGCAGCCAGCGCGAGCGCGCTGATCGCAAGACCATAGCGCGTATCGCCGACGAGCTGCGCCTGCAGCGCGAACGCGACGAGCGGCGTGCCGAACACGAGCGTGCCGTCGACGAAGCCTTTGAGCTCCGGCCGGTTCCGCGTCGCAAACAGCACGGGTATAGCGATGTAGAGCAAGACGAATAGCACGAGAAACGGCTCGGTCGACTGGAAGAGCTCGGGGCGATACGCGTCGATACCCCACAGCGACGCGATACCGAACGTAAAGAAGAAGCCGAGCAGATTGAGCTCGCGCCATGCCCTGAACCAGGCGATGCCGAAAATCGCGAGATCGAGCACTGCGTAATAGCTGAAGAGCGCGACGTGATTGGCGCTATCGGTCGATGTCAGCAGGGGCGCAAGGAAACCGCCAATGATGCCGAGCACGGCGAGCGCCCGCGCGTCCTGCACGACCGCGAGCCCTGCACCCGCCACGGTGACGGCAAGGAGCAATGTGAACGCCGCGCCCGGCGCCAACAGATCATAGACTGCGAAGGCGGCGTAGATCGTCACGTAGAGCATCGCGACGCCGCCGCCCTGCACGCTGACCGCGTACGTCGGATTGCGGTCGCGTAGCCGCCAGCCGAGCACGAGCAACACGAGGGCGAACAGCGCCACGAACGCAAGACGCAGCTCGATCGGAATCTGGATCCAGTTGCGGTCGATCGCTTCCTTCACGAGGAAGCCGACACCGAACACGGACAGCAGCACGCCGACCTTGACCGGCACGTTGCCGCTCGTGAACCAGCGGGAGAGCGCCGCGAATCCCCGCTCGATAACGGACGGCTCGGTGTCCTCGACGAGCCGCGAGCGCTTTCGCTCTGCGGCGTCGGCCGGCGCGGGTGCGGCCGTGCGCGAGGCATCCCGCTCGGCGGTCGAGCTGCTCGTCGCCTCCGAGGCAAGCACCGCCGCTGCGGCGTCGGCCGACGTCGTCGTGGCTCGCCGTCCGTCGCGGCGCGCATGCTCCGCGCGAACGTGCGCAACGTCGTGCTCGCGACCGTCGCGCATCGTGCCGTGCTGCGCACCGCCGAGCCGGCGCTCGAGCCGGCCGAGCCTTGCATGCAGCCGCACGAGCCACGCGGCGAGCGCGCCGCACGCCGCGCCGCCGACGAACCTGCCGACGTCGCCGTCCGGCAGCAGCATGCCGAGCGCACCTCCGATCAGCGTAAACACGAAAACCAGCACCTACTCGTTCTCCTCGTCCGAAGCCGCCCATTGAGCGGCGAGCGTCTCGGCCGTCGCGTCGCGATCGAGCGCCGGCAGCAGCGCGGCGTCCTGCCATTCTCCAGCGAGATATGCGACGTGATTGCCGCGATGGCCGAGCAGCGGAATCGCGGCGAGTCTGTCACAGGTATACGGATTTGTACCTTTTCGTCGTGAGGGTCGCGTATACCGTCGTCCGGGCGGGTCCGCACCGGACCGGGTTTCGACGGCGGAGCCGCCCGGGAACCGCCGCCCGCAACGCGCGTCCTGAACCCCGCATCGGCCATTTGACAGCGCGCCCGCCCCGTCGATACTGGCGTTCGGGTTCGGGGAGGACGATCACAATAATGACCGCGTTGCGCTTTCTCGCGCCGGCCGCCGCCGGCTTGCTGACCCTTCATACTGCGCCGGCCGTCGCGATCACCGCCGAGCAGGCCGAGGCCGGACGCGCCGACTACGCGCAGCATTGCGCGATGTGCCACGGTGCGGACATGCGCCTGCTGCCGACGGCTCCGCTCGCAGGTCCCGAGTTCGCGAGCCGCTGGCGCGGCCGCAGCACGAACGAGATGCTCGCTCAGCTGCGCGCGACGATGCCGCCGGAAGGCCCGGGCGCGCTGCCGGAGGAAACATACGTCAACGTGATGGCGTATCTGCTCGCGCAGAACGGCGCCGTCGCAGGGGGCGAGCCGCTCGCCGCGACGAGCACGTTGATCGGCGCGCTCCTGCCCGGCGCGGGTCCCGCTCAGGCGCCCGGCGCACAGGAGCAGGAGTCCGAGCCGACCGGCGTGATCGTTGCCGGAACGGTGGCCGATTTCGCGCCGCTGACCGACGAGCTGCTGCGCAATCCGCCGCCCGGCGACTGGCCGATGCTGCGCCGCGACTATTCCGCGACGAGCTTCAGCCCTCTCGACGAGATCACGCCGGACAATGCGCACCGGCTGCAGCTCGCTTGGATTTGGCCGATGCGCGACGGCGGCACGAACCAGCCCTCCCCCCTCGCCTATCGCGGCACGATCTTCCTGAACAATACCGGCGGCATCGTCCAGGCGCTCGACGGCCGCACCGGCTCGCTGATCTGGGAGCATCGCCTCGACGACAACGTCGCGATGCGCGGCATGGCGCTCTACGACGACAAGCTCTACCTGCAAAGCGCGGGCCGCTTGATCGCGCTCGACGCGCGCACCGGCGAGACCGTATGGAACGTACAGATGCCGGACGGACGTGCGAGCAGCAGCGGTCCGCTCGTCGCGAACGGCGTCGTGATCCAGGGCATGGGCGGCTGCTCGCGCTACGAGGAGCAGAAATGCTTCATCAGCGGGTACGACGCGAAGACCGGCGAGCAGCTGTGGCGCTTCTCGACGATCGCGGTCTCGACCGATCCGGGCGGCGACTCATGGGGCGATCTGCCGGATCTGTATCGGGCCGGCGGCGAGACGTGGATCACCGGCAGCTACGATCCCGAGCTGAACCTCACGTATTGGGGCACTGCGCAGGCGAAGCCGTGGATGCCTGCGAGCCGCGGGATGGGCACGCTGGACGTCGCACTCTATACGAGCTCGACCGTAGCGCTCGATGCGACCACCGGCGAGCTCGCGTGGTACTTCGCGCACGCGCCGGGCGAGGCGCTCGATCTCGACATCGTCTTCGAGCGCGTGCTCGTCGACTCCGGCGACGACAAGCTCGTCTTCACCGTCGGCAAGGACGGCATCCTGTGGAAGCTCGATCGCACCGGCGGAGCGTACATCGATCACGTGGAGACGGTGTTCCAGAACGTCTGGGAGAGCTTCGACCGCGAGACCGGCCGGCCGCGCTACCGGCAAGACATCGTCGAGCACAAGGTCGGCCAGTGGATCGACGGCTGCCCGAGCACCGAGGGCGGCCACAACTGGCAAGCGATGAGCTTCCACCGTCCGACGCGGCAGATGATCATTCCGCTGTCGCAGAGCTGCATCTCGATCCGCGCGCAGGCGATCGAGCAGCGTCCGGGCGGCGGCAGCGCGGGCGGCGCCGACCGACGCTTCTACGAGATGCCCGGCACGGACGGGAACATCGGCCGGCTCGGCGCGTTCAACGTGGACACGATGGAAGAGACTTGGGCGCTCGAGCAGCGCGCACCGTTCCTGACCGCAGCACTGTCGACGGGCGGCAATCTCGTGTTCGTCGGCGACCTCGACCGCGAGTTCAAGGCGATCGACGTTCGCGATGGGCGCGTCGTCTGGAAGACGCGCCTCGCGACGTCCGTGCAGGGCTTTCCGATCAGCTTCGAGGTCGACGGCAAGCAGTACGTCGCGGTCACGACCGGGCTCGGCGGCGGCAGCCCGCGTCTCGTACCGAACCTGATCGCGCCCGAGATCCAGCCGCCGACCCGGGGACAGGCGCTGTACGTGTTCACGCTCCCCGAGGAATGAGGCGGCGAACGACGCATGCATGCGGAGAACGGATTCGACGCGCTGCGGGACGGCAAGCGCTCGCTTGACGAGCTCCAGAGCGGCGCGCGTCCCATCATCGATGTGCCGGTCGACGGGCTGATCCCCGGACGGTATCAGCCGCGGCAGCATCTTTCGGAGGAAAGCCTCGTCGAGCTCGCGGACTCGATTCGCGAGCAAGGCATCCTGCAGCCGCTCGTCGTGCGGCGAGTCCCGGCGGACGATAGCGCCGACCGGAGCCTCGGCGAGCACGCGGGGCCGAGCGAGCCCGATCGCGGCCGCTTCGAGATCGTCGCCGGCGAGCGGCGCTGGCACGCGGCGAAGCTCGCGGGCCTCGCGACGGTTCCCGTCATCGTCCGCGAGCTCGACGATCGCTCGGCCCTCGCCGTCGCGCTGATCGAAAATCTGCAGCGCGAAGACTTGAATCCGATCGATCAGGCGCATTCGCTGCAGCGGCTCGCCGATGAGTTCGCGTTGACGCACGAGCAGGTCGCGAAGGCGGTCGGCCGCTCGCGCGCGTCGGTGAGCAATTTGCTGCGGCTGCTCGACCTCGATTCCGAGGTCAAGAGCATGCTGGTCGAGCGCCGCATCGACATGGGTCATGCACGCGCGCTGCTGTCTCTCGATCGGGACCTGCAGGTCGAGATGGCGCGCAAGGCCGAGCGCCGCGGGATGTCCGTCCGTCAGGTCGAAAAAGCCGTGCGCACGCTGCTCGACACGCCGCCTGCGCCGGCCGATGACCGTACCCGCATCGATCTACAGACCCGCTGGCTGCAGCTTCAGCTCGAGAAAGAGGTCGGCGAAAAGATTACGATAAGGCGATCGAAGAACGGCACCTACTCGCTCAGCATCTCGTTCGACGATCTCGGGCGCTTGCAGCGCGCGCTGCAGCGCATACTCGAGCTCATCATCAGAGTTCGCGAGGCGGCGGGCCCACGTGCTCGCGACGCGAGATGAGCCCGCGGGCTCGCATCACACGGAGGTTGATGAATCGATGGATCAGGCATTCGAGCGCGTTCTCAACGTCTATCGAAAGCGCCTTGCGGACGAGTCGGCCGCGATGGCGGAGCTGCCGCGCGAAGAGTTCGCCCAGCGGCGCGACGACTTCCTGCTCGCGGTCGGCGAGCCTGCCGCACGCTTGCTGCACTCGCTCGCCGTCGGGGCCGGCGCGAAAACCATCGTCGAGCTCGGCACGTCGTACGGCTTCTCGACCTTGTTCCTCGCCGACGCGGCGCGCGCGACGGGCGGAAAGCTCTACACATACGACAGCATCCCGGGCAAGCAGGCGTATGCCCGCGAGCGCATCGCCGAGGCGGGGCTGTCGGGCTTCGTCGAATGGCGTATCGGCGACGCGCTCGAGCTGCTGCGCGAGCAGCCGGGGCCGGTCGACTTCGTGCTGATCGATATCTGGAAAGAACTTTATGTGCCGAGCTTCGAGCTCGTTTATCCGCTGCTCGCAGACGGCGGCATCGTCGTAGCCGACAACATGATCCGCCCGGAAAGCGCGCGGCCCGCGACGTCCGCCTACGCCGCAGCGGTCAGGGCGAAGCCGGACGTCGAAGCGGTGCTGCTCTCCGTCGGGCACGGCCTCGACATCGCGTGCCGACGCACCGGCGAGCCGTCGCTGCGGCCCTGACAAGCGCAGGGGCTCGAGATCACGGGCCGGCTCGGCCGGCCGGATTCGCGATTCGTCAGACGAGCGCCGCCCCGTCAGTGAGCGGCGCCGAGCTCGGGCTCTGCAAGCGCCGGCGTCGCCTCGTCTTCTTTCCCGTCGGCGACCGCAGTCCGCGCGGCGCCGCGCACGATCGGGCCGAGCAGCTCCTCGAGATTCCTGAGGCTGAAGCCGACCTCGCGAACGTCTGCCGTCCGCAGCATATGCCGGCTGCGGGCGGACGCCGCCCCGCCGCCGAGCCGGCCGACGACGACGGCCACGGACGGCACGCGCGCCGTCAAGCGCTTCGACGCGTGCCGTGTCGCGGTCAGGTCGCCGGGCGGCAGCGAGACCACGCACACCGCCGCGGGCCGCCGCGCTTCGATTTCGGCGATCTTCTCGCCGATGAACCCTTCGGAAGGAAGGATCTCGAAGTCGCAGCGCTCCTTGCGCAGCAGCAACGCAAGCAGCTCGAGCGCGAGCTCGTCGAGCCGGTCTCGAACCGGCAGCCCTATCAGGCGCGGACACGGGCCCGGCGGGCGCGAGCTGCCGTCGGCTGCCGCGTCCTCGTCGTCATCACGTTCGGCGGCGAGCGTATCGACGATCTCCTCGAGCGCGCTCGCGACGAAATCGCCGTCGTTCTGCATGATCCGGTTCGCGGCGAGGTCGCGCTTCAATGCGAGCAGCGTGCCGAGCAGCAGCTCGTCGCACGTCTCGGCGAGCGTGTGCTCGGCACGATACGCTTCGACGATATCCTCCGCCTCGTCCTCGTCGCGGGCGAGGAGCCGCTGGTAGAGCGACAGATGCGGCTTCAGCGCCGGCCCCTCGCTCAGCAGACGATCGATGAACGTGAGCTCCGGTATGTACCGCGCGAGCACGACGAGGCAGGCCGTCATCGGCGTCGCGAGCACGAGACCGACGGGCCCCCAGATCCACGTCCAGAAGATAGCGGAGATGATCACCGCGATCGTCGATAGCCCGACGCTCTGTCCGTAGAGCCACGGCTCCATCACGTTGTTGCTGAGGAGCTCGAGCACGATGAAAAGCGCGACGACGAAGATGACCTGCTCCCAGCCCGGCGCCGTGATGACGCTCACGGCGATCGGCAGCAGCGCGGCCACCCACGGCCCGACGTACGGTACATAGCGGAGCACTGCGGCGGAGAGTCCCCACAGCGCCGCATACGGCACGCCGATGAAGTAGAGCCCGATGCCGACGGCAAGCCCCATCGTCGCGTTGATGATGAACTGCATCAGCAGGTAGCGGGAAATCCGCTCTCCGGCCTCCGCGAACGCCTTCGTCGTCACGACGAGCGACGTGTGTCCGGCCAGGCTGACGAAGCGATTACGCAGATCCTCGCGCTTGATCAGCATGAAGATCGACAGCAGCATCGTGAGTCCCAAGGTCGCCGCGATGTTCGCTACCGGGGTCAGGAACTCGACGTCGCCGAGCAGTTGCCTCGACTCCGCGATCTCGACGCGGACCGGCTCGTCGAGCTCGACCCGGGTCGCGCCCGCGCCGCCCGCCGGCGCCGCGCCTCTCTCCTCGGCCGCGTCGAGCTCGACGTCCTGGGTGATGTCGCGAATCGTCGTCTGCACCCGCTCGATCGTGCCGCCGCGGGTCAGCGCGCGCAGATCGGCGAGCTTCTCGCGAATGTTCTCGCGGTGCGCCGGCAGCTCCTCGGCGAGCTCGCCGAGCTGACCGACGACGAGATAGCCGACGCCGGCGAGCATGCCGGTGACGGCGCCCGACACGATCAGCACCGCGAGCACGCGCGGCAGACCGATGCGATCGAGCCGAGTCACGAGCGGACTCATCAGGAACGTGACGATCGCCGCGAGTGCGATCGGAATCAGCACGACCTGTGCGGCCCACAGAGCGGCAACGACGATCGAGATACTGACGAGGCGTGCAGCAACGTGGAGCGAGCGAAGACCTTCGCGAGGCGCGGCAATCGGCATTCTGTACTTGTACTTTTCAGCTGGTGAATCGCGCCTTCGCGCGGACGCAAGGCGGCCGCTCGCCAAATGCAGATTCCGTGCCAACCCCGATTGCGGAGCGGGGGGCAATCGTGTCAGACAGCAATGTTTGCGTGCACTCGGCGAGCCGCCGCCCGCGCGGTGTACGATCGTCGAACCGCTACATCGGAGGATCCACGATGAGCCTGCTCCTCTCCTGGCTGATCCTGTCCATCGCGGTGTGGGTCACCGCGGCCATCCTGCCCGGATTTCACGTCAAGGACTTCGTCAGCGCGATCATCGTCGCCGCCCTCTTCGGCATCCTGAACTTTCTGCTCGGCTGGTTGATGTTCGCCGTGTTCACGGTCGTAACGCTCGGCATCGCGTGGCTCCTCGCGTTCATCACGCGCTGGATCATCGACGCGATCCTGCTGATGCTGGCCGATCGACTGACGGACCGGCTCAAGGTCGACGGCTTCGGCTGGGCGCTCGGCGGCGCATTGCTGATGTCGGTCATCGGCACCGTAGGCGAGTGGCTCATCCGCGGCGTATTTTGAGGAAAATCGTGCCGGGCGCGCTTTCTCGCATGGGCCGGCGTGCGGCATATTCCGGCGGGCGGGACCAGGCGGTGACGGGCCCGACAGGCAGCCCTTATACTCGATCCAACCGGTCACACGACCTCATCGTACGGGGAGACGATGACGAAATCGTACGGTCGCGTCATTGCCGATCGTCGAGGGCCCGCGCTCGTCGTCGGGACGGCATGGTTGCTCTCGGGATGCGAGCCTTCCGCGACCGCTCATCAAGCCACGCTCTCCCGATTCTGCTTCGATTGCCATAATCAGACCGAGCGCGTCGCGGACCTCAGCCTCGAGCATCTCCATCTCGATCTCGATGCGATCGGGAACGACGCGGCCGAATGGGAAAAGGTGGTTCGCAAGCTTCGGGCCGGGATGATGCCGCCGGCCGATGCGCCGCGGCCGAAGACCGAGGACCGGCTCGCGCTCGCGGACTGGCTCGAGCGCGCGCTCGACGAGGCGGCCGCCGCGGCGCCGAACCCGGGACGCACCGTCGCGTTCCATCGCCTGAATCGTAACGAGTACCGCAACGCGATTCGCGATCTCCTCGCGCTCGACGTCGACGTCGCCGACCTTCTGCCGGCCGACGACTCGAGCTACGGCTTCGACAACATCGCCGGCGTTCTGAAGCTTTCGCCGACGCTCGTCGAGCGCTATCTCGCGGCCGCGGATCGGATCAGCGGCCTTGCGGTCGGCGTCGCGCCGCCGTTCGAGCACATCGACTGGTTCCGCGTGCCGGATGATCGCTCGCAGGAGCACCGGCTGCCCGGCATGCCGTTCGGCACACGCGGCGGCACGAAGATCCGGTATCACTTCCCGGTCGACGGCGAGTACATGATCAAGGCGGAGCTGCAGCGCGACTTGAACGAGGGCGTGCCGCTTTACGCGGAGCCGCAGCATCTCGAGATCAGCATCGACGGCGAGCGCATCGGGCTGTTCACGCTGCCGGCCGTGCCGCTCGCGCCGCCGCCGGAGACGTCGGGCGGCGGGGAGCCCGGCATCAGCCAGATCCGCTCACGCTTTCAGCTCGGCCGCGACGAGCGCGCCGCGCGGAATCGCGCCGACGAGGACTGGCATGTCCGCGTGCCGGTCAAAGCCGGCGAGCGCGACGTGATCGTCACGTTCATAGCGAAGACCGCAGCGCTCGACGAGCCGGCCCGTTTGCCGTTCCTGCGCCCCTACCCGGCCGGCGTGAACATTCCGGAGACGCGCACCGGAGCGTATCTGCGCAGCGTCGAGATCAGCGGGCCGTACACGGCGAGCGTTGCGACGGCGCCCGGCACCGGCGCGCTTCCCCTGCCCGGCTATCCAGGCACGGACACGCCGAGCCGCGAGCGGATCTTCGTCTGCACGCCGGAGTCGCCGAGCGGCGCGCCGGCGCAGGATATCGACTGCGCACGGACGATCCTCGCGACGCTCGCGCGGCGCGCATATCGGCGCCCCGTCTCCGCCGGCGACGTCGAGCCGCTCGTCGCGTTCTTCGAGGAAGGCCGCTCGGAAGGCGGCTTCGACGCCGGGATTCGTCTTGCGCTGAAGCGGCTGCTCGTCTCGCCGGAGTTTCTGTTCCGCATCGAGCTCGATCCGGACGACGTCGCGCCGGGCGCGGCATACGAGCTTTCCCCGATCGAGCTCGCATCGCGGCTGTCGTTCTTCCTGTGGAGCAGCATCCCGGACGACGAGCTGCTCGCTGCCGCCGAGGACGGCCGGCTCGCCGACCCGGTCGAGCGCGAGCGCCAGGTCAGGCGCATGCTCGCCGATCCGCGTGCGGAAAGATTCGTCGAGAACTTCGCCGGCCAATGGCTGTTCCTGCGCAACCTCGCCGCCGTCATCCCGGTGCAGAGCATCTTCCCGGATTTCGACGATACGCTGCGCGAGGCGCTGCGCCGCGAGACGGAGCTCTTCTTCGCGAGCATCGTGCGCGACGACGCGAGCGCGCTCGATCTCCTGACCGCGGGCTACACGTTCATGAACGAGCGCGTCGCGAAACACTACGGCGTGCCGGGCATCAAGGGCGCACATTTTCGCCGCGTCGACTGGCCGGAAGGCGACCCGCGCCGCGGTTTGCTCGGTCACGGCAGCATTCTCGCCGTGACGTCGTATCCCGATCGGACGTCGCCGGTGATTCGCGGCAAGTGGATTCTCGAGAACCTGCTCGGCACGCCGCCGCCCGCGCCGCCGCCGGACGTCCCGGGCCTCGTCGAGACGGATGGCGCCGGCACCCTGCTGCCGATGCGCGAGCGGCTCGCGCGCCACCGGCAGAACCCGAACTGCGCATCGTGTCACGCGCTGATGGATCCGCTCGGTTTCGCGCTCGAGCACTTCGACGCGATCGGCCGCGAGCGCACGCTCGGCGACGCGGGCGAGCCGATCGATGCGAGCGGCTCGATGCCGGACGGCACGTCGTTCGACGGCGTTGACGGCCTGCGCGAAATGCTGCTGTCGTCGGATCTGTTCCTGACGACGTTGACCGAAAAGCTGTTGACCTACGCGGTCGGTCGCGGCATCGAGCACTACGACATGCCGACCGTGCGCGCGATCGTGCGCAACGCGAAGGAAGAGGACTACCGATTCTCCGCGTTCGTGCTCGGCGTCGTCGAAAGCCCGCCGTTCCGGATGCGGCGCACCGCTCTCGAGGAGACAGGATGAGTGTCATCACGAAACGCGCGTTGCCGAGACGTACGTTCCTGAAAGGCGCCGCGGCGGCGATCGGCCTGCCGCTGCTCGATGCGATGGTGCCGGCGTTGTCGCAGCCCGCGCCGCAGCCGAAGCGCATCGGCTTCATCTACATGCCGAACGGCGTCGCGATGAATTTCTCGGGCATCAACTATTGGACGCCGAAGGGTGTCGGCCGCGACTTCGAGCTGTCGCCGATCCTGACGCCGCTCGCACCGTACCGCGACCGGCTCACCGTCGTCAGCGGGCTCGCGCATCATCAGGCCGATGCGCACGACGACGGCGCGAACGGCGATCACACGCGCGCGACGAGCTCGTGGCTGACCGGCGTGCATTGCAAGCGCACCGAGGGCGCGGACGTCGAGAACGGCATATCGGCCGATCAGCTCGCAGCACGAGTGCTCGGCCGCGACACCGTGCTGCCGTCGCTCGAGCTCGCGATCGATCTGAATTTCCTGTCCGGACAGTGCGAGAACAGCTACAGCTGCGTATACCTCAACACGCTCGCGTGGCGATCGCCGACCGAGCCGCTGCCGACCGAGAATAATCCGCGGCTCGTCTTCGAGCGCCTGTTCGGCAACGGCGGCACCGCCGAGCAGCGCATGGCGCTCGCGCATCAGAACCGCAGCATCCTCGACTCGGTCCGCGAGGATTTCACGCGCCTCGCAAGCGCGCTCGGCCCGGCCGATCGCCGGCAGGTCGACGATTACCTCTCTGCGCTGCGCGAGGTCGAGCGCCGTATCCAGGCCGTCGAGCGCGTCGGCGTCGATTCCGGGATGCCGGACCTCGCTCGCCCGCGCGGCATCCCCGAGCGCTTCGACGAGCATGTGACGTTGATGTTCGAGCTGCAGTGGCTCGCGTTCCAGGCGGACATGACCCGCGTCGTGACCTTCATGCTCGGCCGGGAGCTGAATTTCCGCACGTATCCGGAGATCGGCATCAACGAGGGCCATCACGGCCTGTCGCATCATCAGGACCGGCCCGAGCAGATCGAGAAGCTCGCGCGGCTCGGCACGTATCAGGCAACCTTGTTCAAGTCGTTCCTCGACAGGCTCGCATCGACGCCCGAAGCGGACGGCACGCTGCTCGACCATTCGCTGTTCCTGTACGGTGCGTCGCTCAGCAACCCGAACCTGCACGCGCACTACGATCTGCCGCTCGCGGTCCTCGGCGGCGATCGCCGCATGCACGCGGGCGGGCGGCATCTCGTGTTCCCGCCGGAGACGCCGATGACGAATCTGCTGCTGACGCTGCTCGACAAGGTCGGCGTCCCCGCGGAAACGCTCGGCGACAGCACGGGCCGGCTCGAGATCGAGCCGCTCGCCGAGGTGTAGCAGCGTGCTCGCCGAGCGCGTCTCGCTCGTCGCGGCCGCTCTATTGGCCGCTCTATTGATTTCGGCACCCCCTGCGTGGTCCGGCGCGCTCGCCGATGCGGCCGAGCGCGGCGACACGGCCGCGTTGGACGCGCTGCTCCGCAACGGCGCGGATCCGAACGACGCGGCGCCCGACGGCACGACCGCCCTGCACTTCGCCGTGCATCGCGAAGACGCCGCAACGGCCTCGGCGCTGCTCGCCGCGGGTGCGTCGGTCGACGCCGCGAACCGCTACGGCGTGCGGCCGCTTTATCTCGCGGCGCAGAACGGCGACGCCGCGACCGTGCGGCTCCTGCTCGAGCACGGCGCGGATCCGAACGGCACGCTGCCCGAAGGCGAGACCGCGCTGATGACGGCCGCGCGCACCGGAGACGTCGAGACGCTCGAGGCATTGCTCGCGGCCGGCGCGGACGTGAACGCACGCGAAAGCTGGCGCGGACAGACCGCGCTGATGTGGGCCGCGGCCGAGAACAACGCGCCGGCGATCGAAGCGCTGCTCGCCGCAGGCGCCGATCGCGACGCCGTGTCCGCCGGGGGCGAATTCACCGCGCTCAAGTTCGCAGTCCGCGCCGGCGCAATCGACGCGACGCGCGCGCTGCTCGATGCGGGCGCGGACGTCGACGAGCGGCTCCTCGACGGCACGAGCCTGCTCGTGCTCGCCGTGATGAATGCGCATTACGAGCTCGGTGCCGTGCTGCTCGACTACGGCGCCGATCCGAACGCGGCGGATCAGGGCTGGACGGCACTGCATCAGATCGCATGGTCGCGGCGCTGGAACATGGGCTTCAATCTGCCGGGCCCGGCCCGCACCGGCAATCTCGACAGCCTCGCGCTCGCCGAGAAGCTCGTCGCGATGGGCGCCGACGTCGACGCGCGGCAGAAGGCCGAGCCGGTCGACGGCAACCGCAACAAGCTGAACCGCATCGGTGCGACGGCGTTCCTGCTCGCGGCGAAGTCGGCCGATGTGCCGCTGATGCGTCTGCTGCTCGATCTCGGCGCGGACCCCTCGATCACGACCGACGAAGGCACGACCGCGCTGATGGCCGCGGCCGGCGTCGGCATCTGGGCGCCGGGCGAGAACCCCGGCACGCACGAGGAGGCGCTCGCGGCCGTGAAGCTCGCGTTCGAGGCAGGCGGCGGCGACGTCAACGCAATCAATGCGAACGGCGACACTGCGCTGCACGGCGCGGTCTATCGCGGCGGCGCGATCCCGATCATCGAGTTTCTCGTCGAGCGCGGCGCGAGGCTCGACGTCGTGAACGCGCTCGGCTGGATGCCGGTCACCGCAGCGGACGGCGTCGAGTACACGCCGGACGTGCTGAAGCGCTATCCGGAGGCCGCCGCGCTGCTGCGGCGCTACATGCGCGAGCAAGGCCTGCCGGTGCCGCCGTCGACGCAGCCCGGTCGCGAGGGACAGCTCGACGAGGCTACCGCGTCAGCGGCGCCATAGGCGCTCTTCGTACGAAAAACCTTCCCGCCGCCTTGCCGAGGCCGCCGGATTGCACGCATCGGATGTCGGCCCTACACTGATCCGCGTGCTCGGTCGGAGCACCCACGTCCGCGGGAAGGGCTGCGCCCACGACCATCGACTTCGTCGCGAAAGCAAATTTTCCCTTATCTGCCTGGGCGGACGCAGGCGAACGATAAGGGGAATTCAACATGGCCGAGCGGCCTGCGCCCTACTCCCATTTCCGGCTCAACTTCGAGCAGCAACAGAAGCGGGCGAAAGACCTGCTGAGAGCAGCCCGCGCCGGCGACGCGGACGCGCTCGCGCGCTTCAGATCGCTCCCGCCTAAGCTTTCGGAGGCGCAGTACCTGATCGCGCGAGAGCTGCGCTTCGACGACTGGACGCACCTTAAGCGGCACATCGCGGCGATGACGCGTGAGCGCGAGGCGCTCGAGGCGATCCCGCCGTCCGCGAACGCCGCGACCGCCCGCGCTAGCGCGGAGCGCACGTCGGCGCTCGACGGCAGCCTGCGAACGCTGCATGTCCGCTGCGGCAGCGACATTCGGCAGGCCCTGCTCGAAGCCGGCTTCAGCGGCGATTTCTACGAGCATGCGTGCGATTGCGGTCGGGTCGCCCCGGGGCTTGCACCGCCGGGGCTCCCACAGATCCGGACGTGCGGAACTCCCGCATCCGGCTCCTCAGGTCAAGTCGTCGCTGAGTGACGATAGATGCTCTGAACGACGCG
>Ga0182746_1000723_pt1 | contig 38780 bp, 36 predicted proteins | sample eDN3rd30CBELigOP_FD_128881 | JGI IMG/M metagenome (GOLD analysis project Ga0182746, IMG submission 128881) | Enriched Organic Plus compost microbial communities from Emeryville, California, USA - eDNA 3rd pass 30_C BE-Lig OP (version 2) (version 2) ...
CACTGCCGCCACGCAAGCAACTACCGGCACGGCGTAACGGGCAGCCGCCACGGCATAACGAACCGCTTATACGGCATAGCGGACTACTTACACCGCATAAGCATTTACTTACACCGCATCACCCATTACCGACGATACGCCCTTGTTTACCGGCACCGCATAACCGGCCCGTTATACCGCGCCAGTGAACGGTTTTACCGCGCCACCGTTTACTTATGCTGCATAACTAGTCAGTGGCGCGGTAAAACCAGTCACCGATACCGCACGACTGGCACATTACCCGGCTTAACGAATCAAAAGCGCGGCGAAAGGTTTCCCTTCCACCGCGCTACTTGTCAACGGTGCCGCGCTACCTGTCAGTTTCCGCGTATAACGAACTACTTCCCACGTATAACTGACTAGTTAAACGGCCAAAACCGTAACAGGCGCAACGCCATCCACAGCATGACTACAGCGATGACAATCAGCCACCACCACCCCTGCCCTTCCACATGGCTTTCGCCCTGGCGGTAATCGGCTGCATCGGTCTGTTCTCGGTGGTGCACCACTTCCGCTTGCTGTTCAGTGGTACCTTTCACCGTTTGCTCCTCTTCGGCCATACGAACACTTTCGGTGTACCGGTAAGCCGATCCGCTGTGCGGAGATACCACTTCCCAGCGCCGGTCTATTGTTACCGTGCGGCCCATCCTGGTCACCGAAGAATAAAAAAGCCACATCCGTAAAGACATGGCTCGATATCATAATGACAATAGCCAGCGCTATAGTTTTTCCACTTCGCACATTTCAGCTTTTGCTGCAGGGCCTGTTTTTACTTTTTATGGTTCGATAGCAATTGATCCAATTGTTGGAAATCAATGGTTATGCCTTCCCTAAAGCCCATCTCGATTTCCTGTTCCAGATCCGCAAGCGAATCATAAGTGAGCAGCATATCTACGCGAACTTTATGGTCTACGGGTGTAAACGTGTTTTCCCACAAATTTTGCGGAAGCGCAAGGTTAAAAACACCGTTTTCATCACTGAAGCCGCCTTTCCAGGCAAATGATTTTTCGGCTGCGATGGCAACGAAATCAGACCTGCTCCAATGTTTTTCACCTTCGGGGCTTACCATGGCATAGAGCCAAAAACCACCTACCCGAAAATCCATTGTCTTTGTTTCGGCCCTCCAGGGTTGCGGGCCCCACCATTGGTCAAGCAATTCAGCCGTTGTCCATGCCTGCCACACCAGCTGGAGGCCAGCATCAAATTCGCGGGTGATGCGGATGGTCTTGTGCGCTTTGTCGACAATGAAGTCGAATAATAAATTGCTGATCATGATTCTTCCTTTTTAATTGTTGCCAATAATTTATCTAAATTATCAAAACGGTCTTCCCAGATTTTCCGGAACTGTTCCAACCATTTATCTATTTCTTTCATCTTGTCAATTTCAAGCTGATAATAGATTTCCCGCCCTTGCTGTTCCTGTTTGATGAGTTCGCATTCCGTCAGGATGCGCAGGTGTTTGGAAATCGACTGCCTACTGGCTTCGAAGTGCTTGGCAATGGCATTAGGTGTCATGGCTTGCGGCGCAATTAACGCAATGATTGCGCGTCTTGTAGGATCAGCTATCGCCTGGAAAATGTCCCTTCTCATTTGTTTGTCCGTTAATTAAGAAACCATTCAGTTGCAACTGAACATGCAACCATTCAGTTTCGCAAATTTTCCGTTGATTTTTATCACTAGTTTTGTAAATAAAGTTTATGACTGGCATGTACACGCAATCTTTTAGCCTCTTTGTTTCTGATTCGGTGGGATCGGTTTCGGCTAACTATATCGCTCCGGAAGAACCGCGATGTATCATGACGTTGAAACCGTGTGCCAATCGCTCCCAACAGCTTCACTCCTGGGATTGGAGGGCGTAGATCATTCTTTTCGAAGGGGACGGCCTGATATTATCGCCCGGCTGGCCGCTGAGACCGTGCGATGGATTGACAGTCAGCCGACAAAGACGGCTACATAGGGGCTTGAGTTTTACGGATTACGTATGAAAACCCATCCACCGATGGACGGATGGGTTTTCACATATCAATCGGCCTGCAACGACACTGTAACAGGCTCCAGCCAGGGGCTGGAACACTGCACCGTTACCGTGCCCGGCTCGCCCGTGGTTTGGATATAGGCCAGTAACTGGCCACGGTACGCCCGGTGTGTAGCGTCGGTGTAATCGCTCATATCCGCATTGTTGCTGCCTTCGAGTCCCAGCAGGCGGGCGGGGCCGTCAACCTGCACGGTGATGTTGTCGTCGGCCAGCGTAACAGGCAGGCCCTTTTCGTCCACAACCTCAATGATGACGTGGGCTACCTCCCGGTTTTGCCCGAGGTGTGTACGATCTACCGTGGCCACCAGCTTATGGGCGCGCTGCGACGTCTGGATGGTATACCGGGCCGCTTCCTCTCCACCGCGGGCGCCTACGGCTTCCAGCTTGCCCGGTTGGTAAGGGACGTCCCAATAGTATACCCCGGTCTCTTCGTCAAATTGCTTTTGGGCACTAACGGGCTGTCCATTGAGCAGCAGGCCCACATCGGGGCAGTTGGTGTAACTGACCACCCGGATGGTATCGCCTTCGGCATAATTCCAAACCGGCCAGGCATCCACCGAAATGCGCCGCTGCCGCGAATGCTGGATGGGATAGGTGCCGATGTACACCATCGGGCTATCGGCCCAGAGGGACTGGCGATAGTAACCGCGCGGCTTGATAAAGCCACCGAAGTCGAGCAGTCCGGAATAGAATCCGCGCGAGGGCCAGCGGCCCGACTCGCCGAGGTAGTCGATACCTGTCCACAGAAACTGGCCGAAAATATGCTCGTTATCACGCACGGCCTTCCATGCGGCCAGGTCGTGGCGGTTTTCGCTGCCATAGATGACACGGTCGGGATAGCGCTCGTGGTCTTCATGGTACCGGCTTTCGGTATAGTTGTAGCCTGCAATATCAAGTGCGGCTGGATAGGCCGTTTCGTTCGACATGGCCACACCGGCCAATCCGGCGGTAACCGGGCGACTGGTGTCGTATTTTTTCACCACAGCGGCCAGACGCTTCGCGATATCGCCGAGGCGCATGGCATCCGGCGCATCGGGTTTGAAACCGCCGAATGTAGCCTGCGTAAAGCCGCCATCTTTTTCATCGCCATCCAGGATGGGGTGCGAATACGGGTCGTTGGGATAGTCCACTTCATTACCGATGCTCCAGGCAAAGATGGAGAGGTGGTTACGGTCGCGCTTCACCATATCGGCCAGGTCCTGCTCGCCCCATTCTTCGAAATATTCAAAAGCGCCCTGGAAACCGGGCGTTCCCACATTCCATCCTTCCAGCCATTTCCGCTTGGGAAATTCCCACTCGTCGAATGCCTCGTTCATCACCAGCAGCCCCAGTTCGTCGCAAAGTTCGTAAAGCGTGGGTGCCTGGGGGTTGTGGCTGGTGCGGATGGCGTTGACACCGATCTCCTTCAGCGCCAGCAATCGCCGGCGCCATACCTCCGGATACACTTCGGCACCCAGCACACCGGCATCGTGGTGCAGGCATACGCCTTTTACCTTCATCCATTCACCATTGAGGGCAAAGCCCTTGTCGGGATCGAAGGTAAAGGTGCGGAATCCGGTGTTTACCACCGACTGATCGATTGGTTCGCCATCGCGCAGCACGGCCGTTTCCAGTGTATACTGACGGGGATCGTCCAGCTGCCACAGTTCCGGATTTTTCACATCCAGCGCCAGTTGGATGTCCTGGCGGCCGGCGGCAGCGATGGATGCTTTGGTGGTTTTACTGGCCACCGTGGTGCCGGCGGGATCTTTCAGTTCGGTAACCACCGATACATCGGCTGCCGAGGCAGACTGATTGGCCAGGGCCACCTGCACATGAAGCGTGCCCTTATTCCGGTCTACGGTAGGATACGCATATACGCCCCACTGCTCCAGGTGCACGGGTGCAGCCCGTATCAGCCACACATCGCGGTAAATACCGGAGCCGGTGTACCAGCGTGAGTCGGCATCCTGGCTATGGTCTACCCGCACCGTCAATACGTTTTCTTCGCCATACCGGATATGTGGGGTGAGGTCGTACATAAACGAGATGTAGCCGTTGGGCCGTTTGCCCAGCGACTGGCCGTTGATGAATACTTCGCTGTGATTGTATACGCCTTCAAAATAGACGTACAGCTGCTGCCCGCGGTACTCGCTGGGCACGGTAAGGGTTTTGCTATACCAGCCGATACCGCCCGGCAGGTAGCCGGTGGCGCTGGCCAGCGTGGGGCTGAGCGGCTGCTTTACCGACCAGTCGTGCGGCAGGGTCAGCTGCGTCCATGAGCGGTCGGGTGCGCCGGGTTGCCCGCCTTCCGGCGTATCGCCCAGCTTAAATGCCCAGCCGTCGTTTATTTTCTCGGCATGGCCGAATCCCGGTTGTCCATATACATGAGCAGGCCCAAGGGCCACGGCGATGCAGGCCACAAAAAAACAAATCATCAATCGCATAGTTACTTCCTCGTTTAGCTATTGTTCGATACAAATTAACATTAATAATCCGGGTTTTGCTGCAGTTGGTTGTTTGACGCGAGGATTTCCTCACGCGGAATGGGCAGCCAATAATGCCGGGTCAGGAACTGCCGCCCGTCCAGCGCCACCTTGCGCTCGTAATTGAAGGCATCTTCGCTACGCGTGATTTCAATGCCATAGGCGGGTACGTTTTCTGTATCTTCGGCGATGAGCCACCGCCGCACATCATAGAAGCGGTGTTCTTCGAATGCCAGTTCGATGCGGCGCTCGTTGCGGACCAGTTCGCGGAATGCGCTGGCACTTAACCCTTTGGCTATGGCCGGCATCGCTACGCCCGCCCTTGCCCGAATCTGATTTACTGCTTCGCGTGCGCTGAACGAGGCCCCGGCGGGAACGGCATCGGGCCCTACGGTCTCGTTTGCCGCTTCTGCAAAGTTGAGCAGAATTTCGGCATACCGGAAATATATCCAAGGTTGCAGGCCGGCAATGTTCCATGGGTTGTTGATGGGCATCTCCTCATCGATAAACTTATAAAGGTAGTAGCCGGTGCGGCTGGTGTTCCAGTTGTCTGCGCCATCGCGGCTATCGCGGCCACCGGGCACAAACGTTTCGATGGCACGGCCACGGTATTGGGCGCCGTTATACAAGATAGTAGCATAGAAACGCGGGTCGCGGTTTTCGTACGGGTTTTGCGGATCGTACCCCGAATCGGCGTCGCCGATGGCTTTGCCATTAGCCATCCGGTAGGCGTCTACCAGGTTCTGCAGGGGTACGTTGCCACCCCACCCGCCATGGCCATTGGGGCCGTTGGCAATTTCAGTAGGTACGTGTCGGGCTCCTACGGAGTAATACCGCGCAAAGATGATTTCGTTATCGGTAGATGCCGTACGGAAGAGCTCGCGGTATCCGTTTTGGGAGATACTGTACTTGTTGAGCCCAATAACGGCCGCAGCGGCATTCACTGCATCTTCCCAGCTGCCGGCGTTGTATAGCGGACTGGCGGCATACAGCGCCAGCCTCGATTTCAGCGCCAGTGCGGCACCTGTGGTCGCACGCCCCAGCTGCCATGACGAACCATTTTCTGCCGGGAGTCCGGCAGCGGCCTCGTCAAGCTGGGCAATGGCGTACGAAATACAGGTTTGCAGGTCCTGGCGCTCAAAGAGCGCTGGGTCACTCATATCATCATTCAGCTGATAGACCTTATCGCCGAGCAGCGGCACGCCGCCGTAGTTGCGGATGAGATCGTGGTAACGGAAAGCCCGGATAAATTTCAGTTCGGCGGTGAGCCAGTTTTTGCGCGCCTCGCTCATGGGCACCTCGCCAATATTGGCCAGTGCGTAGTTGCACTCGCGGATGCTGCGGTAACTCCGCTTCCAGAGCGTGCCGGCGATACCGGTGTTTTCCGGCGAAAGCTGGCCCCGCTGGATGAGCCAGGTATTGTCGTCGTTGTTATAAACGGATTCGTCGGTGAGCGACGACCACAGCGCATATTCGAATCCGCGGCCGAATCCCGGCGGCGTGCCTTCCGCTTCCTTGTCGGTAAGCCGCACACCCATGTAACGGTTAACCACGAAGGCTTCAAACAAAACCGAATCCGACAGGATGGCGGCGTCTGATACCCGGTCTGTGGGTACCACGTCGAGAAAGTCATTATTGCAGGCGGTGAGGGCGGCAATGCCCGTTATGCCCATCATGAGATATATTCTTTTCAATGCGTTCATTGCTATAATAATTTAGTAGCTATCAAAAGGAGCCGATATCAAAAACTCACATTGATTCCTAAGTTGAAAATGCGTTGCTGGGGGTAAAACTGGCCGCTTTCGCTCGACCCTTCGGGGTCGAAGTCTTTCAATCCCGTCAACGTAAACACGTTAAAACCGCTGGCGTAAACCCGTACACGACCCAGGCCAACACGCTGGATGATGCTTTCTGGGAGCGTGTAGCCGAGTTCGATGTTTTTCAACCGCACAAATGCGGTATTGAACATCCAGAAATCGTTGCGGTACAGTCCGCCACTGATGGCCGATGACGCCCGCTCGTTGACCTTGGGGTATGTGCCGTCGGGGTTTGCGGGGCTCCACCGATTTTCGGCCCACGTGTTGAAGTAATTCCCTATCGTGCCTGCCTCGGAGAGGATATACTGGCGTGATTTGCCCTGGCCGGACAGTACGGCCGAGATGTCGAAATTGCGGTAGCTGGCATTGAGGGTAAGCCCGAAAGTAAACTGGGGGATGTTGCCCAAATCGGTACGTACCATATCGTCGGCGGTAATTTCGCCATTCTGGTCGTAGTCTTCAAAAATCAGATCGCCCAGCCCCGCACCCGGCACGTGCGGGTAGTTGTTGAGATCATCTTGCGTACGGAAGATGCCAATGGTGCGATACAACAGGTAAGTATTGAGGGGCTTGCCCGTTTCACGCTGATGCTCCGGAATACCGGGAGCCTCGTCGCGGAACACCACGTTGCTCTTTACCAGCGTGATGTTTCCGGCTACACCGAAATTAACCGTTCCGCGGTGCTGGTAACCCAGTGTGGCCTCTACCCCACGGTTGTCTACCTTGCCAATGTTTTCTGACGGCACCAGCGGATCGCTGTCAAATGGGTTTACAATGCCGGTTCCCCCGGGTATGGATGCATTACGGGGCAACAGGATACCCGATCGATTTTCGTTGAAATAGATGAACTCCAAATCAAACCGGTTGAACAGCCGTGCATTGAAGCCCACATCGGTCTTCTTCGACACCTCCCACGTGATGCTGGGATTGGCCAACTTGACGAGGTCTATGCCTGCATAGATGCTGTTGCCGATGGTATAGGTATTGTTGAAGAGGTAGTTGTTGATGAATTGGTTGGCACCCACGTTGTCACCGCCGAGTTCGCCATACGATGCCCTAATCTTCAAATCATTGATAAACCCGGCGTTGAACCATTCCTCATCCGAAAGGCGCCAACCTGCTGATACACCGGGGAAATAGCCGAAGCGGCTGTTTTCGGGAAAAATGGACGAACCGTCTACGCGCAGCTGTACTTCGAGCAGGTAACGTTGTTTGTAGTCGTAATTGGCACGGCTGATGAAGCTCACCCGGCTTTCGCGCCAGCTAAGCCCGGCATTGGTGCGGTCTTCGAGCGCGGTGCCGCCCTGCGAAAGTTCGGGCGTAAGCGGCGACGGGAAATTGCGCCTGCCGGCTTCGATGCGCGACAGTGTCCGCTCGCTCTGTTCATAAGCGGCAAAGGCTTTGACGTTATGGTCGCCAAACGATTGCTCGTAATTGAGCTTGATATGTGCCGTAGTGAGCGACGTGTTCTCCTGGAAATGCTGGAGTTGCGCACGGGCCTCACCCACCGTCCGTGGCTCGTAGGTGTCTGCGGCCGCATCGCGACTGTAGACGAGGTACGGCGTGATGAAGTTCTTGCCCGACTCCTGTGATTTGTCCACAGCGAAAAAGCCATCAAGCATCAACCCCTCAAGAAAAGGCAACTCATAAGAGGCCCGCAAAATGCCATTGAATACTAGTTTCGGATTATTGTTTACGCCGCCTGCGTCGGTCACCATCATCACCGGATTGTTGTTTTCAATACCCGTACTGGGCAGGCCATTGGCATAGCGGGCCGGTATGGTAGGGTATGCCCGGTAGATGCTGCGGAAGATATCGCCTGCACCCACGGTAGGGAAGCGGCGTTTTTCTTCCCTTCCGGCCAGCGACAAGCCGGCCTTGAAGCGATCGGTCACGTCCATATCAATGTTTGACCGGAAGTTATATTGGTTGTATTTAGTAACGCCCTCTTTGAATAAACCGTCCTGCATCAGCGTACCTGCGGAAACAAAATACCGGGTACGTTCGGAGCCACCGGATACCGACAGGTTATGTTGGTTCTGGAGGGCGGTGTTTGCGAGTACCTCCTGCTGCCAGTCCGTATTGGGATGGCCATCGGGGTCTGACCCATCGCGGAATTTTTGGATATCTTCTTCGCTGTAGAACTGGTTCATGCCCCCGTCGGGATTGCTGTAATAATCAATCTCGTTGCGGATGGCAGCATAGGTGGCAGCATCGGCCATGGATGGCAGGCGCGTGGGTGAGGAAAACCCCTGGTTGAAGGAATAAGAAACGGTGGGCTTGCCCGATTGGCCTTTCCGCGTGGTAACCAGGATAACACCGTTTGCCGCTCGGCTGCCGTATACGGCTGCTGCTGCATCCTTGAGCACGGTAACGCTTTCGATGTCGTTGGGATCGAGCCGCTCCAGTCCGCCCACTTGCCCCGGAACACCATCCACGACCACGAGCACGTCGGTGTTGCCGGTAGTGGATACGCCCCGGATGCGCAGCTGCGAACCGTCATAACCGGGTTCACCGCCGCGGTTGGTTGCTACCAACCCGGAGAACCTGCCCGCGAGCGAATTGGACAGGTTAGGCTGCGGACTCTTAATCAGTTCGGCGCCCTTCACTTCCGACACGGAGCCCGTTACGGTGGCTCGGCTTTGGGTGCCGTAGCCCACCACCACCACTTCATCCAGCGCCTGCGCGTCGGCCGCCATCACCACATCGCGGCCAGCCTGGGCGGCCGCGGTTGCGCCGTCAATGGTTATTTCTTCGGTAAAGAATCCCACGAAGCTGAAGACGATCACATCACCCTCGGCGCCTACGGTGAGCTGGTACCGGCCTCCATCATCGGTAGTGGTTGTGGTACCGGCCCGTTTCAGGGAAACGGTGACGCCTGCCATCGGATTGCCCATAGCATCGCGCACGATGCCCGACACGGTGGTTTGCCATATTGCCGAGGTACGTCCTACGGGCCCGGGCAGCAGGCCGCTGGCCGTTGTGACGGCCGGTACAACCAGGAAACTCATAAGCACCAAGCTGGCCAGCCGTTTGATTTTGTTGTTGCATCGAAATGCACATTGTACATGTTTAGCCATAATAGTTACTATTTGATCGGTTTATAATTCACTACAAAACTGCACCAAGAAGCGTATACGCCGTGAGGGGTAAAAACAAAAATAGAGGGGGGATAATTTTAACGATCGCCGAAAACTAGTTGGAATGCAGGGTTTCGTGAAATGCTTTACGGTATTTCTTCACAAATTCGGAAGGGTTGAGCCTGTACAGCCTGGCAAATTGCTCCCGGAAGTATTTGAGATCTTTGATGCCTACCTGATACGCCACTTCGTAAACGGTAGCATTGGTGGTAAGCAACAGTTGGGCGGCTTTGTGCAGGCGCACGGTACGGATGAGCGTATTGGGCGTTTGCTGGTTTATTTCTTTCATCTTATTGGAAAGTGTGGCGTAGGTCATCCCGCACTCCTCGGCCAATACTTGCACGCTAAATGCATCATCGGTGAGCCGCGCCTCAATGACGGCCACACATTTATCGATGAGGGCTTTATCTTCGGGTGCTATTTTCTGATACCCCATTGCGTCGGTAACGTGGTTTAAGAAATAGTCGCGGAGGTTCCGGCTGCGTTGCAGCAAGGCCTTCACCTTCGCTTGCAGCACCCCTTTGTCAAACGGTTTGACAAGAATATCATCTGCGCCGTTTTCGATGCCATCGATTTGTATTTCAGTGCCCTTGGTGGCGGTCATCAGCAATACGGGGATATGCTTCCAACGAGCGTCCTGCCTCACGGTTTGGCAGAAATGCAGGCCGTTGCCGTTGGCCAACATAATATCGCACACGATGATGTCGGGCATTTCATCTGCCACGATGGCCAGTGCATCGCTTTCGTTATCGGCCAACCAAACGGTATATTCGGTTTCGAACTCCGATTTGAGGTATCTTGCCAATTCGAGGTCGTCTTCAACAACCAGGATCTTTGACATGGCGGGTGTGCGCATGATGGTTCGGATCAACGTATTGGGGGTACCGGTTTGGCTGATGGAAGGCGGTTCGGTATCCACATCGACCGGGTTTGGAGGCAACCGTATGGTAAATGTCGTACCGTAACCCTCCTTGCTGGTATAGGCAATGGTTCCGCCAAGCAATTCTATCAGCGACTTAACCAGCCACAAGCCTACGCCGAATCCCTTGGGAAGCTGCGGGTTGGCAGCCGATAGGTGATAATACCGTTCAAAGAGACGCGGCCCCACGGACGCCGCTACGCCGCAGCCCGTATCGCTGACCTTCATTTCGAGCGTGCCGTTTTCAAGTTGTTTGACCTGCACGGTGACGCCCCCGCTATCGGTAAACTTAACCGCATTGAACAACAAATTAAAAACAATGGTTTCCAGCTTTTCGCGATCGGACCCTATCACGAGCCGATTGGCATCGGCATGCAGGGTGAGCGTGATCTTTTTCTTTGCCGTTAGGTTGGTCAGGCAGTCGATGACCTCGCGGACAAGTTGCACCACATCCAACGCACTCAATGTCAGGTTTTCACTGATCAGTTCATCCTGCCGGACGGTCAATGCCTGGTCAGCCAGGCGTAGCAGCCGGGCGGTGTTGGCATGGAGCGTACTTACGTAGGGTTCCAATTGTGGGGGTGGATTGTTGGCCAGCAGGTCCTTTACCGGATTGAGTATAAGGGTGAGCGACGACCGGAATTCATGCGACATTCGCGTGTAGAAATTGATTTTCAGGTCGTTCCATTCCTTTTCTTTTTCACGTTCGATGGTTGCGATGGCCAACTCGTATTTCAACGCCGCTCGCTGACGGCGGTACCGGCGGTAATAGAAATAGATAATGGCGGCAATGGCTAAATAGCTTAGGTAGGCCCACCACGTACGGTACCAGGGTGGAAGCACGACAATACGCAGCGTCTTCACACTGTCCGGGCGCACCACTCCGCCACTTTCCACGCCCACGGCAAACGTATATTCGCCTGGTGGGAGGTAACGGTAGGTAGCCGACCGCTCATTGCCAGCGCTATTCCACTCGATATCGAGGCCGTTGAGTTTATAAGCAAATTGCAACTCGTCTGCATACCCGTATTCGAGCGATGAATAGTTGATGGTAAATGTGCTTTGTGAGGGGGTTAGCGTGATGACGCTGGTTTCATTCAGTGCCCGGGTAAGTACAGGATGCTGCTGGGGCAGTCCAACCTGCACGGGTTGGCCGAAAATGTCTATGCCGGTAAGCGTTACCGGGCTATCGGGGGCACGATGGGTCACTTCCGACGGCGCAAAATACGTTAGCCCGCCCGTGCCACCAAAAAAAAGCTGCTTCCGGTATACGCTGAAGAGCGCCGAGTTGGGGTTGAAGATACCCGATTGAATACCCGATGAGTGGCCGTAGTTAAATATGCCCTCCTGTTGCTGCATGATTTTGGAAAGCCCCTTATTGGTACTTAGCCAGCAATTGCCTTCCCCGTCAAACCGGATGCTGAGCACCGTATTGCTGGCCAGACCACTACGTTCATCGATATGACGCACCACACGCCGGGTATCCAGGTCATAAACCAGCAACCCCATACTTTCCGTGGCAATCCAGAGGCGGTTGTCGGGCGTTACCTCAAGGGCAAAAATCACTTCATTCTTTAGGTTTTCATAAAGCGCTTCGTGTCTCGGCAGACCGAACTGTTCTTTTTGCGGATCGAAGAACGTGATCCCGGCGCCATACGTGCCGGCAATCAGGTTCCCGTTCCGGTCTTCGGCCACCGCCCGGATGTCATTGGCGGGAATGTTGCTATTGGCCTGCAGGTAGCGGGTAAACCGGCCTGTGTTTTCGTTGAGGCGGTTGAGGCCACCGCCATTGGTACCAATCCACAGCTGACCGCGGTGATCCTCAAACACGACACGCACATCGTTTCCTCCGGAGAACCCTTCCATAGCGGCATCAAAACGGTAGGCGCGAAAGTCGTCCGTTTTGGGCCGATACTGGAGCAAACCGCCATTGTAGGTGCCAAACCAGATGCGGTTCCGCCGGTCGCGGTAAGCGTACAGCAGGGCATTGTCGGTCATACACCCTTCGCTGTCGCACGCCATGTAGTGTTTCACCAAGCGATTCTGGCGGTCGAATTTGAACAACCCATGGCCATCTGTGCCTACGAACAGGTTGCCTTGCGCATCTTCGGTAAGGCCGTAGTACCTGATGTTGGGGAAACTGGCAGACCATGAGGTTCCGGCACCAAATTGGATAAAGTTATACCTGGACCTCGCCGCTAAAAAAAGGCCATCACCCGATGTGCCCGCCCATAGGTTGCCTGACTGGTCAATAAATAAGGCCGGTACTGACCGTTCGGTGAGTGCAGGCTTATAGTTGGCATTCGCTATCAACGGGGCAGGCGCCAGATCAATCATCGGCCCGGCCGAGATGCGGAAGCGGTGTACCCCGCCATCTTCCAGACCTACATAAAGCTGGTCGTTGCCATCGGCTATCACGGAAAGAAACCGATTGCTGGACAGCTGGAGCTGGCCGGCGTTGAACCAGCGGTGGTTTCCGGTATGTCGATCATAAACGAGCAACCCGCTATTGGTAGCTACCCATATCCGTTGGGCGCTATCTTCATAGATGTGGTGCACGCGGCAGTACCGGTTTTCAGATTGAAGCATCGATAATGCACTATCCGGCGTCAATCCGCCATTGCGCATGGCAAATACCTGTACGCCGTTATCCTGCGTACCTATCCACAAATACCCCTGGCCATCGTCGTATACGCGCGTGACCATATTGGAGCTCAAACCCGGCAGATTTTCGGTGGTGTACCGATGGAAACGGCCATTAGCGCGGTTGAACCGGTAGAAACCACGCCCATTGGACGAGATCCATAATTCGTTGTTGTTGGTAGATCGGCTAACCGAGCTTACGTCCGATTTAAACCGGCTATCGCGGTTTGACACCAATTCGTAGTGCGTAAACGCCTCGCTTGACACATCGTATTTACTGATGCCGTTTCGGGAGGTTATCCAAAGATCACCCTGTGCATCGGTGTGAAGCTGGGCGATGTAGTTTCCGGCAAGGCCCTGGGGGGAGTGGACATCGTATTTAATGTTGTGAAACGTTTTCCCATCGAATCGGCTCAGCCCGTCTTCCGTAGCGACCCAGATAAAACCGGCACGATCCTGTGCTATGCTGTTAACATTATCAAAAATAAGCCCTTCCTGGCTGGTATAATGGTGTGGGATACGTGTAGATGCCGGTGCTGCTTTGCCCGGGACCAAAGACACGGTTGTGAAGATAAGTGCTATGACGATTTTCCCCCACATGGGCTAGCGTTTCCGGCAAACTTAGTTAAATTATCGATGTTTTCTTCTAATCTTATGTTAAGGCATCAATGAAATCGCTTCGAGTTATTAATTTTCCCGACCCCGCCGCCGTTCTGCCAAACTGTCATTCTTTCAAAATATTATTTTTAACTTTGTAAGCTTTAATGAATGAGAATGTTTGAGACACCCACAACTACGAAACAACACGACGAGGCGCGGCAAGGGGAGGCATTGCTGATAGAAAACGACCCAAAAAAGTCCGATGGGCGGAAGTTATATATCGAGAGCTATGGTTGTCAGATGAATTTTTCGGATAGTGAAATCGTAGCTTCCATCCTGCTCGACAAAGGCTTTGAAACCACGCGCGACTACCGGGAGGCTGATGTTGTGTTCATCAACACCTGCTCCATCCGCGAAAATGCCGAACAGCGCGTACGTAACCGGTTGAAAGAATTCGAATCGGCCAAGGCCAGGAATCCCGGCATGGTGGTGGGTGTGCTGGGCTGTATGGCCGAGCGGCTGAAATCCAAATTTCTAGAAGAGGAGAAATTGGTAGACGTGGTCGTTGGACCGGACGCCTACCGCGACCTGCCCAACCTCATTGAACAGGTAGACGAAGGTTCGCGGGCAGTTAACGTACTGTTATCGCGCGAGGAAACCTATGCGGACATCAGCCCCGTGCGCCTCAACACGAATGGCGTGACCGCCTTTATCTCCATTATGCGGGGCTGCGACAACATGTGTTCTTTCTGCGTGGTGCCGTTTACCCGTGGACGCGAACGGAGCCGCGACCCGCAGTCAATTGTGAAAGAAGCACAGGATCTTTTTAATGCCGGTTACCGGGAAGTGACCTTGCTGGGGCAAAACGTAGATTCGTACAAGTATACGGCTTCCGTTGCCGATGGGCAGGAGCCTGAGCCGGTGGTTACTTTTGCCCACCTTCTCGAAATGGTAGCCCGGGTAAACCCGCTGCTGCGCATACGGTTCTCCACATCGCATCCCAAAGACATCACCAATGATGTGCTCCACACCATGGCCAGGCACGAAAACATCTGTAAGTACATCCACCTGCCCGTACAATCGGGCAACTCTCGGGTGCTCCAGTTGATGAACCGGACCTACGACCGCGAGTGGTACATGGAACGGGTGAATGCCATCCGTGAAATCATTCCCGAGTGCGGCATTTCAACGGACATCATTACCGGCTTTTGCAGTGAAACGGAAGAAGAGCACGGCGATACCCTCGCGATGATGGACTACGTAAAATATGACTTTGCGTATATGTTTGCCTATTCGGAACGACCGGGTACCCTCGCTGCCAAACGCTACGCGGATGATGTGCCCGAGGAGGTGAAGAAACGGCGTCTCACCGAAGTGGTGGACCGCCAGCGCGCGCATAGCCTGGAACGCCTGGAAACCTATGTGGGAAAAATCCATAAGGTGCTTATTGAAGGGTTGTCCAAACGCTCAGACAAAGACTACTGTGGCCGGAATGACCAGAATACGATGGTGGTTTTCCCGATAGACGACCGCTACAAGGTGGGCGATTACGTAATGGTCCATGCCGACCGGTGTACGTCGGCAACGCTCATCGGAACGATTGTAGACTAAGCATAAGTCAGTAGTTGTAAGTCAGTAGTCGTTCGCCGATAATTGATTACAATAAAACCAAACGTTTAACCCGGAAAAAGGTTAAGCTACATAAAAAAGTCTAAGTACTAACTACTATAGACTAAGTACTAAGAGAAATGGATATCCAAGATATAAAGAATAGATTCGGAATTATCGGCAATTCGCCTTTACTGAACCGGGCCATTGATGTGGCGCGGCAGGTGGCGCCCACCGATATTTCGGTATTGATTACGGGTGAGAGCGGGAGCGGTAAAGAAGTGTTTTCGCACATCATTCACCAGCTCAGTGCCCGCAAACATGGTCCATTTATCGCGGTAAACTGCGGGGCTATACCCGAAGGAACGATAGACTCGGAGCTTTTCGGGCACGAAAAAGGCTCGTTTACAGGGGCACATGAAGCCCGCAAAGGCTATTTTGAAGTGGTGAATAGCGGCACTATCTTTCTGGATGAAGTGGGCGAACTCCCTATGGGTACACAAGCGAGGCTGCTCCGTGTATTGGAAACCGGCGAGTACATCCGCGTGGGGTCATCGAAAGTACAAAAAACAAATGTACGCGTAATCGCCGCCACTAACGTAGACATCTACGAGGCAGTTCAGAAAGGCAAATTCAGGGAAGACCTATACTATCGGCTCAATACAGTGCCCTTACGCATCCCGGCATTGCGCGACAGGAAAGAGGATATCCACTTGCTGTTCCGTAAGTTCGTGGCCGATTTTACGGATAAATACCGGAGCCCTAACGTACAACTAACGGAAGACGCCCAGCAACTGCTTGCCAATTATCCCTGGCCGGGTAACGTGAGGCAATTAAAAAATATTGCGGAGCAAATTGCCGTATTGGAAAAAGAACGCCTCCTCAATGCACAGATACTCCAGCAATACCTGCCGTATGACAACAGAAGCAACCTGCCCGTACATGTAGGCCCGGCAAAAGGTGCTGATGACTTCTCGGAACGTGACCTCCTGTACAAGGTGCTTTTTGATATGAAAAAAGATATGGTCGAATTGAAGAAGCTGGTGGTGGAAATCATCCAGAATGGCGTCAACTCGCGGATTGTGGAAGACAACTCACCGTACATCAATAAGCTGTACCGCGAAATTGATAGCCCGGCCGCCGAGCAGTTGGCTGCAGCGCCGACATTGACCATCCACCGGCCAACGCCGGATGACACCAGCGACGGCTTCCGGTACCATACGCAGGAAGCGGAAGAAGTGGAGGAAGAATCCCTTTCGCTCGTGGATCGGGAATCAGACCTGATCAAAAAGGCACTGAAAAAACACAAGGGCAAACGGAAATCGGCTGCACAGGAACTGGGAATTTCCGAACGGACGCTATACCGCAAGATCAAAGATTTAAACCTGAATTGATAGGGATAACCATGATGATGACAAAAGCGATAAGGTACGTTGCGGTGTTGTTGGTTCTTGCATTTACAAACGGCTGCGGCATTAAGTATGGTTTTTCCGGCGGATCGATACCCGAAGGGATGAAGACCTATACGGTCGAATTTTTTGAGAATACGGCACCAATCGTCAACCCCACCCTCAGCCAAACATTTACCGAGGCACTGAAAGAACGCATACGTAGCCAATCGAGCCTCAGCCAGGTGACCAACGAGGGTGATGCGATTTTTGAAGGGCGCATCACGGGATATAGTATTGCGCCAGCGGCCGTTGAAGCGGGCACGGATCGTGCCGCACTCAACCGACTGTCGATAACGGTAAACGTGAAATACACCAATACCATCAAACCGGAAGACAACTTTGAGCAGCCTTTTACCCGATTCAAAGACTTTTCGTCTGCAGGTGGATCGATACCGGCACAGGAAGAGGCGCTCATACGCGATATCAACCAAATGCTTACGGAAGACATTTATAACCGGGCATTTGCCAATTGGTAGGATGATTGATGACTTGAAGATTAGTTGAGTGGAAAACGTAAATTACAAAGAACTATACCATAGCGCATTGGCCGACCCTGCTTCGGTGGACGGCAACATGCTGTCAGCTTTGATTGATCGGTTTCCGTATGCACAGGCGCTGCGTATGGTGCAAGCACGTAAAAACTATCTGGAAAACGGCGCATCAGACCACAGCGAAAATGCCCTGCTGTTTACTGGTCTTCCCAGCTGGTTATATGGGTACATCATTACGGAGGAGGCTCCGGCAGATGAAACGATCATCCCCGATACGGACTATTCAGCACAAATGGAGCATGCCGTGGAAGTGGAAGACGTTGCCACCGATTACCCGGAAGTATCCGGGGAGATAGTCCCCATCGCTGAAGCAACGCCACATGAAAAGGTGAGCTTATATAACGATGACCACCTGCCCTATAGTTTTTTGTGGTGGCTCAACAAGACGCGAATGGAACACGCCGACACGTACCGGCCTTACGCTCCGGAGGAACTGCCCGCCAACTATTCGACTGATGTGGAGGATACCCCCGGTGACGAGCGTGTGCTCGACCAGCAAATCCGCGAAAACATCTTCCATTTGCAATCGCCCGAAGATAAATTAAGTGCCGCGCAGCCAGCGGAGACCATATCGTTCCAGATTCCGAAAAAAACCGATCCCATCATTGAACGGTTCATCCGGGAGGAACCACAGATCAAACCGCCGCAGGCCGATAAAATAAACCTGGAAAATAAAGCGCGGAAGAGCGCCGAAGACCACTTGACCTTGGTAACCGAGACCCTGGCAACGATATACGTGGAACAGGGACTGTATCCGAAGGCCATAGCCATCTATAAAAAATTAAGTTTGAAATATCCCGAAAAAAGTACGTACTTTGCCGCTCGAATTACGGAATTGACGGATAAATTACCCTAGCGGAATAAAAAGATGCAAATATTATTGATTATATTGATTATGCTGGCCAGCGTGTTGCTGTCTTTCCTGGTGTTGATTCAGGAACCCAAAGGCGGTGGATTGGCGGCTGGTTTTTCGGGTGGCACCAACTTGATGGGCGTGAAGCGCACAGGTGATATCCTGGAGAAAGGGACATGGGGCCTGGTAATAGCTATTATGGTCTTTGCACTGGTTGTAAATGTAATGAGCCCTTCGGCAGGCACAGGAGGCAGCGGGCTGACGGAACAGATCACGCCGACAACGCCTACCACGGCGCCAATTCCGCCGATGACCGCCCCGGAGGCGGTACCTGAGTCGGATACCACACAGTAAAACATTCAAAGGCCACTCGTGAAACCGGGTGGCCTTTTCTTTTTTGTGTCACTGCCAGTTATACTGCCATCCTGACACGACTCCCCGATACGCCCCATCAGCACTGGCATTAAAAATGAAAAAATGGCAAGGTAATCCTATAAAACGGCACTTGGCATAGTTGATGACGTAAGTGGCGAAGAAGAATCAAAATAGATTAACAATTACATATTAACTAAAATCATTATGGCGTTAAGTATTAAACCTATCGGAGACAGAGTGGTGGTTGAGGCTGCCCCTGCAGAGGAGAAAACCGCATCAGGTATCTATATTCCGGATACCGCCAAAGAAAAGCCCCAACGTGGAACAGTTGTGGCAGTTGGCACGGGAAAAGTAGACGAACCGTTGACCGTGAAGGTAGGAGACCAGGTATTGTACGGCAAGTATGCCGGCACCGAAATCACATACGAAGGAAAAGAATATTTGATTATGAAGGAATCTGATATCTACGCGATCGTTTAAGCATCGGTGGTTATCGGAACTCCCTCATTTTTCCTCGTGGATGTTTAATTACTAATGGTTTATTGAAAATTTGTTCAGCGAATCTGAAATCAATTAAAAAATGGCAAAACAAGTTAAGTATAATGTCGAAGCACGTGATACCCTCAAAAAAGGTGTAGACACGTTGGCAAATGCAGTGAAAGTAACATTGGGTCCACGTGGCCGGAATGTCATCATTGAAAAGAAATTCGGTTCTCCGTCCATCACGAAAGACGGCGTTACCGTTGCAAAGGAAATCGAACTGAAGGATGCCCTGGAAAACATGGGTGCCCAGATGGTGAAAGAAGTGGCTTCCAAAACCGCTGATCAGGCAGGCGACGGTACCACAACGGCTACCGTATTGGCACAAGCCATTATTGCGCCGGGCTTAAAGAGTGTTGCTGCCGGTGCCAACCCGATGGACCTGAAACGCGGCATCGATAAAGCGGTTAGCACCGTAGTAGGAAGCCTTCAAAGCCAGTCAAAGACTGTTGGCGAAGACAACAACAAAATCAAACAAGTGGCTAGCATCTCGGCGAATAACGACGAGGTTATCGGTGCGTTGATTGCCGAGGCCATGGAAAAAGTAGGCAAAGACGGTGTCATTACCGTAGAAGAGGCCAAAGGCACGGAAACGGAAGTGAAAACGGTTGAAGGTATGCAGTTCGATCGCGGTTACCTCTCGCCTTACTTCGTAACCAATACGGATAAGATGGAAGCCGAATTGGAAAACCCGTATATTCTGATTTACGATAAGAAAATCAGTAATATGAAAGAGTTGCTTCCTATCCTGGAAAAACAAGTTCAAACCGGCAAACCGCTATTGATTATCGCTGAAGACCTCGACGGCGAAGCATTGGCTACGTTGGTTGTCAACAAAATCCGTGGCTCCCTCAAAGTGGCTGCTGTTAAAGCACCGGGCTTTGGCGATCGCCGTAAAGCGATGCTGGAAGATATCGCTATCCTTACCGGCGGTACGGTTATCTCTGAAGAAAGAGGCTTTAAATTGGAAAATGCCGAACTCGACTTCCTCGGGCAGGCTGAGAAAGTGGTTGTGGATAAGGACAATACCACCGTTATCAACGGATCGGGCAATTCTTCTGACATCCAGGGCCGCGTAAACCAAATCAAGGCTCAAATCGAAACGACCACGTCTGATTATGACCGCGAGAAACTGCAGGAACGTTTGGCTAAATTGGCCGGTGGCGTTGCCGTATTGTACGTTGGTGCGGCTACGGAAGTGGAAATGAAAGAGAAGAAAGACCGTGTGGACGACGCGCTGCACGCTACCCGGGCCGCTGTTGAAGAAGGCATCGTAGCTGGTGGCGGTGTGGCATTGATCCGTGCGAGCGAAGCGTTGAAAGACCTGAAAGGTGAAAATGAAGATGAAAACATCGGTATCGAAATCATCAAGCGCGCCATTGAAGAGCCGTTGCGCCAAATCTGCAACAATGCTGCTGTAGAAGGTGCCGTGGTTGTACAGAAGGTACGCGAAGGCAAAGATGACTACGGCTACAATGCCCGCACAGGTGCTTACGAAAACCTCATCGGAGCCGGTGTAATCGACCCGACGAAGGTTACACGCATCGCATTGGAAAATGCAGCCTCTATCGCGGCCATGCTGTTGACTACCGAAGTGGTGTTGGCAGACGAGCCGGAAGACGAAAAGGCAGCTGCCGCTGGTGCTCCGCCGATGGGTGGTGGCATGGGCGGAATGATGTAATCATCATTGTCCCCGGATCGGGGGCACGTCATATAACGCAAAAGGCGGCACATCCCAAAAAGGTGTGCCGCCTTTGCTTTGTTGTTCATTTCACAAGTACACTGCTACCGGAGTTTCTCGTTATCGCGGTGCCGGTCCGCATCGCGGATTTGCTTTTTCTCCAGGTTTTTCTCCAGGGCATCGGTCAGGTCGATTCCCGTTTGATTGGCCAGGCAAAGCAGCACAAAGAGTACGTCGGCCATTTCATCGGCCAGATCGACGGCTTCATCCGATTTCTTGAACGATTGCTCACCGTATTTCCGCGCCATGATGCGGGCCACCTCTCCCACCTCTTCCATCAGAATAGCCGTATTGGTGAGTTCGTTGAAATACCGGATACCGGTGGTATTTATCCAATGATCGACGGTCTCCTGGGCTTCTTTTATTTTCATACTCCAAATTAATGATTATCCTTATCTCTGGTATCCATAACGATGGTCACCGGCCCGTCGTTTACCAGTGAGATTTTCATGTCGGCGCCAAATATTCCGGTAGCGATTTCCCTGCCCAAATGGGCAGCCAGTTCGGCAATCATCGCTTCATATAAAGGAATGGCCTTGTCGGGTTTTGCGGCACGGATAAACGACGGGCGATTGCCTTTCTTGGTCTGCGCAAATAAGGTAAACTGGGAAATCAACAGTACATTTCCCTGAACGTCATGCAGCGACCTGTTCATCAATCCGTTCTCATCGCCAAACACACGGAGGCCGGCGATTTTTTGCGCCAGCCAACGAAGGTCGTCTATGCCATCGGCATCCTCGATGCCCAACAGTACCACAAACCCGTGCCCTATCGTACCGACAACCTGTTGATCGACCGAACACGAGGCTTGTGATACGCGCTGAATGACTACCCTCATCCACTCAGACTTTGGCGGTTGTTACCTTATTTGCCAATCCGGTACAGCCTGCCGCTATCCGTAACGGCGTACAAGGCACCGTCTTTCCCCTGGTGTACATCGCGGAAACGCTGGGCTTCATCTTCCAACAGGCGTTCTTCTCCAACCACCTTGTTATCTTTAATGACCAACCGTGCAATGTGCACACTGCTTAATCCGGCAATGAACAGGTTATTCTCCCACTCGGGAATGGAGTTACCGGTAAAGAAGGTCATTCCACTCGGGGAGAGTACGGGATCCCAATAATATACCGGTTGTTCCATGCCTTCTTGCTGTTGGATGGCATCGCCAATCTTGTTGCCATTGTACTCAATACCATAGGTAATGGTGGGCCAACCGTAGTTTTTGCCGGGTTGAACGCGGTTAATCTCATCGCCGCCACGGGGTCCAAACTCACCATCCCAAAGGTCGCCGGTAACGGGATGGAATGCCAGCCCTTGCACATTGCGATGACCGTACGAATAGATTTCAGGACGAGCGTCGTTCCTTCCTTCAAAAGGATTGCCCGGCGCAGGCTCCCCTGCCGGGGTGATGCGCACAACTTTACCAAGTGCGGCGTTCAGATCCTGGGCCAGTGGCCTGGTTACGATATCTGACCGCTCGCCGGTGCTGACGAAAATATTTCCCGTTTTATCAAATAGAATACGGCCACCATAATGCAGGTTGCTCTTGTGCGCCGGCGTAGCCTGGTAAATTACCTGCGCATTTTCGACGGTCTTTTCGTCGTCGGCCAACCGCCCTTTGGCCACCGCTGTCAATGTACCTTCAGGCGTATCTTGCGAAAACACCCAATAAACCATTCGGTTGCTTTCAAAGTCGGGGTCAATGGTGATGCCAAGCAACCCACCCTGGCCATTTGAATTAACGGGAGGAAGGCCGGTGATGGCTTCGCTCAAATCGCCAGCCTGCGTGGCAATGCGAAGTGTTCCGTCTTCCTTCTCGGTAATCAGCAACCTGCCATCGGGGAGGTTGGTAATGCCCCACGGTCGATTGAGCCCTTCGCTCAATACCTTGACATCATAAGGGGTGGTAGTTTTCACCCCCGCGATACGGGTCTGCCCTTCAAAGGCAGGTGCATAGTCTGTGTTGGGAGCCTTGGTCTCCACCGGAGCGTATGTGGAGTCGGATGGTGTTTCGCTGGCCGTTTCTTTGGATGCCGACGAATCACACGACGAAACCACCAACGATAATGCCGCAATAGCCGCAATTGATTTGGATGTATGTCGCATAATGATAATTTTTTTTAAAGGTAATGACATTTTCCGGACAATATCAATGCCAGTAACACATTAAAAGGCAAGCACACCAATATTTTTACATCAGTGCTTGCCCCCGGCCCCTATGCGCCGCTTAGAATTTGAGGTTCAATCCCAATAGAAAATTGGCGGTTGCCTGCGGATAATAGAAGTTATAATCTACCCGATCGGTTTCCGACAAATAATAACCCCATGTATATCCACTCGACGAATATTTCTCATTGAATATATTATTGACGAGTAACGTGAGGCCGAGATTCTTCAGTTTCCAGAATGATGTATGATAGGCGGCACGCACATGGTTTACAAAAAAACCATCAATGCTACGGTCTGCGTTGCCCGTATTATCCAGGTATTGACGCGAAACATACTTGCTCAATAGGGCCAGTTCGAATGGCTCCCACGGCCTGAAACTTAACTCGCTGGACGCGACCAGATCCGGAGAAAACGAAATATCGGTGGTGGGGTAAAAATTCTCGACGTCGCCAACCACCTCCGTGAAGTTTTTTATCTTATTCTGGCTATATGCCAATGTAGCTCCCCAGGCAAACCACGTTTTAGGTGCCCATCGCCCGTCAAACTCCAGTCCGATGCGGTAACTTTCGTCCACATTTGTCCGCAACGTGCTCCCAACATCGTTGAGCTGCCCGGTAAGCACCAGTTGGTTTTTATACAGCATGGCGTAACCGTTTATGCCGATGTTTAACTGTTGGGACCGGATACGGTAACCGGCCTCGATATCATGCAGTTGCTCGGCTTTTGGGGTTTGCTCAACGGGCCAATCAGTAAAGTCGCTCCGTACCGGCTCCTTATTGGCTAATGCGTAGGAGGCATATACATTGCTGGACGTGGATAACTGGTATGTAAGTCCGACTTTCGGATTGAAAAAGCCGAACGATGCATCTTGCGTAAGATCACGCAGGTCATGGTCTATCCCGGTAATCGCATAGTCGATATGACGGTACTGTGCATCTGCAAACAGCGACAGGTTATCCAATCGGTACGATGCCTTCAAATAGGTATTGAAGTCTGTTTTGGTAGCATCGCCATCATAATAGCGATAAGCGGTGCTGAACCCACCCGCTTTACCAACCGGGTAAGCTCCATCGGCAGACAGCGGGTATTGTGACCATACGATATCGCCGTAGTGACCGCCTTCATAGCGGTTATAGGCGCCCCCCCACGTGAGTTCGAAGCCAGCCTGGCTTTTGTATACCAGGGAATAGGTGCCTCCATAGAAATGGTTGTCGAGCCACCGCTGACGTACCAAATCCGTTTCTGCTACGATCCCGTCATTCACTTCGATGGGCGACAACCCATAATCGGTATATTCATCCTGGTTGCGGAATTGTTCATAATAACCTTTCCCACGGGTGTAATGCAGTGCGGTATTCAGTGTAAGCCAATCGGTGAGTGCCGACGAAAACAACAGCTGATAGTGAGTCTGCTGGTAATTATCGGTTTCATTGTCGTAAAGGTATTTGTTGTACCGCCGATCGGATTGAAGCAGGTTATCGGTTTCTTCAGGTGTGAGTCCGTCATCTGCGGCATAGGCCTCCATAGCCGCCACATCGCCGGTAAGACGCGATTCGGGCGTGCCGTACCACGCCTGATAGGTTTTCTCTTTACCACCGAACACGTTGGCCCGCAACAAGCTGTTCTGACCATGCCAGGCTCCCGATAGAAAGAATGATTGGAGGTCGGAAGTGCCCCGATCGACATACCCGTCACTGCTGATGCGCGACAGACGGCCATCAAAGCTGAAATTGCCGTCGATGAGGCCTGTGCCGAGCCTAACGGTACTTTTCAGCGAATTGTACGAGCCAATGGACTGATCGAGCTCGGCATAAGCTTCTTCGTTGAGCGTATTGGTTTGGATATTGAGGCTGGCGCCGAAAGCACCAGCCCCGTTGGTGGATGTTCCGACACCGCGCTGGATTTGGATATTATCTACGGACGAGGCGAAATCGGGCAGATTGATAAAAAAAGAGCCCAGGCTTTCCGCATCGTTAAGTGGAATACCATTGACCGTAACGTTAGTCCGCTGGGCATCACTGCCACGGATGCGCATGCCGGTATATCCGATACCTGCTCCGGCATCCGACGAAATAACTACCCCCGGTGTCTGGTCGAGCAGGAAAGGAATATCCTGGCCCACGTTGTTTTTGGCAATATCTGCTTTGCTGATATTCTTATAGGTAGTCGCCGTATTTTCGGTTGCGCGCGTAGCCTGAACCACCACCTCATCGGTTAGCAGGGTTGCCCGCTGCAGTGAGATACTGATGCGCCGATCGCCGGACAGCTCGACTTGCTGCGTTTCCGGCTGGTAGCCGAGGTAACTGACGTAGACGGTGTAAGTACCAGCCTTGATACGGCGGATGGTTGCCGTGCCCGTTGCATCGGCTTTCCCTTGGTAAATGGTTCCTTCAAGCTGAATTGATGCACCCGGCATGGGCCTGTCATTGCTTGCATCGACTACAGCTACGGTGATTTGGTGTTGTGCGACGGCGGCAGCCATGCCTACGTGCGCGAAGAACGCAATCGCTGCGATTGTCTTCTTAATCATTTTAAATTTGTTAATTTTAGTTAAACACCACTGCTATAAGGGGTTCATAGCAGCGTAATTATTTAACTTACCTCCCTACGCCGGCATTATCCGGATCAGGTGCTTGGCACCGAGGCGCCAATGGGTATGATCTCAGCCTTTATTTGTGTTTGTTTGTACAAAACAAGGCACCCCTAAATGATGTTGCAAAGATACAAATTCTATTATATATAACGCGACAGGAACGCAATTGTATTACTTTTTTGCAACAAGTCAAACAATTTGGTCGATATTCGTATTTAAGTTAAGCAAGTATAAATCAAAAATAACAAATCATTATGCGATTCATCATTGACGTATTACTGACCGGACTGGCTGTTTTTCTGGCGGCCCTGGTCCTTCCCGACTCGGCGGTGACCGTTGCCGGATTCGGCTGGGCAATTGTTGCGGGACTCATCATCGCTTTCGTAAACGCAACGTTGGGCACGGTGCTCCGGGTATTCACCTTGCCGCTCAACCTGCTCACGCTGGGACTCATTTCGTTTATCATCACGGTGCTGATGGTGCAGCTGACCAGCTATTTCATGGGCAGCAAATTTGAAGTGTCGAACTTCTGGTGGGCAGCAGTATTTGCCATTATTGTAGCACTCATACAGATGTTATTGAATGGCCTCTTTGGGTCAAAGGAAAAGGATTGATGACTAGCCCATATTTTTCCGGAAGGCTTCCGGTGTTGTTGCTGCGTATTTCTTGAAAAATTTAGTGAAATACGAATTGTCTTTAAAGTTGAGCATATCGGCAATGGCCGCAACGGAAAGTTCGGGGTTTATTAGCAGCCGCTTGGCTTCCAGGATCACGCGGTCGCGTATCACGGTTCCGGCCGATTGGCCCAACAGGTCCGAACAAATGGCATTGAGGTGGTTGGGGGTAATGTAAAGTAATTCCGCATAATCTTTGGGCAAGCGGAGTTCGGCATAGTGCTTCTCGACGAGCTTTTTAAAGTTGCGTAGCAAGACGGCGTTGTAGGAAAGTGGCGATGGTTGTGCAGGCTGTTGCAAATCGGCAAGATCCAGGAACAGCTTAAGCATCAGCACCCGTAATTTGTCGACATTGAGCATGCCGACCGTATTCCCCAACGGGACCATCTCTTCGAACAGGGCGGCAACTCGCGGCTGCATGGCCTCCGGAATATCCAATACGGATTGCCTGGCCTGCCCCTGAAAAAAAGTAAATTCGTCGATATAATCGGGCCGTAACAGGAAGGACTGGAAAAATTGCGTTGAAAAGTTGAGCACGTAACCATCTACCGCCCCTTCAAAATTCCAGCGATGTACCTGTCCCGGCACCATTGCATACAACTGGTGCGGGCGCACTTCAAACCGATCGAAATCAATAGTATGGTATCCGGCACCGCTGGTAAAATACACCAGGTGATAGAAGTTATGACCATGTGGCACATGCAGCTTATGGTGCTGCACGATATAGGGGGCAAAAGGCCCTACCAGAAAATCCGATGGGTAGGTAGCGAACCCGGTAATGTCATATACTGGATAGCCCTGGCGCGTCATGGGCGGTAAGTATACTGATTTTTTACGGCTTTTCGGCTACCTTATTGAATTCGGGTTGATAACTCAGGCCCGGAGTGAGCCAATAAAGTAAAACGACCCGCGAGTAGCGGTAATTGAGAGGCGAAAGCACGATGACCGTACCAATGGTAGCGATAAGATATGGCCACGGCCCTTCCATATAACCGGTAATGATGTAGAAACCCACGCACGCCGCAATCATCTCGGCCATCGCAAACGCGTAACTCACAAACATGGCCACATAAAAATAACCTGGTTCACGCTCGTAGCGCAATCCGCAGTGGGGGCACGTTTCGTTCATCTTTTGCGCCTTCAGTGCATAGATTTTTCCTGTAAACATATTTCCTTCGCGGCATCTCGGACATTTCGCTTGCAGCGCCGCTTTGATTGCCGATGGTGTGTGATCTTTTTCCATGATATTCTCCGCGCTTAATCTGCCTGTTCTTTTTACTGCAAAGGTAGGCACATTGGACTGGTTCTACTGGTAAGATACCGGCCTCTTATGGTACTTTTTACCGACACACGCTATAACTTATTCGGCGGGGCGTAGCGGGAGGTAGGTCGCTACATCTGCACCGGCGTGATGGATGATGATGGCCGTACAGGAATCGTCCGACCCGACTTCGAAGGCGATGCCGCGATCGGATCTATAGACCGAATAGGTTTCGCCTTCCTTTTCATATGTTTCTACGGGCGTAAGCTGATAATGATCGCGTATCCCGGTAAGCGTGGAGCCCACGTGAATGGATTCGGCGGTTTCGAAAACCGGCGACGTTACCCTGATTTGCTGTATTCGTGCGGTCTCGTCATTCCCCATATCGCGTGCGGTGAATATAGATAATGGGTGGCCCTCCGCAGTGTCCGTATACCAAAGCAACACCGCTTTGCCCATGGCTGCGTCGCTATAGTCAGGCTGCCCCAGCTGCCGGAGTATCAAACTATCGGGCTCATCCAGCTTGAAGGCACCCGCAGACGCTCCGGGCACGAGCACAGGGCTTTCCGGACCTGCGGTTTGAGGAAGTTCCGTGGCAGCATTTTCGTTACGTGATTGGCCGGCATCGCCACCACCGCCGCATGAAATGAGCACGAGGCCGCTGAACGCAACGGCCAGGCCATGTGGAAAGAGATTTTTTTGGCATTTCATATCCTATAGAACGGTTACTTTCCGCTTTTGTTTCGAAGCGGTGCCAGCAAGTATTCCAACCCGTTGAGCTTGATTTCATACATCGTACCCAATAATACGCCGATGTTGCCCTTTGGAAATCCTTTTTGATGAAACCAAACCAGGTAAGCTTCGGGGAGGTTGCAGATGAGCGTATCTTTGTATTTGCCAAATGGCATTCTGGTGGTTACCAGTCGTTGCATGGTTTCTTCGGGCGTCATCATCGGGATACTAATCGTTGGGGTTGCCGTAGCGGATGTAATAAGCCGCCAGGCGGAATGCAATGACCATGTGATTTAAGATGTTCGGTATCAACCCGTAGTGTTTGGTGAAAATCTGGAAGCGTTCCCTGAGGCTTTGCCAGTGCCGCTGCTTGGACATACCGCCCACCAGGTACTTGGCTACAATACGTTTGGTGTTTACCGTTTTATTGGCTGCCTTTGCAGCACGGATAACCCAATCGATATCTGCGCTAAGTTGATAGCGCAAATCATAGGGGGCGGTAAGTTTGCGCCGGATATAGATAGCTTGATGGCTCACATTCATGCCGTAACGGAAACTTTTCCAACAGAACCGCTCGGGGGTGGCATGCCGCCGTAATCCGAGCGATTGCCAGTCGGCATCGAATAGTTCCGTCTCGCCGTAGTAAATATCGGCGTCAGGAGCGGTGGCAAACACCCTGGCAACGGTATCAATGGAATAAATCTCATCACCTGAATTCATAAACAGTACATAATCGCCTGTGGCAAGGGCCAGGCCCTTATTCATGGCATCATAAATCCCGTGGTCAGGCTCACTGATGAACCGGGCTATCCGATCGGCATACCGGTTGACAACATCGGCCGTTCCATCTGTTGATGCGCCGTCGATAACGATGTACTCAATGTATGGATACGTTTGGCTGATAACAGACAGGAGGGTCCGCTCAATATCGCTCACATTGTTATAAACGACGGTGATAACCGTGAGCCTGGGTGAAAATGTACGCTCCTCCATATCGGTCAAATATCGGAACCGCTATCCGGTTTTCGTACGACCATCACGTTGTTGTGGAAAAAATTCATGTTTTTGGGCAATATGACCGAAAGCAGTAGCCCGCAAAGGGTAATTGGGGTAATAAACAGCGGCGTAAGCGCTATCCGGAGGATCTTATGCTTTGGGAAGATGTGCTGATATACATAAGCTGCCCACATCTGGCAGAGCGTGCTCACGTAGCTGGTGGTCTTTTTTTCCTGCACGACAACAAAACCTTTCTCCTGAAGAATATGCTTCAACCCAAACGAGGTGTACCGGGCGAAGTCGTAAGGGATCTCGTGCTCATCCCAAACAAAAGGCACCGTCAACAGCATGTGGCCGCCGGGCTTCAACACCCGACGCAGCTCACCGAGGATCTGGGAGAGGTTGAAAACATGTTCGAAAACTTCGCTAGAAAAAACACTATCAAACGATTCATCGGCAAAAGGCAGTGTTTTTCCATCGTAATACACATCAATCGCTTCGTGGCGATGGTCGTGCCCACTCACCTCGATGTCGGTACCCACGTATTCCGATACGGTGAACAGCGCTTTGTATGGTTTGCTGCCGCAGCCGAAATCCAATAGTTTGCCATGCATGTAGCTGCTGAATTGGGATATCTCGTTATACAGCCCCCTGCGGATGATAAAGAAGGGATTGAAAAATAGTCCCAGAAAAGTGGGTTGAAACAGGGATTTGTTATATAGTTCTTTAAGCTTCGCTACCACGGCGTGTAGTTATTGTGACGTAAATTGTGTTTTCCAGCGGTGTATCGCTTCGGTGTCGAGATACAGTTTAACGCTCATTTCTTCGTGGATCTTCTCCTCCAGCAAATCAATGCGCTGCCGCTCAAGCACATTCAGCCCGATATCGTTGCGCATTTCCAGTGCCCGGTTATCGATGCCGATGATGATGGCTTTACGCTTTTTCTGCAAAGCCCGTATACCTGCATGGAGTCGTGTACCCACGTATTCGCAGGGTTCTTTTTCCAAAAACGAATCAAATGCGGATAATTTCGGCGCAACATAACCAATGTCGGATGTCAGGCTATCGATGTATGCCCGATCCTTTGATCCCTGCACCCACACGTACACCGTTTGGTAGTGTTTTTTCAGGATTTCGAACATCCGCCGGTCGCGATCGGGATCGCGCATGTAGTCGGTAATGGTGGTAATGACGGTATCGCGCTTCTTGGGGTTTATCTGCGAGCAATGCGGTTCATCCAGGCCCCATACGGTGGGGCAACCGGTATTGATGACATTTTTGATGCCTATTTGGCCAAGTTTCTGCAACGTATAATTGTCTCTGACCGCATGTAGGTATCGCCTAGAAAACAAAGACCTGTACATCATCCTTGAATAAGCAGATACCGGTTTATCCTGATATTGCCACCACCCTACCCCAAGCAGCACCACCTTGTGCCGTAAAACAAACAGGTCTTTGATACCGACTTTCCATTGGCTCTTCCGGAGGGTATTGTTCTTCAGCAGGTTGGTTCCTCCCACGATGCCGGTATCGTATTTACGGAACTTGTGGAGGTCTTTCGGATGGATGGAGAAATGGGTAGGGACATTGATGACAAAGTCGTCCATAAACAACTCGTCCGAAATCCGATCGACCGCATCCATGATGATGTGATCACCAAGATTGGTGGTACCTACTGATGTATCGAAAATAATTTTTGGCATGTATTTGCTGCAAGTTATCGTTTCACTAACCGTCGGATAGTCGGTATAAAAAATAGCGCTTCAAGCATCAGCCACCCCTGCGCCCTTGTTTTGGGTACGAAGATAACAAATAGTGCGGTGCTCGCATATGTGACTAACGTGGCATAAGCAGCACCAATCATGCCATACTCCGGAATCCACCAGCTATTCAACCCGATATTGATGATGGCACCTGCCACGGCCCGGGCAAGGGAGATACGGGTGTAGCCTTCAGCAAGCAGATACTGGCCGGTGGCGACGTAAAGGAACATAAATACCCCTGCCCAGATGTGTACCGTAAGCACGGGTGCTCCGGCCGCATATGCGGCCGAGTAAAACGTACGGTAAACGAAGGGCGCAACCAGGGTGGTGACCACAGCAATGGCGACGCTCACCATCGTCATCAACTCGTACAGGTGTTGAAGTCGTCGCCGGTAGCGTGCGGGATCATCACGGCGGGCATTCATGATGGCGGGAAAGAGGGCCGTGACAATGGCCATCGGGATAAAATACCACCCCTCGCTTAATTTTACCACGGTATCATACACACCGAATACCGCCTTACCCAAATAAGCATCGAGCATCAGCTGGTCGATTTTCATGTATAGGATAATGGCGACCGAGGAGAAGGCAAGTGGCCACGAGTAGTGAAGCAAATGCCTGGCCATATCGCTATCAAACCGCCAGTTGATGAGCCGGTTTCCCCGTCGCTCATAATAATACAGGTAACCGGCTGCGAGGAAAACGGCATCTAACAGGAGTGCCCATACAAACCAGCCTACCGAAGCCTGCCAGAAGACGAGTACGAGTTTTACGGCTGCCGACAGCAGATTGGCCCCCACCTGGATATGCATGATGTATTTGCCCTGGACCCTGGCCTGGAAAAAACAGTCGATAATGCTGACTGACTGGAAAAGACAGACGAAGGACACGATAAGAACATAATGGAAAGGTGCGGCTTGCGGGCTGGGAGTGTAGTGGCCGATAAGCAAATAGGTCACATAAATCAGTGGCAGTGCAACGACCGCTGCAACCAGCCGCAGCCGGAACGCGGTGCCCAGTATGGTGTTCTCCTTTTCGGGCTGCTGCAGCAGCTGGCGGGTCACGAAACTGTCCATACCCAGCGCGCAAGCCGCTGCGAAGAAAGACACCAATACGAGCGGATAGTTCAGTTCACCGTTCAGGCTGCTGCCCAGGTAATTGGGAATAACGATGGCGGTAACGACCATCTTAATGAAAATCGTACCAACGCGGGCCACCATAAACCACCCGGCATTCTTGAAATACTTGTTAAAAGCTTCGGGGTCAAAACCGGGTAACGAAGGGATCTTCATCAAACTGTTTCGCTATACCACTTCCACTACCTTGCCGAAACCGGCCAGGCTGGCGTGCGAGGGTTCGAGATCGGTGACGAGGTAGGAAATGGCGTTGAGACTACAGACCTTCATTTTCTGTACAGAATTGAGTTTCTCCGCAATGCTGAGAATAGCTGTTTTGCTCGAACAGCGTATCATGGCCTTTTTTATCTGTACCACTTCCCAGTCGGAATCAGTAACGCCGTCTTCTACAGAGAGGCTATTCGTACCCAACAAACACAAATCGACCCGGATTTCCGATAGCTGGTTGATGACCTGCGAACCGATGCTGATATTGGTATTGCGCGATAGCTTGCCCCCGATAAGAATAACATCGGCATGGGTACGTTCGGCCAGTTCAAGGGCGACCAACGGGCTGATGGTAAAAAAAGTGCATTGGAGGCTTTCGGGGATAATCCGTGCCAGTTCGAGCATCGTCGTACCCCCGCCTGCGAGTACCGTCATCCCGTTCTGTACCAATTTAAGGGCTTTGCTGGCAATCTGTTTCTTGGAATCGCGCGCATAAACATTGTTCTCCTTGAACGGGTATTGGAATGACTTGGAGAGCGCTCCACCGTATACCTTAAGGACCTTACCATTTTCGGCCAATTCGTTTAAATCACGCCTGATGGTATCTTCCGAGACACTTAATTGCACACTGAGGTCTGACGACAGCACCTTATTGTGCAAATTGATTTGATGGATGATAAATGCCTGCCGTTCTTCCTTCAACATGGTATAAGTGGTTTATTTAATGCGGTAAAGATAGAATATTTTAAAGAAATTTGTATTATTACCCCACAAAGCACATAAATACCGCAGAGCGGATAGAATTAATGGCCGGATCACATATTGCAATCACCAACGGTGTCGTATTCACAGGTGACGCGCTAATCAGCGATCATACCGTATTATTAAAAGGGACTGAAATAGTGGGAGTCGTCGCGACTGCCGAAATTCCGGCGGACGCGGAAATTGTGGATGCCATGGGTGGATATGTGGTACCCGGATTTGTGGATTTGCAAATATATGGTGGCGGAAGCCGGCTGTTTTCTGCAGACCCAACGAAAGCCGCATTGGATGAAATTGCGGGTGCATTGGTGAAATCAGGGACAACCAGTTTCATGATTACCATGGCAACCAATACCATGGAGGTGATAGATGAGGCGCTGCAAGCTTTACATGACTATCATCACCCGGCGCTGCTTGGCCTGCACCTGGAAGGGCCTTACCTTAACCCGGAAAAACGGGGCGCGCACCCCGAAGCATATATACGCAGACCCGAAAAATCGGAAATCAGCTCGTTATTGGAACGGGCCGGCACCAGCTTACGGATGATGACCATTGCGCCCGAGCAATTTGACGACGACATCATCGACCTGTTATTGCATCACGGTATTCTCTTATCTGCGGGGCATAGCAATGCCACATTTGACGAGGCCGTGCGCGGATTTCAGAAAGGCATACGTGCCGTTACCCACCTTTTCAATGCCATGTCACCGTTCCATCACCGCAATACCGGGTTGCCGGGCGCTACGTTCCAATCGGGCACCGCGCGCGCAAGCATCATCGCCGACGGCATTCATGTGGACTATCAAACACTGGCGATAAGTAAACGGCTGTTGGGCGATCGGCTCTTTTTGATTACAGATGCGGTGGTTGCCGTAGATACAGGCACGTATACACATATATTCACGGGCGACCGCTATACGCTGCCGGACGGTACGCTGTCGGGGTCGGCACTGACGATGATGCAGGCCGTGGCCAATTGCGTACGCCACGCCGGAATCCCGCTGGAGGAGGTACTGCGGATGGCCACGTCGTATCCAGCCTCGCTTATCGGAGCTCGTCATCTTGGCAGGATAGCGGCGGGGGCGACTGCCGATTTGGTGATATTTGACGAAAACTATACGGTAAGGGGTGTCTTCCTCGAAGGGACCAGCCAATGAAAAGACTGTTTAATTTACTTTATTTCCAGGTTGTCATCGCCATTATTATTGGTATCCTGATCGGCCATTTCTATCCTTCATTAGGGGTGCAACTGAAGCCGCTCGGCGATGGGTTTATCAAGCTCATTAAGATGGTGATTGCCCCGTTGATTTTCTGTAGCATCGTGTTGGGCATTGCGGGGATGGAAGACGTAAAGAAAATCGGCAAAGTCGGCGTCAAAGCGTTGCTGTACTTCCAACTCTCTACCATGGCCGCCATGTTGCTTGGTGTCTTGGTAATCAATGTGGTTAAGCCTGGTGATGGCATGCATGCGGATCCGAAGACGCTGGATACGACAGAGGTATCTTCCTACATCGCGCAGAGCGAACACCAGGGCGGTGTGAAGGATTTTCTGTTGGATATCATTCCCGAAAACGTCTTCGGTGCCCTGTCATCGGGTAACCTGCTCCAGGTGCTCTTCTTCGCAGTGCTATTCGGATACGGCCTTTCCAGGATCGGGGCCAAAGCTGAGCCTGCGATACGTGTGATGCAGTCTTTCCTCGACGGATTATTTGCCGTGATTAAAATGATAATGAAGGTTGCGCCTATCGGGGCGATGGGGGCTATGGGATTTACCATTGGCAAATACGGCATCAGCTCGCTTTCTTCGTTGGGTCTGTTGATGTTGTGCTTTTACGGCACCTGCCTGCTGTATGTCTTTTTAGTGGCGGGTTTGTTTTTGAAATATTACGGCATCAGTATCGTCAAAGTGCTGCGTTATATTAAGGAAGAACTGCTCGTGGTGCTGGGCACTTCGTCGTCTGAATCGGTGCTTCCGGCTATCATGCAGAAGCTCGAAGAGATGGGTTGTTCGAAACCGGTGGTTCGCCTGACCATACCGACGGGCTATTCGTTCAACTTGGATGGCACGGCTATTTACCTGACAATGGCCGCCATTTTCCTGTCGCAAGCATTAGACATGCCCATGAACCTGGTGGATCAGTTATTTTTGCTGTTTGTGCTCACCATTACTTCTAACGGTGCCGCAGGGGTTACGGGAAGTGGGTTCATCATTCTGGCCGCCACCTTACCCGTTGTGGGGCATATGCCCGTTGAATCGGTTGCCTTGATCTTTGGTATTGACCGGTTTATGAGCGAAGCCAGGGCCTTGACCAATATTATTGGCAATACCGCGGCGACATTGGTGGTGGCACGCTGGGAGGATGAACTGGATATGGACCAATTGAATGCCGAACTGGACTAACCTACTCTTCCCCAACCATGGGGCCATCATCATCGGACAGCCCTGCCAGGATTTTATTCACTTCGGCTTCCGTCGCTGTAAGTTTCGCTTTGCAGGCGGTAATGAGTAGCGTGGCGCGTTTTACCTTCTCCGAAAGCTCGTCGACCGATATTTCACCTTGCTCAATTTCAGACACGATGGTCTGCAGTTCATCAAATGCATCGGTATAGGTGTATGGTTTATCCATTATCCAAGGGTTTTAGTTTATTAATTGTACTGGTCATGGTCCCCTGGGCCAAAACCGTTTCAACGACATCCCCCTCACGCAGAGATGCGACGCTTTGCAGTGCGCTCCCATTGAGGCGGGTGATGCTATATCCGCGCTGCAGCACATGCCGGGGGTCCAGTAAGTGAACGGTTTTCTCCGTGTTGAGTAAAACCGATCGCGCATCTTTAAGCAGGGCAAGGGTTGTTGTTTTCAGTGCCTGCGCAGTGTGTTGCGTTTGCTGCCGACTATGTTGCAAACGAGCGGTACTGACCATGCTTAGCCTTACGGCTGCATACTCAAGTGCCTTCTGTTGTCGGTTTAGCAGATGAATACTGTTTAAGCGGAAATACCGAACCTGATCATTAAGGGAATTCCGTTCCTCAATTAATTGCTGCCCGGCCTTCCGCATAATAAGTTCTTTTGCCCTGTCGACAGGCTCGGCAAACTGGTGAAACCGCTGGATGAGGAAATCAGCAAGTTCGCTGGGTGTGATGGCATTCCGGTACGCCACCATCTCACTGACCGTTTCATTGGTGGAATGGCCAATGCCTGTAAGAACCGGGATGGGGAACCTGGCAATAGCCGCAGCCAGGGCATAACGGTTATAACTCGACAACCCGACATCGCCGCCGCCGCCGCGGATAATGGCGACGACATCATAGGCTTCCCGCCGTTGCGCGATGTGTTCCAGCTGGCCCGTGATGGCCTGCACCGATTTATCGCCCTGGAGCAAAGCGGGAAAAAGTGTTTGTTCAAAATAGTACCCCCAGGGATTATGTTGCAGGATTTTGAGGAAATCAGCATAACCTTTACTGGTTTCGACCGAGATAACAGCCAGTCGCTTGGGTACAGCCGGGAAAATCAGGTGCTTATTCGCAGCAAAGACGCCTTCCGTTTTAAGGCGATCGATACTTGCCAGTTTTTCCCGCTGGAGTTCGCCAAGGGCGTGGATCGGATCGATATCCAGGATGCGCAGCGTCAGGCCATACCGGGGGTCATACGATATGGCAGCCTGGAACAGGATGATAATGCCATTTTTGAGCGGTTCTTTAGTCGTGTCGATAAATTGTTGATTGATACGCTGGTAGTCGGCCTTCCAAAGGACTGACCGCATTTCGGCAATAATCTGTCCGTCGCGCTTCTCGACCAGTTCCGGATAGCAGTGACCCGAATGGGAATAATGGTTGAGTTTATTCATCTCCGCTTTTACCCAGTAAACACTTTTATAACGCTCGGCAATGGTTTTCTGGATGCTGCGGGCCACCTCTGCGAGGGTAAATACTGTTTTGTCCGACAATTTCTCAGGCATAACCAAAGATAAGCTTTTTCTATAAAATCATTACCTTTGTGCCGTGAAACATGCTACGCAGAAAGATTATTTTTGAATGAAACTACCCATTATCTCATACGGCGACCCCATCTTGAAACGAAAAGGTGAAGCAATTGAAAAAGACTATCCGGATTTACAACAATTGATAGCCGATATGTTTGAGACCATGTATGCAGCACACGGCGTGGGGTTAGCGGCACCGCAGATCGGACGTTCCATACGTCTGTTTGTCATCGACGCCAGCCCCTATGAGGAAGATGAACCGGGACTTGAGGATTTCAAGAAGGTCTTTATCAATGCCGAATTGCTGGATGAAGAGGGAGAGAAATGGCTGTTTAATGAAGGCTGCCTGAGTATCCCCGACATCCGGGAAGATGTGAGTAGATACCCGACCATCCGCATCCGTTATGTTGATGAAAACTGGGTGGAGCATGAGGACGAGTTTGGTGGGCTGGCCGCACGGATTATTCAACATGAATATGACCACATCCAGGGCAAACTCTTTACCGACAAACTGAGCCCGCTGCGGAAAGCGATGATCAAAAGTAAATTGGACTCGATTTCGAGGGGCCAGGTTGATGTGGATTACAAAATGAAATTTCCGGTTTCGAAACGGAAACGGTAAGCATTTCCGATCACCCCCCTACGAGGGGTAACGCCAGCCGATACTTCACGGCCACCACGCGAACGACGACCACGGTAATCACGCTTAAGGAAGCATTGACAGCATAACTCACTCCGAAAGTATCAAGCGTGAAGAATAAAGTGGCTCCCAAAAGGCATGCCGTGGCATAGATCTCCCTCCGGAAAATCAACGGCGTTTCATTCAGCAGCGTATCGCGGGTAACGCCCCCCATTACGGCAGAAAACATACCCAATACCACCGCTGCAATGCCACTGCTGTCGTAAGCGAGCGATTTCTGTACACCTACTACCGTGAAAAAACCGATACCCAATGCGTCAAACAAAAACAATGTCCGGGCAAATTTTCCCAGTATGCTCCGCAACCAAACAGCGATAAGCACACCTACCAGTATCGCTAAGAGGTAATTTCCATCATCCACCCACACCGGCCGTAGGTTGAGGAAGATATCACGGAGGCTCCCCCCTCCGATGGCGGTGACAAAACCCGTAAATGCAGCGCCGAATAAATCAATATTATTCCGTGTTGCAGCCATCGCCCCCGATATAGCGAAGACCATGGTTCCCAAAAGATCGATGTAATAGATGAATTCCAACCCTGTTTAATTACGTTCCGGCAGCAAAATTACGATAATTCCGCATCACTTGATTTTTTTCTCATTGATTTATAGCGTGTCACGTACAAAAGCAAACAATATCTCATACGCAATGTTGCAAATTACAGATAATGACTTACCTTTGCAACCCGCTTCTGAGGGGGCGATTGTTCATTGATTGGTTGTTTTATTTTCGTTGGTTGTCGGGGGTTGATGTTGTCCGGTGGGGTGCGGAAAAAAATAAAAAAAATAAATTTTGCGGGGTTAATAAATATTCTTACCTTTGCAATCCCAAACGGAAACGGGGTTATCCGTTCCGGCGGCGCGAAGCGGCCGGATATGTTCGGGGAGTGGAAAAGTGAATGCGTTGCAGGGGGTCGGACCCCATGCTCCAGCACGATGGCCGAAGCGCGAGCGGAGGCGTTGAAGTTCTTGAAAGATATTGATATTCATGTAGCGTAACGAGTAGTCTGTTTTCAGGCGAAAGTTAAAAA
>Ga0182746_1000724_pt1 | contig 38726 bp, 34 predicted proteins | sample eDN3rd30CBELigOP_FD_128881 | JGI IMG/M metagenome (GOLD analysis project Ga0182746, IMG submission 128881) | Enriched Organic Plus compost microbial communities from Emeryville, California, USA - eDNA 3rd pass 30_C BE-Lig OP (version 2) (version 2) ...
GCTCCGAGCCGGGACGCTCGTGCTCCACCCACCGGGCGAACGAGCAGCCGGCGGCGCCCAGGTGGACCACCCGCAGCGGGCCGGGCGGCGCGGTGCCGACCAGGGCCGCCATCTCTTGCATGTACTCGAACGTGAGCAGGCCCGGGTCGTCCAGGTCGACGTACGAGCTGGGCGCGCCGTTGACGACCACGGTCACCGCGTTGCGGTCGGGGTCGGCCTCGAGCTCGACCGTGCCGGTCGAGGTGGGCACCGGCCCGGACGGGAGGCCCTCGGGGAGCCCGCCGCCCCCGCGCCCGCCGCGTCGCCGGCGCCCGTTGCCCGCGGCCTCGAGGGGGTCCGGTGTCAGTGGCTCGGAGGATCGTGGGTCCTGTCGGTTCCGTCGGGTCCGGCGCGCGCTCACGGGACCAGTGTGGCAGCGGTTGACAGGTTCGAACACGTGTTCGATCCTGGGTGCTCAGGAGGTGCGAGTGATGGAACGGTCGGAACGCGTCCCGGGCGGGAACCGAAGGGCCGCTGCGGCGGGCCACGTGGCGGCGCCTGCGCCCGCTCCGGTCGAGGCGCTCCGCCTCCTCTCGCGGGCCGACCACGAGCTCGCCGCCGCCTACGCGGCCTCCGAACCGGCCGAACGGTTCGTGCACGCGCACCTCGCCGCGCTCCGTGCGGCCGCCGCCGTGGTGGCGTTGCGCGGCCGCCCTGCGGGGCGGCGGACCGGTCGCTCGGTCTGGGCCCTCGTCGAGGTCGTGGAGCCCGACCTCGGCGCCTGGTCGGTCTACTTCGCGGGCGGTGCGCGGACGCGCGCCGCGATCGACGCCGGGCGGTTCGACGTCGTCGACGCCGCGCGGGCCGACGAGCTCGTGCGCTGCGCGGAGGACTTCCGCGACGAGGTCGGCATGCTGGTCGACCCGGCCGCGACCTTCAGCCTGCTGCCCGGCTCGCGGGCGAGGGCCTCGTGAGCCGTGCGCCGCGTTCGGCGTCGGCCCGTCGGGACTGGGGCGACGAGGAGGACGGGTGCGCCGTCCTGCACGTGGACATGGACGCGTTCTTCGCGTCCGTCGAGCTCGCCCGGCGTCCCGAGCTCCGCGGGCTCCCCGTGATCGTCGGGGGCCGCTCGCGCGGCGTCGTGCTGTCGGCGACGTACGAGGCCCGGGCGTTCGGCGTCCGGTCGGCGATGCCGATGGTGCGCGCGCTCGGGCTGTGCCCCCAGGCCGTCGTCGTCCCGCCCGACCACATGGCCTACCGCACGGTCTCGCGGTCGGTCATGCATGCGTTCCGCGACGTCACGCCGATCGTCGAGCCGGTGAGCGTCGACGAGGCGTTCCTCGACGTCTCGGGGGCGCGGCGCAGGCTCGGCGCTCCGACGCGCATCGGTGCGGCTCTGCGGGAGCGGGTCCAGGCCGAGCACGGCATCACGTGCTCGGTCGGGATCGCGTCCACGAAGCTGGTCGCGAAGCTCGCGTCGACCCACGCCAAGCCCGACGGGATGATGCTCGTGCCCGCGGCGGCGAGCGTCGACTTCCTGCGCTCGCTGCCCGTCGGGGCGCTGTGGGGCGTCGGGGAGCGGACCGAGGAGCAGCTCGCGCGCCGCGGCATCCGCACCGTCGCCGAGCTCGGCGACGCCGAGGTCGAGTGGCTGCGGTCGTTCCTCGGACCGAGCCTGGGCGGTCACCTGCACGACCTCGCGTGGGGACGCGACCACCGGTCCGTGACCCCGCAGCACGCGGAGAAGTCGATCGGCAACGAGACGACGTTCCCGCAGGACGTGCGGGACCGCGCCGTCGTGGCGGCCACGGTCCTCGAGCTGGCGGACCGGTGCGCGGCGCGGCTGCGCGCACAAGGGCTCGTGGCGAGGGTCGTGACCGTCAAGGTCCGGACGAGCGACTTCCGGACCGTGACCCGGGCGCGCACGCTCGTCTCTCCCACGGACACGGGACAGGAGATCGGGACCGTCGCGCGCGAGCTCGTCGCGGCGACCGACCTGCGCGGGCTGGCCGTCCGCCTGGTGGGCGTGCGGACCGAGCAGCTCGAGGAGCGCGGACGTGCCGCCGTGCAGCTCACGCTCGACGACGCGACCAGCGAGGCGTCCGAGGTCGTGCGGGCCGCGGAGGAGGCGCTCGACGCCGTCCGGGCCCGGTTCGGCGCCGCTTCGGTCCGTCGTGCCTCAGCTGTGACCCGCTCGACTACCACGCTGCCGAGTGGGGAACTATCCTCGGAGTAACAACACGTCGAGCGAGCGACCGGAGGTCGTCATGCCTCTGTCTGAGTACGAGCAGCGAGTCCTGGAGCAGATGGAACAAGCTCTGACCTCGGACGATCCACGGCTCGCCAACACGCTGCAGTCTGCCGAGCGGCATCCGCTCTGGCGCTACGTCGTCGGCTTCCTCGCCGCCGCTGCCGGCCTGCTCGTGCTCGTCCTCGGCGCGGCGGCCTCCCAGTGGTGGCTCGGCGTGGCCGGATTCGTGCTGATGTTCGCGGGCGTGGCGTTCGCGCTGCTGCGGCGCAAGGCCAAGTCCGGGCCGATCGGCGTGGTCGGAGGCACTCGTGCGACGGCGTCGTCGCGGCCTGCGGCGCGTGCTACGAAGCGCGAGTCGTTCCTCGCCCGCCTCGAGGAGCGTTGGGAGCGTCGCCGCCACGAAGGCGGCCGCTGAGCTCCTTCTGGGCTGCCGCGACGACGTCGTCGACGAGGTTCGCCCACCGCACCGCCGGTGAGTCGCCCGACGCGGCCGTCCCCGTCGTGCTCTCCGCACCGGCGGGCCCGTCCACGGGGGCGACGCGCGCCGGCTCGGGCCGTGCGTAGCGGTCCGCCTCGACCGCCCGCGCCAGCTCGCGCAGGGCGGCGTCGGCGTCGTCGGGCCAGGTCCCGTACGCGTCGTGGACCGCGCTCGCCACGAGGTCGGGCACTTGCCGCGGGGTCGCGGAGTCCGGCCACGTGACACCCTCGGACGCCAGACGCCGGCGCAGGCCCGCCCAGGCCTCCTCGGCGCCGTCGATCGGACGGGCCCGGCGCCTGCGGGCGAGGACCACGGTCACGGCGGCGGCCGCGAGGACCAGCAGCAGCGCCACGCTGACGATCACCACGAGGTTGCCGTCACGCCGGGTCGCGGCGGTGCCGATCGGCTGGGACTGCGAGGTCGCGGTCTCCTCCGGCAGGGCCTCGTTCGGGTCGGCCGTCGAGCGCCCGGTGGGCACGTCGTTCGGCTGCGAGCTCTGGGACTGCGAGCTCCCGTACACGTCGGTGTAGCTCGGTGCGATCCCGGACTGCACCGCGGGCGTCGGCTCGAACCGCACCCAGCCCGACTGCTCGAAGTACACCTCGGGCCAGGCGTGCGCGTCCTGGCCGGTCACGTTCGTGACGCCGTCCGCGCCGGGGGCCCGCGTCAGGTAGCCGACGCCCACCCGGGCGGGGATGCCGAGCGTCCGCAGCATGACGGCCATGGCCGTGGAGAACTGGACGCAGTAGCCCTCCTTGGTCTGCAGGAAGGACCAGACCGCGTCCGAGCCGCCCTTCGGCGCCTTGGTCGAGTAGGTGAACCGCTGGGCGTCCCGGAAGTACGTCTGGAGGTCGAGCGCCTTGGCGTAGTCCGTCGTGTCGCCGGCCGTGATCTTCTGCGCGAGCGCGGTCACGTCCGCGATGTGCGCGGTGTCGGGCACGGTGAGCGCCTCGCGGCGCAGCTTCACCGGGAGCCCGCTGTCGGTGCCGAACCGGGCGCTCTCCTGCTTGAGCTGGTCGGCGGTGAGGTCGCGCTGGTGGACCGTGAGCGTGTACGGCTCCCGCCCGTCGCCCGACACCCGGTAGACCTCGTCCCGGTCCGCGTCGTACCGCAGCGGACTCGCCGTCGCGGTCTGGACGCTGCGCGGGTCGGTCGTGACCGCGAGGCGGTAGCGCGGCAGCAGCCTCGGGTCGACGCGCACGTCGACCGTGCTCCCCGCCGTGCCCGACGCGGTCGCGCCGAGGAGCTGGCCGGGCGCGACGTCGTCGGCGTCGCTGAGCACGTCGTCGGGCTTCCACGACGAGCCGTCGAAGTCGGTGAGCGTGTACACGCGCAGCGGGCCCACGGCGACGTCCGAGCCGTCGTCCTTGCCGTCTGCGGACGACGCCCGGACCGTCATGACGGTGGTGTCGGGCCGGTCCCCGAGGTCCCGCAGGACGTCGAGGTTGTTGCCGAGCCGTCCGGTCCCGCTGTTCGAGCCGAAGAGCTGGGTGAGGGGCCGCGAGCCGTTCTGCTGGACGGCGACCGCGCCCGCCCCGACCACGAGCGAGACGGCGGTCACGGCCGCGGCCACGCCGACGGCCGCGGCGGTCGTGGTGCCCGCGTCGCGGGCGCCGGGACGAGGGTCGACGCGCGAGACCGCGAGCAGCACGAGCAGCGCGAGCAGCGTCACGGCGACGCACGCGACGGGCACCCGCGCGACGATCACGAGCGCCGGCATCCACAGCACCAGCGCGGGGACCGCGGCGGCGACGGGGGAGCGCAGCGTGACCGCGAGGACGTCCCCGAGGAGATAGAGCACGAGCGTCGCGCTGAGGATCGCGCTGAGCACCGGCGCGGACGCGTCGACGGGGGCCACCGACTGGGCCGCGAGCTCGTGGAGCCGCCCGAGCGCGGTGAACGCCGCGGAGACCGGGTCGTCGGGCAGGGGCGCGGCGCTCGGGTCCTCGACCGCCTGCGAGGTGCCGAGCGTGACCCAGAGGAAGCCGGCGACGACGGCGCCCACGAGCGTGGGGGCGACCGCGACGAGCGCGCCCGAGCCTCTCGACTGGGCCGCCCACCGGACCCCGGCGACCACGGCGGCGACGAGCGCGAGGCTGCCGAGCACGGCGGCCACCCAGCCCCCGGGCCACACCACCTTCGTGAGCGTGAGAGCGCCGGCTCCCACGGCGACGGCGACCAGCGCGGTCTGCGCGAGCGCGCGCCGCCGGACGGTGAGCGAGGTCATGACCACGCCGCCTCCTGCACGAGATTGAGCCAGGTCGCCTCGAGCCCGCTGCCCTCGACGACGGCGAGCGCGCGCCAGCCGGCGGCCCGCAGCGCGGCGACCGTGTCCTGGGCGGCGCGGTGCTGCGCCTGCGACGAGGTGCGGTCGACGACCACGACGGCGGCGTGGTCGCCCTCGCCGCCGAGGTGGGCGAGCGCGTGCTGGGCCGCGCCGGACTGGGGCCGCAGCACCGCGAACGTCAGCTCGTCGGCGTGCCGGTCGACCCGCAGGGCGGCGGCGGTCGCGGCGACCGCGCGGTCCGCCTCGGCCCCGTCGCGCAGCCCGGTCAGGTCCACCGCCTGCTCGAGGATGCCCGAGCGGCCCTCGCCACGGCCCCCCGGGACGTGCGGCACGGCCGCGACCGCGCCGTCGGACGACGTCCCCACGATCCGGCCGGCGTGGCCGGCCTCCACGAGCGAGACCGCGATCGACGCGGCGCACTCGACGGCCCACTCGCCGCGCTCGGCGGGCCGCACGTGGTCCCACGACCTCGCGGCGTCCCGGGTCGGGAGCAGGCCACGGTCGAACAGCACGGTCACGGGCGGCAGCCCGGCCCCCTCGTCGGACCGGACCATGAGCTCGCCCCGCCGCGCGGCGCTCGCCCAGTGGATGCGGCGCGGGTCGTCGCCCGCCACGTACTCGCGCAGCACGGCGTCGTCGGGGGAGGCGGCGCGCGAGCCGCTCGCCGCGTCGCTGGCGACCGCGAGGCTGCGCGCCGCGCGCACGGGGAGCGGGTAGGTGCTCGGCCAGACGGTGACCGTCGTCGTCGAGCCGAACGGCTGGACCGTGCGGACGAGCCCGAACGGGTCCTCGACGGTCGCGCTCGCGGGGCCGAGGAGCCAGCGTCCGCGCGCGGACGGGTGGAGCTGGTAGGTCACCACGATCTCGTCGGTGCCCGTGCGCTGCGACCCGCGCGGCGGGCGGTGGGAGAGCTGCGTCGACACGTTCTCGGCGACGCGCGTGCGCGCGAGCTGCGCGGTCGCTGCCGACGTCAGGTGCGCCGGCCGCACCGCGAGGCGTGCCTCGGTCACCTGGCCGCGCACGACGGGGTTCGGCAGCACGCGGCGCGTCGTGGTGAGGGCGGTCCGGCCCCGGTCGACGCCCACGAGGCGTATCCACAGCGCGGCCGCGGCGACGGCGACGAGCGGGGCGATCCCGATCGCGACGACGTCGGGCAGGTGCAGGCCCACGCCCGCGAGGGCGAGGACCCCGCCTCCGACCACGAGGACGATGCCCCGGTCGGTGAGCCGCACCCGGGTGGTGCGCGCCCTGGCCACGACGCCGCCGCCTCAGCGCCGGTCGAGCGAGCGGTCCGCGCGCGCCGGCACGGCGGTCCGCTCCACGATCGCCGCGACGACGTCGGCCGGGGTCTGGCCGGCGAGCCGCGCCTCGGTCGTGGTGATGAGGCGGTGCGCGAGGACGGGGACCGCGAGCCGCTGGACGTCGTCGGGCAGCACGTGGTCGCGCTGGTCCATCGCGGCGACCGCCTTGGAGGCGCGCAGGAGCTGGATCGTCGTGCGCGGCGACGCGCCGAGGCGCAGCGACGGGTGCTCCCGGGTCGCGGAGACGAGCGCGAGCACGTACTGCTTCACGGCGTCGGAGGCCCAGATGCCGCGGACGGTGCTGACGAGCCGCGCGACCGTCTCGACGTCGGCGACCGGCGTGACCTCGGCGAGCGGGTCGTGCGTCTCCATCCGGTCGAGCAGCTGGAGCTCGGCCGCCGGCTCGGGGTAGCCCACGGACAGCCGCGCCATGAACCGGTCGCGCTGCGCCTCGGGCAGTGGGTAGGTCCCCTCCATCTCGACCGGGTTCTGCGTCGCGACGACGAAGAACGGGCGCGGGAGCGCGTGCGTCACGCCGTCGACCGTCGTCTGGCCCTCCTCCATGCACTCGAGGAGCGCGGACTGCGTCTTGGGGGAGGCCCGGTTGATCTCGTCGCCGATCACGACGTTCGAGAACACCGGGCCCGGCCGGAACTCGAACTCGTGCGTCTGGCTGCGGTAGATGCTCACGCCCGTGAGGTCGCTCGGCAGGAGGTCGGGGGTGAACTGGATCCGGCCGACGCTGCCGTCGACGGCCCGGGCGAGCGCCTTCGCGAGCGTGGTCTTGCCGACGCCGGGCACGTCCTCGATGAGGAGGTGGCCGCCGGCGAGGAGCACCGCGAGCGTGACGTCGACGGCGTCGGAGCGACCGGTGACGACGGACTCGACCGCCTTGCGGATCCGCCCGGTCACCGTGACCAGGTCGTCGAGGGCGCTGCCGGGCAGCGACGTGGTGGCGTCGTGGGTGCCGCTGGAGTCGAGGAGCACGTGGACCTCCGTCGGTCGTGAGCGGGGGTCCGCCCTGCCAGGGGACGCGTCCGGGCGACCGGCGGCGTCGTAGCACGAGCCTATTGCACGTGGCGCAGGTCACTCCACATCGCTCCACCGGTCGCCCCCTCGACGTCCCACGACGCGCCACCGCGCCGCCGTCGGGGTACTCGCCCGGCCGGCGTCTCCGGACCGGCACGCCGCGGCGCCCCCCAGCCCTCCACCACGCCCCACCGCGCTGACCTGCGGTGACGCGGTGAAGACGGGGTGAAAGCCCCCGTTCGACGAGCGAAGAGTGGAGGGAAGTGGAGTAATGTGGGGGCAATGGGAGGCAGGAGGAGGTGCGTGCCGTGCTCGAGTCCTTCAGCGGGGTTCCGAGCCTGCTCCTGGGCACGTACACGCCTCGTCTCGACGAGAAGGGGCGCCTCGTCCTCCCGGCCAAGTTCCGGGGGCAGCTGGCACCGGGCCTCGTCCTCACCCGAGGGCAGGAGCGCTGCCTGTTCCTGCTCCCCATGGACGAGTTCCGCCGTATGTACGACCAGATCCGTGAGGCTCCCGTGACGAGCAAGCAGGCGCGCGACTACCTGCGGGTGCTGCTGTCCGGTGCGAGCGACGAGGTGCCGGACAAGCAGGGCCGGATCTCGATCCCGCCCGCGCTGCGGGAGTACGCAGGCCTGGACCGGGACGTCGCCGTGATCGGCGCCGGTACCCGCGTCGAGGTCTGGGACCTCGCGGCCTGGCAGACCTACCTCGCCGAGCAGGAGGGCGAGTACGCACGCACCGCGGAGGAGGTGGTCCCGGGGCTGCGGCTCTGACTGCGCGAGCAGGACGAGCACCGAGCACGACCCGCACACCTCGAGAAGCGTTCGGACGGCCCGCACGACCAGGCCTCCTCCCGCCCGTTCTGACGTCACTTCCCCGGCGTCAGAGGGTCGCGGAGGGAGACCTGACCGGGTGGCCCGGCCGGCAGCACGGCACCAGCAGCGAAGGGAGGGGACCGATGCCTGGGACGGAGCGCGACGAGCGCCGCGGAGACGCGGCGGGCCGGCACCTGCCGGTGCTCCTGCAGCGGTGCGTCGACCTCCTCGCCCCCGCTCTCGCGGCACCGGGCGCGACCCTCGTCGACTGCACGCTCGGCATGGGCGGCCACACCGAGGCGGTGCTCGAGCAGGTCCCGACGGCGCGCGTGATCGGCATCGACCGCGACCCGGAGGCGATCGCCCTGGCGTCGCAGCGCCTCGCGCGCTTCGGCGACCGGTTCGTCGCGGTGCACGCGGTGTACGACGAGATCGAGGACGTCGTCGCGGGCCAGGGCCTGGACGCGGTCCAGGGCGTCCTCATGGACCTGGGCGTCTCGTCGCTCCAGCTCGACGAGGTCGACCGCGGGTTCTCCTACGCGCACGACGCCCCGCTCGACATGCGCATGGACCCGACGACGGGCCCGACGGCCGCCGACGTCCTCAACACCTACGACGAGGCGGCGCTCGTGCGCATCCTGCGTGACTACGGGGAGGAGCGGTTCGCTCCCCGGGTCGCGCGGGCGATCGTCCGGCGCCGTGAGCAGCGGCCGTGGGAGCGCAGCGCGGAGCTCGTCGACGTGGTGCGGGGGGCGATCCCCGCGGCGACGCGCCAGACCGGCGGCAACCCCGCGAAGCGCACGTTCCAGGCGCTGCGCATCGAGGTGAACGGCGAGCTCACGGTGCTCGAGCGTGCGGTGCCCGCGGCGGTCGCGGTGCTGGCGGTGGGCGGCCGGATCGTCGTCGAGTCCTACCACTCGCTCGAGGACCGCCTCGTCAAGCGCGAGCTGGCCCGCGGCGCGACGTCGAGCGCCCCGCCCGACCTCCCGGTCGAGCCCGAGACCCACCGCCCCTACCTGCGCCTGCTGACCCGCGGCGCGGAGGAGGCGGACCGGGCCGAGCTCGAGCGCAACCCGCGGTCCGCCTCGGTGCGCCTGCGTGCCGCGGAGCGTCTGCGCCCCACCCCGGACCACGTCCTGCGCGAGATCGCCGCGCAGGAGGGCTCCCGACGCCGCCCTGCGGCCGCCCGCCCGTCCGCCACCCGTCCCGCTTCGTCCCACCGTCCTCAGGAGGCACGCCCATGACCGCGTCCGCCGGCGCGACGGCGCGCGTGCTGCGCCAGTTCGAGCCCGCCACCGACCCGAAGGGCGGCGCACCGCGCGCCGCCGAGGCACCGCGGCCCCGGCTGCGGGTCGTCCGCGCCCCCGCGACGGGACGCTCGCGCGTGCCGTTCGTCGCGCTGTGCGTGGCCATCGTCGCGGGCGCGCTCGTGACGGCGCTGCTGCTGAACATCCAGATGGCCCGCGACTCGTTCGAGCGCAACGCGCTCAACGCCCAGGTCTCGCAGACCGCGCAGGACGTCCAGGACCTCACCTCCAAGCTCGACGCGGCCTCCGCGCCGGGCGCGCTCGCCCGCACGGCGCGGTCGCTCGGCATGGTGCCGGGCACCGGCCAGGGCTTCCTTCGGCTGTCGGACGGCAAGGTGATCGCGACGCCCGAGGCGGCAGGGGCCAAGGGATGAGCCCCCGCTCGGCGGACCGCGGCACGGGGTCCGGGGCGCCGCGCGCGCCGCGGACGACGCCGCGCACCGGCACCGGCGCCCCTCGGGCCGCCGAGCGGTCCTCGGCGGCGACGGGGCGCGCGCCGCGGCAGGCGACCACCACCCGGTCGGGCGGCGCGCCGAGCCGTCAGCCGGCGGCTCGCCGGACGACGCCCCGCGGGGCGACCGCGCGCGCTTCCGCGACGCGGACGGCGTCCGGCGGGCAGCCCGCGACGAACGTGGCGCGCACGAAGGGCAACGCCAACCCGCCGCGGACCACGACGCCGCCGCGCCGGCCCGCACCCGCGGCCCGTCGCCCCGCGCCGCGGCCCTCACGGTTCCGGAAGGCCGGCCGGCCCGAGGTGCGGCTGCGCTGGGTCGCGGCGCTCGTCGCGCTCGTGCTCGTCGCCTTCCTGCTCCGCCTCGCGTACGTCCAGCTCTACGACGGCCCCGCCCTCGCGGCCCGCGGGCACACCGACCGCCTCACGACGACCGAGCTGCCCGCGACGCGCGGCCAGATCACCGACCGCAACGGCGTCGTCCTGGCGACCAGCCAGGCGCGGTACACGCTCATCGCCAACCCGAAGAACGTCGCGACGTTCGTCCCGTCGGACGCCCAGGTCGCGGCGTACCGCGGCACGGGGGAGCTCGGCACGGGCGCCGTCGCGGCGGCCAAGCTCATCGCGCCCCTGATCCACCAGGACGCGAGCACCCTCGGCGCGGCGCTCAACGCGTCGTCGAACGGCAGGCTCATGCAGTACAAGGTCCTCGCGAAGGACCTGCTGCCCGAGACCTGGCGCGCGATCGACGCGCTCGGGATCACGGGGATCTCGTCGCAGCAGACCTCGGAGCGGGTCTACCCGGCCGGCGCGACCGCGGGGAACCTGCTCGGCTACGTCGACGCGTCGCAGCAGGGCGCGGGCGGCCTGGAGAAGGTCCTCGACGGGCAGCTCGCGGGCACGCCGGGGCAGGAGACGTTCGAGCAGGGCGTCAACGGCCAGCGCATCCCCACCGGGACCGACCAGGACAAGGCCGCGGTGCCCGGCTCCGACGTGGCGCTCACGATCGACCAGGACATCCAGTGGTACGCCCAGGACGCCGCGGACAAGGCGAAGAAGGACACGGGAGCCACCTGGGTGATCGTCGTCGTCCAGGACGTCAAGACCGGCGCGCTGTACGCGCTCGCGAACTCGGGCACGGCGGACCCCAACGACTCGTCGGTGCCGGTCTCCGAGCGCGGCTCGGTGGCGGTCGAGGGCACGTTCGAGCCCGGGTCCACGGGCAAGATCATCACGATGGCCGGGCTGCTCGAGTCGGGTCTGGCGAAGCCGACGTCGAAGTACGAGGTCGGGTACACCTTCACGACGCCGAACGGGCAGGCCTTCCACGACTCGCACCAGCACGGCGTCGAGAAGCTCACGCTCGCCGGGATCCTCGCCGAGTCGTCGAACTCCGGGACGGTCCAGGCGGGCTCGAAGCTCACCGACCAGGCCCAGTACGACACCATGCGCGCGTTCGGGCTGGGCCAGAAGACGGGCCTCGGGCTGCCGGGCGAGTCGGCGGGCCTCCTCCGCCAGCCGCAGGACTGGGACGGCCGCACCCGGTACACCGTGAAGTTCGGGCAGGGCCTCACCGTGAACGCCGTCCAGGCGGCGGGCGTGTACTCGACGATCGCGAACGGCGGCGTGCGCGCCCCCGCGCACGTCGTCGGGTCCACGACGGCGCCCGACGGCACCGTGACCCCCGCGGCCCTGGCCGACGGCCAGCGCGTCGTCTCGGAGAAGACCGCCAAGCAGCTCACGCGGATGCTCGAGGGCGTCGTGAAGGGCGACGACGGGACGGGGGCCAAGGCGGCCGTCCCGGGCTACCAGGTCGCGGGCAAGACGGGCACCGCCGAGGCGGCCGGCGCGGGCGGCAAGCTCTCGTCGATCGTGTCGTCGTTCGTGGGCTTCGCGCCTGCGGACCACCCGCGCCTCACCGTCGGGGTCTTCCTCAAGGACCCGAAGACGTCGATCTACGGCGGCGAGACGGCCGCGCCAGTGTTCAGCAAGGTCATGGGCTTCGGCCTGCACGACCTCGGCGTGGCACCGAGCTCGGGCACCGCCAAGCCCTACAAGGCGACGTGGTGAGCCGGGTCCTCGACCCGGACGCCGCCCGCCCGCACGATAGGTTTCATCCCGTGACGTCCCCCGCTCCTCGCCTGCGCCCCCGCACGTCCGCACGGCTCCCGCTGGCCCGGCTGGCGGAGGGCGTCGCGGTGCTCGACGACGCGACCGACGGCTCGGTCGTCGTCACGGGCGTCGGGGCGGACAACCGCACGGTGGCGCCGGGCGACGTGTTCGTGGCGCTGCCCGGCGCGCACGTGCACGGGGCCCGGTTCGCGCCCGACGCGGTGGCGGCCGGCGCGGTCGCGGTCGTCACCGACGCGGCCGGCGTGGCGCTCCTGGCCGGGAGCGGGCTGACGGTGCCGGTGCTGGCGGTCGACGACCCCCGCGCGGTGCTCGGGACGCTCGCGGCGCGCGCGTACGGCGAGCCGACCGCCCACCTGGCCACGTTCGCGGTGACCGGCACGAACGGCAAGACCACCACGACGTACGTGCTCGACGCCGTGCTCTCGGCGCTCGGCCGCACCACGGGCCTCGTGGGCACCGTGGAGATCCGGTCGGCGGGCCGTGTCGTCCCCAGCGCGCTCACGACGCCCGAGGCGGCCGACCTGCAGGCGATGCTCGCGACCATGGTCGACGACGGCGTCGAGGCCCTCGCGATGGAGGTCTCCTCGCACGCGCTCGCGCTGCACCGCGTCGACCCGGTGGTCTACGACGTCGCGGGCTTCACGAACCTCAGCCAGGACCACCTCGACTTCCACGGCACGCTCGAGGCCTACTTCGAGGCCAAGGCGACGCTCTTCACGCCGGCGCACGCGCGCCGCGGGGCCGTCGTCGTCCCCGCGGACGGCGACGGCCGGGCGTGGGCCCTGCGCCTGCTCGACGACGCGACCGTGCCGGTCGTCCCGGTCCGGCTCCCGGGCGCCCAGGCACCCGGGACGGGCTGGACCGTCGCCGAGGTGACGCAGGCCGCGGACGGCCAGGGGCTGGTCCTCGTGCACGACGACGGACGCCGGCTCGCGACCCGCACGACGCTGCCGGGTCCGTTCAACGTGGCCAACGTCGCCCTCGCGCTCGCGATGGTGGTCGAGTCCGGCGTGGACGTGGCCGTCCTGGAGGCGGCCCTCGAGCGCGCGGGCGGCGTGGCTCCCGCGGTCCCGGGCCGCATGGAGACGGTCTCGGGCGCCACGGGTCCGCGCGTCGTCGTGGACTTCGCGCACAACCCCGACGCGCTCGGTCTCGCGCTCGACGCCCTGCGCCCGACGACGGCGGGCCGGCTCGTCGTCGTGTTCGGCGCGACCGGGGAGCGCGACACGGGCAAGCGGCCGACCATGGGTAGGGTTGCCGTCGAACGTGCGGACGTCGTCGTCGTGACCGACGACGACCCGCACGGCGAGGACCCGGCGGCGATCCGTGCCGCCGTCCTCGAGGGAGCACGGGCCGCGCTGGACGCGCAGGCCGGGCAGCACCGGGCCGCCGCGGGCGGCCGGACCGTGACGCTCGTCGAGGTGGCACCGCGCGCGGACGCGATCCGCGACGCCGTGCTGGGTGCCGCCGACGACGACACGGTGCTCGTGGCGGGGCGGGGCCACGAGATCTGGCAGGAGATCGACGGCGTGAACCATCCGTTGGATGATCGCGTCGAGGCGCGCGCGGCGCTCGCCGCCCGGCAGGCCGAGACCCGGCCCAGGGGGGCAGGCGCCGCGCCGACAGGAGAGCAGGACGCATGATCGAGCTGACTGCGGCCGACGTGGCCGCAGCGACGGGCGGCGCCGTGGGCGCCGCCCTCGCAGGTGCCCGGGTGACGGGTCCCGTCGTCATCGACTCGCGCGACGCGACCGAGGGGTCGCTGTTCGTCGCGCTGCCCGGCGAGCACGTGGACGGCCACGACTACGCGGCCGCCGCCGTCGCGGCCGGGGCGACCCTCGTCCTGGCCGCGCGCGAGCTCGAGGGCGTCCCGTGCGTCGTCGTCGACGACGTGCAGACGGCGCTCGGCGAGCTCGCCCGCTACGTCCTCGCGACGCTGCGCGAGGAGGCCGACGTCCGGGTGGTCGCGGTCACCGGGTCCGTCGGCAAGACGACGACCAAGGACCTGCTGGGCGCGCTCGTGTCGCCGCTCGGTCCGACGATCGTTCCGCGCGGCTCGTTCAACAACGAGATCGGGCTGCCGCTCACGGTCCTCGGGGCGGACCGCGAGACGCGGTTCCTCGTGCTCGAGATGGGGGCCGACCACGAGGGCAACCTCACCTACCTCACGCGCATCGCGCCGCCCGACGTGTCCGTCGTGCTGGTCGTGGGCTCGGCGCACCTGGGTCACTTCGGGTCCGTCGAGGCCATCGAGCGCGCCAAGGGCGAGCTGGTCCAGGGCCTGCGCCCGGGCGGCGTCGCGGTGCTCAACGCGGACGACCTCCGCGTCGCGGCCATGTCGCGCCTGACGGACGGGCCGGTCGTGACGTTCGGGACCATCCCGTCGGCCGACGTGCGCGCGAGCGACGTGCGGATCGACGCGGAGGGACGGGCGTCGTTCGAGCTGCACGCGCCCGGGGCCGAGCCGCTGCGGGTCGACCTGCGCCTCGTCGGCGAGCATCACGTGACCAACGCGCTCGCCGCCGCGGCCGGCGCGCTCCAGCTCGGCGCGAGCCCGCAGGACGTCGCGCGCGTGCTGTCCGAGGCCGGGCCCGCGAGCCCGCACCGCATGCACGTGGTCGACCGTCCGGACGGCGTCCGGATCATCGACGACTCCTACAACGCCAACCCCGACTCGATGCGCGCCGGCCTGCGCGCGCTCGCCGTCATGGCCAAGCAGACCGGGCGCCGCTCGGTCGCGGTGCTCGGCGAGATGCTCGAGCTCGGCGACGACTCGCGCGGCGTGCACGACGAGCTCGGCGAGCTCGTGGTACGTCTCAACATCCGGTGGCTCGTGGTCGTGGGCGCCGGCGCGGGCGGGATCGTCGACGGCGCGCGCCGCGAGGGCTCGTGGGGGAGCGAGGTCGTGCACGTCGCCGACGTCCAGGAGGCGGCCGCGCTGCTGCGCGAGGAGCTGAAGGAGGGTGACGTGGTGCTCGTGAAGTCGTCCAAGGGTGCGGGGCTGTGGCGGCTCGCCAACGAGCTCACGGGTGAGCAGGTGCCCGCATGATCGCGATCGTCCTCGCCGCGCTCGTCGCGCTCCTCGTCTCCCTGTTGGGGACCCGGTCCTTCATCCGCTTCCTCGTCAAGCACCACTACGGCCAGTTCATCCGCCAGGACGGCCCGACCTCGCACCTCACCAAGCGCGGGACGCCCACGATGGGCGGCGTCGTCATCCTGGTGGCGGCCGTGCTCGGCTGGGGCGCGGGCTCGCTCGCGACCGGCCGTGCGCCGAGCGCGAGCGCGTGGCTCGTCATGTTCCTCACGTGCGGGCTCGGGTTCGTCGGGTTCCTCGACGACTACACGAAGATCCGCCAGCAGCGCAGCCTCGGGCTCTCGCCCGTCGCGAAGATGGTCGGGCAGGGCGTCGTCGGCGTCGTCTTCTCGATCCTCGTGCTGCAGTTCCCCAACGGGCACGACCTCACGCCCGCCTCGACCAAGATCTCGTTCCTGCGCGACACGCCGGTCGACCTCGCGTTCGCCGGCACCGCGGTCGGGCTCGTGCTCTTCGTGATCTGGGCGAACTTCCTCGTCACGGCGTGGTCCAACGCGGTGAACCTCACCGACGGGCTCGACGGCCTCGCGACCGGCGCCTCGATGATCGTCTTCGGCGCGTACCTCATGGTGACCGTCTGGCAGATCAACCAGAACTGCCAGCGGTTCGTCGAGTCGACGACGGCCTGCTACGAGGTCCGCGACCCGCGCGACCTCGCGATCATCGCCGCCGCCCTCATGGGCGCGTGCTTCGGGTTCCTGTGGTGGAACGCGAGCCCCGCGAAGATCTTCATGGGCGACACCGGCGCGCTCGCGCTCGGCGGCGCGCTCGCCGGCATCTCCATCGTGTCGCGCACCGAGATCCTCGCCGCGATCATCGGCGGTCTGTTCGTCATCGTCCTCATGTCGGACGTCATCCAGATCGGCTACTTCAAGGCGACCGGCAGACGCGTGTTCAAGATGGCGCCGCTGCACCACCACTTCGAGCTCACGGGCTGGGGCGAGGTCACGATCGTGATCCGCTTCTGGCTCATCGCCGCGCTGTGCGCGGGCCTCGGGCTGGGGCTCTTCTACGGCGAGTGGGTCGTCACGTGACCGCCGCCGAGGCGCCGGGGCCCTACGACCCGGCCGGGCAGCACGTGCTCGTCGCCGGGCTGGGCGTGAGCGGCCGGGCGGCCGCCGAGGTGCTCGCGGCGCGCGGCGCGTCCGTCGTGACGGTCGACGCCCGCGCCGACGACGCCGACGTGCACGACGCGGAGGGTGCGAGCCTCGCGGGCGTCGACCTCGTCGTGGTGAGCCCCGGGTGGCGCCCGGACCACCCGCTGCTGGTGCGCGCGCAGGAGGCCGGGGTCCCCGTCTGGGGCGAGGTCGAGCTCGCGTGGCGGCTCCGCGTGCCCCGCGACCACGGGGACGGCGCCGGGACGCCCGCGCCGTGGCTCGCGGTCACGGGCACGAACGGCAAGACCACGACGGTCGAGATGCTCGCGTCGATCCTCGCGGCGGCGGGCCTCGACGCGCCGGCCGTCGGGAACGTGGGGGACCCGGTCGTCCGCGCCGCGACCGAGCCCGCCCACGACGTGCTCGCCGTCGAGCTCTCGAGCTTCCAGCTCCACTTCACGCAGTCCCTCTCCGTCCTCGCCGGCGCGGTGCTCAACATCGCGCCCGACCACCTCGACTGGCACGGCTCGCTCGACGCGTACGCGGCGGCCAAGGGCCGCATCTACGAGCAGGCCCAGGTCGCGTGCGTGTACAACGCGTCCGACCCGCGCACGGAGCGCCTCGTGCGCGAGGCCGACGTCGTCGAGGGGGCGCGGGCGGTCGGGTTCACGCTCGGCGCGCCCGCCCCGGGTCAGCTCGGGCTCGTCGAGGACGTCCTCGTCGACCGCGCGTTCCACCTGCCCTTCGACGACCCGGCGAGGCACGGCTCGGCCGCCGAGCTGGGCACGCTGGACGACCTCGCACACCTCGCGGGACCCGGCGGGACGGTCGCGCCGCACGTCGTCGCCGACGCGCTCGCCGCCGCCGCGCTCGCCCGCGCGGGCGGCGTGCCCGCGCGCGCCGTGCGGGACGGTCTGCGCGCGTTCCGTCCGGGCGGGCACCGGATCGAGACGGTCGCGACCGTGGACGGCGTCGCCTACGTGGACGACTCGAAGGCCACGAACGCGCACGCGGCGTCCGCCTCGCTGGCGTCGTTCGCGCCCGGGACCGTCGTCTGGGTGGCCGGGGGCCTGGCCAAGGGGGCGACCTTCGACGAGCTCGTCGAGCGGCGCGCCGACCGGCTGCGCGGCGTCGTGCTGATCGGCGTGGACGCCGCGCCCCTCGCCGACGCGCTGGCCCGACACGCGCCCGAGATCCCCGTCGTCCGCGTCGACCCCGGAGAGACTGGGACGGTGATGACCCGAGCCGTCGCCGCCGCCCGCACCCTCGCCCGTCCGGGCGACACGGTGCTGCTCGCGCCCGCCTCGGCGTCGATGGACCAGTTCCGGTCCTACGCCGAGCGGGGAGAGCTGTTCGCGGGCGCCGCCCGCGCGCTCGCACCCGCCCCCGGCGGGGCCGCGGGCGAGGGGACGGTGGCATGACGGGAGCGCCGGGAGTCACGCGCGCACCGCGTGCCACCGGTACCCGCGCGCAGGCGGTCCCCGCGGCCAAGCCGCGGGCGGCGGCGCCCGGATCCCGTGCCGCGACGCGCCCCGAGAAGGCCGCGACGAGGGCGGCGAAGCCCAAGCGGTCGACGCTCGCGACCGTCTGGGACAGCCCGCTGGCCACCTACTACCTCGTGGCCGGGGTCACGGCGACGCTGCTCGCGATCGGGCTCGTCATGGTGCTCTCGAGCTCGGCGGTCACGCAGATCGCGAAGGGCCAGTCGCCGTTCGGCGTGTTCCTCCAGCAGGCCCAGTACGCGCTCATCGGGATCCCGCTCATGCTCGTCGCGGCGCGGGTGCCGGTGCGCATCTACAAGCGCTTCGCCTGGGTCGGGCTGATCGGGGCGATGGCGCTGCAGTGCCTCGTGTTCGTGCCCGGGCTCGCCGACGAGGTCGGCGGCAACCGGTCCTGGGTCAACCTGGGCCCGATCCGCTTCCAGCCCGCCGAGGTCGCGAAGCTCGCGCTCGTCGTCTGGCTCGCGACCGTCCTCGGGCGCAAGCAGCGCCTGCTCGGGCAGGTGCGGCACGCGGTGATCCCCGCGGTGCCCGGCGCGCTCCTCGTGATCGGGCTCGTCCTGGTCGGCAAGGACCTCGGGACCGCGCTCATCGTCATCATGCTCGTGGCGGGCGCGTTCTTCGTCGCGGGCGTCCCGCTCCGGCTGCTGGTGACGGCCGGCGCCGTAGGCGCCCTCGGGGTGTGGCAGATCTTCGTCGCCGGTCAGTCGAGCGGGAACCGCGCGAACCGCATCGCCGCGCTCGTGCAGGGCTGCGACCCCGACGGCACGAACGCGCAGGGCGTGTGCTACCAGCTCCTGCACGGCATGCAGGCGCTCGGCTCGGGCGGCCTCACGGGCGTCGGGCTCGGCGCGAGCCGGCAGGCCTGGGGCTACCTTCCCGCGGCCTCGAACGACTTCATCTTCGCGGTGATCGGCGAGGAGCTCGGGCTCCTCGGGGCGGGCCTCGTGCTCATGCTCATCGGCCTGCTCGGGTACGCCTGCGTGCGGATCGTGCGCCGCCACGAGGACCCGTTCGCGAAGGTCGCGGCCGCGGCGATCGGCTGCTGGATCGTCGGGCAGGCGCTCGTCAACGTCGGCGTCGTGATCGGCTGGATCCCTGTGATCGGCGTCCCGCTGCCGCTCATCTCGGCGGGCGGCTCCGCGCTCGTCACGACGCTCGTCGCGATGGGCATCCTCCTCTCGCTCGCCCGGACCGAGCCCGGGACGGCCGACGCGCTCGCCGCGCGGCCGTCGATCGCGCGCCGGACGCTCGGCGTCGTGGCGGGCGCGGGTCGGCGTAGTCCGCGCGGCCCCGTACGATCAGGCCGAAAGACTCAGTCAGGACGAAAGACCCACCGCGGGCGCGAGCGCCCCGCGCGCTAGCCGGCGGCGCGCCCGCCCCCCTCGCACGAACCGGCCCGCCGGGCCCGAACCAGGAAGTACCAGGTCCTCAGCTCGTGGTCATCACCTCCTCACCGGTCCAGGCCGTCGTCCTCGCGGGCGGCGGCACGGCCGGTCACGTCAACCCGCTGCTGTCGGTCGCCGACGAGCTGCGCCGCCGCAACCCCGCCGCGACCGTCGTCGCGCTCGGGACGCGCGAGGGACTCGAGGCGCGGCTCGTGCCGGAGCGCGGCTACCCGCTCGAGTTCCTCCCGCGCGTGCCGCTGCCGCGGCGGCCGTCGGGCGAGTGGGCGCGTCTCCCGGGACGCCTCAAGGCGGCGGTCGACGCGGCCGGGGACGCGATCGACCGTGCCGGCGCGCAGGCCGTCGTGGGCTTCGGCGGGTACGTGTCGACGCCCGCGTACCTGGCGGCGCGCCGACGCGGCGTCCCGGTCGTCGTGCACGAGCAGAACGCCCGCCCGGGCCTGGCCAACAAGCTCGGCGCACGGTGGGCCGCACAGGTCGGCGTGACGTTCCCGGGCACGCCCCTCGCGGGCGCCGTCGTGACCGGGCTGCCGCTGCGCCACGAGGTGGCGGAGCTCGTCGAGCGGCTCGCGCACGACCCCGCGGGAACCCGGGCGGCCGCTGCGGCCGCGCTCGGCCTCGACCCCGCGCTGCCCACGCTCCTGGTCACCGGCGGGTCGCTCGGCGCGCAGAGCCTCAACACCGCGGTCTCCGGTGCGGCGCGCGAGCTGCTCGACGGCGGCGGTGTCCAGGTGCTCCACCTCACGGGCACCGGCAAGTCGGAGCCGGTCCTCGGCGCCCTGGCCGGGCTCGCGGGGACCGAGCGGTACCACGCGCTCGAGTACCTGGCGGAGATGCACCTCGCGTACGCGGTCGCGGACCTCGTCCTGTGCCGGTCGGGCGCGGGGAGCGTGAGCGAGCTCGCGGCCCTCGGGATCCCGGCCGTGTACGTGCCGCTGCCCATCGGCAACGGCGAGCAGCGGCTCAACGCGGCGCCCGTGGTCGAGGCGGGCGGCGGCCTCCTCGTGGCCGACGGCGACCTCACGCCCGCCTGGGTCGCGCGCAAGGTCCCGGGCCTGCTCGGCGACCGTGCGCGCCTCGGCGCGATGGCGCAGGCCGCCGCGACCGCGGGCGTGCGCGACGGCGCGGCCCGCGTGGCCGACCTCGTGGAGCGGGCCGCGCGGGGCGGCGGGCACGGGGCGACCGCGTGAGCACCGCCGACCGGTACGACCCGACCCCGGACCTCGCCGACCTGGGGCGCACGCACCTCGTCGGCATCGGCGGCGCGGGCATGTCGGTCGTCGCCGAGCTGCTCGCCGCGCGCGGCGTGCCGGTGCAGGGGTCGGACGCGCGCGACAGCGCCGTCGTGGCCGGTCTGCGCGACGCCGGTGTCCCGGTCACGGTGGGGCACGACGCTGCGGCCGTCGAGGGCGCGCGCACCGTGGTCCTGTCGAGCGCGGTCCGCGACGACAACCCCGAGCTCGTCGCGGCGCGGGCGCGCGGGCTGCGCGTGCTGCACCGTTCCCAGGCGCTCGCCGCGCTCATGGTGGGACGGCGCGGCGTCGCCGTCGCCGGTGCGCACGGGAAGACCACGACGTCGGCGATGGTCGCGACGATCCTGCGCGAGCTCGGCGAGGACCCGTCCTTCGCCGTCGGGGGCAGCGTCCTGACCGACCACGGCGCGCTCCCGGGCGGCCACCTGGGCCGGGGCGACGTGCTGGTCGCCGAGGCCGACGAGTCGGACGGCTCGTTCCTGGCGTACGCGCCCACGGTGGCGCTCGTGACGAACGTCGAGCCCGACCACCTCGACCACTACGGCACGCGTGAGGCGTTCGACGCCGCCTTCGTGGCGTTCGCGGGCCGGGTCGTCGAGGGCGGCGCGCTCGTGGCCTGTGCCGACGACCCGGGCTCGGCCGCGCTCGCCGCCCGCCACCGCGAGGCCGGCGGCACGGCGTGGACGTACGGCACCGACCCGGCGAGCGACCTCGTCGTGGACGACGTCCGGACGGGTGACGGTGCGAGCGCCGTCCTGCGGGTCGCGACGCCCGGGCTGGGGGGCCAGGCCGGGATCGCCGCAGGGACGACCGCGCCGCTCGTGCTGCGCGTCCCGGGCGCCCACAACGTGCTCAACGCGACCGGTGCCGTGCTCGCCTGCGTCGTGCTGGGCGCGCCGTTCGCGGGCGCCGCCGCGGCGGCCGAGGCCTTCCACGGGACGGGCCGCCGGTTCGAGGCGCGCGGCGACGCGGACGGCGTCCGCGTCGTCGACGACTACGCGCACCACCCGACCGAGATCACCGCGCTGCTCACGGCGGCGCGGGGTGTGGCGGGCGACGGCCGGCTGGTCGTGCTGTTCCAGCCCCACCTGTACTCGCGGACGCGGACCTTCGCGCAGGCTTTCGCCGACGCGCTCGCCCTCGCGGACGAGGTCGTCGTCACGGGCGTCTACGCCGCGCGCGAGGACCCGGACCCGAGCACGACGGCGCGCACCGTCACCGACCTCATGGGCGCGACCGCGTCGGGGGCGGCGCCGCACGCGGTCGAGGACCGCCTCGAGGCGGCGCGCGTCGCCGCGGGGCTCGCGCGCCCCGGCGACCTCCTGCTGACGGTCGGCGCGGGCGACGTCACCGAGCTGGGCCCGGTCGTGCTCGACACGCTGCGTGCCCGGGCGGGGGAGTAGACCGTGCCGTCGCGCCCGCCGTCCCGGCCGTCCCGCCCGCGTCCCGCGCCGCTGCGCGGGGGCCGTGGCACGGGCCCGGAGCCGGTCGAGCCGGCGACGCGCGACGACGAGCGGAGCGCGCCCCCGACCGCCCCGACCCGGTCGGCCGGCGCGGGCGACCGCGCGGCACGCGGCGGGCGGGGAGGCGCGGGCCGTCCGATGGCGCCCGGCCGCGACGACCGGCGCGCGCCGACCACCTCGCCGGGGCGGGTCGAGCCCCGGACCGGCACGGTCCCGGTGCGCCGGGACCCGCCGAGCGCGCCCGTGCCCGTCGTCGCGGCGCGGGGCTCGGTCGTCTCCACGGGCATGGTGGACCGGCTCGCCGAGCGCGCGGCGATGCGCCGGCACCAGCGGTGGCGCCGGCTCGCGTGGACGCTGCTCGTCGTCGTCCTCGTCGGGGCGCTCGTCTGGCTCGCCTTCTTCTCGCCGGTCCTCGCGACCCGGGCGGACGACGTCCGCGTCGTGGGGGCGGGACGGCTCGTCGACACGGCCGAGGTCGAGCGCATCGCGGCCACGGCGGACGGCGTCCCGCTGCCCCGGCTCGACACCGTCTCGCTGCGCACGCGCATGCTCGACGTCCGGGGGGTGAAGGACGTGTCGATCGTGCGGGACTGGCCGCACGGCCTGACGGTGCGCGTGACGGCCCGCGAGCCGGTCGCCGCCGTCCCGGACCAGGACAGGTTCGCGCTCCTCGACACCGACGGCGTCCGCGTGGCCACCGTGGGCTCGGCCCCGAAGGGCGTCCCGGTCGTCACGGTCCCGCTCGACGCCGCGGACCACCGGGCGCTCGACGCGGTGCTGGCCGTGCTGGACTCCCTGCCGGACGCGCTCGGCGCGCAGGTCACCACGGTGCAGGCCTCGACCCAGGACACGGTCGAGCTGACGCTGCGCCAGGGGGTCCGCGTGGTCTGGGGGAGCGCGCAGGACTCGCCGCTCAAGGTGCGCGTCCTGGAGGCGCTGCGGGCGGCGAAGCAGACCAAGCACGCGAAGGTCTTCGACGTCTCGGCGCCGACCCTGCCGGTCACGCGGTGACGGCGGCGTCGGGGCCCGGGCGGGCGGTTCGGGACCGATCTCGCGACACGCGCGGGCCGGTCGTTGCCGAGTCCGTCCGCGCCCCCTACGTTCGCAGCAAGACGAGGATGACATAACTCTAACCCTCAACTTGAGGGTGAAGGTTGAGACCCGGGCCACGGCGCGGGCGCAGCGACCGCACGACACCACACGCAAGGATCGAGAGGCACACCGTGGCAACTCCGCAGAACTACCTGGCAGTCATCAAGGTGGTCGGCATCGGCGGTGGCGGCGTCAACGCCGTGAACCGGATGATCGAGGTCGGTCTCAAGGGTGTCGAGTTCATCGCGATCAACACCGACGCGCAGGCCCTGCTCATGTCCGACGCCGACGTCAAGCTCGACGTCGGGCGCGAGCTCACGCGCGGGCTGGGCGCCGGTGCCGACCCCGAGGTCGGGCGCAAGGCGGCCGAGGACCACCAGGACGAGATCGAGGACGTCCTGCGGGGCGCGGACATGGTCTTCGTCACGGCGGGCGAGGGCGGCGGCACCGGCACGGGCGGCGCGCCCGTCGTCGCGCGGATCGCCCGCTCGCTCGGCGCGCTCACCGTGGGCGTCGTGACGCGCCCGTTCACGTTCGAGGGGCGTCGGCGCTCGGTCCAGGCGGACCAGGGCATCGACACGCTCCGGAACGAGGTCGACACGCTCATCGTCATCCCGAACGACCGGCTCCTGTCGATGTCGGACCGCGCCGTCACGGCGCTCCAGGCGTTCCACTCGGCGGACCAGGTGCTGCTCTCCGGTGTCCAGGGCATCACCGACCTCATCACGACGCCGGGCCTCATCAACCTCGACTTCGCGGACGTGAAGTCCGTCATGCAGGGCGCGGGCAGCGCGCTCATGGGCATCGGGTCGGCACGGGGCGAGGACCGCGCGGTCCAGGCCGCGGAGTTCGCGATCTCCTCGCCGCTGCTCGAGGCGAGCATCGACGGGGCCCACGGCGTGCTGCTGTCGATCCAGGGCGGCTCCGACCTCGGCCTGTTCGAGATCAACGAGGCCGCACGCCTGGTCCACGAGGCGGCGCACCCCGAGGCCAACATCATCTTCGGCGCCGTGATCGACGACGCCCTCGGCGACGAGGTGCGCGTGACGGTCATCGCGGCCGGGTTCGACGGCGGCGGCCCGCAGACCCGCAAGGAGGGGCAGGGCCTCGGCCAGATCCAGGGCGCGGTCTCGGGCTCGGTCCCGCAGGTCCCGTCGGTGCCGGTCCTCGGGGCTGCGGCCCCGACGGGCGCCGTGCCCGCCGCGGCACCGGCACCTACGGCGGCGCCGACGCCGCGCCCGGTCGCGCCCCAGCCGGTCGCGGGCGCGGGCGTGCGCCCGCTCGTGCCGCTCGACGCCGACGACGCGGAGGACGACGCCGCCGTGATCGTCGAGACGGAGAGCGCCTCGGCGAGCTCGCCGGTGTCGGTGCCGCGCCTCGTCGAGGAGGAGCCGCTGCGGCGAGCCGTCGACGAGCTCGACGTGCCGGACTTCCTCAAGTAGTGACCGAGAGGCCGTCGACGGGCGGCGGGGCGGGCGGCGCGGATCGCGTCGTGGCCCCGCCGCCCGTTCCGCTGCTCGAGGTCGACCTCGGTCCCGGCGTCCGCGCCGCGTTCACGACGCGCGCGGGCGGCGTCTCGCCGGCGCCGTGGGCGAGCCTCGACCTGGGGCTCGGCGTCGGCGACGACCCGGTGCGGGTCCGCGCCAACCGTGCGGCCGTCTCCGCGGCCGTCGGAGCGACCGTGCGCTTCATGACCCAGGTCCACGGGCGAGACGTGATCGTCGCCGACGCCGCCCCGACCGGGCCCGAGCCCGCCGACAGCCTCGGCGAGGCCGACGCGCTCGTCGCGACGAGCGGGCACGCGCTCGGCGTCCTCGTGGCGGACTGCGTCCCCGTGCTCCTCGCCGACCCGGAGCGCGGCCTCGTGGGCGCGGTCCACGCGGGCCGCCACGGCGTCGAGCTGGACGTCGTGGGCGCCGCGGTCGACGCGCTCGTCGGGCTCGGTGCCCGGCGTGCGGACCTGCGGGCCGTGGTCGGGCCGAGCGTGTGCGGCGCGTGCTACGAGGTCCCGGACGCGATGCGCGCGGAGGTCTCGGCGCTGGTCCCCGAGACGTGGGCGCAGACGCGCGAGGGCACGCCGTCGCTCGACCTGCCCGCCGGCGTCGCGGCCCAGCTGGCCGCCGCCGGAGTCACCGCCGTCGACGTCCTCGGGGTCTGCACGCTCGAGGACCCGCGCTTCTTCTCCCACCGGCGCGACGGGCGCGAGCGGCCCACGGGACGGTTCGCGGGCGTCGTCGTGCACGGTGGCGGCAGGGCCTCCACGAGGCCGACGGCGGGCGCACGGCCGGATGAGCCTGCCGACACGCCGGGCGTGTCGGCACGGGGACCCGGACAGGCTGGGCTAGCGTGAATCACACGACGGTCGTTCGACCGGGGGAGGAGCACAGGCGATGGCTGGAACGCTGCGCAAGACCATGCTGTACCTGGGGCTCGCCGACGACCGCGGCGAGGCCGAGGAGCAGGAGTACATGGACGACTACGACGACGCCGACGGCGGCGTGGGGGAGGACTTCGCACCCGTGACCCCGATCGGACGGGCACCCGCGTACTCGCCGGTGCGCGAGGTCCGCGAGGCGCGGCCGCAGACGCCGTCGCAGAGCGTCGACCTGCGCCGCATCGTCACGGTGCACCCGCGCTCCTACAACGACGCCCTGGTCATCGGCGACGCGTTCCGCGCCGGCACGCCCGTGATCATCAACCTCTCGGACATGGACGACGCGGACGCCAAGCGCCTCGTCGACTTCGCCGCCGGGCTGACGTTCGGGCTGCACGGCGCGATCGAGCGCGTGACCAACAAGGTCTTCCTCCTGTCGCCCGAGCACGTCGAGGTCACGGGCGAGGAGCGCGCGGCCGCCGGTCAGCCGCGCAGCGGCATCTACAACCAGAGCTGAGCGCGTGAGCAGCACCGCCGGGCGGCGCGTTCTGGGTGACGCGCCGTCGCCAGCGCGTCCGCGCCCGGTCGTCGGGCGCGCGCGGTGCCCGGGAGATGGCACAGTTCACCCGTGGTGATCTTCTCCGTCATCGGCATCCTGCTCTTCGTCTACCTGCTGCTCCTGATCGGACGCCTGATCCTCGACTGGGTGCAGGTCTTCGCCCGGGACTGGCGACCGCGCGGCGTCGTGCTCGTGGTGGCCGAGGCCGTGTACACGGTCACGGACCCGCCGCTGCGCCTGCTGCGCCGCATCATCCCGCCGATCCGGCTGGGCTCCGTCCAGCTCGACCTCGGCTACATCATCCTGTTCTTCGTCGTGTCGTTCCTGTGGCGGCTCTTCACGAGCCTGGGCCGCTGACGCCGCCCGACGGGGCGTCCGCCGTGAGCGTGCTGCGCCGCCACTTTGGCGGTTCCCGGCCGGTCTCGGCTACCGTGGACGGCACGACCTTGCCCGACTGCCCTATCTCACCGAGGTGACGCGATGGCACTGCTGACCGCCGAGGACATCCTCAGCAAGACCTTCTCGACCGTGAAGTTCAAGGAGGGCTACGACATCGAGGAGGTCGACGACTTCCTCGACGAGGTCGTCCGGACCCTCAACTCCGTCCAGGAGGAGAACGAGTCCGTGAAGGCCAAGCTGGCCGCCGCGGAGCATCGTATCGCCGAGCTCAGCCGGGCCGACGCCGCGCAGACGGCGTTCCAGCCCGAGCCCGTCGCGGTGCCCGAGCAGCAGCCCGAGCCCGTGGCTGTGCCCGAGCAGCAGCCGGCCGAGCCCGCGTCGGCCACCGGCATGCTCCAGCTCGCCCAGAAGGTGCACGACGACTACGTCAACGCCGGCAAGGCGGAGGGCGAGCGACTCCTCGCCGAGGCGCAGGAGGAGAGCACCCGCATCGTCCGCGAGGCGGAGAACCAGTCGCAGCGCACGCTCTCGCAGCTCGAGCAGGAGCGCTCGCTCCTCGAGCGCAAGATCGACGAGCTGCGGATCTTCGAGCGCGACTACCGCACCCGCCTCAAGAGCTACCTGCAGAACCTCCTCGGTGACATCGACGCACGCGGCAGCGCGCTCCCGGCACGCGGCGGGTCCTCGTCGGACATCACCGCGGGCATCTGACCCGCGCGGGCAGCGACGGGCAGCGACACGCACAGCGGCCGGCCCGCCCGGCCGCGTACGAGCCGTCATCCGCCTCCGGGCGGGTGGCGGCTCGTGCTCTGCGGGCGACGCCGCAGGTCGAGCGCCCGTTCGGCGCGCGGAACCGCCCGGCGTGGTGTGTTGTGGAACCTCGCGAGGACGTCTACCCTCGCGGAATCCGAACGAGGGAGGCTCATGATGGCCAAGCGTGATGTCGCGGTGCGTGCCGCGACACGCAAGCAGTTCCCCCACCTCGTCCGGGACGTCAAGTCGTTCCCGGTCCGTGACGGCGAGGAGCCGTGGACCGTGGAAGAGGTCGAGGAGCTCGCTCACGGCCTCATCGAGGAGAACGCCCGGCTGCAGGTCGAGTTCGCCGCCGCAGACCAGGAGCTGTCGGCCCTGCTGCGGGACTCGGGCGAGGGGTCGGGAGACGACCAGGCGGACTCGGGCTCGAGCGCGCTGGAGCGCGACCAGGAGCTCACGCTCGTCAACAACACCCGCGACCTGCTGGCGCAGAACTCGCGCGCGCTCGACCGCATCGCGGCGGGCACGTACGGGGTGTGCGAGTCGTGCGGGAAGGCGATCGGGAAGGCGCGGCTTCAGGCCTTCCCGCGTGCGACGCTCTGCATCGACTGCAAGCAGCGCGAGGAGCGCCGCTAGCTCGGACGAGGCCACGCGCCGGACGCGGCGCCCACCGCAGCAGTGCGGTGGGCGCCGCGTCGTGCGTGAGACACTGTGCGGCGATGAGCATGCCACCCGAGCGGTCCGCCTCCGACGACCGCGAGCCCGAGCAGGTGCCCGCCCCCGAGCCCCCCGACGCGACCGTCGTGGCGCACACCCCCGAGCACGCCGGGAAGACCCGGCCCAGCCGACGCCTCGTGATCCTCCTGGCGGTCATCGCCGCGGCCGTCCTGGTGCTTGACCAGGTCACCAAGGCGTGGGCGCAGCACGCGCTGCGCGACGGCAAGGTGATCGACGTCCCCGGCGGCTTCTTCCACCTGCGGCTCGTCTACAACCCCGGCGCGGCGCTCTCGATCGCGACCGGGATGACCTGGCTGCTCACGATCATCATCGTGGTCGTGGTGGTCTTCATCGTGCGGTCGCTGCGCCGGCTGCGGTCCACGGGCTGGGCGGTCGCGCTCGGCCTCCTGCTCGGCGGCGCCGTCGGGAACCTGGTCGACCGTCTGCTGCGCGCCCCGGGCGTCGCGCGGGGCTACGTCGTCGACTTCATCGGCTACGGCGGGTGGTTCGTCGGCAACGTCGCCGACATCGCGATCGTCGTGGCGGCCGTGCTGATCGCGCTGCTCGCGCTGCGCGGCATCGGCATGGACGGGCGGCCGATCTCCGACGAGGCGGCCCCCGCGCCGCGCCACGAGGAGCCGGGCGTCGACGAGCCGGGCGCCGAGCGCACCGAGGGGCGCTGAGCGTGGCGAGCCGGAGCTTCCCCGTACCGGACAAGATGGCCGGCGAGCGGGTCGACGCGGCGCTCGCGCGCATGCTCGGCCTCTCGCGGACCCGCGCGGCCGAGGCCGCGGAGGCGGGTGGCGTCCTCCAGGACGGCGCACCGCTGGGCAAGTCCGACCGGCTGCGCGCGGGCGCGTGGCTCGACGTCGAGCTGCCGGACGAGGACCGGGACGCCGTCGAGGTCGTCGCCGAGCCCGTCCCGGGCATGCGCATCGCCTACGAGGACGACGACGTCGTGGTCGTGGACAAGCCGGTCGGCGTCGCGGCGCACCCGTCGCCGGGCTGGACCGGCCCGACGGTCGTCGGCGCGCTCGCCGCGGCCGGGTACCGCATCTCCACGTCGGGCGCGGCCGAGCGGCAGGGCATCGTGCACCGGCTCGACGTCGGCACGAGCGGGCTCATGGTCGTCGCGAAGAGCGAGCGCGCGTACACGCTGCTCAAGCGGGCGTTCAAGGAGCGCACGGTGGAGAAGGTGTACCACGCGCTCGCCCAGGGCCACCCCGAGCCGACCACCGGCACCATCGACGCCCCGATCGGTCGCCACCCCGGCGCCGACTACAAGTTCGCCGTGACGGCGGACGGCAAGCCGTCGGTCACGCACTACGAGGTCCTCGAGATGGTGCCGTCGGCGTCGCTCGTCGAGGTCCACCTCGAGACGGGTCGCACGCACCAGATCCGCGTGCACTTCCAGGCCGTGCGCCACCCGCTCGTCGGCGACCTCACCTACGGCGCGGACCCGCGGCTCGCCGCGCGCGTCGGGCTCTCGCGGCAGTGGCTGCACGCCGTCCGGCTGGGCTTCGAGCACCCCGGCACGGGCGAGTGGCTCGAGGTCACGAGCGACTACCCTGACGACCTGCAGCACGCGCTCGAGGTCGTGCGCGGCGCCGACGCAGGCCGCTGACGGAGGAGCACGCATGAAGATGCCCGGGGGCCCGTCGGCCCAGCACGTGACGGTCGAGCGGGTCGCCACGCCCGCCCAGCTCGCGGAGGCGCAGGCGCTGCGGATCCGCGTGTTCGTCGAGGAGCAGGGCGTGCCCGCCGAGGAGGAGGTCGACGCGCTCGACACCGACCCGACGACGACGCACCTGGTCCTGCGGGACCACGACGGCGCCGTCGTCGCGACCGGCCGGCTGCTCACCGACCCCGCGCACCCGGGCGAGGTGCACGTGGGCCGGGTCGCGGTCGACGCGGACTGGCGCGGCACCGGTCTCGGCGCCCTGCTCATGCGCGAGCTCGAGGCGGTGGCCCTCGCCGAGCACGCGCACGCGGGCCGCTGCCGGGTCGTGCTGAGCGCGCAGCTGCAGGCCGTGGGCTTCTACGAGCGCCAGGGCTACGTCGTCGAGGGCCCGGTCTACCTCGACGCGGGCATCGAGCACCGCGACGCCGCGAAGACGCTGCTCGACCGCTGACGCTCGCGCCGCGGCCCGGCACGGTCGGCGCGCGTCAGGGCCGTGCGCTGGGGGCGCCCGGCAGGACCGACAGAAGACGGGGCAGGCTGACGGCGAGCGCGTCCCGGTCCTCGGGAGCGAGCGCCGCGAGGAGCGACTCCTCGTGCGCGAGCAGGTCGCGGACGACCCGCTCGATGACGGTGTGCCCTTGCGTGGTGAGGGTGACGCCCACGGCGCGCCGGGACGCGTCCGACGTCTCCCGGGTGACCAGGCCCTCACGCTCGGCGCGGGCGACGCGCTGGGAGACCGCGCCCGCGGTGACCAGCGTCCGGGCAGCGAGCTGGCGCGTCGTGAGCGTCCACGGCTCGCCGGCGCGCCGCAGCGTGCTCAGGAGATCGAGGGTCGCCGCATCGACGCCGAGCCGCTCGAGGGTGCGCCGCCGCTCGTCGGCGAAGAGCTTGGCGGCGCGCCACAGCGGGGTCACGACGCCGATGGAGCCCGTCGCGACCCCGGGCAGCTCGCGGTCCCAGGCGGCGGCGACCTCGGCCGCGGTGGGGGGCTGGTCGGACATGCGCACCTCCGCTACGTTTAGATCTAAACGTAGCAGCGCGGAGGAGCACCATGACACGCGCCGTCCTCGTGACCGGCGGCTCGGGAGGGATCGGGCGCGCGGTCGCCCGCAGGTTCGTCGCGGCGGGCGACACGGTCGTCCTGACAGGCCGGAACCCGGCGACGCTCGCGGACGCGGCGGCAGAGACCGGTGCGCGAAGCGTCGCGTGCGACGTCGCGACGCCCGCGGGAGTCGCGGACCTGTTCGCGCGCGAGCCCGGCCCGTACGACGTCGTCGTGGCGCTCGCGGGCGGCAACACCGACTTCGACGGCGACGCAGCCGACGGGCTCGAGGGCGTCGCGGCCGCGTGGCGCGCGAACCTCGACGGCAACCTGCTGTCCACGGTCCTCGTCGTCACGGCGGCGCTGCCGACCATGCCTCGCGGCGGTGCGGTCGTGACGGTCGGCTCCATCGGGGCGGAGTACGCCGGCACGTCGTACGGCGTCGCGAAGGCGGCCGTCCAGGCCTGGACGGCGGGCGTGTCGTCCGACGCCGGGCCGCGCGGCATCACCGTCAACTGCGTCGCGCCCGGCTACGTCGAGGACACGGGGTACTTCAAGGGCCGCCTCACGGACGCGCGTCGCACCGCTCTCGTCGCCGCGACGCACGACGGGCGCCCGGGCGTCCCCGACGACGTCGCCGCGCTCGTGGAGTTCCTCGCGTCGCCCGGCGCGCGGCACCTCACGGGTCAGACGCTCCACGTGAACGGCGGCGCGCACACGGCGCGCTGACCCGGGAGCGAGCGGCGGACGGCCCACGCCTCAGCCGTCGAACGCGGGCGGGACCGCACGGAGCGCCTCGGCGCGCCGGAAGCGCTCGGCCTCCGCGGTCACGTCCGGTCCGCCTGCCACCACCTCGCGCGCCCGCCGCCGGACGTGCTCGTCGGCGTCGTCGACGAGGAGCCGGGCGACCTCCGCCCACGCCACGCCTCGGTCCAGGGCGGCCGACCGCACGTGCAGCGACCGGTCGCGGGCGGCCCGGAGCGTCTGCTCCCGGTCCGGGAAGGCCCGGTCCGGGCCGTTGGACGTCGTGACGGCGCGGACGTGCGCCTGGCGGTCGGCCAGGAGCCGGTCGACGTCCTCCCGGGTCGCTCGCGGGTTGGTCGCGCACGCCCCGCGGACCTCCGGGTCCGGGTCGCCGAGCAGCAGGTCGAACAGGTCGCGGTACGACGTCGTCCCGGCGGTCCGGACGCGGACCTCGCGGAACGTGTCGCGCGCGAGCACCTCCTGCGTCGCGCGCGCGAGCGACCGGTCGCGGTCCTGGACGTAGGCGCCCGCGAGGATCGCGCGGACCCACGGGTGAGGCGAGGCGGCGAGGTCGTGCTCCACCCCGGGCCGCCCCCGGGCGCCGACCGCGGCGGTGGCGCGGACGAGCTCGCGGTCGTCGCGGGCGAGCAGCAGCAGGGTGTCGTCGTCGATCGCGGGGCTCTCGGCGACCGCCTGCCGTACCGTCGCGGACGGGTGCCGGGCCAGCTCGGCGAGCCGCGCCGCCGTCGTGCCGGGGGCCTCGGCCTCGAGGACGAGCGAGGCGACGGGCCGGGGACGGCGTGCGGTCATGCGAGGATCCTCGCAACCGCCACCGACGCACCGCGGGCCTCCGTCGCCTCGCCCGGCCACGCCGCTCGGGGTGACCGACGATGTCGGCGCCCCCACCTAGACTCGACCCCATGCCGACCGGGGAAGACTTCGTCCACCTCCACGTCCACACCGAGTACTCGATGCTCGACGGCGCGGCCCGCCTCGACTCGCTGTTCTCGGAGGTGGAACGCCTCGGCCAGAAGTCGATCGCGATCACGGACCACGGCTACCTGTTCGGGGCGTTCGACTTCTGGAGCAAGGCGACGGCGAAGGGGATCAAGCCGATCCTGGGCGTCGAGGCGTACATCACGCCGGGGACGAGCCGGTTCGACCAGACCCGCGTCCGGTTCGGGCAGCAGGGCCAGGAGTCGGACGACGTCTCGGCGCGCGGCGCGTACACGCACATGACGATGTGGGCCCGGAACAACGAGGGCCTGCACAACCTGTTCCGGGCGAGCTCGATGGCGTCGCTCGAGGGGCAGATGGGCAAGTGGCCGCGCATGGACCGCGAGCTGCTGGAGACGTACGCGGGCGGGATGGCGGCGTCGACGGGCTGCCCGTCGGGCGAGATCCAGACCCGCCTTCGCCTGGGCCAGTGGGACGAGGCCGTCCGGGTCGCGGGCGAGCTGCAGGACATCTACGGCAAGGAGTTCTTCTACGTCGAGCTGATGGACCACGGGCTGGACATCGAGCGGCGGGTGATCAAGGACCTGCTGCGCCTCGCGGAGACGATCGGCGCGCCGCTGCTGGCGACGAACGACCTGCACTACGTGCGCCAGGAGGACGCGACGTCGCAGGAGGCGCTCCTGGCGATCAACTCGGGCTCGACGCTCGACGACCCGGACCGGTTCAAGTTCGACGGCGACGGCTACTACGTGAAGTCCGCGGAGGAGATGCGCCGCGTATGGGCGGAGCTGCCGGAGGCGTGCGACAACACGCTCCGCCTGGCCGAGCAGTGCGAGGTCACGTTCGACACGTCGGCGAACTACATGCCGCGGTTCCCCGTGCCCGAGGGCGAGGACGAGACGAGCTGGTTCGTCAAGGAGGTCGAGGCGGGCCTGCACCGCCGGTACCCCGACGGCGTGCCGGAGGCCTCGCGCAAGCAGGCGGAGTACGAGACCGAGGTCATCCTGCAGATGGGCTTCCCGGGGTACTTCCTCGTGGTGGCCGACTTCATCAACTGGGCCAAGGAGCAGGGCATCCGGGTGGGGCCGGGGCGTGGCTCCGCGGCGGGCTCGATGGCGGCGTACGTCATGGGCATCACCGAGCTCGACCCGCTGCAGCACGGCCTGATCTTCGAGCGCTTCCTCAACCCGGAGCGCGTGTCCATGCCCGACGTCGACGTGGACTTCGACGAGCGCCGGCGCGGCGAGGTCATCAAGTACGTGACGGACAAGTACGGCGACGACCGGGTCTCCCAGGTCGTCACGTACGGCACGATCAAGGCGAAGCAGGCGCTCAAGGACTCCTCGCGCCTCCTGGGCTTCCCGTTCGCGATGGGGGAGAAGCTCACCAAGGCCATGCCGCCCGCCGTCATGGGCAAGGACATCTCGCTGGGCGGGATCTTCAACCCGCAGGACCCGCGGTACGCGGAGGCGGAGCAGTTCCGCCAGCTCCACAACGCGGACCCCGAGGCGCAGCGGGTCGTCGAGCTCGCGCGAGGCATCGAGGGCCTGAAGCGTCAGTGGGGCGTGCACGCCTGCGCGCTCATCATGTCGAGCGTGCCGCTCACGGACGTCATCCCGACGATGCGCCGCCCCCAGGACGGCGCGATCATCACGCAGTTCGACTACCCGACGTCGGAGACGCTCGGCCTGATCAAGATGGACTTCCTCGGGCTGCGGAACCTCACGATCCTCGACGACGCGCTCGGCAACATCGTCGCCAACGGCAAGGAGCCGGTGGAGATCGAGTCGGTCCCGCTCGACGACGAGGCGACCTACGCGCTGCTGACCCGGGGCGACACGCTCGGCGTGTTCCAGCTCGACGGCGGCCCCATGCGCGCGCTGCTCCGCCAGATGCGGCCGGACAACTTCGAGGACATCTCCGCGGTCATCGCGCTGTACCGGCCGGGTCCGATGGGCATGAACTCGCACACGAACTACGCGCTGCGCAAGAACGGCCTGCAGGAGATCACCCCGATCCACCCGGAGCTCGAGGAGCCGCTCGCGGAGGTCCTCGGCGAGACGTACGGCCTGATCGTGTACCAGGAGCAGGTGCAGCGCGCCGCGCAGATCCTCGCCGGCTACTCGCTCGGGCAGGCGGACCTCCTGCGCCGCGCCATGGGCAAGAAGAAGAAGGAGATCCTCGACAAGGAGTTCGTGCCCTTCCAGACGGGCATGCGCGAGCGCGGGTACTCCGACGGCGCGATCCAGGCGGTGTGGGACACGCTCGTGCCGTTCGCGGGCTACGCGTTCAACAAGGCGCACTCCGCGGGCTACGGGCTGGTGTCGTACTGGACCGCCTACATGAAGGCGAACTACCCGACGGAGTACATGGCGGCGCTCCTCACGAGCGTGCGCGACGACAAGGACAAGTCGGCGCTGTACCTGTCGGAGTGCCGCCGCATGGGGATCACGGTGCTGCCGCCGGACGTGAACTCCTCGGCGGCGAACTTCACCGCGGTCGGCGCGGACATCCGGTTCGGCCTGACGGCCATCCGCAACGTCGGGGCGAACGTCGTGGACGCCATCACCGCGACCCGCGAGGAGAAGGGCGAGTTCACCTCGTTCACCGACTTCCTCGACAAGGTGCCGGCGGTCGTCTGCAACAAGCGCACCATCGAGTCGCTCATCAAGGCGGGCGCGTTCGACTCGCTCGGCCACACCCGACGGGCGCTGCTCGCGGTCCACGAGATGGCCGTCGACTCGGTGATCAGCGTCAAGCGCAAGGAGGCCGAGGGCCAGTTCGACCTGTTCGCGGACTTCGCCGCGGACGAGGACGGCACGACCGTCGGCTTCAGCGTCGACGTCCCCGACCTCCCGGACTGGGAGAAGAAGCAGCGCCTGGCGTTCGAGCGGGAGATGCTCGGCCTCTACGTCTCGGACCACCCGCTGTCGGGGCTCGAGCACGTGCTCTCGCGGGCTGCCGAGACGACGATCGCGACGCTCCTGGCCGACGAGGAGCGCGCCGACGGCTCGGTCGTGACGATCGCCGGTCTGCTCACGAACGTGCAGCACCGGTGGTCGAAGAACGGCAACCCGTGGGCGTCCGTCGCCGTCGAGGACCTCGAGGGCTCCGTCGAGGTGATGTTCTTCGGCGAGACGTACCTCGCGTACTCGACGATCCTCGCGGAGGACACGGTCGTGACGCTGCGCGGGCGCGTGCGTCGTCGGGACGACACGATGCAGCTCCAGGCGATGGAGGTGTCGCTGCCGGACGTCTCGGCCTCGCCCGACGGGCCGGTGACCGTGAGCCTCCCGTCGGTCCGGTGCACCCAGCCCGTCGTGGAGCGGCTGCGCGAGATCCTGCGCACCCACCCGGGGGCGTCCGAGGTGCACCTCAAGCTGACGGAGCCGGGCCGGGCGACCGTGATGCGCCTCGAGGACACGCTGCGCGTCGAGCGCACCCCGGCGCTGTTCGGGGACCTCAAGGCGCTGCTGGGCCCGAGCTGCCTCGTCTGAGCCGCCCGGTCCGAGCCCGGCGCGAGCCGCCTGGGCCGAGCCCGGCGCCCCGGGCACGACCGGGCGACGCCCTGACGACGGCCGCCCCGGAACCCCGGGGCGGCCGTCGCCGCGCCGGGGGGTCCGGGGCGGCCGTCGCCGCGTGGCCGCGCCCGGCGTCAGCGGCCCTCGAGAGCCTTGACGTTGTCGCCGAACGTCCAGCCCTTCGACCCGTCCCAGTTGAGGGACCAGGTCATGAGGCCCTTGAGCTGCCCGCCGAACGCGTTCCACGACTGGCCGACCAGCGACGGAGCCAGGTACCCGCCGCCGGCGCCCGCCTGCGCAGGCAACCCCGGGACCTGCTTGTCGTAGGGCACGGTGACGGTCGTGCCCTGGATCGTCAGCCCGTTCGCGAGGCAGCGCGTCTGCGCCGTGAAGCCCTCGACGGTGCCGGCGCCGTACGAGTCGCCCGCGCAGCCGTACATGGAGCCGTTGTAGTACTGCATGTTGAGCCACCACAGGCGGCCGTCGTCGACGTACTTCTTGATGATCGGCAGGTACGCGCCCCAGATCGACCCGTACGTCACGGAGCCGCCCGTGACGTAGGCGGTCTCGGGAGCCATCGTGAGGCCGAAGCCGGCGGGCATCTGGGCGAGGACGCCGTCGATGATGCGCTCGAGGTTGGCCTGCGACGCCGACAGCGTCCCGATGCTGCCGCTGCCCGAGAGGCCGGTCTCGATGTCGATGTCGATCCCGTCGAAGTGGTTGGCCTTGAGGATCGGGACGATCGTCGAGACGAACCGGTCGGCGACGGTCGACGAGCTCAGGTCGATGCCCGCGGTCGCGCCGCCGATCGACAGGAGGAGCGTCAGCCCGTTCGCCTTGGCGGCGCACATCTCGGCGGGCGTGGGCACCTTGACGCCCGCGTCCATGCCGTCCTCCCACAGCACGGTGCCGTCGGGGCGGATGACGGGGAACGCCAGGTTCACCACGTTGTAGCCGTGCTGCGCGATCCGCGTGTCGGTGATCGGGATCCAGCCGAGGCCGGGGTGGACCCCGTTCGACGCGCCGTCCCAGTTCTCCCAGTAGCCCTGGAGGACCTTCCCCGTCGGGCGCGCCTGGGTGGCGCAGCCGCCGTCGGGCGGGGTGGTGGGGGTGGTGGTCGCCGTCGGCGTGGGGGTCCCGGTCGGGGTCGGCGACGAGGTCGGGGAGGTCGACCCCGTCCCGGACGGCGACCCGGTGCAGGCGCCGCCGTCGGACCAGAGCGTCGGCGTCGCCGAGGGCGTCCAGCCGGCACCGGCGTAGGCGGTGTGCGTGACGCGCGCCGTGTAGGTGTGGCCCGCGTAGGTCACCTGCGTGCCGGCGGTGTAGGTCGTGCCCTCCGCCCAGGCGGGCGCGGTGCACGTCGCGGTCGCGGCGCCCGCGGACTGGGCGAGCACGAGGGGGACGGCCGCGAGGGCCGCGGCTCCTGCCACGGCGATCGCTGCCACCAGGGCGGACGCACGGCGTGCGGTCATGGCTCACCTCCACGGACGGGTGCCACCGACGCTAGGGACCGCGGCGGCGTCGTGGCATCGGGGAAGTCCGCAGGGTCCGGCGTGGAGAACCCGTACACGCTCGTAGAGTGGGGCCTCGTGGTCCACCTCAACCCCGAGCAGCGCGTCTTCGTGACGGAGCGGCACCTGGCGACCCTGACGACCCTGCGTGAGGACGGCTCGCCGCACGTCGTGCCCGTCGCGTTCACGTGGGACGACGACGCCGGCGTCGTGCGGATCACCACCAACCGGCGCTCCGTGAAGGCCCGGAACGCGGGTCGTCGCGGCCCGGGCGGCGAGCCGGCGCGCGCGTCGGTCTGCCAGGTCGAGGGGGGACGGTGGATGACGCTCGAGGGGACGGTCGAGATCGTGACCGACCTCGCCGAGGTCGTGGATGCCGTCGCGCGCTACGCGCGCCGCTACCGGCCGCTCACTCCCAACCCGGACCGCGTGGTGCTCCGGATCACGGTCGACAAGGTCATGAGCTCGGCCTACATGGCGAGCTGAGCGGGCGCGCCGGGGGTGTGCCCGGGGTGTCAGCCGACGACGGCGGACAGGTCGCCCTGCGGCGTCGCCACGACGACGACGTCCCCGCGCACGAGGCGGCGCCCGCGGCGCACGTCGACCTCGCCGTTGACGCGCACCTCGCCCTCGGCGATGAGCTCGCGGGCCTCGGAGCCGGACTCCGCGAGGTCCGCGAGCTTGAGGAACTGGCCGAGGCGGATCTCGTCGTCGGCGATGGGCACGCGCGGGGCGTCGGGGGTCGGGTCGCTCACGCCCCCATCCTCCCGCACGAGCGGGGCTCGGTGCCGCCCGTGCCTCCGTCGGCGCGCCGGTGCCCGCGCCGGTGGACACCCGGCGGGCGCCCAGGTCCGCGGCACTATGCTCGAGACGTGATCCAGCGCATCGACCTCCGGGGCCGCACGCTGTCCCGCCGCGAGCTGACCGACGCCCTGCCGCGCGCCGAGGTGCGCGTCGAGGACGCCGCCGAGCGCGTGGCGCCGATCATCGCGCAGGTGCGCGAGCACGGTGCCGACGCGCTGCGCGACCTCGCCGAGCGGTTCGACGGCGTCCGGCCCGAGCACCTGCGGGTGCCGGCGTCGGCGCTCGCGGGTGCGCTCGAGGGCCTCGACCCCGACGTCCGCTCCGGGCTCGAGGAGGCGATCCGTCGCGTGCGGGCCGTCCACGCGGCGCAGCGACCCGTCGAGCACACGGTCGAGCTCGCCGACGGCGCGCGGGTCCGGCAGCGGTGGATCCCCGTGCGGCGCGTCGGCCTGTACGTGCCGGGCGGTCTCGCGGTCTACCCGTCGACGGTCGTCATGAACGCCGTCGCCGCGCAGGAGGCCGGCGTCGGCGAGCTGGTCGTGACGTCGCCGCCCCAGCGCGAGAACGACGGGCTCCCGCACCCCACCGTCCTCGCGGCGTGCGCGCTGCTCGGCGTGGACGAGGTGTACGCCGTCGGCGGGGCGCAGGCCGTCGCGATGCTCGCCTACGGCGCGCGGGGCAGCGAGCCGCAGGACGGTGACGTGCTGTGCGAGCCCGTCGACGTCGTGA
>Ga0182746_1000726_pt1 | contig 38486 bp, 38 predicted proteins | sample eDN3rd30CBELigOP_FD_128881 | JGI IMG/M metagenome (GOLD analysis project Ga0182746, IMG submission 128881) | Enriched Organic Plus compost microbial communities from Emeryville, California, USA - eDNA 3rd pass 30_C BE-Lig OP (version 2) (version 2) ...
GAGGTCAAGGCTGGTGATATCCAGGAAACCGCTGGCATCACCATCCTGAACCGCGACCACATCATCTGCCATCTTGATGACGGCGCCGAGCTGCACATGGAACTGACCGTTGCCAACGGCAAGGGTTATGTCGCCGCCGACAAGAACCGTCCCGAGGATGCGCCCATCGGCCTGATTCCGATCGACGCGATCTTTTCGCCGGTCAAGCGTGTCAGCTACGAAGTCACGCCGACCCGCGAAGGCCAGGTGCTGGACTATGACAAGCTGACCATGAAGGTTGAAACCGACGGTTCGCTGACCCCGGAAGATGCCGTGGCCTATGCTGCGCGTATCATTCAGGACCAGCTGTCGGTCTTCGTCAACTTCGAAGAGCCCGAGACGGCCACCCGCTCGGATGCCGAGGATGGGCTGGAATTCGACCCGCGCCTGCTCAAGAAAGTGGACGAGCTGGAGCTGTCGGTGCGTTCGGCGAACTGCCTCAAGAACGACAATATCGTCTATATCGGCGACCTCATCCAGAAGACCGAAGCCGAGATGCTGCGCACTCCGAACTTCGGCCGCAAATCGCTTAACGAGATCAAGGAAGTGCTCTCGGGCATGGGCCTGCATCTCGGTATGGATGTTGTGGACTGGCCGCCGGAAAACATCGAAGATCTGGCCAAGCGTTTCGACGACCAGTTCTGATCACGAATACCGGGGGCGCATGTCGCCCCCGGAGTACCGGGCATTCCGCCCCAAGGAGAGCGGCCCGCACGCATGGGCTGCCGGACAAAGCAAAAAGACGTAAAGGAGACATATCATGCGTCACGCCCGCGGTTATCGCCGTCTGAACCGTACCCACGAACACCGCAAGGCGCTGTTCGCCAACATGGCTGGCTCGCTGATCGAGCATGAGCAGATCAAGACGACTCTGCCCAAGGCCAAGGAACTGCGCCCCGTCATCGAGAAGCTGATCACGCTGGCCAAGCGCGGCGACCTGCACGCCCGCCGTCAGGCGGCTGCCCAGCTGAAACAGGACAGCCACGTTGCCAAACTGTTCGAGATTCTCGGCCCGCGCTACAAAGACCGTCAGGGCGGCTATGTCCGTGTTCTGAAAGCCGGTTTCCGCTATGGCGACATGGCACCCATGGCGATCATCGAGTTCGTCGAGCGCGACACCAGCGCCAAGGGTGCGGCTGACCGTGCCCGTCTGGAAGCCGAATCGGCCACCGACGAATCGTGAGAAGTCTAACCGTTTCTTGCGGTTAAGCGAATCTTGGGCCCGCAGCCACGCCAGATGGCTGCGGGCCTTTTTGCAACAGTTGCCACAACAAGCTCTGCAAGCAACGGTAGATAGAATTTCTACAGTTCTTCAAATAGTTGTGGCGGCTTATGGAAAAGGTATGGAAAACAGGGGTGCGCCGGGCCGTCATTGGTGTCTGCGAAGATGACAACAACCCCCGGCGCCGACGAGGAGAGACGACGGCGGCAGAAAAAACGTTGCTTCTTAATACAGTATTGCTTGAATACCCTGTAATACATGCCAATTTTCTTGATGACCTGAGGTAAAAGCAATCTGTACAAATAGTCATGTCGTCTCGCGCGGAAATCAACGCAGCACTCGCCAAACTGAAAAAGCTGGCCCCCGCGGGCTACTTTATCGGTTTGCACATCCGCTTTGCTGCGCCCCTGATGCAGTTCCAGACCTATAACAAGGAGTGGACGCAGCGTTATTCCGAGCGCGCCTATGCCTTGCGCGACCCGACGATTGCCTGGGGATTCTCGACAACAGGCGTATGCCGCTGGAGCGTGCTGCCGATTCCCGACCCCTTTTCGATCCTTCAGGACGCAGCAGATCACGGCCTGCCTTATGGTGTGGTGGTGGCTCATGGGCCGATCAAATCGCGTACCATCGCTGCCTTTGCTCATGACAGGCGGGAGTTCACGGATGATGAGATTGATGTGATCTCGGCGACGATACGTCGGCTTCACGAAATTACGGAGCCGCCGGAGAGCCTGACGAAGGCTCAGCAAGAGGCCCTTCGGTGTATCGCAGAGGGCGATCGTCATGCAGCGGCGGCTGCAAAGCTTGGTATTACGGAAAGCGCATTCAAAGCTCGTCTGATCTCGGCGCGCGAAAGGCTGATGGCAAGAACGACTGCCGAAGCGCTGCAACGGGCCAAGGATTACCGCCTGCTGTAGGACGTTGCGTTAACCATTGCGGTTTACACCTGGGGGCCAGTACCACCGCAACCCCAGGAGAAGAGCATGCAGACCACCACCCTTTCCTTTGCTAACCTGCACATCCATGGCGAGCTGTTCGCGAATATCTTTCGTGCACGCAAGCAAAGCTTCATCGTCCAGAAGTGCTGGGATCTGCCCCAGACGGACGATATGGAGTTCGATCAATATGACACCCCGATGAGCCGTTGGGTGGCGATCCATCAGAACGGGCAGGTACTGGCTGGAGTTCGGCTGACGCCCACCACGGCGCACTGCGGCATGTACTCTTACATGATTCGCGATGCCCAGCTTGATCTTCTGGGCGGTTCGATCCCTCAGAACCTGCTTGATGAGCCGGCCCCGGTCGATCCCGGGACGTGGGAGGCAAGCAGGCTGTTCGTCAATCACGACGTCCCCCAGCGTGAACGTCGCCGCGTTCACCTGAACCTGGTGCAAGAGATGACGAACTCGGCGCGTAATCTGGGTGCCACGCGTCTGGTGTGCCTTGTCGCCTCGAACTGGCCGCGTTGGCTGGTGCCCTGCGGGCTTGATGCGCAGGCCATGGGGCCGGTGGTCTGGATTGATGACGGTTACTTCCAGTGTGTCTCGATCAACCTTGCGGCAAAGATGCACTGATGCGCGGCATCGGGTGCAGGGCCTTTCGCCGATGATGCGGGCGGCGTAACATACCGTCCGCATGGCTGATCTGTTTGATACCGCGCCCGCCTCGGGCGAACCTGCGCGCGCTGTGGCGCGTCCTCTGGCCGACCGGATTCGACCGGCACGGCTGGCTGATGTCGTTGGTCAGGACAAGGTGCTGGGCCCGGACGGGCCACTTGGCGCCATGCTGCATGCCGGCAGCCTGTCGTCGCTGATTCTCTGGGGGCCGCCGGGGGTTGGGAAAACCACCATCGCGCGTCTGCTCGCACAGGAAACCGACCTGGCTTTCGTGCAGATCTCGGCGATTTTTTCGGGTGTGCCCGAACTGCGCAAGGTTTTTGACGCAGCCCGTCTGCGTCACCAGCAAGGCAGGGGCACGCTTTTGTTCGTGGACGAGATCCATCGTTTCAACAAGGCGCAGCAGGACAGTTTCCTGCCGCATATGGAGGATGGCACCATCACGCTGGTCGGTGCCACTACCGAAAACCCTAGTTTTGAGCTGAACGCCGCGCTGTTGTCCCGCGCTCAGGTCATCGTGCTGGAGCGGCTGAGCCTTGCCGATATGGAACGTCTGGCGCAGCGGGCCGAGAAAGAGCTTGATCGCCCGCTGCCCCTGACCGCCGAGGCGCGCGACCGGCTGCTGGAGATGGCAGATGGCGATGGCCGCGCCGCGCTGAACCTGATCGAGCAGGTGATGGCCTGGCGGGTCCCGGGCAAGCTCGACACCGACCAACTGGCGCAGCGTTTGATGAGGCGCGCGGCGAAATACGACAAGTCGGGTGATGAGCATTACAACCTGATCTCGGCCCTGCACAAATCGGTGCGTGGAAGTGATCCCGATGCGGCGCTGTACTGGTTGTCGCGTATGCTCGAAGGCGGAGAGGACCCGCGCTATCTCGCCCGCCGCCTGACCCGTATGGCGGTCGAGGATATCGGCCTGGCCGATCCTGCCGCGCAACGCCATTGCCTTGACGCCTGGGCACTTTACGAACGGCTGGGCAGCCCCGAGGGAGAGCTGGCGCTGGCGCAGGCCACGATCTATCTGGCGCTGGCGCCCAAATCGAATGCCGGCTATGTCGCCTATAAAGCGGCGCGAGATCTGGCGCGACGCTCGGGCAGCCAGATGCCGCCCAAGCATATTCTGAACGCACCGACCGGATTGATGGCCGATCAGGGCTATGGTGCGGGCTATCGCTATGACCACGACGCCGAGGACGGATTCTCGGGTCAGAATTATTTCCCCGACGACATGAAGCGGCCGGTTTTCTATCTGCCCGTCGAACGCGGTTTCGAGCGTGAGTTGAAAAAGCGCGTTGAATGGTTCGCCGGGCTGCGCCAGAAGCGGCGGACAGAGGACAAGGCATGACACATACATTTCTTCAGGTCGGGCTGGGCGGGGCCTTGGGGTCCGCTGCGCGCTACGGCGTCAATATTCTGGCCGGGCGGATGACACAGGGTTTTCCTCTGGGCACGTTGATCGTGAACATCGTCGGCTGCCTGGCGATGGGGCTGCTTGCGGCCTTGCTCGCGCATCGCGGCGGGCAGCATCTCGCGCCCTTTCTGCTGACCGGGGTGCTGGGCGGCTTTACGACCTTTTCCGCGTTTGCACTGGATACGGCAACGCTGTGGGAGCGTGGCGCGGGCGCGGTTGCGCTGGGTTATGTGCTGTGCTCGGTGATCCTGTCGCTTGCGGCGGTGGTCATGGGGCTGGTCATTGGTCGGGGGCTGTTCTCGTGAGCGGCGTGCAAACCATCCGCGTCAGCGCGGACGAAGGCGATCAGCGTATCGACCGCTGGCTGAAAAAGCGTTTTCCCCAGCTGACCCAGGGCGCGGTCGAGAAATGGTGCCGCACCGGTCAGTTGCGCGTCGATGGTGGACGGGTCAAAGCCAATACCCGCATTGAGGCGGGCCAAGAGGTACGTGTGCCGCCGTTGCCTGTGGCGGCCTCGGGACCTGTGCCCGCCCGTCCCAGGGCGGCGGTGAAACAGTCCGATGCCGAGATGATCCAGTCCTGCGTCTTGTGGCGCGACGAACATATCATTGCGCTGAACAAGCCTCCGGGCCTGCCTTCTCAGGGTGGTTCGGGGCAGGGGGACCGGCACGTGGACGGGCTGACCGCGGCGCTGATGTTTGGCTACAAGGACCGGCCCAAGCTGGTGCACCGTCTGGATAAGGACACCTCGGGTGTTTTGCTGCTGGCGCGCACCGACCGGATCGCACGCTCTTTGTCCGAAGCGTTTCGTCATCGCCTGACCCGCAAGATCTACTGGGCGGCGGTGGCCGGCGTGCCCAGCCCGCGCATGGGGTCGATCAAATACGGGCTGGTCAAGGCACCGGGACGTGGGCGCGGCGGCGAAGGCGAAAAGATGATGACCGTGCATCCTTCTGCCGTCGCCTCGACCGAAGGGGCCAAGCGCGCCCATACCGATTTTGCGGTGCTGGACGCTTTGGGCAGCCGCACGGCATGGGTTGCCATGGTCCCGGTGACGGGCCGCACCCATCAGCTGCGCGCCCATATGGCCGGGATCGGCCATCCCATTGTGGGCGACGGCAAATATGGCGGTTCGGGTCAGGAAAACCCCGGTGACGGATGGGGCGCGCAGCTTGGCGGAGAGATCAGCCGCAAACTGCATCTGCACGCTCGGATGATCCGTTTCGAGCATCCGATCACCAAAAAGCTGATCACCGTGACCGCGCCCTTGCCCGACCACATGGTCCGGACGTGGAAAACACTGGGCTGGTCGGAAAACGATGTGCCCGAGGACCCATTTGCCGAGGCAACATGAAACTGGTCATCTTTGACATCGACGGCACGCTGGTTGACAGCCAGCATGAGATTACCCATGCGATGAACAGCGCCATGGCAGGCGCAGGCCTGCCCGAGATGGAGCCGGCGCGCATCCTGTCCATCGTCGGTCTGTCACTGCCGGTGGCGGTGGCGCGGCTGTTGCCGGAGGCCGGGCCAGACCTGCACGAGCGCGTCGTCGCTGGCTACCGCGAAGCATTCATCGCGGAACGGCTGGCAGGGGCACGGCCGCCGCTGTATCCCGGCGCGCTGGACTGTCTGGATGCGCTGGCGGCGATGGACGAGGTGCTTTTGGGTATTGCCACCGGCAAGCCAGCGCGGGGGCTGGCGGCGACCCTTGATGCGCATGGGCTGACGCGACGTTTTATCACCCGGCAATCGGCGGACGGGCATCCTTCGAAACCACATCCGGCGATGCTGGAAAGCGCGCTTTCCGAAACCGGGGTCGAGGCCGGGCGGGCGGTGATGATCGGCGATACTGTTTTCGATATGGAAATGGCGCGGGCGGCGGGTGTTGCCGGGTTCGGCGTCCAGTGGGGCTTTCACCCGGCCGAGGATCTGCACGCGGCCGGTGCGCGGCTGGTCGCCCCGGACTATCCCGCCCTGACCCGCGCCCTGTTGGAGTGGGCGAATGAGTGAATGGAAGGCGCGCCGGTTCTGGAAATCCGTGAACCTGCGCAAGGAAGCCGGGGGCTGGACGGTTCTTTTGGACGAGCGGCCCTTGCGCACGCCGGGCAAGCAACCGCTGATCCTGCCGGCTGGGGCTTTGGCCGAAGCCATTGCCGAAGAATGGCAGACGGTCGAGGATGTGATCAATCCTCAGGACATGCCGCTGACCCGTGCCGCGAACTCGGCCATTGAAAAGGTGATCCCGCAATTTGCCCAGGTCGCGGCAATGCTTGCTGAATATGGCGGAACCGACCTTTTATCCTATCGTGCCGACGCGCCCGAAACACTTGTCCGCGCCCAGGCCGAGGGCTGGGACCCGCTGATCGACTGGGCCGCGACCGAACTGAAGGCGCCCCTGCGCATCACCCATGGCGTGATTCCCGTGCCGCAGGAACCAGCGGTGCTGGGAAAACTGCATGCCGAGGTGGCAGAGCTTGATCCATTCGGCCTGACGGCGTTGCACGATCTTGTGACGCTGCCTGGTTCGCTGATCCTTGGACTGGCGGTAATCCGGGGCCGGATCGACGCTGATACGGCCCATGCGCTGTCACGAATTGATGAAGAATTTCAGGCACAACGATGGGGTCGGGATACCGAGGCCGATGAGGCGGCCCGGAACCGTCTGGTCGCCCTGCGCAGTTCCGAACGGTTCTGGCAGCTTAGTCGCAGCTGAACCGTCTGGTTTGGGTTCTTTCTTGACGCATGGCCCCCTATCGGCACAATGCCGCTTATGGGGGTATAAAGCCTCCTTGCATAAACCGGGCCCGCCAATGGCCCAGTTACGGCTCATTCCTCGGCGGGACCGGGAACAACAGTGGGGAAATCTATGAAGAAATCCGTATTCTTCGGCTCTGTGACAGCGGTCGCCCTGGCGGCCTCGGGCGCGCTGGCCGCAGAGGGAGACACGCTGAAAGAGGTCAAGGCCCGCGGCGTGCTGAATTGCGGCGTGAACACCGGCCTGATCGGTTTTGCCGCCCCCGATGCGAACGGGAACTGGTCGGGCTTTGACGTTTCGTTCTGCAAGGCGCTGGCTGCGGCCGTTCTTGGCGATGCCACCAAGATCAAATATGTGCCGACCACCGGCCAGACCCGGTTCACCGCCCTTTCCTCGGGCGAGGTGGACATTCTGGCCCGCAACTCGACCTGGACCTTCCAGCGCGATACCGACCTCAAGCTCGATTTCATCGGCGTGAACTATTACGATGGTCAGGGCTTCATGGTGCGTAAAGATCTGGGCGTGTCCTCGGCCAAAGAGCTGAACGGCGCGACGATCTGCATCCAGACCGGCACCACGACCGAGCTGAACCTGGCAGATTACTTCAAAGCCAACAACATGGAGTATCAGCCGGTCAACATCGACAGCAATGCCGAGGGCGAGCAGCAGTATCTGGCCGGCGCCTGCGATGCCTATACGACCGATGCATCAGGTCTTGCCGCGACGCGCGCAAGCTTTGCCGACCCGGAAAACCACATCATCCTGCCCGAGATCATCTCGAAAGAGCCTCTCGGCCCGGCGGTCCGCCATGGCGACAGCAACTGGGCTGATATCGCGCGCTGGACCCTTTACGCGCTGATCGCGGCCGAGGAATACGGCGTCACCTCGGCCAATATCGACGAGCTGGCAAAAAGCTCGAACAACCCCGAGGTTCAGCGTCTGCTGGGCACGACCGATGAGCTGGGCAAGATGATCGGCCTAGATGCCGAATGGGCCAAGCGGGCGATCAAGGCCGGCGGAAACTATGGCGAAATCTTTGCTGCCACCATTGGCGAGCAGACCCCCATTGGCCTTGCGCGCGGCCTGAACGCTCAATGGACCCAGGGAGGCCTGATGTATGCGATGCCCTTCCGGTAATCGCATCTGAAAAAGGGCGCGCGGGGGCCCTATGCCCCCGGGCGCCCCCAGGCTTGACCGGCAGTACAGAGGCCAAAGGCCCGACATCCAAGCCGGAAACAGGGGGTTAAAATATGGTGACTTACACGGGGGCGGACCATCCGCCGTTCCGGTTGTCGATGCTGATCTATGATCGGCGCTACCGCTCGCTGACCTTGCAGGCGATTGTCTTCATCCTTGTCATGGTGATGGCGAGCTGGCTGATCGACAACACGCTGCGCAACCTGTCCGCGATGGGCAAAACGCTCAGCTTTGACTTTCTATTCCGCCGTGCGGGATATGACATTCCGCAACAGCTCATTCCCTACAACTCAGACGACACCCATCTGCGCGCCACCATCGTGGGGCTGCTGAACACGCTGCTGGTTTCCCTGTTGGGCTGCATTGCGGCCACTGTGCTGGGCGTGGTCGTCGGTGTGTTAAGACTATCCTCGAACTGGCTGATCGCGCGGCTGATGACGATCTATGTCGAGGTGTTTCGCAATATCCCGGTGCTTTTGTGGATTCTCGTCTGCCTTGCGATCTTTACCGAGGTCATGCCCGCACCGAACGCCTATCGCGGCGAAAATCCTGCGGCGCAGATGATCCTGTTTGACCTGATCGCGCCGACGAACCGCTATACCGCCATCCCCTCACTGGGCATGACCAACCCGCCGGGCACCATCGCCCTGGGGCGCGAAGCGATCAGCTGGGCGCTGATCGCCTATGTCGTGGTCATCGTTGTCGCATGGATCGCCTGGCGGCGGTTGCGGGTCTGGGCGCAGGCGGTGCAGGACCGGACCGGGACCCGCCCGACGACCTGGTGGATCAGCCTTGCGATCTTTGCCGTGCCGCTGCTGCTGTTGACCTGGTATTTCGGCCTGCATCTGGTGCCGCCGGTGCTGCGCGGCTTCAACTTTGCCGATGGCATAAATCTTGATAACGCGCTGGTGGTTCTGTGGCTGGCGCTGACCCTTTATACCGGCGCTTTTATCGCCGAGATCGTGCGCGGCGGCATTCTGGCTGTCAGCCGTGGTCAGACCGAGGCGGCATTCGCGCTGGGGCTGAGGCCACGCCGGACCATGTCGCTGGTGGTGCTGCCCCAGGCGCTGCGGGTGATCGTGCCGCCGCTGATTTCGCAGTATCTGAACCTGACCAAGAACAGTTCTCTGGCCATCGCGGTCGGCTATATGGATCTGCGCGGCACGCTGGGCGGTACCACGCTGAACCAGACCGGACGCGAGATGGAATGCATGGTGCTGATGATGGGCATCTATCTGGCACTAAGCCTGATCATTTCGGGCGGGATGAACATCTTCAACAGCCGCGTCAAGCTGAAGGAGCGGTGAGATGAGCGACACTCATGCAGAAACCGTTGCCTATGTACGCGAAACCATGCTGCCGCCCGAACCTCCGCCTCTGGCCGAGACCGGGGCGATCAAATGGCTGCGCGAGAACCTGTTTTCCGGGCCGCTGAACATCGTCCTGACCCTGATCGGTCTTGGCATCGTCTGGCTGGTGGCCAGCATTGTCGGGCCATGGCTTGTCCACGGGGTCTGGAACGCAAACAGCATGGCAGAATGCCGCCAGATCATTGCCGAGACCTGGGGGCAGGGGACGGATGGCGCCTGCTTTGCCATCATCAAACATCGCTGGAATCAGTTCCTGTTCGGCTTTTATCCGCAGACGCTTTACTGGCGGCCGGTGCTGGCCTTTGGCCTGTTGTTCCTTGCGCTTGCTCCGGTGCTGTTTGCGGACAGCGAGCGGGCGCGACGCATCGTGCTAGGCCTGGCGGTGGTGTTGACGCTGCTGGTTGCCAGCCTGCTTGGCGCGGGTGGCGCGGTGCTGCTGGCTGCCGCGCTGGTCATGCTGGGCTGGAGCGCGCTGATCGAGACCCGCCCCGGCTGGTCGCTGCTGGCGACCCTGGTTTATCCGTTCATCGCAGTCTGGCTGCTTTGGGGCGGTTCGCTGTGGGGTGAGATTGCGGCACTGGCCGGTTTCGTGATCGGCTTTATCGTCTGGCGCCTGCTGGTGGTGCGGTTCGGCCTTTTGGCCTTTGCGCTGGGTGTTGTCGCGGCCGTGGCCTGGTGGCTGGTCGCTGCCGGACCCCTGACCTCGTCCCTGGCCGGTGTGCTGCCCTTGCGATTGCAGCCGGTGTCGTCGGACCAGTTCGGCGGTTTCGTACTGTCGATCACCATTGGTGTTGCGGGTATCGCGCTGTCCCTGCCGGCAGGGATCATCCTTGCGCTGGCCCGGCGTTCGGACCTGCCGGTAATCAAGATGCTGGCGGTGATGTTCATCGAGTTCATCCGCGGTGTGCCCTTGATCACGTTGCTGTTCGTGGCGTCGCTGCTGCTGAACTATTTCCTGCCGCCGGGGACGAATTTCGACATCATCCTGCGGGTCATCATCATGGTGACGCTGTTCGCCTCGGCCTATATGGCCGAGGTGATCCGTGGCGGGCTTGCAGCCCTGCCCAAGGGGCAGTACGAGGCAGCCGATGCGCTGGGGCTGGACTATTGGAAAGCACAGCGGCTGATCATCCTGCCGCAGGCACTCAAGATCTCGATCCCTGGCATCGTCTCGACCTTCATCGGCATGTTCAAGGACACGACGCTGGTCGTGTTCGTCGGGTTGTTCGATCCGTTAAAGGCGATGGCCGACACCATCCGCGCAAGCTTTGAATGGAAAGGCGCCTATTGGGAGCCCTACATCTTTGTCGGCGCGATCTTTTTCATCCTCTGCTTCGGCATGTCGCGCTATTCCATGTATCTGGAACGCCGGCTGAAGCGCGACCACCGCTGAAGGAGGCCAACCATGACTGCACAAACCAACGCAGCCCCCGCGATGACCGGCGAAACCGCCATCGAAATCGCCAAGCTCAACAAGTGGTACGGCACTTTTCACGTCCTGCGCGATATCGATCTGGTCGTCAGCCGGGGTGAGCGTATCGTCATTGCCGGCCCCTCGGGGTCCGGCAAGTCGACGCTGATCCGCTGTATCAACCGTCTGGAAGAGCATCAGGCCGGCAAGATCATCGTCGATGGGACCGAGCTGACACATGACCTCAAGAACATCGACAAGGTGCGTTCGGAAGTCGGAATGGTGTTTCAGCACTTCAATCTCTTTCCGCATCTTACCATTCTTGAGAACTGCACGCTTGCCCCGATCTGGGTGCGTAAGATTCCCAAGCGCGAGGCCGAAGAGATCGCCATGCATTTCCTGACCAAGGTCAGGATCCCCGATCAGGCCCACAAATACCCCGGTCAGCTTTCCGGCGGGCAGCAACAGCGGGTAGCGATCGCGCGTGCGCTATGCATGCGGCCCAAGATCATGCTTTTTGACGAGCCGACCTCGGCCCTGGATCCCGAGATGATCAAGGAGGTGCTCGATACCATGATCGAGCTTGCCGAAGAGGGCATGACCATGCTGTGCGTTACCCATGAAATGGGCTTTGCGCAGGCAGTGGCGCATCGGGTGATCTTTATGGATCAGGGGCAGATCGTCGAGCAGAACACTCCCAAGGAGTTCTTCAATAACCCCCGCTCTGAGCGGACCAAACTGTTCCTTTCCCAGATTCTGGGGCATTGAGCTGCGCGGTCGCAGGGGAACTTCGCGTTCCCCGTCCGCCGCCGGTGCGGCGGCCTCCCCTTGCGGGATATTTGCCCACGGAAGACATCGCAGGAATGCGGGCAGTTGCGGGGCAGGGCGGGGCCGGTCTATCTTGCCGCCGACCGCTTCGGAGATTTCGCGATGAATGAGACCATTTTTCTGGTGCTCGGCCTTCTTGGCCTTGCCGGCATCGGCTCGCTGGTGTCGAGCAATGACGACGACCATCCGCCGGAGGGTCCCTCGGATGATCCCCGGCTGTATCCCGACAAGCTGATCGAGGGTGATGGTGAGGATAATGAGATGACCGGCACCGACGGCGATGACGGCATCCTGAGCTATGACGGCGATGACAGGGTCAATGGCGGTGCGGGTAATGATCTGATCGGCACCGGCGCAGGCAATGACACCGTGATTGCCGATGCGGGCGATGACGAAATATACTTGGGCAAAGACGATGATCTTTACGGTGCCTACAACCCCGGCGTGGATGAAGGGAACGACACCATCGACGGCGCCTCGGGCAACGACACCATCATCACCAACCTCGGCAATCATTCGATCACCGGCGGCGATGGTGATGATCGTATCGAGGATCATGGTGGTTCGGTCTTTATCGACGGCGAGGATGGCGATGACCTGATTCTGTCGCCCGATGCATCGGACCCCGAGCGGCCGGATACGTTGCTGGGTGGGGATGGCAATGACACCATTCATGCAGGCGCCGGCGATATCGTCGATGGTGGCAGCGGCGCGGATGAGCTGGTGCTGCGCAGCGATATCGGTGGCGAGGCGGATATCCGTTATGGCAGCGCCGATACCATCACTGTCACGCTGGCAGAGGATTACGAAGGCGAAGGTCGCTATGAGCTGGTTCAGGATGGCTCGGACGTTCGCCTGCTGCTTGATGGCGAACCGATCGCCGTGCTGCGCGATACGGAAGTGCGCGACGTAAGGGACATCAGCGTGGTCCGGGAGACCTCTTCGCGCTAAGGCAGCGGTTCAGGTTCTGGCAAGCAAGAGGCGCGGGGTTGGTCCCCGCGCCTTGTTCGTTCAGGTGGTTCTGATCCGGGCTTCAGACTGCGGATTTGCGCGATTCTTCCAGATAGAGTTCGCGCAGGCGGGTTGCCACCGGGCCGGGCTTGCCCGCGCCGAGTGTGACGCCATCGACCTCTACCACCGGCATCACGAAAGCCGATGCCGAGGTGAAGAAAGCCTCATCGGCTGCCTGTGCCTCTGCGATGGTGAAGGGGCGTTCCTCGATCTGCATCTGCGCTTCGGCTGCGTAGCGCAGCAGCGAACTGCGGGTGATGCCGTGCAGGATGTCGGTCGAAAGCTGGCGGGTGATGATCTTGCCGTCCTTGACGATATAGGTGTTGTTTGAGGTGCCCTCGGTCACGAAGCCATCCTCGACCAGCCAGGCGTCATCGACGCCCTTGGCCTTGGCCTCCATCTTGGCCATCGAGGGGTAAAGCAGCTGCACCGTCTTGATGTCGCGGCGGCTCCAGCGCAGGTCGGGCAGCGAGATCACCCGCACACCGGTTTTCGCCTGCGGATTGTCCGCAAGGCCGGGTTTGGACTGGGTGAACATGACGACGGTTTGCGGCGTATCCTCGGGCGGATAGGCAAAATCGCGGTCACCGGGGTTGCCACGGGTCACTTGCAGATAGACCATGCCCTCGGTCACCTCATTGCGGGCGACGAGCTGGCGATGCGCCTCAAGCCATTCCTCTTCGCTAAGGGGGTTACCCATCCCAAGCTCGGCCAGTGATCGGGTCAGCCGCGCCATGTGACCGGCAAACTCTAAAATCTTGCCGTCCAGCACACTCGTCACTTCATAGACGCCGTCACCCATCAGGAAACCCCGGTCGAAGATCGAGACCTTGGCTTCGGTTTCCGGCAGATAGTCGCCATTCAGATAGACGGTGCGGGTCATGTCGTTTCTCCTGTCCCAGAGGCTTGCAGCGCGGTCCTGCGCCTAAAGCGGCGAGGCGTCAAGACGCTGGGTTTTTCGCAGATGCAGAATCAGCTTGATGCTGGCGCAGCAATTATCTATCACATCGGTGGCGCTGATTGAAACATCCTTACCCGAAAGGCAAGATATGTCCTTCCGCACGCAACCCGCTCCGCCCGCACGTCTGAACCGCTGCCAGCTTTTCGGTCCCGGCTCACGCGAGGCGCTGTTTGAAAAGATGGCGGGATCGGCCGCCGATGTCATCAACCTTGACCTTGAGGATTCGGTTGCGCCCGACGACAAAGAGCAGGCGCGCAAAAATGTGATTGCGGCGATTGGCGATATCAATTGGGGCAACAAGACTCTGTCGGTTCGCATTAACGGTCTGGATACACCCTGGTGGTATCGTGACGTGGTCGATTTGCTTGAGCAGGCCGGAGAGCGGCTGGACCAGATCATGATCCCCAAGGTCGGCAATGCCGCCGATATCTATGCCGTCGATGCCTTGGTCACCGCTGTCGAGGCGGCCAAGGGCCGCTCAAGGCGCATTGCGCTGGAAGTGATCATCGAATCTGCTGCCGGCATCGCCCATGTCGAAGAGATCGCCGCCTCAAGCCCCCGGCTGCAGGCGATGAGCCTTGGCGCGGCAGATTTTGCCGCCAGCATGGGCATGGCCACGACCGGGATCGGCGGCACGCAGGAAAACTATTACATGCTGCATGAGGGCGCCAAATACTGGGCCGATCCGTGGCATTGGGCGCAGACCGCGATTGTCGCCGCCTGCCGCACCCATGGCGTGCTGCCGGTCGATGGACCGTTTGGCGATTTCAGCGATGATGAGGGCTTTCGCGCTCAGGCCCGGCGTTCAGCCACTTTGGGCATGGTCGGAAAATGGGCGATCCATCCCAAGCAGGTGGCGCTGGCGAATGAGATCTTTTCGCCTGGCGAAAAGGCCGTGACTGAGGCGCGCGAGATCCTTGCCGCGATGGAAGAGGCCAAGCGTAGCGGGGCCGGCGCGACGGTATACAAAGGTCGACTGGTTGACATCGCGTCCATCCGTCAGGCACAAGTGATTGTGCGTCAGGCAGAGTTGATCAGCGCCTGAGCAGATCAGTTACCTGAGGCGGCTACGCGGGGAGGCTGGCCGCCACAACAGGGGAGGAGCAACAGGCCCTGCCAGCGCGGGGCCTGTTGTTTTTGGAAAACCGCGGGCCGTTCCGGTCGTAATGAATTTTCTGTGATTTCAGATGGTTGCAAATTCGGTAACGGCCGGGGCACTGCCACTGGCGCGATCCTGACCCTTTTGCGCATCATTCACCGCAGGCCGGGACTGCACGGCCGTGGCGTCAGAGCTGTGCTGCGTCAGCGGATCAGGGGTGCGGTTGCGGGCCGACCAATCGGGAATAGGTGATTCGGGCATGGCGGGGGGCAAAGCGCCGGTGCCGCCCTGCAGGGCCGTGGGCCCGTCAGCCTTGCTGCCGCTGGCCGGGACGGTTGTGCCGTGATCTTCGCGCATGGGTTGTGGTCTTTGGTTGCGTTCAGCTTTGGGAGTGCCGCAGCTATGGTTCCGGAAAAGAAAGTGCAACCCCGTTGACCTGTTCGTGAACGCTCCACCCGTCGGGGATCTGCGGCGTCGCGGCAAGCAGACTGGCGGTATAGGGATGTTCGGGCGTTTCCAGCACCGCATGGGTGGGGCCGGATTCGACGATGCGGCCCTTTTCCATGATCATCACCCGGTCGGTGATCCGGCGCACGACCGAAAGGTCATGGCTGATAAACAGGTAGGACAGGCCATGGCTGACCCGCAGCTGGGCCAGAAGGTCCAAAACCTGCGCGCGCACCCGGACATCAAGCGCGCTGACCGCCTCGTCCAGAACGATCAGCCTGGGCTTGATGATCAGGGCCCGGGCGATGGCGATACGCTGGCGCTGGCCGCCGGAAAATTCGTGGATATGGCGGCGCATGGCATCCCCAGCGATGCCGACCTCGAACAGCGCCTCGGCCACCTGTTCGCGCCAGTCGCGGGGGCGGCCGGTCAGGTGAAACGGTTCGGCCACAAGCTGTTCGACTGTCCAGCGCGGATCGAAACTGCCGAATGGGTCCTGAAAGACAACCTGCATCCTGGCGCGCAGATTGGGCGGCATGGCGTGACCGGCGCGGATCTCTTGTCCTTCAAGCAGGATGCGACCGCCCTGCAGCCGGTCGAGGCCTAGGATCGCCCGCGTCAGCGTTGATTTCCCGCAGCCTGACTCGCCGACCAGTCCAACCGACTCTCCGGCGTCGATGTGAAAGCTGACGCCGTCCACCGCCCGCAGGCTGTCGCGCCTGCCGGTCAGGCCGCGACGGGGCAGGGGGTACTCGCGCACCGCGCCCTCGACCTGCAACAGCGGGCGGGGCTGGTCCGATGGCAGCACCAGCCGCGGCTGATGGGTCGAGGCGGCAAACAGCGCGCGGGTATAGGGATGGAGCTGCTGGCGAAAGACTTGCTCGGTCGGCCCCTCTTCGACGATGACGCCGTGCTGCATCACCGCAACGCGATCCGCGACCCCTGCAACCACGGCCAGGTCATGGGTAATGAGCAAAAGCGCCATCCCCTCGTCGCGCACCAGCTCTTTCAGCAGGTCAAGGATCTTGGCTTGTGTGGTCACGTCCAGCGCGGTCGTCGGCTCATCCGCGATCAGCAGTTCCGGGCGCAGGGCGATGGCAAGGGCGATGGCGACGCGCTGGCGCTGACCGCCCGATAGTTCATGCGGGTAAAGCGTCAGCGGAAAGCGCGGGGCGGTCAGGCCGACGCGATCCAGCCGGTCGCGGGCACGCAGCAGCGCCGTTTTGCGGTCCAGACCCTCATGGATGCGCAGCACCTCGGCCACCTGATCGCCGATGGTCATCAGCGGGTTCAGCGCCGTCATCGGCTCTTGAAAGATCATGCCGATGCGCTTGCCCCGGATGCGGCACAGCTCACGTTCGGGCAGGTCAAGCAGGTTCAGCCCGTCAAGCCCGATCCGGCCCTCGGCGCGCATCCCCTCGGGCAACAGGCCCATGATCGCCAGCGCCGCCATGGATTTGCCCGAGCCGCTTTCGCCGACCAGCCCGGTGATCTCGCCCGGCGGCAGGCGCAGGCTGATCCCGTGCAGGATGTCATGAGTGCCGATGCTGATGGCAAGCTTGCTGGTCTCGATCATGGTGACCTGCGCAATCTGGGATCCAGAGCGTCCCGTAACCCGTCCCCAAGCAGGTTCAGCCCCAGTACGGTCACCACGATGGCAAGGCCGGGGATCACGGCGACATGCGGGGCCAGCGCGACCATGGTCTGGGCCTCGGCCAGCATCCGGCCCCAGCTTGGCGTCGGAGGCTGCGCGCCAAGGCCGACATAGGACAGGCCTGCCTCGGCCAGGATGCCCAGGCTGAACTGGATGGTGCCCTGCACGATCAGCAGGCTGGCGACATTCGGCAGGATATGTTGCAGGCTGATCCGCGTGCGGCCCTTGCCCGCGACCTGCGCTGCCCGGACATAGTCCAGCGTCCACAGCGGCAGGGCGGCCCCGCGCGTGACCCGGGCAAAGACCGGGATGTTGAATATCCCGATGGCGATGATCGCATTCGTCGCTGACGGCCCCAGCGCCGCGGTGATAAGGATGGCGATGACGAGGCTTGGAAAGGCAAAGACAAGGTCATTGCCGCGCATGATCGTTTCGTCCAGCCAACTGCCACTGCGGGCGGCGGCGACAAGGCCCAAAGGCACGCCAAAGCCCATACCGATCCCCACCGCCACCAGCGCGACAGCAATCGAGGTGCGCGCACCGACCATGATCATCGACAGCATGTCGCGGCCAAAGTGGTCGGTGCCAAACCAGTGTTCGGCCGAGGGTGGCAGCAGCTTTTGCGCAATCGCCAGTTGGGTCACATCCGCTGGCGTCCAAAAGAATGAGACCGCCGCCGCGACCAGCGCCAGCCCCGAAAGCAGCGCCCCAAGGATCAGCGATACCCTCATCTGCGCAGCCTCGGATCGACGGCCGCGTAGGACAGATCGACCAGAAAATTGACAAGGATGACAGCTGCGACCAGCACCAGCACCGCGCCCTGCACGACGATCAGATCGCGCTGGGTGATGGCCTGAAAGATCAGGCGGCCAAGCCCCGGCAGGTAAAAGACGTTTTCGATGATGATCGCTCCGGCCAGCAGGAACGAAAACTGCATGCCAAGGATGGTCAGTACCGGAATCAGCGCATTGCGCAGCGCGTGGCGGCGCAGGGCCCGACCCGCGCTCAGCCCCTTGGCGCGTGCAGTGCGGATATAGTCCTGTCCCAGCGTCTCGATCAGGGCCGAGCGCAGCACCCGCGCAAGGATCGCGGCCTGCGGCAGGGCCAGCGCCACAGCGGGCAGGATCAGCGATTTCAGCGCCGCACCGGGATGATCCCAGCCCGGGAAACCGCCAGCCGGCAAAAGGCGCAGGTTCACCGCAAAAACCAGCACCAACAGCATGGCGAACCAGAAATTGGGCAGTGCGATCCCGACCTGTGTCGCGCCCATCACCACCGTATCGCCCACCCGCCCGCGGCGTCCGGCAGCGAACATGCCGATGGGCAGGGCAATCAGCGTCGATAGCGCCAGCGCCATCAGCGCCAGCGGCAGCGAGACCTGCATCCGGTCAAGGATCATCCCTGCGACCGGGGTCTTGTAAGTGAAGCTATGGCCCAGATCACCGCCCAGAATACCGCCGAGCCAGTGCAGGTAGCGCAGGGGCAGCGGCAGATCCAGGCCCATCTGCTGGCGCAGCGTGGCCACCGTTTCGGGCTGGGCGCCCGTGCCCAGCATAAAGCTGGCGGGGTCCCCGGGCACCAAAGCGACCACCGAAAAAATCAGCGCCGAGGCCACGAGCAGGCTCAGGCCAAGCGATATCAGGCGGCGGATCAGATAGCGCAGCATGTGAAAACGCTAGTGCGGCGCGCGGCTTGGGTAAAGCCGGTAAACTCACCTATACGCTCAGGGTACCTCGATCTTGCCGATCAGCGGCATATCGTCGTCCAGACTGACGGTGTGACGCTCGATCATGCGGTGGACAAGCGGAGGCTCGCTGCCGCGGTGCAGTTTGTGCAGGTCCTGATAGGTCTCGAAATCCGCTTTGGTGCGGCGCAGGTTGTGGCGGATATATTCATCCCAGGTGGCGATGTGATAGCTTTCGGTCCAGCGCTCGGGGTGTTCAAGATCGCGCAGCAGTGCCCAGTTCCGTGCCCCGTCGCGGCGACGGATATTGCGGCGCAGCGCCATCAGGCGCAGGAATTCGGGCACGTCTTTCTGGTCAATCTCGTAATCCACCATGACCATGATCGGGCCCGAACGGCTGCGTAGATCCACGGCCAGTTCAGGTTCGCGAAAGCGGTTTACCGGGTCCAGATCCAGCGTGCCGAATTCAGGGATGCGCAGCCAATGCCCCAGAATTGCGCCCAGAAACAGCGGGACCGAGGCCGCGATCAGTGCCGTGTTCACGTCATAGCTGTTGGCGACCGCGCCCCAGATCCAGCTGCCCGCAGCCATGCCGCCAAAGACCGCCGTCTGGTACAGCGCCAGTGCCCGTGCCACCACCCAGCGCGGCGTCGACAGCTGGACCGTCACATTAAAAAGCGACAGCGCCAGCACCCAGCTTGCCCCCGCGGGCAGCATCGCCAGCACATGCAGCCATGTGCTTTCCGTCAGCGCCAGCAGCAGGGCTGAGCCGCCAAAGGCGGCAAAGGCCAGCCGGATGACATTTTCATTGTCCAGCCGTTCGCGCACACGCGGGTTGATCAGCGCCCCGCAGATCGCGCCCAGTCCGAAACAGCCAAGCAGCAGACCAAAAAGCAGCGAACCTCCGGCCGGGTTCTGTTTGGCGACCACCGGCAATAGCGCCATGATCACGATGGCCGAAAAACCGAACAGTGCCCCACGCGACAGCACGCGCACCAGATTGGGCGACAGCGCCACATAGCGCAGCCCCGCCCCCACCGCCGCGACAAAGGGCTCGGGCGTTGTGGTGCGGGGTGGGGTGACCGGATGCCAGCGCAAAAGCGTGCCAAGCAAAGGCACATAGCTGATCGCGTTCACCGCGAAGGTAACCGCTGCGCCAAAGGCGGCGGTGATGATCCCGCCCACTGCCGGGCCGACGCTGCGCATCAGGTTAAAGCCGACCGAGTTCAGCGACACCGCCGCCGGCAGGTCTTCGCGCGGGACCAGATCCTGCATGCTTGCCTGCCACGGCGGGTTATAGATCGCCTGTCCGACCCCGATCAGAAAGGTCAGGGACAAAAGGATCAGCGGCGTCATCCAACCCTGCCATGTCAGCACCGCGAGCATGACCGAGACCAGCGCCATGAACGTCTGCGCCCCCAAAAGCAGGGTACGGCGGTCAAAAATATCGGCAAGCGCCCCCGAAAGCAGCGCAAACAGCATGATCGGCAGGGTGTTTGACGCCTGCACCAGTGCGATCAGCGTTGCCGAATCGGTTAGCTGGGTCATCATCCAGGCGGCACCAACCGCCTGAACCAGCCCTCCAAAGTTGGAAATCAGCGTGGCCGACCAGAGCAGCCGGAAATCGCGGTGACGGAACGGGGCAAAGGGGCTCTTGCGGGCAGGGGCTGGCATGATCCTGAAAACCTGGGACGGCGTCTCCAACCTTAGGCAGAGGTCGTGCCAGTCGCAATCCGCCCCGGGCGATTCTTGCCGTCCTGGCGCGATTGTCCGGCGATTCCGGAAAATCATCGAATAATCTTCGATTGAAATCGCATATTACGCATTAGTATTGTCGTTTATCCGTAATTTTGTGATGGAATCGGGATTTCATTTCCATCCGCTTGGATATCCTTGGCCCAACTCGGATTTGGGGGTGCGCGAAGATGAAGGTCATCGTTCTTGGGGCGGGCGTGCTGGGGGTCACTTCGGCATGGTATCTGGCCAAGGCAGGTCATGAGGTCACCGTGATCGACCGGCAGCCGGGACCGGCGCTGGAAACCAGCTTTGCCAATGCGGGAGAGATTTCGCCGGGCTATTCCTCGCCCTGGGCCGCGCCGGGCATCCCGCTGAAGGCGCTGAAATGGATGTTCCAGCGCCATGCGCCCCTGGTTATTCAGCCCCGGCTGGACTGGCAGCGCCTGTCGTGGATGGCGCGGATGCTGGCGAATTGCACCTCTTCGGCCTATGCCATCAACAAAAGTCGTATGGTCCGGCTGGCCGAATATAGCCGCGACTGCCTGGTTGAGCTGCGGGCCGAGACGGGCATCCGTTATGATGAGCGTACTCAGGGTACGTTGCAGGTCTTTCGCAAGCAGCAACAGCTGGATGCGGCGGGCAAGGATATCGAGGTGCTCAAGGCCGACGGGGTTCCCTTTGAGCTTTTGGACCGCGCAGGCTGCGTTGCTGCCGAGCCGGGGCTGGCCAAGGCCGCTGATGAGATCGTCGGCGGGCTGCGCCTGCCGGGGGATGAGACGGGGGATTGCTTCCTGTTCACCAACCGGCTGGCCGAGATGGCGGCCGAGGCGGGCGTCAAGTTCATGTGGGGCGTCAATATCGAGTCGCTCGAAGCCGGGGTTGGCCGCATCAGCGCCGTGCGCACCGATAAAGGCCGCCTGACCGCAGATCGCTATGTGCTAGCCATGGGTCCCCATTCGCCGCAGATGGTGCGGCATCTGGGCCTGCGCCTGCCGATCTATCCGCTGAAGGGTTATTCGCTGACCATTGATATCAGCGATGAAAGCCGGGCTCCGGTTTCGACCGTGATGGACGAGACTTACAAGGTTGCGATCACCCGGCTTGGCGACCGCATCCGCGTCGGTGGCCTGGCCGAGATCGCAGGTTATGACCTTAGCCTGAACCCGCGCCGCAAAGAGACGCTGGCGAAATCGGTGAATGAGCTGTTCGGTGGGGCGGGTGATACCGATAAGGCGCTGTTCTGGACCGGGCTGCGACCGATGACGCCAGATGGGACGCCGATTGTCGGTGCGACCCCGATCCCGAACCTATACCTCAATACCGGGCATGGCACGCTGGGCTGGACCATGTCGGCGGGGTCGGGGCGGCTGATTGCCGACCTGATCTCGGGGCGCAAACCGGACATCGCGGCCGAGGATCTGGGCTATGCGCGCTATCTGCGCGGCGGTCGTGCGGCGGGCCAACCCACGCTGCAGCCTGCCGAAGCCTGATCCGTCAGCAATTTCCAGAATGGAAACGAAAGGGATCGTATACGATCCCTTTCGTCGTTCTGAGGCCGGGTTGATTCTGAGGTCAGGCCCTTTTGATCAGCCGCAGCACCACCAGCAGGATGACTGCGCCGATTGTGGCCGAGACAATTGTGCCAAGGGTTGAGCCCGAAGTGCCAAGGCCGATGGTCGGAAACAGCCAGCCGGCGATTACGGCGCCAAGGATACCAACAACAATATTCATCAGCAGGCCCTGCCCATGGCCTTTGACGATCAGACCGGCAAGCCAGCCGGCAATCGCGCCGATGATCAGGGTGATAAGCAGTGCGGACAGGGTCATGTGAATGCGCCTCCTTCGCGATTTGCGGCTCTTGGCCGATGTGGCGGGAAACGTTTCCCCGCGGCTGCGGGTTCCCTTGCAGCGTGAATTGCTACGATCAGGTGATGAGAATCGCGCGATTTGGCAACAGTTCGGTAACGACTGCGGTGGTTCGGGCCTGCCGAGGCTTGACGCGGCAAAGCGGTCAGTCTGATACGGTGGGTAGAAATACCCCGTGTCCGCCCTCTGCTCGGGTAGGGCACGCGGCCCGACGCAATGTCACAGCTGCCACGACCGCGCTGGATTGGCGCGGCGCGTTACGAAGGGAAACATTGATGCGCTTTGCACCGCTCATTCTGGCGATGGGTCTTGGCCTTGCCGCCTGTGCGCCTACCCCCCAGACTCCGGCCCAGCCGCCCACCGCTGATCAGGGCGTTTATGGCGCGCGGGTCGATACGGGCCCGAATGGCCAGCCGATCGAGATTCACGCCGTCCGCCCCGCCTACCTGACCGAGCGGAACCGGCGCCAGCGCGTTCCCTATAACGGCCCCGATGCGCCCGGGACGATCGTTGTCGATCCCTATGCGCGGTTCCTTTACTACGTGCTCGATAACGGCGAGGCGATGCGTTACGGCGTGGCCGTCGGCCAGGCCGGTAAGAACTTTCAGGGTTCGGCCACCATCGGGCGCAAGCACGCCTGGCCCAGCTGGACGCCTACCGCGAACATGGTCCGCACCCAGCCCGAGCTTTACGGCCCGCTGAAGGGTGGCCTGCCGGGCGGCGTCGACAACCCGCTGGGGTCGCGCGCGCTGTATCTGTATCAGGGCGGGCGTGACACCATGTACCGTATCCACGGCACGATGGACCCGTCCTCGATCGGCAAGGCGACTTCGGCAGGCTGCATCCGCCTGTTCAACCAGGACATCATGGACCTGTTTGAAAACGTGCCGAACGGAACCCGCGTCAAGGTCCGCACCCGCGCTGAAAGCCTTGCGCTGGAAGGCCCGCTGGTCGAGTTGCCGAACGGTTATCTTGCCCCGGCGGGCGAGGTCCAGACCGCGGCGGCCCAGCCTGCGCAATAATCGTCCGATCCTTTCGGACTGATCCTGCCCCGGCCCGTCGTGGCCGGGGCATTCTTTTTCTGGTCTCTGCCGACGAGGCGTGGCAGGTTCTGGCCATCAATTGCCTGAAACGGAGCGATTTTCATGGTTACCCCCGCCGAACCGACCTTGGCAGATGTCCTGAGTGATCTGGATGGGCTTGTTGCCCGGACCGAACCAGCGGCCCTGCGCCAGTTGGACAAGGCTGCGCTGAACAGGCTGCACCGCGACCTGCGCCGGATGCGCGATGAAAGCGAGGCGCTGCGCAAGGCTTTGCTGCTGGCGACCTCCAATGCCTCGACCGAAAAGCGTCGCCGCAAGGCCGAGCAGGGCGATGAGGCTGGGCAGGGGACCGATAAGGCCGAACGCCGGCTCATCAAGCAAGCCGAAAAGAAAACCGCCAAAGAGTCTGACAAGGCTGCGCGCAAGTCGGCGAAATCCGCCGCATCTGCCGCTGATACCTCAGCCAAGGAAAAGGCCCCCGCGAAAGCCGCAGACAAGCCAAAGGCCGACAAGAAGGTTGACGGATGAGCGCAGGCACGGTTTTCAACCCGTGCCCGGATTGCTATCTGGGCCAAGCCTGATCTGTCCGAGACCCCTATGCGCCGCCTGATCCTGGCCCTTGCCACTGTTCTGACCGCGACCGCCGCCCCAGCTTATGAGGCGGTGGATGCGATTCTGGGTCTGCCTGCGCCGCGCCTGTCTGAAAAGCTGCGCTGCACCAATGACGGGAAGTCCTGCATTTCGCTGGCAAGCTATGTCCCTGATGTTTGCGCCGCTATCGAGCGTGAGGCGGGCAAGAACGGGCTGGATCCGCATTTCTTTGCGCGCCTGCTGTGGAAGGAAAGCCTGTTCGAGCATGGCGCGATCAGCCCGGTCGGCGCCATGGGAATTGCGCAGTTCATGCCTGGCACGGCCGATATGGTTGGGCTCGACGATCCCTTTAACCCGGCCAAGGCTATCGAGGCCTCAGCCCGTTATCTGGCCAGTTTGACCGCCAGTTTCGGCAATGTCGGTCTGGCCGCTGTTGCCTATAACGGCGGCGAGAACCGGGCGGCGCGTTTCGTTGCCCAAGGCGGTAACCTGCCGTGGGAGACGCAGGATTACGTTCAGGCGATCACCGGCCAGACGGCCACGGCCTGGCGCGAGAACCCACCTGAAAAGCTGGACGTGCGGCTGGATAAAGAGCGGCCCTTTCGTCAGGCCTGCATAGATCTGGCCGGCAAGCGCAAGCTACGCGAGTTCCAGACCCCCGATCATCCCTGGCCGTGGGGTGTGATCGTTGCCACCCACCCAAGCCGCGCGGGGGTCAGCAATCAGGTTGCGCGTCTGAACCGGCAACTGCGCCCGATTCTTGGCGGCAAGCGGGTCAGCTATGTGCTGCGCCGCATTTCGGGTGGGCCGCGCAAGGTGTACACGGCGCAGATCGGCTATTCCTCCAAATCCGAGGCCTATGCTTTTTGCACCCGCCTGCGCGGCCTTGGTGGGCGCTGTCTGGTGCTGAAGAACTGAAAAACGCCGCTTTGAACGGCGTTTTCCAGGGCTTGCCAGCTGGAGCCGGGGGGTTATTCCTTCCACCGCACCTGGGTCAGGTCATTTGCCGGCATAGGAGAGTTGTCCCACAGCCCTTCGATTTCGGCCTTGGCGACGCCGGTCTTGGCAAGCTGGAACAGGAAGGCGTTGGCATAATCCCCCGCCAAAATCTCTTGCGCCTGTTTCAGCAGTGCCGAACGCTCTGCCGGGTCGGTGGTGGCGTCAAGACGAGCCATCACCTCATCAAAGCCTGCGTTGGTGTAGTTGAAATAATAGTCCTTGCGGCCATAGATGCCGATATCCATCGGCTCGACATGGCTGATGATGGTCAGATCGTAATCGGCATTCTTGAAAACCTGCTCAAGCCACTGCGCCCATTCCATATTGGTGATCTGGGTCTGAATACCGACGGCGCGCAGCTCTGCCGCGACGATCTCGCCGCCCCGGCGGGCATAGGGGGTTGGGGGCAGGGCAAGGCGCAGGGTCAGATCCCCGGTGCCAGCCTCGGCCAGCAGCTTTTTCGACTGTTCGGGATCGTATTGCGATTTCGCTGTCAGATCGACGTAATCGGGGTGATGCGGCGCGAAATGCGTGCCGATGGGGGTGCCATAGCCGAACATCGCACCGTCGATGATCTCCTGGCGGTTGATCGCATGGGCGATGGCCTGACGCACCCGGATATCGGCCAGGGCGGGGTTTTTGTGGTTCATGGCCAGAATGGTTTCGCCCTCGGTCGTGCCGGTGAGGATGCGAAAGCGCGGGTCCGCCTCAAGCTGAGACAGTGTCTCGGGCGCAGGATAGATCGGAAAGGCGTCGATATCCCCGGCCATCAGCGCGGCAAAGGCGGCGGTCGGATCGCCGATAAAGCGGAAGGTGGCGGATTTAAGCGCCGGTTTTTGCCCCCAATAGCCGTCAAAGGCGTCCAGTCGCACATGATCGCCCTGTTTCCATTCGCCAAAGCGAAAGGGGCCGGTGCCGACCGGTTGAGTGGCGATGTCCTTGATGCTGGCCTCATCCACCATCACCGCATCGCCCCAGGCCATCTTGAAAGGAAAGCCGCCATCGGGGGATTTCAGCGTGACGCGGACGGTGAGAGGGTCAACGGCCTCGACCGTCTCGATCCCCTCGAACAGGACCTTCTGGGCGTTGGTGCTGTCGTCAGCCCGGGCGCGGTCCAGCGAAAAGATCACGTCCTGCGCGTCAAAGGCGCTGCCGTCGTGAAAGGTCACACCCGGGCGCAGGTGAAAGGTGTAGGTCTTGCCGTCAGAGCTGTCCCAGCTTTCGGCAAGGCCGGGCTGGACGCTGCCGTCCGGGGCGATGCGGGTCAGCCCCTCGAAGACATTGGCATAGACAACTTCGTCGATCGCGGCCGCTGCACCCCCGGTGGGGTCAAGATTCGGCGGCTCCAGCACCATGCCCAATGTGATCGAATCGGGTGCTGCCAGTGCTGGCGTGCACAGCATTGCCGCCGCTGCTGCGGCCAGCTTGAATCTTGCGAACATCCTGCTCCCCTTCGGCTATCCTTAGCCTGGCACCTTCCGGGGAAAATGGCCTTTGATCAAGTCCGCCGCTCAGTCAGTTGCTGGGCCAGCCCGGCAAACATCAGCCACAGCGAACTAAGCAGCAGGCCCCAGCGGGCAAAACTGTCGGGGTGAAAATCGACCAGAACCGCCCAGACTGCAAAGACGACCCAGGCAACGGTGACGGGCAGAGATACCAGCCGCCAGCGTTTGGTTCGTACCGGGTGGATGAATTTTACGTTGGTGAACATGGTCACGGTCAGCGCCACCACGATGGCCAGGATGACCCAGAAATTCGGCTTGAGCGCGAAAAGCACCAGCACGACCATGTTCCAGCAGGCGGGAAAGCCGGCAAAGGAATTGTCCCGGGTTTTCATCCGCGTGTCAGCGAAATAAATCACACTGCCATAGGTGATCGCGATGATGGCAATCCAGCCGGTCCAGCCGGGCAAAAGCCCCGACATGAACAGCGCATAGGCCGGGATGAACACATAGGTCAGGTAGTCGATGATCAGGTCCATCAACACGCCGTCATAGGTCGGCCAGTTGATTTTGACCTGATAACGCCGCGCCAGGGGGCCGTCGACGCCATCGACGATCAGCGCGATGACCAGCCAGAAGAACATCTGCGACCAGTCGCCACGAACGGCGGCCAGCAGCGCAAGCATCGACAGAACCGCTCCGGTAGCGGTCAGAAGATGCACGGTCAAAGCTTTAAGGCGCGGAGTCATTTTCTGCTTCTGTCACCGAACGGTCATGGCCGCAAGTTCGCTTGAGGCCGGAATTTGCTCTTTGGAGCAAGAAGATGCGACAAATTTGACATTTCTAGCCGACAAATTCTTCGGCCGCGTAGCCTTGCAGATATAAAAGCGCGGTCAGATCGCCGTGGTTGATTCGCAAGCCGACCTGCGCTGCGACCGCCGGTTTGGCATGCAGCGCGACCCCCATGCCAGCCAGTTCCAGCATGCCGAGGTCGTTCGCGCCGTCGCCGACCGCCAGCACATCGGCGGCCGAAAGGCCGCGGGCGGCGGTGATATCGTTCAGCGCCTCGACCTTGGCTTCTCGTCCAAGGATCGGCAGGGTGACTTGTCCGGTCAGGACACCGCCTTCGGCCAAAAGGGTGTTGGCGCGATGCTCGTCAAAGCCAAGTGTGCGTGCAATCGGGCCAGTGAAATCGGTGAACCCGCCCGAGACGAGCGCGGTATAGGCGCCCTGCGCGCGCATGGTTGCAACCAGTTCGCGTCCCCCCGGAGCAAGGGTGATGCGCGTGTCGAGCACCTCGCGGATCGCGGTTTCGGGCAGGCCGGCCAGCAGACCGACCCGGGCCAGCAGTGCCTCGTGAAAGTTCAGCTCGCCGTTCATGGCGCGGGCGGTGATGGCTGCGACACGTTCGCCTGCTCCGGCGACCGCGGCGAGTTCGTCGATGCATTCCTGCTGGATCATCGTCGAATCCATATCGGCCAGCAGCACCGCCTTGCGCCGGCCCTGGGTCGGCTGGATCGCGATATCAAAGCCCCGGGCCTGAAGCTGTTCCCACACCTGCCAGAAATCTACGGGCTCGGCAGGCAGCGGGAATTCGGCGGCGATGCCGGCAGCCAGCCAGATCACATGGCCGCCGTTCCAGGCGCTGCACAGCTCATCGACCAGCGAGGGGGAGAGGTCCGCCCGGCTGGGCGCGGCAAGAAGGGTGACGGTGAACATAAGGGCCCCCGGGGCGGTTGTTTGCGGCAGCACTAGCCAATGCGCTGCGGGGGATCAATCGTCGGAATCGTGCCGCCAAACTGTCGCAAACATTGCTTGCAAATTTTCCTTGCGAGAATCCCGGCCGGGTAGTAGAGCCGTTCGCGGGACACGCCGCCCCAACGCGGCGCTTATAGCTGGAAGGCTAACATCATGAGCAAGACTGCTCCGGCCGCGCGGCCGGCCAATCCGCGCTTTTCTTCGGGCCCCTGCGCCAAGATCCCCCATTATTCGCTGGACATGCTTGCCGACGCCCCCTTGGGCCGGTCGCACCGCGCAGCTATCGGTAAGGCCAAGCTGGCCGAGGCCATCGACCTGACCCGCGAGATTCTGGGCGTGCCGGCCGATTACCGTATCGGCATCGTGCCTGCCTCGGACACCGGCGCGGTCGAGATGGCGCTGTGGTCGCTTCTGGGCGCACGCAAGGTCGAGATGCTGGCCTGGGAAAGCTTTGGCGAAGGCTGGGTGACCGACGTGGTCAAGCAGCTGAAGCTGGATGCAGTGGTGCGCAAGGCTGATTACGGCAAGATCGTCGATTTCGCCGAAGTCGACTTCAACAATGATGTTGTCTTTACCTGGAACGGCACGACCTCGGGCGTGCGGGTGCCGAATGGCGAAGCGATTCCGGCAAACCGCGACGGGCTGACCATCTGTGACGCGACCTCGGCTGCATTCGCGATGGATCTGCCCTTTGACAAGCTGGATGTGGTGACCTTTAGCTGGCAGAAAGTTCTGGGCGGCGAGGGTGCGCATGGTGTGCTGATCCTGAGCCCGCGCGCTGTCGAGCGGCTGGAAAGCTATACCCCCGCCTGGCCGCTGCCCAAGATTTTCCGCATGACCAAGGGCGGAAAGCTGATCGAGGGCATCTTTAAGGGCGAGACCATCAACACGCCGTCGATGCTGTGCGTCGAGGATTATCTGGTGGCGCTGAAATGGGCCAAGTCGCTTGGCGGCCGCAAGGCGCTGATCGCCCGGGCCGAGGCCAATGCACAGGCCGTGCGCGATTTCATCGCCGATAAGGATTGGATCGCTGATCTGGCCGAGGACCCGGCGACGGCCTCGACCACTTCGGTCTGCCTGAAATTTACCGATCCGCGCATCAGGGATGGCGCAGCTTTTGCCAAGGCCGTTGCCAAGCGATTGGAGAAAGAGGGCGTGGCGCTGGACGCCGGCGCCTATCGCGATGCACCTCCCGGTTTGCGGATCTGGTGCGGCTCGACCGTCGAGGCCTCGGATGTCGCGGCGCTGATGCCTTGGATCGAATATGCCTTTGAGGCCGAGATCGAGGCGCAGGCCGAGGCTGCCTGAGCGATCTGCCGGACCGGGGCGCTGCCCCGGACCCCGGGATATTTATTCACGAAAGAAACACTCGCGCGGGGGGCGTTTTCCCGCGCCGGCCCTGCATATCCAGAGGATAGAGAAATGCCCAAGGTTCTTGTTTCGGACAAGCTTTCGGAAACCGCCGTGCAGATTTTCCGTGATCGCGGCGTTGAAGTCGATTACCTTCCCGACGTCGGCAAGGATAAAGACAAGCTGGCTGAGATCATCGGTGAATATGACGGTCTGGCCATTCGCTCGGCCACCAAGGTGACGGCGAAGCTGCTGGAAAATGCCACTCGTCTGAAGGTGATCGGCCGTGCCGGTATCGGGGTGGACAATGTCGATATTCCGGCTGCCTCGAAAAAAGGTGTGATCGTGATGAACACGCCTTTTGGCAACTCGGTCACCACCGCCGAACATGCCATTGCGCTGATGTTCGCCGTTGCCCGTCAATTGCCCGAGGCCAGCGTTTCGACCCATGAGGGCAAGTGGGAGAAAAACCGCTTTATGGGTGTCGAGGTCTTTAACAAGACGCTGGGCGTCATCGGGGCGGGAAACATCGGCTCGATCGTCATTGACCGCGCGTTGGGGCTGAAGATGAAGGTCCTGGCCTATGACCCCTTCCTGTCGGAAGATCGCGCCAAGGAGCTGGGCGTCAAGAAGGTCGAGCTGGACGAACTGCTGGCCAAGGCTGATTTCATTACGCTGCATGTGCCCCTGACCGACAAGACCCGCAACATTCTGTCGCGCGAGAATCTGGAGAAGACCAGGAAGGGGGTGCGCATCGTCAACGCTGCCCGTGGTGGGCTGATTGATGAGGAGGCGCTTGCCGATCTGTTGAAATCGGGCCATGTGGCCGGGGCTGCGCTTGATGTATTTGCGACCGAGCCTGCGACCGAAAGCCCGCTGTTCGGGTTGCCGAACGTCGTGGTGACGCCGCATCTGGGCGCCTCGACCACCGAGGCGCAAGAGAATGTCGCCCTGCAAGTCGCTGAGCAGATGTCGGATTATCTGCTGACCGGCGCGGTGCAGAATGCGCTGAACATGCCCTCGGTCACTGCCGAAGAGGCGGCGGTGATGGGGCCGTGGCTGAAGCTTGCAGGCCATCTGGGAGCTTTTATCGGCCAGATGACCGACGAGCCGATCAAGGCGATCAATGTGCTTTATGACGGCGTGACCTCGGAGATGAACCTTAAGGCGCTGAACGCTTCGGTGATTGCCGGGGTGATGAAGGCGACCAACCCGGATGTGAACATGGTCTCGGCCCCGGTCATGGCGGCTGAGCGCGGGGTGCAGGTGGCGACCACCACCCAGGCCAAGTCGGGTGTCTTTGACGGTTACATCAAGGCAACCGTGGTTACTGACACGCGTGAACGCTCGATCGCGGGTACGGTGTTCAGCGACGGCAAACCGCGCTTTATCCAGATCCGTGGCATCAATGTCGACGCAGAAATCGGGCAATACATGCTTTACACCCGCAACAAGGACGTCCCGGGTGTGATCGGGGCGCTGGGGGCGACGCTGGGTGATCTGGGCGTCAACATCGCCAACTTTACCCTTGGTCGTACCAAGGCTGGCGATGATGCAATCGCGATCCTTTACCTTGACGAAGCTCTGAAGCCTGAAGCGTTGGAGGCCTTGCGCGCCACCGGAAAGTTCCTGCAGGTCCGGCCAATGTATTTCGAGGTTTGAACCTTTCCAGCCCCCGGACTAGGTTCCGGGGGTTTTCATTTGTGAGGGCGGAATGCGGACCTATGCCATTGGAGACATCCACGGCCATATCGAACTGTTGCGCGCGGCGCATGAGCTGATCGCGCGGGATGATGCCGCGCATGGCGGCGGCGGGACCGTGGTGCATGTCGGCGATCTGCTGGACCGGGGGCCGGATTCGCGGGCGGTGGTCGAACATCTGATGCGGGGGCAGGCCGAGGGGCGGCCATGGATCGTCTTGCGCGGCAATCACGACCGTTTCCTGCCGCGTTTTGCCGTCGAGCCTGGCTGGATTGATCCCGGCCTGAGCTCGGGGCGGCATTGGCTGGACCATGAATCGCTGGGTGCGGCCGAGACGCTGGCCGCCTATGGGGTCGAGATCCGCGATCATGTCCGTACCCACGCCGATGTGCTGCGCGCGGTGCCCAAGGTGCATCTGCGCTGGCTCTCTGCCCTGCCGCTGTGGCACCTGATACCGCAGGCGCTGTTTGTCCATGCCGGCATTCGTCCCGGTGTGGATCTGTCGCAGCAGACCGAGCATGATCTTGTCTGGATCCGCAAAGGCTTTCTGGATGACCCCAGTGACCATGGGGTGCTGGTCGTGCATGGTCACACTCCGGTCGGCAAAGTGACACATTTTGGCAACAGGCTGGCCATTGACACCGGGGCGGCCTATGGTGGCCCGCTCAGTGCCGTCGTTTTTGACGACACGGGCCTGCATCTTCTGACCGAAGGCGGGCGCGAGCCGATCCCGGTGCCTGCAAATGCGGCAGTAATGTGACAACGCTGCGACTGTAGTGTCGGGAAACATTTAACATTCTTGGTATCCGTTGACGCGTCGCCGCAACGGGCCAGATATTTGTAAAAAAGCACGCATCATAATGGTGCGGCAGGAGGTTATCAGTCGTGCAGTCCTTGTCCGTCATGTTTCAGCTGGCCGGTGCGGTGGCGCTGCTGCTCTTTGGGCTGGGGCTGGTGCGCGACGGGATGGTTCGTGCCTTTGGCGTCAAGCTGAAGATGGTGCTGGGCCGGGGCACAAAGAACGGGCCGCGCGCGTTTATTTCGGGTCTGGTTGCGACGCTGGGGCTGCAAAGCTCGACCGCGACGGCTTTGATGACGGCCTCTTTCGCGGATCGCGGCATGATCCAGCCCCGAATGGGCCAGATCGTGCTGCTTGGGGCGAATCTGGGTACGGCGCTGACCGCCTGGATCGTCGCCTCGGGGATTGAGGCGCTGGTGCCGGTGATGCTGCTTGTGGGTTATATCCTGCGCCGGCAGGATCGTCGCTCGCTCTCAGGGGCGGGGTTGGCGCTGATCGGCATTGCGCTGATGCTGCTGTCTCTCGCGCTGCTTAGCCAGGCGACCGAACCCTTGCGTGAATCGGTAGCAATGGCGGCTTTTCTGGCCATGCTGAGCAATGCGTGGCCGGTGGCCCTGGCCATGGCGGCTGGGCTTGCGGTGATCTGCTCATCCTCGCTGGCGGTGGTGATGCTGGTGCTGTCGCTGGGCATGGACCCGGCGCTGACGGTGGTTCTGGTGCTGGGCGCAAACCTTGGCGGTGCGATTCCGCCGGTGCTTGCGACCGTGGGACAGGGGATTGCAGCACGGCGCGTGGCGCTGGGCAACCTGATCGTGCGTGGGGTTGGCTGCATGGTCGCGCTACCTTTGGCTGGGCAGGCGGCGCTGGCGCTGACCGCTATGCCGCTGCCTGAAACCGGGCTGGCGGTTGAGGCGCATCTGGCTTTTAACCTCGTGCTGGCGGCGGTGATCTGGCCCTTTGCCGGGCTGGTGTCGCGCCTGACTGCCAAGCTGGTGCGCGAAGACGAACAGACACCGCCAATCGAAGTTCAGCTGCTGGACGGCAGCGCGCTTGACACACCAGCTGTGGCGCTGGGCCGGGCAAGCCGCGCGGCGCTGGCGATCGGCGATGTGGTCGAGCGGATGTTGCAGCAAGCCCATACCGCGTTTGAGCGCAGCGATGATGCTCCGCTGGCCGAGGTCGCTGTGCTGGAAGAGCGTGTCGACCGCATGCAGCAAGAGATCAAAAGCTTTCTGTCCCGCCTTGGCCGCGATGCTGGTGAGGATGAGCGGCGGCAGGCTATCACCATCCTCGACTATGTCATCAACCTTGAACATGTCGGCGACATTATCGACAAGGGACTGGGTCCCGAGTTGCGCAAGAAAGCGGTGCTGTCTCTGCGTTTTTCGGAGGAGGGCTTCCGCGAGCTCGATGTGCTGTTCCTGATGACCATCGAGAATCTGCGTCTGGCTCAGACCATCTTTATGACCCGTGACCGTGATCTGGCCCGTCAGTTGATGGAAGAAAAGGTCGAGATTCGGCGGCTTGAGCGCATGTCGGCGCAGCGCCATCTGATGCGCTTGCGTGAGGGGCGGGCTGACAGCCAGCAGACCTCTTCGCTGCATCTGGACATTCTGCGCGACCTCAAGCGGGTGAATGCGCATATCACCTCGGTCGCCCATCCGATTCTGGACGAGGCTGATTTGCTGATCGAAAGCCGGCTGAAGAAGGGCTGACGGGCAGGGGTGCGTTGCCTGCGTGCCCGCTGTCAGGGCTGGTTCATAGCCATCTTGCGACAGCCCTCCGTGACCACCATCTTGCATGGCGCGATATTGTTCTGGAGGGTTCGATGAAAACTGGGTTGGCCGCGCTGATGCTCATGGCCGTGCCCGCCTCGGCCGAAGTCGTGGGCGAGGTCGGGGTGGACTGGGTTGGAAACGATATCATTGTCGAAGCCATCGCCGATCCCAAGGTTCAAGGCGTGACCTGCCATCTGGCTTACTTTGAGCGTTCGGTGCTTGACAGGCTAAGCCAGGGAAACTGGTTCGAGGATCCCTCGAACTCGGCCATCGAATGCACGCGCACCGGCCCGGTCCGCATCGGGGACATTTGTCGCGGTCCTGAGGGTGAGGATGTGTTCAGCGCCTCACGTTCGCTGATCTTCAAGGCGCTGCGCGTCAAGCGCATCTATGATGAAGACAATCAGGTGCTGATCTATCTGGCCCATACCGATCAGGTGAAAGAGGGGTCGGCCAAGATGTCGATCTCGACCGTGGCGCTGGAGCCGGGCGAGGCGTTGCCTGCAAAGTAAGTCCAGCCTCTGGCCAAGCCGCGCGGATTTCGGATGAAAGCAGCAAAAATCCGTGTCAAAATTGACCGATACGGATTGTTCATGTCCGACAGGTGGACTCCGGCGCCCCAGGGCTGTATGAGCCGCGCGAAACAGGAATGGTAAGATGCGGATTCCGTCCAAGACCGCGAAATATAATCTGGGCCAGGTGGTCCGCCATCGTGAACATCCCTTCCGCGGGGTGGTCTTTGACGTGGACCCCGAATTCTCAAATACTGAGGAGTGGTATGAGTCCATTCCCGAGGATTCGCGTCCGGCCCGCAACCAGCCCTTCTACCATCTTTATGCCGAGACCGAGGCGACCTATTACGTGGCCTATGTCTCAGAGCAGAATCTGGTTCCGGACAATTCCGGGGAGCCACTGGAACATCCTGAAGTGATGGAGATGTTCGGTGAATTTCAAGACGGCCGTTATCCCTTGCAATTCGGGCTGAACTGAAGGGCTTTAGCCCTCATTCGACGCGACTGGCTGCCGGGGCGGTTCGGCTACAGGTACGATAAAGCCTAGGAAATTTCGCCTGCCTTCACGGAAATAGCTCAACGAAGCCGTCAGTTCCTGAATCAAGAACCAGCCAAAACCGCCTTCGGGCAATAAAAGGATTGCATCCAAAGCATCTGCCGGCGCTGAAATCGTGGGCAGGCCGTGAGCCTCCAGACAAGAGGGGGGCAGCGGCCGACCATCATCTGTTACCGCACAGGCTATGCCGCCCACATGTCGAGCGACGCATAGGTGGATCAGCGGTATATGAGGCTGGCCCTGTAACCGCTCAGCTTCGTGTCTGATGCCGTGTTCGCAGATATTGTTCAGCACTTCGGCCAGCGCCAGTTCGACTTTCGAGATGACCTCACTTTCTGCGCAGCCGTCGAACCGCTCACGCAGGAAATGCAGGACCGCGCGCACCGTTGCGGGGTTGGCGCGGAAAATCCGGTGAAACATGGGCTGCCGTCCCGGCGGGGGGCATCGCAGCCGTGTTTCAGCCTGCTTGAATGCCGCATTCATTCCGCGGCTCTTTTATTGCTGCTGGCAGGGGTCTCAGCCCATTCTTGAATGGGAAGAACTTTATCCATTCTGGTCAGACGGAATACCCGTTCGACATTCGGAGTCATGCCCGTCAGCGTTAATTTTTTTCCTGATGGCATCGCCTTGTAAATGGCAATAATCGCCCCAAGGCCCGAGCTGTCCATAAAATCAACCCCGCCCAAGTCCAGAATTATCTGGATTCCTCCGGTGGCGATCATCCCGCGTATGCGATCCTTGAACGCTGTGGCGATAGCTGCATCAAGGCGGCGTTCATCGACACGGATGATCAGCCCGTCTGGATGAGGCAGCGATTTAAGTTGCATCGTCATATCCCGGTTTCCTGTAATTCTGCCTATCTCTAATGTCCTAATCCTTACCGCTTGGTAAGCGCTCTCAGGATTTGCGCCGCAAACAGTGAAAAAGGAATGAAATTATTCCCGGCATTTTAGTTGCCGGTTGATTGCCAATGGATGGAACCGTTGAACCGCAAAACCATGCGTGCCAGAGTTCCGGGACATTCTGCCCATGGATGGAAGAGGAAAACATACGCCTTGCCCATTCCGCGATTTTGCTTGCAGTCGTGTGCCATAAGCGGCGCTTATGGCGGCGCGACCCCGTGGCGCTGATCTGCCGGCCCGGGCGAAGTGCCCCGGTGGTCCGCATTTGCACGGCTTCGGGCGGGGCTCTGCGAGGGGGGGTTATCAGCTTGTTGCCGGCAAGAACGCTCTGCTGCACCTTACGTTGAAGGCTGAGAGTCCGAATCCCGTAATCTTGCGGGTACGTCTGGTGGCCGAAGATGGCGCGGATCGGCGCGCGGGAGATGAGCCTGAACTGTCGGTTATGGACCGGACGTCGTGCCCGGGGAATTAACTGCGTGCTTTTGCCGAGCTTCTGATCGAAAATGCGTTGCCACGGACAGAACGGGACTGATTGTCGCTGCAAGAACTCTCAGAGTACCCCGGGCGGTGCAAAATGCTCCTGCAGGCTCAGCGCATAGGCTTCAACCATCCAAGGGCATTCTGAACCTCTGCCAGATAAGCAGGGGATCTGAAGATCGGGACTGGTTGAATAGAAGGTATCGGCGGGCTGGCATCCTGCGGCCGTTATTCAACACCCGGCAGCAGGAAGGTGTACGAGATGGGCAGGTTTTCAAAGGCTGAGATCACCCGTCGGCTGACCGATGGCTATTGGAAAGCCAGGGCTGCGGCCGCCGTTCGTTCGATGTCAGGTCGCGTGGAGTGCTGAACGTGGACCTCCCCGGGCCGTCGGCAGAGGGCCGGCAGTTTGCCAGAAAGGCTCTGCCCGCCTGGGAGGCGGTTGCCGGTATTACCTTCAGCCGCGATCCCGGTCTCTGCGCCACCATCCATATCACCTTTGGTGACTATGGTCAGGACGCTGTCCTTCATCAATGATGACCGGCGAAAGGATCGCGAGCTGTCATGTGAATGTGGGGTCGCTGTGGCAATGGGTGTATGACGAGAAAACCGATAGCCGGGGCAGCCTGTTCCGTCGTAGCGCGCCTGCTGCGTAATACGGATAGCCCTGAGCCGATCATATTCACCATCCGTGATCGCGACGGTGTGGATACGCTGTATCTTGCCTCGGACAATCATGATCGGCGGATCTCGCCGACGCCTGGAACCGTATCCGGGGCCCATGGCTTGTCGGCAATATTTCGATCACCTCCGATACGCTGATCGGGAACATGCAGGCCGGTTGCGGCAACGATCTGGTGATCGGAAACAGCGCCGACAACGATGTCTATGTCCCCGACGTCAAAGACAAGATCGTTGAGACAAGGGACGGCGGTATCAATCCGGTTCGGTCCTATGCCTGCATGAGGCTGGGCTGGTGGCTTGAGAACCTGGTTCTGGGATCGGACAAGGCGCAGAACGGTTCCGGCAATTCACTGGCGAACCGGATCACCGGAATGCTCGCACCAATCGTCTCAGCAGTCGTGGAGGTAATGACGCGCCTGTCGGCGTGGCCGGAAACGACACTTTTATCGGTGGTGCGGACCGTGGCTCTCTGCTGGGCGGTGGCGGGGCCGACTGCTTTTGCCGGTGGTCGGGATAAGGTACCGGGTTTTCATAACAATATCGACGGGCAGCAAATCGGCGGCACGCTGTGGGGCGGAGCCGAGATGAGCGCGGCCGCGGCACTGCAGGAGATCGGCCGGGTCGTCGATGGCAATACCGTTCAGGATTTTGGCAAAGGCGATACCATCATGCTGAACGGAGTCGGCGATCTTGGCGCGCTCGAAGATGATCCGATCATTTTCTGACGATCTGTCTGCGCATCTTTTCCCGGCTTTGCTGCGTTAAACTGCTGTGGACAGGGCCGCGGCTGCTGATCTGCCTTATATTTGGGCGGAGTGAGGCTCTGCTCTGACAAAAACGGATTTCCCGACCATTCGCGGGGGACGCGCTGTGGACAGTGCCACTGCGGATGCGAAGATCGGGGACAAAGCAGGGGGTGGTGAAGATGATGAACTGTTACAACGAGATGCTCGAAGGCGATCGGGTGCGTGAACCCTATGCCATGCTGTCTGAATGGATCGAGACCATGCCGGTCGAGATCCGCCAGATGAAGCAGGCCGAGGCCGAGGCGCTGTTTCGTCGCATCGGTATCACCTTTGCCGTCTATGGCGAGGGGGGCGATCCGGACCGGCTGATCCCCTTTGACATGATGCCGCGGGTGTTCCTGCAGGCCGAATGGCGCCGGCTTGAAAGGGGGATCAAGCAGCGCGCCCGGGCGCTGAACGCTTTTCTGCGCGATGTTTACGGGCGGGCCGAGATCGTGCGCGCGGGCCGTATCCCGGCGCGGCTTGTTTATCAGAACGACGCTTATGAAAAAGCGATGGCAAACTTTACCCCGCCACGCGGTGTCTATTCCCATATCGTCGGTATCGACATCGTTCGCACCGGACGGGATGAGTTTTATGTGCTTGAGGACAATTGCCGCACCCCCTCGGGCGTCAGCTATATGCTGGAAAACCGCGAGATCATGATGCGCATGTTCCCGGCGCTGTTCCGCAACAACCGGATCGAGCCGGTGGATCAGTATCCTGAACTGCTGCGCCGCACGCTTGTTTCTGTCGCGCCGCGGAAATGCGAGGGGCCGCCGACCATCGTCA
>Ga0182746_1000728_pt1 | contig 38382 bp, 35 predicted proteins | sample eDN3rd30CBELigOP_FD_128881 | JGI IMG/M metagenome (GOLD analysis project Ga0182746, IMG submission 128881) | Enriched Organic Plus compost microbial communities from Emeryville, California, USA - eDNA 3rd pass 30_C BE-Lig OP (version 2) (version 2) ...
CTCGACCTCGCAGATCTGGGTGCCGTTCGGATAGGTCGGCGCGGTCTGCTGGTATTCGCCCAGACCCTGCACCTCTTCCGCGCTCGAAGCGGCGGCGGCGATTTCCGCAAAGGGCATCGCACGGTCGGTGCCGACGATGCGCGCCTGTCCGTTCACCAGTTCGATGTCGCCCGCCGACGCCTCCAGCCTGTCCGCGGCAAGCTGGCGGATCTTTTCGGCAAGGTCGTCGCCGGCGCGGATGGCCGCGGCGCTGCCGACCGGGATGGAGCGCGAGCCGGCCGTGCCGCCGCCCTGCGCCAGCTCATCGGTATCGCCCTGCCTTACATTGATCCTGCTTATGTCGAGGCCGAGCTTGTCGGCGACGAGCTGAGGATAGACCGTGGCATGGCCCTGCCCGTTGGACTGGGTGCCGATGAAAAGCGTGGCGGTGCCGTCCTGCTCCAGTTGCAGGCGGACGTTCTCCTTGCCGGGGAAGGCGGCGACCTCGATGTAGGACGCCATGCCGATGCCGCGCAGGCGGCCACGCGCGCGCGACTGCGCCTCCCGCTGCGGGAAGTCGTTCCAGCGCGCCAGCGCCATGCACTGCTCCATACTGCCCTGGAAGTCGCCGGAGTCGTAAACGCGGCCGGTCGGCGTCGTATAGGGAAGCTGGTCGGGGCGGATGAAGTTGCGCCGCCGGATCTCGTCCTGCGTCATCTTCATGTCGCGGGCGCAGGCATCGACCAGCTTCTCCATCAGGAAGCAGGCTTCGGGGCGGCCTGCGCCGCGATAGGCGTCGGTGGGCGTGGTGTTGGTATAGACGCCGTCCATGCTCATATGGACGGCCTGTATGTCGTAGGTGCCGGGCACCATGGTCGGCCCGACGAACAGGATGTACGGGCCGAACTGGTGAACATAGGCGCCCATATTGCCGATGATTTGGGCGCGCAGGCCGAGGAAGCGCCCTTCCCTGTCCATCGCCATCTCGGCCTTCACCACATTGTCGCGCCCCTGCGCGTCGACCATGAAGTGCTCGGTGCGGTCGCCGGTCCATTTGACCGGACGGCCGATGCGTTTGGCGGCCTCCAGCACCAGCACATATTCGCGGTAGGCGCCGTGCTTGGGCCCGAAGCCGCCGCCGACATCGGGCGTGATCGTCCGCATCCGGTCGCGCGGTATGTCGAAGACATAGTCGCACAGGATGTCGCGCATCACATGCACGCCCTGCGAGGCGCATGTGAGCACGTAGCGCTCCTCATCGGCGTTCCACTCGCCGATGGCCGCGCGGGGCTCCATGTAGTTGGCGACCAGCTTGTTGTTGACGTATTCGACGCGCGTGACGTGGTCCGCTTTGGCGAAAGCCTCGTCCGCCCTGGCGCGGTCACCGAATTCGTAGTGAAGGACGAGGTTGTTCTCCCGGTCGGGCCAGACCAGCGGCGCGTCGGGATCGAGCGCATTGCCGGTGGAGACGATTGCCGCCTCGGGCGCGTAGTCGATCTCGATCAGCTCCGAGGCGTCTTGCGCCGCGGCGCGGCTTTCGGCCACGATGAAGGCCACCGCGTCGCCGACCATCGCCACCCTCTCCCTGCAAAGGATCGGAATATTGCGCGTCGGCTCCAGCGTGCCGGGCGGCATGGGCCGCAGCATGCCGGGCTTCATGTCGCCCAGATGCCCGAGGTCAGCCGCCGTCAGCACCAGATGCACGCCGGGCGCCGCTTGCGCGGCCGCGAGCGAGCGGATGCGGAAGGTGCCGTTGGCGATCGGCGAGCGCAGCACATAGCCGTGCAGCATGCCGGGCACCTTGATGTCGTCGGTGTAGCAGCCCGCTCCCTTGATGAAGGTGTCGTCCTCCTTGCGAAGGACGGAGGCACCGACGCCGAATTTGGGAAGCATGGCGACATTCATGGCAACGACCTGATAATGAGGCATGTGGCGGGGGAAAAGCCCCGCGGCGACGGCGAGCCGCCGCGGAGCGATGCAGCGGTCAGGCTTCGCTCAGCCAGACCTTGTGGAACTTCGGCCCGATCGTCAGGCCCAGCTTGAAGTCCTGCACCCGCCTGGTGCGGACGGACATGCCCGACGAGATGAAGAGCGGCATGTGCAGCGCGTTCTCGACTACGAAGCGCTGGAGCTTGTGCAGCGCCGCCTGCCGTTGCGCGTGATCAGCGGTCGCCACCGTGGCGTCGAGCAGCTCGCGGAACCCGTCGAGCTCGATCCCGCCGGCATTGAAGAACCCTGACGCCGCGAAGAGCCGCTCATAGGCGAGGCTCGGATCGGGAATGCCGCCGCCGGCATTGAGCGACACCGAGCCCTTCTTCTGGATGTAGAAGTTCTGCATCGTCTGCGCCGCCGGCGCCGGCGTGATCTTGAGGCGGATGCCGGCCTCGGCCATCTGGCTCACGATCATCTCGGTGCGCTGCACCGATGCCTGATCCGGCCAGCCCCAGCCCTCGATATCGATGCCGTCCGGGAAGCCGGCTTCCGCCAGCAGGCTGCGCGCCTTGGCGACGTCATGCGTGTAATAATGCGCAGTCTCAGGGTCCGTCGCCCAGAAGCCGCTGGGGAATATGGTGGAGCTCGGCTCGCCGAGGCCCAGCATCAGCACCTTGTTGAGGTCGTCCCTGTTGATGGCATAGGACAAAGCCTGCCGCACGCGCACATCGTTCAGCGGCGGAACGCCGTAGTTGAACGCCATGGTCCAGAAGGTCAGCGTCGGCGTCGCTTCCGCGATCAGCTCCGGGTCCCGCTTGGCGGTCACGATCTGCTGGCCGCCGAGATTGATCGCCATGTCGGCCTCGCCGGCGGCAACGGTGCGGGCCGCCGTGTTGAGCTCGTTGGCAATGCGGAAGTTGATCCCGTCCAGATAGGGCTGGTCCTTCTGCCAGTAATCCGGGTTCTTCTCGACGCGGATGAGATCGTTGTCGCGCCATTCGGCGAATTTGAACGGTCCGGTTCCGACCGGATTGCGGTCGACATTGCCGTCCGCGGCGGCCTTGATGGAGGCCGGCGAGACGATGCAGCCGCTGCGGTTGGTCAGGATCGCGGGCAGGCCGGCATTGGGCTGTTTGAGCCGCAGCGTGACCTGCAGCGGCCCCGTCACCTCGATCGTGTCGACGGCGCCGAGATCGCCCTTCACATTGGAGCGCGGCTCCGCGCGCGTGCGGTCGAGGTTGAACTTCACCGCCTCCGCATCGAAGGGCGTGCCGTCGTGGAACTTGACGCCGTCCTGGAGATCGAGAACCAGCGTCAGCGGATCGGTGAATTTCCATTCGCGGGCAAGGCCCGGCCTGAGCTCGAGCGTGTCCGGCTCGAAATCGATCAGTGCATCGAAGATTGCATACAGCGCGTTGAAATCCGGCGCATTTCGTCCGGTGATCGGATCGAGCGCAGCGGGGTTGTAAGGTATGGTGACGCGCAGCGTTCCGCCGCGCGAAGGTTCCGATTTCTGGGCATGAACCGTCGCCGGAAGAAGCATAGCGGCGCCCAGCGCGCCGCTCCCCCTCAGAACTTCCCGACGATCGAGATGCAGGACGCCATTATCCAGAGTCATTGTTTCCTCCCAACTACTCCCGGCGCCATGCATACAATCACCGAGATGAAATATTCAAGCAAGCGCTCTCAAATATGCGAGTCCTCGCCCGTATTTGGATGATGTCATCACTCCCGTGTATCGGCCGGTTTCAAGCATGAAGGGAGCGGCTGGCGTCCTCTCATGCGCCTTGACAAGATATGTCGAAACCGGAACTTTATGAGACATACGCTTTTACGGCGTAGGGAGGAAAATCATGTATCTTCGCAAGCTCCAGTCGCTGGCGCTCGGCCTTGCTTTGGCCTCGGCGTCCATTCTGCCTGCCGCGGCGCAGGAAACCTGGTCGATGGGCTCGGCCAAGCGCGCGCCCGACATCGGCGCGACCTTCGACCAGGAGACGGTCGCCGCGCTGCTCGGCGCGACCGACAAGGTCAAGGACGTCGAGATCCAGTTCATCGGCAACGAGCAGGAAATGCTCCAGCAGGTCATCCGCGGCCGCCTGAACATGGGCGGCACCACGCCGCTGGCGCTGGCCGGCGCCTTTCCCGACATTTCGGTGCTCAACGTCCCCTATCTGTGGGATTCGCAGGAGCAGCGCGAATATGTCTACGACAAGCATGTCGTGCCCGTTCTCAACGAGATGTTCGCCGCCAGCGGCCTCGTCGTGCTGAGCGTGCAGGAGGCGGGCTTCAACGGCGTCTTCTGCACCTTCGACTGTTCGGATCAGGCCAGCCTCTCCGGCAAGCGCATCCGCGTCTCCGTCAGCGCCAGCAGCCGCATGTTCTGGGATTCGCTCGGCTCGATCGCCATCCAGCTCCCGCTGCCCGACACGTGGTCGGCGCTCGAACAGGGTCTCGTCGTGGCGGGCGAACTGCCGATCGGCTATTTCGCGACGACGCCGGCCGCCGCGACCGCGAAGCACTTCGTCTATACGGAGCACACCCATAGCCCGTGGATCTACTTCGTCAACAAGCGCAGCTGGGACCAGCTCGACGAGGCCGCCCAGAAGGCCGTTCTGGAGGCGATGCCCGCGACGCTCTCCACCTCGAAGCGCTTCTTCGACGATCAGGCCAATCGCGCCAAGAGCTATACCGACATGGGCGGCACGATCTACGAGCTCGATGCCGCGCAGCGCGAGAAGTGGGCGGCGCTGGTGAAGCCGAACATCCCCAAGCTGATCGACGAAATGTCGCCCGGCGCGCGCAAGTTCTACGACGCCATCGAGGCGGGCAAGAAGGAATTCGCCGCCCGCTAGGTTTTCGATCGCCCGGCCCGCCCGGCCGGGCGATCGCGCTCCCGCCTGCCGGCGCGATCGCTGCGGCCCGGCCACACCTTTCCCCGTACCGGACAAGAGACCGAGACAATGAACGGTGCCGGTAAGTTCCTCCAGCTTCTCAACCGCTTCGAATGCGTCGTGGCCGTCACCGCGCTGTTCGTCTCGGCCGGGGCGCTGCTTTCCGACATTTTCGCCCGCGAGTTCTTCCAGGTCGGCCTCTTCGGCTCGTTTCGCGTCGCCGTCTACGCCACCGCGATCAGCGCGCTGGTCGGCTTCTGCGTCTGCGTTTCGAGCGGCTCGCATCTGCGCATCAGCTTCCTCGACAAGGCCGCGCCCGAGCGGTACCGCCCGCTGGTCATCCGCATCGGCCACCTGATGTCCTTCGCCATCTGCGTCTATTTCGCCTATTGGGCCGTGTTCTACGTTCGCCAAACGGCCGGGCTCGGCGAGACCGACCCGTCGCTCGGCATCCATGTCTGGCCGTTCCAGGCGGTGATGGCGTGGATGTTCATCTCCGCCGCCGTCCGTTACCTCGCCTATTTCATCTTCCCCGACCTTGCCGCGCCCGAGCAGGAGATTCCGCAATGAGCGGCCTGATGCTCCTGCCCGTCTTCCTGGTGATGACGTTCTTCCGCCAGAACGTCATCCTGACGCTCGCGGTGCTGATCGGGCTGATCCACATCTTCATCGCCCGCAACAGCTCGGTCGAATATCTCATCCAGGACCTGTGGTTCACGCTCGACCGCGAGCTCTTCCTGTCGATCCCGATGTTCATCTTCGCCGGCGTCATCATGTCGAGCGGATCGATCTCGGCGCGGCTCGTGCGCCTGATGCGCGCCATCACCTCGCCGATACCGGGCGGGCTCGCCATCGCCACCATTCTGGCAATGGCGATCTTCTCCTCGATCTCCGGCTCGGCCATCGTCACCATGATGGCCGTCGGCACGCTGATGTATCCGGCGCTGGTGAAGAGCGGCTACGGGGTGAAATTCTCGCTCGGCCTGCTCTGTTCCGGCGGCACGCTGGGCGTCATCATCCCGCCGAGCATCCTGATGATCCTGTACGGCCTGTCCACGGACGTGTCGGTCACCAGGATGTTCATGGCCGGCTGGGGGCCGGGCCTGCTCATGGTGGGCATACTGTGCCTCTACGCCTTCATCCGCAACCGGCATGTCGAGACCACGCCGATCGACCCGAAGGAAGTGTGGGAAGCGCTGAAGAGCGGCATCACCGCGCTGCTGATGCCGGTGATCCTGATGGGCGGCATCTATTCCGGCATCTTCACCGTGACGGAGGCGGCGGCCGTCTCGCTGCTCTATGCGCTGGTCGTCGAGGTCCTGCTGTTCCGCAATCTCGGCCCGCGCCAAGTCTTCGACCTCGGCCTCGATACGGTCAAGCTGCTCGGCAGCCTGATGCCGCTGGTGGCCTTTGCCGGCAGCCTCAACGTCATCCTGCAATATGAGGGCGTGCCGCAGGCGCTCGTCGCCTGGACGCAGTCCACCTTCACGCAGGACTGGCAGATGCTCGTCATGGTCAACCTGCTGCTGCTCGGCGCGGGCGCGCTGATGGACGAGTCCTCTGCCATCATCATCCTGGCGCCGCTGCTCGCGCCGCTCGGTGCTGCCTATGGCTACGACCCTATCCACTTCGCCGTCATGGTGATCGTCAATCTCCAGATCGGCTATGTGATGCCGCCGGTGGCGCTGAGCGTCATCGTGGCCACCAGCGTGTTCAAGCAGAGCTTCATGACCGTCAGCCGCGCCGTCATGCCGTTCATCGGCCTGATGCTGCTCGTCCTGCTCATCACCATCATGGTTCCCGAACTCAGCCTGTCGTTCGTGAAGTGAGGGAGGAGATGACCGAAACGAAAGGTGCGCGGCGCGAGGCTGAAATGGAAGCAAGGAAGGCTCCCGCCAAGGCCGCCGATCCGGCACGCGGCGTCCGCCCGCGCGCCGGCGCGGCGCGTGCGGCCATGCGCGATCCCTTCGAGACGGTCATCGGCTTCCAGTTGCGGCGCGCCCAGCTTCAGGCGTTTCAGGAGCTTATCGAGCGTCTGGGGATGGTCGATCTCCGGCCGGCGCAATTCGCGCTGCTCTCCGTTCTGGAAAGCAATCCGGGCATCAACCAGACCGTCGCGGCACGGATCCTCGCGATCAAAAGAACGAACTTCGTCACGCTCATGGACGGCCTCGAACGACGCGGGCTGGCGGAGCGCCGCGTCTCGATCCGGGACCGCCGCGGCCGCCCGCTTCACCTCACCCCGAAAGGCGTGGAACTTCTGCACGAGGCTGCCCGCATACAGGCGCAGCATGAGGAGGAATTGAGGACCCGTCTCGGCGGCAAGGCGGCGGCGGAGACGCTTCTGCGGCTTCTGAGGAGCCTCGCCGCGCCGGCCCGCGAAGGCTAGCTGCCGGTCTCGGCATTGGGCGCGCCGGCGGGCTTGGATTCGGGCGAGCCCTTGTGCCGCAGGAAGATCGACAGCACGACCAGCACAGCTGTCGACATGAATTCGGACTGCCAGTTCTGGAAGGATTCGAACCAGAGCTGCGCGTCCAGCAGATAGCTTCCCAGCGTCTGGATCTCGCCGCCGTGCCGAAGGGCGTCGGCATTCGCGGCGGCGAGGCTCGCCGACCAGTGCAGGACGAAGGAGAGCACGAAGAGGATCGCCAGCGCGATGCCGAGGGAATAGGAATAGAGCCATGCGAGGAAGGGGTGGCGCTCGCGCATGGAGCGCGGCAACTCGTCATTCTCCCGATCCGGATCGTCCGGATCGCGCGATTCGGCCGAGCCGCGCTGGAACAGCATCGCCGTGAGGATGACATAGGCGGCCATCTGCAGGAATTCGCTCTCCCAGTTCTCGAAAAGCGCCGAGAGGAAATCGCCGCCCGTCACGTAGTCCAGCAAGCCGACCGCCGCCGCGCCATGCTGCCGCAGTTCCTCATTGTGCGCCGCATGACCGGACCAGATCATGCCGACAACGCTGAACAGGAACAGCGCGGTCAGGGCCATCGTCAGCCCGTTGTCGCGAAAGAAGGTTCTCATCTCCGTCCTCTCCGCTATCGCCAGTTTTCCAGAAGGTCGCTCATCGAAACCGCCTCGACCTGCTCGCTGAAGCGCGAGCGATAGAGCTCCATCAGCGCATCGTGGGTCTGGTCGACCGAACTGCATATGGCATCCGTCACCAGCACGACCCGGAAGCCCCGGTCGATGGCACCCAGCACCGTGGCGAGCACGCAGACGTCGGTCTCCCCGCCGGTGATGACCAGCGTGTCCACCTTCGAGCCGGCGAGCAGCGCATCGAGCCGTCCTTCCGTCCATGGCGAGTAGACGTGCTTGTCGAGCACGCCGGCCGGCGGCACGAACCGCGCGAGCGCGGGCATTAGCTCGATGAGGCCTGCATCCATCTCGGCGAGCGTGACATTGGCCCAGCGGCGGTAATATCGCGCCCACATGCCGGGCCCCTCGCCCGGCCGGGCAGCCGGGATGAAGCGCGTGAAGAGGGTTTGCCGCGTATGCCTGGAGGCCAGTTCCTCGATCGCGGGAAGGACCTTCTGCGTCCACGGCACGGGCCATGGACCGCCGGGCGCGAAGAGGCGCTGCATGTCGACGCACAGGTGAAGGGAGCTTTCGCCGAGCGGGCCGTTTATCAAACCTCGAGCAGCCATGATCAGTCCGGGCGTCCTTCGTAATGAAAATAGAAGCTCTGACTATGCCGGCTCAATGCGGAGAGAGACAACGGGTTCCGTGCCCCAAATCCAGCCGCATCGGCGGACGATCACATTTCACGCTTTCGGGAACTCCCAGCAGGCAGTGACGTTGGCAATGCGTTCGACGGGGAGCGCGGGCTGATCCAACAGCATCACGAAAGGCAAAGACGATGGGTTTCTTTTCGAAGGATATCAAGACGCTGAACGATCTCTTCGTTCACACCCTGCAGGACATCTACTACGCTGAAAAGCAGATCGCCAAGGCGCTTCCCAAGATGATCGACAAGGCCACCGATCCGTCTCTGAAGGCGGGTTTCGAGAAGCATCTCATGGAGACGAAGGGCCATATTGAGCGCGTCGAGCAGGTGTTCGAAATGCATGGCGAGAAGGTCAAGGCGGTCAACTGTCCCGCCATCGACGGCATTCTCGAGGAAGCCGACGAGGTGGCCGGCGACATCGCCGACAAGCAGGTGCTCGACGCCGGCCTGATCGCGTCGGCGCAGGCCGTCGAGCACTATGAGATGACGCGATACGGAACGCTCATCGCATGGGCGCGCCAGCTCGGCCGTGACGACTGCGCCGCCGTCCTCCAGAAGAATCTGGACGAGGAAAAGGCCACCGACAAGAAGCTCACCGACATGGCCGAACGCCAGGTGAACCTGAAGGCCGCCTAGCCGGCCGTGGCGGGAAACCCGGGACGACCGACCAGTTTCCACGCTGGGAAGGACCGGAAGAAAACAGGCCTGCGGGCTATCTCCCGGCCAAGGACGATCCGGAAAACACGCCCGACGCCACCGAGGAGGATGACGCCCGGCAGATACCCAAGAAAAAGCCGGCATAGTCAGGCCGATGCGGCCACCTGAACGGACAAGCTGCCTCCACACACGCGGGCAGCTTGTCTTCCTCTACAGTCATCACCGGCGGCAACGAGGGCGTGAGCACGCGGACTGGCCTGCCACAATTTTCCGTGCAATAGTGTCTGCTTGCCAGCCAGATCGATGCGGACTGGCCCTCGTCGGAAATCGTACTTTTCCGCCCCCCTTCGTAGAGGAGATTGTGGGATGCGTGAGTATTTGGAAGCCAATCCGGGTGTCTTCACACCCGAGCAGGTCCGGCAGATGCAGCAAGAAATGGACCGGCTCGCCGTGTCCGGAGAAACCGAAAACGAACGAATGGAACGCGCGCTGAAGATCATCGAGCGCCACCGGAGATCGGCAGTCGCCGAAGCCGTCGGCGACTGACCGATCGCCAGCGAGGCCCGCCCTTCAGGGGCAGGCCTGATGTCAGACACCGAAATTACGGATTGCCGGCCTGGGTGAGAAGTTCCTCGAAGAGCTTCCTGGCCTTGCCGGGATGCTTGACCGCCTTGGCCTCATCGAGATTGGTCGGCTGGCCGGCGACGATCAATGCCACCATGCCCATGCCGTAATGGGGCGTGCACTTCACGCCATACACTCCTTCCTTGTCGATCGTGACGGTGACCTGCTCGTTCATCTTGCCCTTGAAGGGCTGCACATCGGCAGGCAGCATGCCCTTGACGCTTTCGGCGTCATGGCCCTTGTCGGTGGGAACGAAGGTCACCGTGTCGCCGATCTCGGCCTGGATGAAGTCCGGCTCGAAGACCATCGCGCCCTTGGCTCCCTTGTTGAGCATGAGCACCTGATGGTCGGCCGCCGCCGCGACCGACGTAAGCAGCAGGACGAGCCCAAGCGACGTCAGAATTCGGTTCTTCATGATGGTTCCTTCACATTCGGCAATTGCTCCCCGCCGAAGGCGGGGCGCGCGATCCGGACTCTGCCGGCCTCGCGGTCTTCATCTCGCATGCTGCCGGGTGCAGGTCTTTGCTGCAGCGCAAACACCGGTGATCGGACCGGCCAGCTTCGCGCCGAGCGGGAAGACGAGCTTACGGCCGGTGTGAAGCAGGCCGGCGATGACAGACGCAGCCGTTACGCGAGAGCGCCAGCGCCCCCACAAGACTGTTTGCGTCGCGGCAAACAGCGGATAGAAATCCGCATCGCGGAGACAGGAACCAGCAACATGCCCCTCGACAGATCGCTCATATCGTCATTGCCGGCCTTCGCCGGGCTCGACGGCGCGGATCTGGATGTCATCCTGTTGCGGGCGCGTTCCTCGCGCTTTCCGAAGGAGTCCGAGGTTTTCAGGCAGGGCGAGGACGCCCAGTCCTTCTTCCTGCTGCTCTCCGGCCATATCCGCGTCGTGCGCACCTCGCCGGAAGGACATCAGGTGATCGCGCGATACATCAATGAAGGCGAGTTGTTCGGGATCGCCATGGCGCTCGGCCGGACGACCTATCCGGCCACGGCGGTCGCCGCGGTGGATTGCGTGGTGCTCGCATGGCCGAACAGCGTCTGGCCGGAGCTGCAATCGCGTTTTCCGGCCTTCGGCGCGAGTACCTACCGTGCGGTCGGCCAGCGGCTGCAGGAGACGCAGGCGCAGGTCATGGAAATGTCCACGCAGCAGGTGGAGCAGCGGGTCGCCAATGCGCTGCTGCGGATCGTCAACCAGTCGGGCCGCAAGACGACCGAAGGCATCGAGATCGACTTTCCCATCACGCGACAGGACATTGCCGAGATGACCGGCACGACGCTCCACACGGTCAGCCGGTTGCTCAGTGCATGGGAGGATGAGGGCATCGTGCGCAGCGGACGCCAGAAGGTCATCGTGACCGATCCGCATACGCTGGTGCTCGTGGCCGACAACAGGCGCAAGAAGCCTGCCCCGTGAACCGCCGGCAGGACGTCTTTCCTCAGTGCGGATCGCAGAAGGCCGAGGGAACGTTGGCCGCATGATCGCTTCTCATCGCCGCCAGAAGCTCGGCGGAAAAGGCTTCCGGATCGACGTCATGGGCGTCGCACGCGTCGGCCACAGTATGGAATATCGCGATCGGGCAGCCGATGCAGAGCATCCCGTTGCGGATCATGACGCGGATCGTCGCCGGCCATCGCCGCATGATTTCGTCGACCGTCATGTCCGGGTCGATCGTCTCGGGTTCGCGCAAGGATACGCCTCCAAAGAGGCGTATCTAAATCCGGCCGCCCGGCCGGAACGTTGCGCTAGCGCAAAGCGCGCGATGAAGGCTTTTCCCGCCCATCGGGAACATGCGCCCTGATCCACACATCGCCGCCGCAACATGGGCAGGTGACCGCGCCCGGATCCGCAACCGCCCCGCACCGCCTGCACGCCAACGGATGGTCGTCGGCACCATTGCCCTCCGGCTTCACTTCGGCGGGAGGCTCGATTTCCCAGGGCGGCATGATTGGAAGGCCGGGACGCGGTGGCTTCGACCTGAACACGGTCAGCACGCCGTCCGTCTCGACATAGGCATGTGCGACTTCGCCAAGCTGCTCGATGCCGTGCTCCCTCAATTGCTGGAAAAGCTCGTTTTCGCTGAGCGTGGTGCTGTCGAGAAAGTCACGGCATATGACGCCGTCGCGAACGGCTTCCTCCGGTATCCCGTCCAGCGCCCGCTCGGCGGTCGCATTTCTGGCGATGAGAATGTCGAGGCACTTATTCGCCACGACCACCACCGTTATCACCAGGAGTGCATGCAGCAGCGGCACGTCGGGATAGAACATCGCATCGCCTACGGCCGATCCGAGGGCGATGACCAGCAGGAACTCGATGGTGGACAATTGACCGATCGTCCGGCTGCCGAGCCAGCGCAGCAGCAGCATGGCATAGAGATAGATGATGGTGGTTCTGAATGCGATCTCGAGCAGGAACAGCGGCGGCTCGTCGCCGATCAGCATGCGTTTCCAATCGAATACCTCAATAATCTGCTGTTCCACGGCGCGGCTCCCTGCTGGCGAGCCAAAAACGCACCGCCACGATCCGCGTTCCGACCTGACGAGGAACCATCGGTCGCGCGGCCTGTTGCTTTCCGAAACCGGAGAAGCAGCCATGAAAGTCAAGCCAGCCTATGAAACCGGCGTGCAGAAGCTGCAGACGCTGAAAGGACCGGACCCGCGCGATGAATTCTCGCAGAAGGCCGCGGAAAACGAGAAACCGCCCCTCGGCATGGGGCTGGCGGAGAAGATCGATGAGCGCAGCGAGGCCGACAAATCCGACCTGCGGGATTCCGTGCGCGGCAACCCGGAGAACGACGCGGCCGGCCAGAGCGAGACGCACCATGCCGGCGGCAGCAATGACGGCACGACGAGCGCCAATCCGCGCGTGCTCTCAGACGATGACAGCGGCGATGCGACATTCCCGCTGAAACGATCGCACTGACGCCGCGAACCGGATGCCGCTACATCACGCCACCTGCACGAAATGGCCGGCGCCGACCTCTTCGTAAACCCGCTCCGGCGGCTCGTAGCCGGCCGGGCGCACAGGGCTCTTGAGCTCGTCGGCCTCGGTGCTGCGGCGGATGAAGCGGCGCGACGGGTCGGGAACCGGCACCGCCTCCATCAGCTTGCGCGTATAGGGATGCCGCGGGTTGTCGAAGACGGCGGCGCGCGGGCCGATCTCGACGATCTCGCCTAGATGCATCACGGCCACGCGGTGGCTGATGCGCTCCACTACCGCCATGTCGTGCGAGATGAAGAGATAGGAAAGCCGCAGGCTCTGCTGGAGGTCCATCAGCAGGTTGCAGACCTGCGCCTTGATCGAGACATCCAGCGCCGAGACGCTTTCGTCGGCCACGATGATCTTCGGGTCGAGCGCCAGCGCCCGCGCGATGCAGATGCGCTGGCGCTGGCCGCCAGAGAATTCGTGCGGGTAGCGGCCCATCACATCGGGCGAGAGACCGACGCGGTTCAGCAGATCCGCCACCTTCTCGCGCGCTTGCGCCCGCGTTCCGAGCCCGTGTTCGAGGAAGGGTTCCGCGATTGCCGCGCCGACCGTCATGCGCGGGTTCAGGCTGGCGAACGGATCCTGAAAGATCATCTGGATGTTGCGGCGCGTCCGGCGCAGCGCGCGCTTGCCGAGGCTGCGCATGTCGACGCCGTCGACCGTGACGTCGCCGCGATCCGGCTCGACCAGCCGGGTGATCGAACGTCCGGTGGTGGATTTGCCGCAGCCGGATTCGCCGACCAGCGCCAGCGTCTCGCCCTGGAACAGATCGAAGGAGACGTTCTCGACCGCATGAACCGCGCCTTCGCTGCGCCGGAACAGGCCGCCGCCGGTGCTGAAGCGCGTGACGAGGTTCTTGACCTCCAGCACCGGCCGGGCCGAGCGGTCCACCGTGCCGGCGACCGAGGCCGGCTCGGCGCTTTTCCCGGTCGCGATATCGACCACCGGGAAGCGCTTCGGCAATGCCTGTTCCTTCATCGAGCCGAGGCGCGGAACGGCGGAGAGAAGCGCGCGGGTATAGGGATGCTTGCCGGCGTGGAAGATATCCTGCGTCGGGCCGGTTTCGACCGCCTCGCCGCGATACATGACGACCACCCGGTCGGCTATCTCGGCCACCACGCCCATGTCATGCGTGATGAACAGCACCGACATGCCTTCCTCGGCCTGCAAGGTCTTGATGAGGTCGAGAATCTGGCCCTGTATGGTCACGTCGAGCGCGGTCGTCGGCTCGTCGGCGATCAGCAGCTTCGGCCTGGCGGCGAGCGCCATGGCGATCATCACACGCTGCCGCATGCCGCCGGAGAACTGGTGCGGATATTCCGCCAGCCGCGCCTGCGCGTTGGGTATGCGCACCTTCTGCATGAGGCGCAGCGCCTCTTCCCGCGCGTCTTGCGGGCCCATTTCGCCGTGGCAGGTCAGCGCCTCGACAAGCTGCTCGCCGATGGTGAAGATCGGGTTCAGCGAGGTCATCGGCTCCTGGAAGATCATCGCCATGCCGCGCCCGCGCACATGGCGCATCTGGCGCTCCGGCAAGGCGAGCAGGTCGCGCCCGTCCAGCCTGATCTCGCCTTCGATCCGGCTCGCCCCCTCCTGCAGCAGCCGCATGATGGACAGCGAGGTGACGCTCTTGCCCGAGCCGCTCTCGCCCACGATCGCCAGCGTCTCGCCCGGCATCACGTCGAAGGACAGGTCGCGCACGACCGGCCGCCACGCGCCGTCGACGAGAAAGGATGTCGTCAGCCCGCGCACCGACAGGACGGGCTTTTCGTCTTCGGCTGGCGTCATCTGCGGGGCCTGTTTGCTCATGGCGGCTCGTATCCGTGGAAGGGTCAGGCGATCTTGCGCTTCAGCCATGCCGGCGGCTGGCCGTGGAAGCCGCCTTCCAGCGCGCGGCCGCATGTGCAGCTGCGCTCGTCCGACACGCCGGCGATCGCGTCGATCAGCGTCTTCTCGATCAGGTCGTGCAGACCTTCCTTGTAATAGATCTCGTTCATGCTGCCGGGTCCGAAATGCACGACCGCGGGAGCCATGCCGGCGCCGAAATTGATGACCGGCGCGATCGAGGCGAAGCACATTTCCAGCTCGCGGGCAAAGACGACTTCCGGCACCAGCGGCGTGCCGACGATGTCGCCCCCCTCCATCGCATAGGCGCGGATCTCCGCAGGCGTCTCGAAACGCGGCCCTTCAGTGCAGACGAATGTGCCGCGCTGGATGACGCGGTTGGAATGCCTGTTTGCCGCCTCGATCAGGGTGGTGCGCAGGCGCGGGCAGAAGGGATCGGTGAAGTCCACCCGCACCCAGCACTCGCTCTCGTCATAGAGCGACTGGGCGCGCGATTTGGTCTTGTCGAGGAAATCGTCGGAGATGACGATGTCGCCGGGGCGGATGGCCGGGTTCACCGAGCCGATGGCGTTCTGCGAGATGATGGACTCCACGCCGAGCTCGTGCAGCGCGAACAGGTTGGCGTGATAGTTGATCTTGTGGCTGGGCGTGGTCAGCTTCTCTCCGTAGCGCAGGTTGACCGCGGCTTCGCGCCCGCCGATCCGCCCAAGAAGGATGGTGGCGTCGCCCCATGGCGTGGAAACGATCTCCGTGCGGCGATCCGTGAGGAGGTTTTCGGATGCTGCGCTCGTGATGAGGCCGACAGGCGCTTGTGTCATTCTGTTTCCAGTCCCTGGGTCAGTGTTGTGCGTAGTGTTGGTGGATTTCAGCGCGGATGGCCGGCTCGTCGACGAGCAGCAGCCTTCCGTCCCGGAAGATCATGCGCCCGGCGACCATCACGCCGGAAACGTGCTGCGGGCCGGCGTGGTAGACCACGTCCGAAAGCACGCGCTGGGCGGTGAGGCCGAGCGGATGGTCGATGTCGAGAATGACGAGGTCGGCCTGCTTGCCGGCTTCGAGGCTGCCGATCTCGTCGTCCCAGTTCAGCACGCGCGCGCCTTCGACCGTCGCCATGGTGAAGGCGTCCTCGGCGTTCATGATGAAGCCGTCGAGCGAGGCTGCCCGCTGCAGCAGCACCGACAGCTTCATTTCCTGAAAGAGATCGAGGCAATTGTTGCTCAGCGTGCTGTCGGTGCCGAGGCCGACGGGCACGCCCAGCCGGCGCAGCGCCGGCACGGGCGCGATGCCGCTGGCGAGCTTGGCATTGCTGGCCGGGTTGTGCGCCACGCCCGCGCCGGTGCGCGCGAGGATGTCCATGTCGGCCGCGTCCAGCCAGACGCAATGGGCGAGGATGGCGCGGCTGTCGAGCAGGCCGAGATCGTGCAGCCAGCCGGTCGGCGTCAGGCCGTAGCGCTCCTCGACCATCGCGTTCTCGCGCCTGTTCTCGGCGAGGTGGATGACGAAGGGCAGGTCGAGCCGGTCGGCCTCGCGCTTGACCGCGCGCAGCAGCTCCGGCGTGCAGCTATAGGGCGAATGGCCGCCGAGATAGAAGCGCGCCAGCCCGTTGCCGGCATGCTTGGCCATGGCGGCCTCGGTCTCCTCCAGTGCCAGCGGCCAGTTCGGCCGTCCGGTCTTGCGCAGTTCCGGCGAATTCGCCAGCGCGCCGCTCAGCGAGCGCATGCCGATTTCGCTGGCGACATCGGCGAACACGCCGGCGCCGTAGCGCGTGCAGTCGCAGGCGGTGGTGATGCCGTTGCGCACCATGTCCATGACGGCGAGGTAGCAACCGCGCCGGTTGTCCTCGACGGTCAGGTGCGAGGTATGGGGCGCAAGGGCGGCCGCCCACTGAAACAGGTCGCCGTCGTCGCAACTGCAACGATGGGTGGAAAGCCCGCCATGAGCGTGGGTGTTGATCAGGCCGGGGATAACCACGCGGCCACCGAGGTCTTCGCGCCGCACCGACCCGTACTCTTCCGGCAGGTCGCCAAGGTCGCCGATCCATTCGATCCTGCCATCGCGGATCAGCATCGCGCCATTGGCGAAGAATCCGCCGGGGCGGCCAGTGCAGATGAAGGCGTTGTGGAGCAGCGTCGCCATCTCAGGCCTCCAGCAGGTAGCGCCGTTCGCGCAAGGTGAGCGAGATTTCGGCGGAGACGCCGGAAGGCACGTATTCGCCGTTTTCAACCGTGATGGGGCCGTCATGGCCCGGCACGATCACGTCGGCCATGCTAGCGATGCGCCGGATGCTTGCGCTTGCGGCCGCCTCGTCGAAGGCGCCGGGCGAATGGCCCGCGGCCAACTCGCCGCGATGCTTCACGGCATCCTGCGCCAGCACCACGCGGCGGTCCTCGACGATCAGCGCCAGCGAGACATGCCCACCGCTGTGGCCGGGCGTCCTGATCATGCGGATGCCCGGCAGCACCTCGATCTCACCGGACACGAGGCTCAGTTGCGCGCTTCGCAGCAGCCCGTCGACCTGGAAGACCGATATGGCCGGGTCCGCCGCGCCATGTTCGCGCATATAGGCATATTCGTCCTCGTGCAGGATGATCTCCGCCTTCGGAAAACATTCGGCATTGGCCATATGGTCGAAATGCAGGTGCGAGAGGATCACCGTCTCGATCCGGTCAGGCTCGATGCCCCGCCCGCGCAGCGCCGCCATCAGGCCCGGCCGGTCGCCGCTGCCGCCGGTGTCGAACAGCGCCAGCCCCCGCGCCGTTTTCAGCAGAAGGATCGTGCTCCAGCCGAGGAAGCCGCGGGAGCTGCGGCCCGGAAAGCCCGGCATGAGGATTTCGTAGCTCGCCCCGCCCATGTCAGGTCTCCACCTGGCGCAGCCGCGGGTCGAGCAGGTCGCGCAGCCGGTCGCCGACGAGATTGGTGCCCATGACGGTGACGAAGATGGCGATGCCGGGAATGGTCGCCACCCACCATGCATTGCCGATGTAGTTGCGTCCCTCGGCGATCATCGTGCCCCATGTGGGCGTCGCAGGCGGCACGCCGAGGCCGAGGAAGCTCAGCGAGGATTCGAAGATGATCATCTTAGCCACCAGCAGGCTCGATATGACGATCACCGACGACATCACATTGGGCAGGAGGTGGCGGGTCAGGATGTGCGTGGTCGAGATACCCATCATATGCGCGGCCTGCACGAATTCGCGCTCGCGCAGCACGAGGCATTCGGCGCGCACGACGCGCGCATATTGCACCCAGTTCGTCAGGCCGAGGATCGCGATGATGTTCCACAGGCTCGGCCCCACCACCGCCGCCACGGCGAGCGCGAGCACCATGAAGGGGATGGCGAGTTGGATGTCGGTGAGCATCATCAGCACCCGGCCGGCATATTTGTCCTCATAGCCGGCGATCAGGCCGAAGGTGACGCCGACGAGGCTCGAAATGACGACGGCGCAGACGCCCACGAGTATCGACACGCGCGCGCCGACGATGATGCGGCTGAAAACGTCGCGTCCGAGCGCGTCGGTGCCGAGCAGATGCAGGCCCTCGGCGCCCTGCCACATCGGCGGCTTGAGGCGTTGCAGGATATCCTGCGCGTTGGGATCGAAGGGCACCAGCCACGGGCCGAACACGGCCGCGAAGACCGCGACCAGCACGATCGCCAGACCGACCACGGCGAGGCTGCTCGTCGAATAGCGCCTGAGAAACTGCCTCATTTGCCCTTCCTCAGTCGCGGGTCGAGCAGACCGTAGGAAAGGTCCACCAGAAGGTTGATGGAGACGATCAGCGCCGCCATCAGCAGCACGAAGGCCTGCACCACGGTGAAGTCGCGGTTGGCGATGGCCTGGATCGCGAGGCGGCCGACGCCGGGATAGGCAAAGACCTCCTCGGTGATGACCGCGCCGCCCAGAAGCGCGCCCACTTGGAGGCCGATCACTGTCAGCGTGGGAATGGCCGCGTTGCGCAGCGCGTGCGAGAGGATGATGCGGCTTTCCTTCACGCCCTTGCCGCGCGCGGTGCGCACATAGTCCGACTGGAGCACCTCGATCATCGACGAGCGCAGCAGGCGGGTGATGATGGCGGTCGAATAGGTGGCGAGCACGATGGCCGGCATGATCAGTTGCTGCCACGATCCGCGCCCCGAGGGCGGCAGAAGGCGAAAAGTTTCGGAAAACAGCAGGATCAGCATGATCGCCAGCCAGAAGGCCGGAAAGCTCTGGCCGATAAGCGAGACGAGCAGGCTCGCCCTGTCCACGGCCGAGCCGCGCTTGGCGGCGGCGAGGATGGCCAACGGGATCGAGACGACCAGCGATATCAGCAGCGCCATCGCGCCGAGTTCGAGCGTGGCCGGCATGCGCTCCAGCACAAGCTTCATCGCCGGCTGGTCATAGCGAAGCGACATGCCGAAGTCGCCTTGCAGCGCCCGGCCGAGAAACTCGAAATACTGCACCGCCAGCGGCCGGTCGAAGCCCATCAGATGCCGGAAGCGCGCGATCTCCTCGATCGACGCCTCGGGCGGCAGGAACAGCGCCGAGGGATCGCCGCCGATCCTGATGAGGAAGAACACGGCGACGGAGACGCCGAGCAGCACCGCCGCGGCATACAGTAATCGGGAAATCAGAAAATCGGCCAAGGTCCTGCTCTGCTCCGTGGCGGCGCGAATGGTTGTCGGCCGGCGCGATGCCGGCCGACAATAGAGGCCGAAGCCTAGAAGTGCGCCTTGCGCAGGTCGATGATGCCGTCGCTGCGCGGGGTCCAGTCCAGCTTCGCATCGATGGCGTAGATGAGCGGCGGCTGGATCATCGGCAGGTGCGGCGCCTCTTCCTTGATGATTTCGGCCGCTTTCGCGTAGATCGCCTTGCGCTCGTCCGGATTGATGATCGACGCGCCCGCCTGGAGCAGCTTGTCCAGTTCGGGATTGCTGTAATAGCTCTGGTACTGGCCGGTGATCAGCAACGGCGCCCAGACGAGTTGCGGGTCGCGGCCGCTCCAGCCGGGGAAGGTGATGCCTTCGCGGCCCTTGCGCTCCGAGACCTGCCCCCACACGCCCGGCTCCAGATACTGGATATTGGCCTTGATGCCGACGCGGGCGAGGAAGCCGGCCGTCGCCTCGATGATCTCGCTGTCCTTCATGTAGCGGCCCTTGCGGGACATGAAAGGAACCTCGAAGCCGTCCGGATAGCCGGCTTCCGCCAGCAGTTGTTTGGCCTTTTCCGGATCGTAGGGATAGGGCTTCCAGGCCGGATCGTAGGCGAAGCCGTTCGCAGGCAGGGTCAGCGCGATGCGCGTGCCCATGCCGTTCAGCAGCGCCTGCTGTATGGCGTCCACATCGACGGCATAGTTGATCGCCTGCCGCACGCGCTTGTCCTTGAGCGGGGTATCGCGCGTGGTGTCGAAGGCGAGGAAATAGAGCGAGTCGCTGGAGACAGTGCTGACCTTGGTGTCTCCACCGTCGAGCGCGGCGATGTCCTCCGGCGGCACGTCCACGATGATGTCGGCGCCGCCGCTCCTGAGCTCGGCGATGCGGGTGCGGGTCTCGGCGATCGGACGGAAGACGACCTTCTCGATCGCCGGCTTGCCGCCCCAATAGTCAGGGTTGGCCTCGAGCACGACGCGCTCGTCCTTCAGCCATTCGACGAACTTATAGGGGCCGGTGCCGACCGGACGCGCGGCGATCGACGCGCCGTCATTCTCCTTGGCATAGGCCGGCGGCACGATGAGCGCCGGGAACGACGCCTCGTAGAGCGACAGCAGCATGGTCGGGAACGGCTTCTCCGTCTTGAAGTCGACCGTGTAGTCGTCCACGACCTCCACCGCCTTGATGTGCGAGATGCGCGAGAAATACGGCGCCTTGAATTCGGGATCGAGCGCACGCTCGAAGCTGAGCTTCACCGCCTCGGCATTGAACGGCTCGCCATTGTGGAACGTCACGCCTTCCCGCAGCTTGAAGCGCCAGGTCAGCTCGTCCGGATTGCTCCAGGATTCCGCCAGCGCCGGCACGATCTCGCCATTCGCGCCCTCGGCGACGAGGCCGTCATAGATCTGGAACAGGATGTTGGCGGTCGGAAAGTTGGAGTGCTTGGCGGGGTCCATCGAATAGGCGTCGACGGCCTGCGCGATCACGATGGAGGAATTGTCCTGGGCCAGGCCGCTGCCGGCGAGCAGCGTCATGGCGCTGACGCCCACTGCGGCCGCCATCAGGCTGCGCTTGAAGGAAAAGGTCATCTCGTTACCCTCTTTTGTAGTGGCCGTTCCCGGCCCTTGCGGTTGATGGTTCTGTCATTTCCCGGTTTTCTTCCTTGCGGTCGCGCTTCGCGGAAGCACGATCGCGGCGAAATGATCCAATCGCTCGACGCGAAAGGTCACTGTTCGGCCGGCCCTCGTCAGGGGCAGCTTCTCGTTATTGGCAAGAGAGATCGCGGTCCCGGCATCGGCCTCCACCGAGACGTCGAAGCCGGCCAGCGCTGCCAGTTCCGCCAGACCCTTGGTCTGGGATGCGGCCCGGTTGAGGAAATGCAGGACCAGCCCCTCGGGATGGTCGCGGCTGATCACCTCGACCGCCGCCGGCGCATTCGTCCTGACTGGCGGATCGCCCGCCGTGCCCGCGACAAGCGCGCCGAACAGGTCGCGATAGTCCGGCATGGAATGGCGATGATAGAGCGCGCCGACCCGCCAGGGCAGCCATGACGCCGTCCCCGCACCGAAGCTGCGCGTGACGAGGCCCGGTTCGACGCCATCGCCTTCTACCGTAGTGAATTCCGGCGCGTTGTTGACGAAGGGGCCGATGACGCGCAGGTCGTCGCCCGCCTCCCCTTGCGCGAAGGGGGCCCAGAACGGGCCGGCAGCGGCGACATGCGGGATGCCCCCGACCGCCGCGCGCAGGGCCTCGCCGCGAAACGCGAAATAGGCGCCGACCGCCGACCGGCTTTCGCCGGGCAGCGCGGGAAGGCAACGGGTGGCAGCGCGCACGCGCGCCCTGCCCCAATCATCCGCTACCGCGAAGTCGGCCGTGGCGATGACGGCGCCACCGGCCTCGACATAGGCATCGATGACGGCGGCGTCGGCATCGCCGAAACAACAGACCGCCGGCAGCACGACCAGATCGTAGCGGGCGAGATCCTGAAGCGTCAGTTCCGGCGCAGCAACAAGATCGAACGGATAGCGCAGGTCCGTCAGCATCTCGCACACGCCGCGAAATTCGGCGACATGGCCGTCCGGCGCGCCGGCGCTGCGGCCGGCATCCTCGCCCCACATGCGGCTCGCCTCGCAGTGGAGAACGGCGATACGCGCCGTGCTGCTCAGGTTCGCGTACCACTCCACATGTCGCGCCAAGTGATCGCCGACCAGATCGAGCGCCGGAACGAAACGCGCATCGTCCTGCGCGAGAAGCCCGTTGACGGCGGGCGCTGTGCTTCCGCCATGCGCCGCCGCCTGCATCAGGTTGTTGACCAGACGCGCCTGCGGCATCGCCGTCTGGCGGCTGGCGAAGACGGCGGACGTCGTCTGGATCAGCAGCGGCGAAGCATCCGGCTTGAGCGCGCGGGCAAGTTGCGCTTCCTCCGCCGCCCAGAGGTTCCAGACCGGCTGCGGATCGACGGGGTTGGGCATGATCGGGTTGGAGACCTGCGACCCGATGATGTCGGCGACCTCAGCCATGCGGCGGATGTTCCAGCCGTCGCGGACGTGGTGGTAGGGAACGAGCGCGGCGGCCGGATTGCGCGCGCGCATGAACGCCCGGACCCGCTCCATATAGTCGGCGAGGTAATTCTGACGCCATTCTTCATAGGCGGGATCGCGCGTTCCCGGCGCGGGCACCGGCTTGCCCGTCGCCGCGAGGACGATCTTCTCGCAGCGGCTGCAATGGCAGCGCGGCACATGCAGGTAGTTGAAGAAGAACCCGTCGCCGGACGGGTAATTCTCCATGATCTCGCCAAGAATGGAAAAAACCTCGACCTGCCAGAAGTCGCCGGTGGCGCACATTTGCGGCATGCCCCACACGGCGGAGACCTCGCCGTCCGGCTTGTGGACGAACCATTCGGGCCTGTCCCGCTCGACACCGGCGCGGCCCTTGGAAATGTCCATCCGCACCAGCACGCGGAAATCCTCGGCCTTGGCGGCAGCGAGGAAATCGCCGAGGAAATCGCCGTTCAGATGCGGGTTCACCGTCTGGCAGGCGAGTTCGGTCGGATACCAGGCCGAGAAGCCGCCGCCCATCGCGATGCAGGCATTGGCGCGGACGCGCTTCATCTCCGCGACGAGCATAGCCACGTCGAGATCGCGCGCATCGGTCTCGCGCAGCAGGTGCTGCAGGAAGCGCAGGGGTTGGCGGGTCCAGCTCAATGGCATGAGCAGACTCCCCGGTCGCGAACGCCGTAGCGCGCCCGCAATCGCCTGATCGGCGCTTCGAGCGCATGGGTCGCGGCCAGCGCCGCCGTCCCGGCCCTGCCCGCGCGCTCAGCGGATGCCTGCGCCTCGCCCCATATCTCCTCTTCATCGAGGAGCGTGCAGCGGCCGTCGCGCACCACTTCCCGCCCCGCGACGAGGACGCGTTCGATGGCGCTGCCGCTTTCGGCCAGCACGAGCTGGCGCACCGGATCGTTGAGCGGCACGAAGGCGGGCGCGTTCAGGCGGATGAAGGTGATATCGGCAAAGGCGCCGGCGCGCAGCCGGCCGGCATCCGCCAGTCCCAGCACGTCCGCCCCGCCCGAGGTGGCGAGCCTCAGCGCGCGCTGCGGACCGATCCAGCCCGTCTCGTCATCATCGGCGAGATTGTGCAGCAGGGCCGCCCACTTCGTCGTCTCCAGCAGGTTGCTGCTATCGTTGCAACTGGCGCTGTCCGTGCCGAGGCCGACGCGCACGCCGGCGGCGAGCAGACGCGGCAACGGGCAGAAACCGCTGCCGAGACGGGCGTTCGAGACCGGATTGTGAACAACCGTCGCTCCCGCCCTGGCGATCCTCTCCGCATCGCCCTCCTCAAGCCAGATCGCATGGACGAGATTGGTGCGGCCGTGGAGCAGGCCGAGCGCGCCGAGATGCGCGATCATCCCCTTCGGATGGAGGCGCTTGCCCATCTCGCGCTGCAGCCGCGTTTCCAGCACATGCGTATGCAGGAGCGTGGCGTGGCGCCGGCTGAAATCATTCGCCCGGACCATCAGCTCATCCGAGCAGCGCTGCGGGCCGGAGGGGCCGACGGCGACGCTGATACGACCCTCGCCCGCGCCATGCCACTTTTCGTGGAAGGCTTCGACAATCGCCATCTGGGCGACAGCCGGCAGCGGCCGGCGGCTGCCATAGGCCGACAGGTCGAGGCCATGCAGGTCTCCGGCATCGAAAGGCAGCGTCTCGATCACGCTCCGGTCCGCGACGATCGGCGCTATGACGACCCGCATGCCGCTCGCCAGCCAGGCCGATGCAACGGCGTCGAGAGCGTCGAACGCGATGTCGGGTGAGATGCGGACATGGTCGAGCACGGTCGTGGTCCCGCAGCGCATCATCTCGATGGCGCCGAGCAGGGTCGACAGGCGGATATCCTGCCCGTCGCGCCCCTCGCGGGCGGCCGAAGAGGTGAGCGACCACAGTTCCAGCGGCAAGTCGGGCGCGGTGCCGCGCGCCAGATTGTCGGGCGAATGGGTGTGGCAATTGACGAGGCCGGGCGCGGCCATCAGGCCGGAAGCGTCGACAAAGGCGCAGTCGGCCGCCGGCGGACTTCCCGGCGCGTGCAGCGCCCTGATGCGCGGCCCGTCCGTCTCGATGCAGCGGCGCGACGCGGAAAACGCGCCGTCCTCCTCGACAAGACAGAGGGCATTCTCGAACCAGAATCCGCGCACGGGCCGCTTTTGTCCCTATCCAGCCATTGATGCGGCTAACTTCCAGCAACGGGCCCACTGCGTTAATATGCTCTTCTGGAAATAATCCTTTTCGGGTTCAGCTCCTCAGGGCAGTCCAAAAAGGCGGCATGCGACTTGCTTTGCACCACCGCATGGCAGCCCTTCCAAAATGGAGAAGGTCGGAATGCCTCATGGAGCGCCATCGTGGCGCGCAATTCAGCAAAGACGGTCGGCGTGAACAAGTTTCAGGATATGCTTGCCTTTGCGAGAGTGGCCGAGCTCGGCGGCTTCACTGCAGCGGCGAAAGTGCTGTCGTCGTCGACCTCGACGGTGACCAAGAGCGTCACGCGGCTGGAGAACGAGCTGGGCGTGCAGCTACTCCACCGCACCACGCGCCGCATGCACCTGACCGAATACGGCGCCGAATATTACGAGCGCTGCAAGCAGATCCTCGCTGATCTAGACGATGCCGAAAGCGCGGTCCGCGACGCCCATGTCTCGGCCAGCGGCCTCGTGCGCATGGCGCTACCGCCGTCTTTCGGGCGCATGACGGTGATCCCCGCTCTGCCGGAATTCTACGAACGCCATCCGAATGTCAGCCTCGAGCTCTGCCTCAAGAGCCAGACAGCCAATCCGATCGAGGGCGGCTTCGACCTTGTGGTTCATTCGGGACGGCTGGCGGATTCGCTGCTGGTCAACCGCATCCTCGTGCGCGGCCCGCAGAAGACCGTCGCCTCGCCCGACTATCTGGCCCGCTGCGGCCGGCCGGCGGTTCCCGCCGATCTCGCCCGGCACAATTGCATTGTCGGCGCCTTCGGGCCGGGCTGGCATTTCCGCGACGAAAGCGGGCGCGACGAGGTGGTGCGCGCTTCCGGCAAGCTCGTCACCGACAGCGGCGACATTCTGCGCGAGGCAGCCATACACGGTCTCGGCATCGCCCAGGCCACCTGGTGGCTCTTTCGCGAGGACATGCAGCGCGGGCGGCTGGTCCCGATATTGGAGGAATACGAGGTCGAGGCGGACCCGATCTCCATCGTCTTCCCGGCAAACCGCCGCGTGCCGGCGAAGGTGCGGGTCTTCGTCGATTTCCTGCTGACCATCACGCGCAGCAGCGAAAGCTGACCTGCCCGCCGCGCAAAACCCCTTCGATCGGCACGCCGTCGATGGTAGATTGCGCCATGACCTCGTCCATCGCCGTCATCGCCAACAGCACGGGCCTCGATTCGCAGGCCCTGCTGTCGGAAGCCGTCGCCCGATGGCGCGAGGCCGGCGCAAGGGTCGTCGGCCTGCTGGCGGAGGATAGCGACAGCGAGGGAACCTGCAGCGCGGCCTTCCTGCGCGACATCGCCACCGGGCGCAGCTTCTCCATCCAGCTCGACGCCGCGCCGGCCGGTACCGCCTGTCATCTCGATGCCGCCGGACTGGGCGAAGCCTGCGCCGACCTGCTTCCCCGTATCGCGTCGGCGGACCTGATCGTGCTCAGCAAATTCGGCAAGACGGAAGCAGCCGGGAGCGGCCTATGGACCGCTTTCTCGGGCGCGATTGCCGCCGGCAAGCCGCTTTTGACCACCGTCTCGCCCAAGCATGCTGCGGCCTGGCATGCATTCGCGCTCGACGCCGTCTCGCTCGAACCCGACAGGCAGTCGCTCGACCGATGGTGGCAGGCGGCAACGCAATCCCAGCAATAATTGTGGGCTCCGGCAACCTTCGTCACGATGCAGACGGTGAAGGATAGCGGTTTCTGGTAGTATCCTGCGTTCGGCATCAAATGAGGTCAGGCTGGAACGAGACCGTTGCCGGAATTCTTCAGCGCCTCGCGGAGGCGCAGTGGGGTCTTCATGACTGCTCCATCCACCCCCTTCGCTGATTTCGCGCCCTCGCCTGCCGCGCCCACCGCGCTGCGCCGCGCGATCACCCACGCCTGCCGGCGGCCCGAGAGGGAGATCGTGCCGGAACTGGCGGAAGCCGCCTCATTGCCGGCACAGACGCGCGCGGCTGCGGCACGCACGGCGCGCGCGCTGGTCGAGGCGCTCCGGACCAAGCGGAAGGGTTCGGGCGTCGAGGAGCTGGTGCAGGAGTTTTCGCTGTCGAGCCAGGAAGGTGTGGCCCTGATGTGCCTGGCGGAGGCGCTTCTGCGCGTTCCCGACGCGGCGACGCGCGACGATCTCATCCGCGACAAGATCGCCGCCGGCGACTGGAAATCGCATCTGGGCGGCGGGCGCTCGCTCTTCGTCAACGCCGCCACATGGGGTCTGGTGATCACCGGCAGGCTGACGGCCTCGGTTGACGACGACCAGCTTTCCTCCGCGCTGACGTGCCTTGTGGCGCGCTGCGGCGAGCCGGTCATCCGGGGCGCCGTCGACATGGCGGTGCGCATGATGGGCGAGCAGTTCGTCACCGGCCAGACCATCCGGGAGGCCCTGAAGCGCGCCCGCCGGCTCGAAGAAAAGGGCTTTCGCTATTCCTACGACATGCTCGGCGAGGCCGCGGCGACCGCCGAAGACGCCGGGCGCTACCATCGCAACTATGCCGAGGCGATCCACGCCATCGGCGCGGCGGCGGGCGGGCGCGGCATCCATGCCGGACCCGGCATCTCCATCAAGCTCTCCGCGCTCCATCCGCGCTACGAGCGCGGCAAGATCGCGCGCGTGATGGATGAGCTCCTGCCGCGCGTGACGGAGCTGGCGCTTCAGGCAAAAAGCTACGACATCGGCCTCAACATCGATGCGGAGGAAGCGAACCGGCTCGAAATCTCGCTCGACCTGCTGGAGGCGCTGTGCCTCGATCCCGCGCTTGCCGGCTGGGACGGCCTCGGCTTCGCCGTGCAGGCCTATGGCAAGCGCTGCCCGGCGGCAATCGACTTCATCGCCGATCTGGCGCGCCGCGCGCAGCGGCGCATCATGGTGCGGCTGGTGAAGGGTGCCTATTGGGACACCGAGATCAAGCGCGCGCAGGTCGATGGGCTGGCGGATTTCCCCGTCTTCACGCGCAAGGTCCACACAGACGTGTCCTATATCGCCTGCGCCCGCAAGCTGCTGGCGGCGACCGACGCGGTCTATCCGCAATTCGCCACGCACAACGCCCACACGCTGGCGACCATTTACCACATGGCCGGATCGGACTTCCGCGCCGGAGACTATGAGTTCCAGTGCCTGCACGGCATGGGCGAACCGCTCTACGAGGAGGTCGTCGGGCCGGACAAGCTCGCCCGCCCCTGCCGCATCTATGCGCCGGTGGGCACGCATGAGACGCTTCTCGCCTATCTGGTGCGGCGGCTGCTGGAAAACGGCGCGAACTCCTCCTTCGTCAACCGGCTCGCCGATCCGAAGGTCAAGATGGACGATCTGGTCGCCGATCCGGTGGAGACCGTGCGCGCGATGGCCGTTCCCGGCGCGCCGCACGAGGCCATCGCCCTGCCCCGCGATCTTTTCGGCAAGGAGCGTGCCAACTCGGCCGGGTTCGACCTTGCCGACGACGGCGTGCTGGAGACGCTCTCCGCCGAGCTGCGGCGCAGCGCCGGCGTCGCATGGCGCGCAGCGCCGGTTCTCGTCGGCGGGCCGGCGCAAGGGCAGCCGCAGCCGGTGCGCAACCCCGCCGATCGCGTGGACGTGGTAGGAGAGGTCGTGGAGGCGAGCGCGGAAGAAGCCCTGCGCGCAGTGGACGATGCCGCTGCTGCCGCGGGACAATGGGCCTATATCGCTGCGGGCGAACGCGCGGCCATGCTGAAGCGCACCGCCGACCTCATGCAGGCGCGCATGATGCTGCTGATGGGTCTGGTGATCCGCGAGGCCGGCAAGTCGGCCGCAAACGCCGTGGCCGAGGTCCGCGAGGCGATCGACTTCCTGCGCTATTATGCAGGGCAGGCGCGGCGCACGCTCGGGCCCGCACAGCAGCCCATCGGGCCGGTCATCTGCATCAGCCCGTGGAATTTTCCGCTGGCGATCTTCACCGGGCAGGTTGCAGCCGCGCTGGCCGCCGGCAATCCGGTCATCGCCAAGCCGGCCAACACCACGCCGCTGATCGCGGCGGAGGCCGTGCGCCTGTTCCATCAGGCCGGGGTGCCCGTCGCGGCGCTGCAGTTCCTGCCTGCGCCGGCGGACGTCGCCGGCAGCGCGGTGGCGGCGGATGGCGTGGCGGGCGTCATGTTCACCGGCTCCACCGGCGTCGCGCGCACGATCCAGGGGCAGCTCGCGAAGCGGCTCTCGCCCGACGGCAGGCCGGTCAGGCTCATCGCCGAGACAGGCGGGCAGAACGCCATGATCGTGGATTCCTCGGCGCTGGCCGAGCAGGTCGTGGCCGACGTGCTGACGTCCGCCTTCGACAGCGCCGGCCAGCGCTGCTCGGCGCTCCGCGTTCTCTACCTTCAGGAGGATATCGCGGAGCGCATGCTCGCCATGCTCAAGGGCGCCATGCGCGAGCTCGCCGTCGGCCGGACCGACCGGCTTTGCAACGATATCGGCCCGGTCATCACCGCCGAGGCCAAGGCGCGCATCGACCGCCATATCAGCGAGATGCGCGGCCGCGGGCGCGAGGTGTTCCAGCTCGAACGGCCGGGCGAGACGGCGAGAGGCACCTTCGTCGCCCCGACGCTCATCGAGCTCGACAGCCTGTCGGAGCTGCGGGAGGAGATATTCGGGCCGGTGCTCCACGTGCTACGCTATCGCCGCACGGAGATCGACCGGACGATCGACGCTATCAACGCGACCGGCTACGGCCTGACCTTCGGGCTTCACACGCGCCTCGACAGCACCATTTCACGCGTGACCGGGCGGGTGAAGGCCGGCAACCTCTATGTCAACCGCAACACAATCGGCGCGGTGGTCGGCTCGCAGCCCTTCGGCGGGCGCGGCCTTTCCGGCACCGGCCCGAAGGCCGGCGGCCCGCTCTATCTCGGGCGGCTGGTCGCCGAGCCCCCGCCGACACCCTGGCAGGGCAAGGGCGAGGCTGATCCCGCGCTCGCCGCGCTCATCCGCTGGCTGGAGGAGACCGGAGAATCCGAAGCCGCGTGGAAAGCCGGCGTGCTGGCCGCCCGCTCCGGGATCGGCTTCGAAACGGAGCTGCCCGGCCCTGTCGGCGAACGAAACCTCTACCGGATCCATCCGCGCGGCAGGCTTCTCCTGCTGGCGCAGAGCCGGGCCGGTTTCCTCGCCCAGCTTTGCGCAGCCATCGCCACCGGCAATCATGTCGTCGCGGATGCGGCATGGGATCATCGGGACAGCTTCGCCACGCTTCCGCCCGCCATCGCCGCGCGCATCGCTTGGTCGCGTGACTGGACAGCCGACGGCCCCTATGGGGCGGCGCTGGTGGAAGGCGACGCGGCGCAGGTTCTGGCGGCGAGCGAGGCGATCGCCGCCCTGCCCGGCCCTCTGGTCATCGCCCACGCCGCCGCTCCCGATGCAGCCGCGGATGAGCCCTATCCGCTCGAATGGCTGATCGAAGAGCAGGTCGTCTCCACCAACACCGCCGCGGCCGGCGGCAACGCCTCGCTGATGGCCATAGGGTGAAATAGGCCGCGCCTATGATGGCGGGTTGCGGATGTGATCAGCGTGCGACGACGGCTGTGCCCGGCGTCTTCGGCGGGAAGCCGAGCGTCTGAAGGACGGTCGTCAGCCCCGCATTGCCCGCTCCCGCCACCACCACGACGACGTCGTCGGGCGAGGCGATCAGCCTGACAGTCGCCTCGTCTGCCATGGCGGGATCGAGGGCGCCGCCGCGGCCGTTGCGGCGCAGTTCGCCTGCGAGATGCTCGCTGTGCTCGGCCAGATATTCCTTGACGTCGCGCTTGCCGAAGCCTGCGGCGGCAAGCTTGCGCGCGTGCTCGAGGCCGATGACGACGACAATCCGCCGCGCGAGGCTCCGGTTCGTGGTCATCGCCCCGGTGCGCGAGGCCGTGGCGGCGATGTCGTTCAGCACCGCGCGGATGTCCTCGGCGATGCTGTTGTGGATATGCTCGGTGCTGCGCGTGTGCACGGCCGAGACGACGCTCACCGCCGCATCGTGCCCGAGCTCGACGTGGAGCGGTTCCCAGGGAGACTCTTCCTCATTCTCCGCGATGCACAGGCTGTATTTGCCCGGCATGCCGTGCGCCGCCTGGTCCAGATCGTGCGGACGGATCCCGTAGGCGTTCATGATGATCAGCCGGATGGCCCGGCCGACGGTGGCGTTCGGGCGGAAGCCCGGCCCCAGAATGTTGCCCCGGCTGTTGAAGCCCAGTTCCTGCCGCACCGGACCGTTGACGATCAGCAACGGCCCGCCGCCCGTGGTGCTCTGCCACCCGCCGTTTCCCGGCCAGCCCTCGTCGACGACCGCCTCCAGGGCGGCAAGCACGACGGGGAAGTATTCGGGTCGGCAGCCGGCCATGGCTGCGTTGATGGCGGCGGCCTCGACCGTGCATCCGCGCCTCACCTGCCGCATAGACCAGATGACCTCCGACGGCTTCCGGTCGGTCTGGTCGAGGAAGCGCCGGACAAGGCTCGGGATCGGCGGGACGACCGGCAGCCCGTCGGTCCATCCGCGCGCGAAGCATTCCTCGATCGCGTCCGTCAGGTCTTCCGGCCTCAGGGCCTCGAGCGCGGTCACGTCGTGGCGGCTTTCAGGATGGAGAGCACCTGCGGGGCCGCCAGCTTCGCGTGCCGGGCGACGGTCTCGGGATCGGCGCTGCTCATCGGATGCGGGATGACCGCATATCTGTAGCCCGGCATCCCCTGTATCCGCGCCATCGCGTCGGCGCTCGCCTTGAGGGCGTCGGTGCAGATCGCCGCGGAGGGAATGCCGCGGCGCTCCATGAGGATGACATCCGCCACGCTCGCTGCGCTGCAGGAGCCGCAACTGCCGACCGCCTCGATGACGAGGTCGCATTCGGCGGCGATCTCGTCGAGCAGTGCTTCGGAGGCCGGGAATGTGGTGGGCACCTTCTTCCAGCTAACGGAGGACGGCTGAAGCTCCGGCTCGAGGATGTCGTAAATCTCCTGAAGCAGCCGGTCGGCGTTGGGCTTTCCGTTGTCCATCAGGACCAGCCGCTTGCCGCGCAGGTCGGCCGGCCGCGGGGCCAGCCCGCTCGCCGAGGCCGCCGGCTGCAAGGTCGGATCCATCATCTCGAAGACAGCCATGACCTTTCCTTTCACTTCACCTGCTGCATGGTCAGCCAGGGCTTGCGGTCCACAAGGGGATCGGGATTGTCGAGGCCGCGCCAGCGGGTGGTGTTGACGACCGGGTTTCCGGTGATGGACCACACCAGCGGCGCGTGGATCATCACGTCCCGCGCGCGCTTCTGCAGCGCCTTGTACGCCTCGCCGCGCTGCGCCTGTCCCGGAGCGACGAGGGCGGCTTCCACAGCAGCGTCGATCTCGGGATCGCAGATGCCGGACGGATTTGCCGAGTCGAGCCTGCGCTCGTTGCACGCATACCAGCGCGTGATGCCGATGCTGGGCTCGCCGCCAAGGCTCGTCCTGACGAATACGAGGTCGAAATCACTCTTCCTGTAGGTCTTCTCCGTATAGACGGCGCTCGCGTCGCCCGAAAGCCTGGAGCCGATGCCGACCTCCTCGAGCTGCGACGCGATCAGTTCCACCATCATCGCGGTATCGGGCGACGAGGTGAGATATTCCAGCCGAAGGGTGAAACGGAGACCGTCCGCGCCGCGCGGGAAGCCGGCCTCGTCGAGGGTCCTGTTGATGGCGTCGAGATCGCGCGGGAAATCCCGGTCGAAGTCGATGTCGGGATTGACCGCCCAGTCCAGATTCTCGGGGAAGAATCCGTTCGCCGCAGTTCCCACGCCCGAGAGCGCCGTCTTGACCAGTTCGTGCCGGTCCATGGCCGCGAACACCGCAGCGCGGACCTTCGGATCCTTCAGATATTCCGACTGCGCGTTGAAGCTCACCACCTGCGCCTCGGGGAAGAACCCCTTTATCAGGATCTCCAGATTCTCGGTCTCGGCAACGCGGGCCGCCTTGGACGGATCAAGGATGGCCTCGTCGATCTGGCCGGAGAACAGCGCCTCCGCGCGGCTGTTGGGGTCCGGGATCTGGGTGAACACCCCCTTGTCCACCTGCACCTCGCCGCCCCAGTAATTCGGGTTCTTCACCAGCACGATCTCCTGGCCCGGCGTGTATGAGGAGAACATCATCGGGCCGGTGCCGACGATCTTCTCCTTGTTGGCCGGGTTGGTGATGTAGTCCGTGCCCTCATAGAGATGCTTCGGGATGATGAACTGGGTGGCGATCGTCTCCAGCAGGGGGCCGAAGGCCTTGGACAGCCGGATCACGACCGTGTGCTCGTCCTTGATGTCCACCGAGGCGATCCGCTCGAAGAGCTGGGCGCCGTAGACCTGCAGCGGGATGATCTCGTCATAGTTGAACTTGACGTCTTCCGCCGTGAAGGGCTTGCCGTCGTGCCAGTTCACGCCCTGGCGCAGCTTCAGCGTCAGTTCGAGCCCGTCGTCGCTTAGCTCCCAGCTCTCCGCCAGCCCCGGGCTCAGCTTGGAATCGCCGGAAATGAAGATCAGCGGCTCCAGTATCTGGGCGCTGAACGTCTTCGTGTTCAGGCCGCCCGACACCTGCGCGTTCAGGCCCGCGATGGCCATGGCGTCGCCGTTCATCGACCGGACGTAGATGCGTTCCGTGGCCTGACCGCTATTGTCGCCGCACCCGCTCGCCGCGAGCACGCCCGCCAGCAAGGCGGCAAGCACCGCACCCTGAGTGAATCGTTTCCCCTGCATATCCGCCTGCCTTACCCACAGCCGTGGTTGACAATGTCTTCAGAACTTTGTTCCGTTTAGCGGAACAATAGTTCCATCTTGATTGCTTCTGACGCTAACTCCCAATGGATATTGTGTCAAGGAGCCGACAGGCTCCAGCAGTATGAGCCGGAATTACTTTCGATAATCTGGGCAGGCCGATCGGGTCCTAGGAACGAGGCGTCCGGGGCCGATGGCGATGCGGCACGATCCCGGCATCCTTCCAGATCCTCCCGATCGTGGTCTGCGACAGCCCGGTTCGCCCGGCCATCGCCGCGCGCGTCCAGTGCAGCGCGTTGGGTGGCGGGGTCGAAGTCATCGCGATCACCCGCGCCACCTGCTCGGCGCCGATGGACCGCGGCCGTCCGGGACGGGGCTCGTCACGCAATCCGTCCAGCCGCTCCGCAAGGAAACGTGCCCGCCACTTGCCCACCGTGTTCTCCGAGCATCTGAGCTGCGCGGCCACCGCCTTGTTGTCCAACCCCTGCGCGCAGGCCAGCACGATGCGCGATCGCAGCGCCAGCGCCTGGGGCGTGGCGGTGCTGCGCACCCAGCGGGTCAGTTGCGAAGATTCGGCGGCGGACAATACCAGCTCCGCCTTGGGACGCCCGATACGCGGCATGATCTCGCTTGTTATCCTCACATCATGTGGACTAATATATAACCCATGAACTTTCGGCGTGTAGCAAATAATTGGCGGTAGCACCGATGCGAAATCCGGACAGTCAGAACGTTCCCGCAAACGGAACGACATCCAGTTCAGGCACTCTTGGCGGCGAGCGAGTCGCGGATGTGCTGCTGATGTTCCTCTCGAACCCCGGCACGCTTGGCGTGAGCGACATCGCGCGGTCGCTCAGCCTGTCGAAGGCCGTCGTATACCGGATCCTGCAATCGCTCGTGTCCCGCGGGCTGGTCGAGGCGAGCGCCACCGATCAGCGCTACCGGGTCGGCCGGGCGATTGCCGAATTCGGCTTTCCGGCCTCGTATGAATATGACCACGCATGGCATGCCGCCGGCGCGGAGGTGCTGCGCGAATTGCGCGACCGCACGGGCGAGACGGCGACGCTGTCGGCCAGGGTGGGCACGATGCGCATCTTCGTCGACCAGATGGAGGGCGCGGCGGCGATCCGGCTCAACGTCGCACTGTGGCGGCCGCGGCCGCTGCACAGCGGAGCGAGCGGCAAGGCCATCCTCGCCTTCCTCGACCCGGACCTGCGGCGCAAGGTCATCGACTATCGACTGCGTTCGGAAGGCGGCGACCCCCTGCCCCGCAACGAGGATCTGGAGGTGGAACTCGACCGCATCCGCAAGACCGGCGTCGCGCTCTCCCGCGCGGAGGTGAACCCGGACGCCATCGCCATCGCGGCGCCGGTCTTCCGGGCCGGCCAGCCGGTGGGCGCGGTGGGCGTGCTCGGCCCGGTCAGGCGCGAATCGGAATTCGCCGGATTCGTACCCCTCGTCCGCGCCGCAGGGGATCAGTTGTCGAAGGCGCTTCCGCGATAATTTTCTGATTGTTCCGTTCAGCGAACCGCCCTGCTTGGTCAAAGAAAAATCCGATCTCCGCAGCTGCGGCTTGTCTGAGTGCGATTTTCGCCGTCCTACCTCTTTCGGCAAATATCATTCAGTTTCATGTGTTTATCTTATTCTTCTTCGAAATGTCTTGCTCCGATCGCTGAATCGACAACGCCGGAAGCCGGCATCGCTGTTGACACATTTTCGCGATGGAGCTAGCGTCCGTCACAGTTATCAGCGATATAGTGTTTCGCTAAACGGAACAAATCGGATTGCTTGAGCAGTCAGGGGAGGAGACCTGAGTGTTGGAATCGATGCGCGTACTGGACCTGACCTGGGTCCTTGGTGGACCGTTTGCCGGCCAGCTCCTGAGCCAGCTCGGCGCGGAGGTCATCAAGGTCGAGACCCCGGCGGGAGATCCGGCACGCGCCATCCCTCCCTATATGTTCGAGGGCGATTCCTCGTTCTTCCTCTCGGTCAACCGCGGCAAGTCGTCCGTGGTGATCGACCTCAAGAACAAGAAGGGCCTCGCGGCCTTCTACGACCTGGTGAAGGTCTCGGACGCGGTCATCTACAGCTATGCGCCCGACGTGCCGGAACGGCTCGGCATCGACTACGAGCAGTTGCGGAAGATCAATCCGCGCATCTGCGTCGGCCAGTTGATCGGGCTGCACGATTCCGACGGATATGCGCGCTCGCCGGCCTATGACCTGATCGCGCAGGCGCTCGGCGGTGTGATGTCCATCACCGGCCAGAAAGGGGCGCCGCCCTCGCGCGTCGGCTATCAGGTCGCGGACCTCGTGGGCGGCGCCTTTCTCGCGCTCGCCACCAGCTCGGCGCTCGCGGGACGGACCGAGAAACGCGGCTCGCGCGTGCAGGTGTCGCTGCTGGACTGCCAGCTCGCGATGCTCGCATGGCAGGCGCAGAACTATTTCATCTCGGGCGTGATCCCCGGCCCGATGGGCTCGCGAAGCCCCATGACCACGCCCAGCGAGGCTTTCCGGGCCGCCGACGGCAGATATCTGGCGGTGTCGCCCACCGGCACGGAGTTCTGGCAGGCGTTCTGCCGCGTGCTCGGAATGCCTGAAGTTGCAGAGGATCCGCGCTTCACCACGCGGGCGGCGCGGTTCGACAATGTCGACGCGCTCTCCGGGCTCATCGCGGCCAGGATCGCCGAGCGCGATTCGGAGGAATGGCTGAAGCTCTTCGCCGAAGCGCGGGTCCCGGTCGCTCCGGTCCTCAACGTGGCGGAGGCCGTGAACCAGCCGCTGGCGAAGCTGCGGGAGATGGTGGAGACGGTGCCGCACCGACGGACGGGCGCGACGCTCGAATTTCTCGGGAATCCCTTCAAATACGAGGGTCGCCAACCCTTGGAGTACCCGCCCGCATTGGGCGAGGACACGCAGGACGTGTTCCGCAAGCTGTGCGGCTACAGCGACGAACACATCCAGGAGTTGATCTCCGCTGGCGCAATCGGAACAGGAATTGGAGTGAGAGACAATGAGACCGTCTGATGTGAAGCCCCGCGAGGGAGAAGTGCGCGGAACGCGGTTCGAGGAATATATCATCCACGATCCGCTCCCGGAGATGCGCTTCACGCTGACGCCTGAAGTGATCCGCGAATATGCGGTTTCCATCGATGCGGACCCCGACCGGCCCTTCGCGCTGCCTTCGGTTCTGTGCGTCTATCTGATGGCGGTGCTTTACCGCAAATATCCGCCCGCACAGGGCGGCATCATGGCGGCGAACGAGTTCGAGTTCCATCGCACGCTGCCGGCCGACGTCCCGACCGCCATCGTCGCGAACGGACGCATCGAGGCGAAGTTCGAGAAGCGCGGGCGCCAATACATCCAGTATTCGGTGACCTTCCGCTCGGAAGAGGACGGCAGCCTGATCGCCACCGCGGTCAATACCAGCACCTTTCCCAATGAACAGGCCAAGGCAGCCTGACAGGAGTGAACGCGATGCAGAGGACATACACCATCACCCAGGAGAAGATCGACCGGTATGGCGTTCTCAACGGCGACCGGGACATCATCCACTACGATCTCGACTATGCGAAGAAGCGCGGGTTCCAAGGCACGCTCGCGCACGGGCTCATGGTGCAGGGCTATGCCAACGACGTGGCGCTCGCCATGTACGGCGAGGACTGGCTCACCCGCGGCGCCATCAAGGTGAAATTCGTCGCGCCGGTCTATCCGGACGAGGATTACGTGGTCGAGATAAAGCCCGACGGGGAGCTCACGGCGACCGGGCCGCGCGGCGTGGCGATGGCCGGCACCGCGACGCTGCGGCCTGTGAACTGACGAAGGGCCACCCGGAATCGACGGAAGCAATGACGCTCACCACCGCGATCTCGCAGCACAGGGCCGACGGTTTGACCGTGCGGGGCCATGATCTTACGCGCGAGATCGTCGGGCATCGCTCCTTCGGCGAGATGCTCTATCTGCTGCTGTGCGCCCGGCTTCCGAGCCGGGCCGAGGCTTCCGTCCTCGACGCCTGCCTCGTCACGCTGATGGAGGCGGGCATCAATGCCAGCACGGTGGTCGCGCGCGTGACGGCGGGGGCCCAGCCCGGCAACGCGTCCGCTGCCATCGCCGCGGGCCTGCTCACCGTGGGCGACAAATATGCCGGCAGTGCGCAGGCGTGCGGCGACATCCTTGCCGCGGCCGTCTCGGACGAGCCGGACCGCGACGCCTATCTCCGCAAGGTGGTGCGCGCGCACCGGGAGCGGCGATCCGCCGTTCCGGGGTTCGGCCACGGCAGCCACACGAGCGAAGACCCGCGTGCCGTGCGGCTGCTCGATCTCGCCGCCGAGGCGGGTGTCTCCGGCGCGCATGTGGAGGCGCTCCACCGCCTGTCCGCGGTGCTGGACAAGGAGGTCGGACGGCATATCGTGGTGAACACGACGGGTGCGATGGCGGCGGTTCTGCTCGATGCGGGCCTGCCGCGCGCTGCGCTGGCGAGCATCGCCGTGGTCGCCCGGTCCGGCGGGCTGGCCGCGCATGTGCTGGAAGAGGCGCAGAAACCGACCTCCGACCGGATATGGCAGGCAGCGCGGGACTCGATCGCCTATGAGCCGCCGGCGCCCGGCAAGGGAGCATCCCATGATTAACGTCGTCGCAGCACTGAGCCCCGAGGGCATAGCCCCGCCGACCGATCGCAAGGTCATGGCAGCGCGGCCGGCGAGCCTCGCCGGACGGACCGTCTTCCTGCTGGACGCCGGATACGACAATTCCGACCTGTTCCTCGCCGAGCTTGCCGAAGCGCTGCGCGCGCGAGAGCCGGCGGTGACCGTGCGCACCGTCAAGCTGGTCGACATCGTCGAGCCGGCGCCCGCGATCTACGAGCGGATCGCCAAGGAAGGCGACTTCGCCATATGCGCGGTCGGCCTGTGCAGCATGTGTGCGCCGGCGGTGACCAACCACGCCGTCAGGCTGGAGAGCGACTATCAGGTCCCCACCGTCGCCGTCCACGACCAGGCCTTCGCGCGCCTCGTCGCCTCCGCCTCGAAGGTTGCGGGCATACCCGGGCTGCGGCATGTGTTCCTGCCCTCGCCCGTGCGCGGGCGCACGTCGGGCGAGTTCCGCGAGGCCATCCACGGCCGCGACCCCGTGACCGGCAAGCCCTTCCTCGACGGGGTGCTGGACGGCCTCACCCGCCCGCTCGCC